>PVMS01051402.1_pt1 | contig 12394 bp, 12 predicted proteins | sample 1853461 | NCBI WGS metagenome assembly PVMS01 (sample SAMN08582032, study PRJNA380276) | Marine sediment metagenome, whole genome shotgun sequencing project. | isolation source: ocean sediment barecode stripped | collected 2017
CCAGCACCACCCTTGCCGAACAGGGCAACGGAAAATGAGTCTACGACGCCGGGTACGACTTCTTCCCGGGCCAGGTTGTAGTCGACCAGGTCTGAATCAGCCTGGATTGTTGCTGCCTCGGCATTCATTTGTGCACCCCTCCTGGAAGCCTCTCCGGAAGGTTACTCTCCCGGTCAAGGCGTTACAGAGCTTGCTTTTTGAGACTATTACAGTATTATATTACCAGAATACCAGTATACTCCACTTAGGGACCTCTGACGGTGCTCAACGATCACAGATCAACCCGGCGCCGTAGACTCATTTTCCGTTGCCCTGTTCGGCAAGGGTGGTGCTGGTGTCATCACTGCGGGCGAAATGTTGCTGGCCGCAGCGGCTCGCGCCGGTCTTTACGGCATGATGATCCGCGCCGTCGGACCACAGATCCGGGGTGGCGAGGCGGCCGCACTGATTCGCCTGGGGCGAACGCCCATCAACTGTCTTGATGACCGCTTCGACTTACTGCTGGCTATCGGCTGGAAACATGCAGAGCGACTGCTGGGCGACATTGCGCTCGATGCGAACAGTATCGTCGTGACAGACGCCGGGCAGGACGAAGTACCTGAAGCGATCATTGCCGGCGGATCGGAAATTCGTGAACTCCCGATGGCCGAGCTTGCGGAGTCGATTGAGGGTGGGCGGGCAAACATGGTGGCGCTCGGCTACCTGGCCGCCGTTGCAGGTATTCCGCAAAACGCCATCGAGCAGGCCATTGAAAAGAAACTCGGCCACAAAGGGCGGCAGTCGGTTGCAGCAAGTAATGATGCAGCGAAGCTCGGTTACTCGGAGGCCGGTGACGCGAAATCGGCAGCGCCGAAATCGACCAACGGCGATACCGACAATCGCTGGATGATGAGCGGCAACCACGCCACGGGTCTGGGCGCCATGCGCGGCGGCATCCGTTTTGCGGCGGCCTACCCTATTACGCCGGCAACGGAAATTCTCGAATGGCTGGCACCGAGATTGAATGATGCCGGCGGGACCCTGGCCCAGGCAGAAGACGAACTGGCCTCGATCAATATGGCGATCGGCGCATCATTCGGTGGTGTCCCGTCTCTGACCGCAACATCCGGTCCGGGATTGTCCCTGATGATTGAAAGCATTGGTCTTGCAGTCTGCGCCGAAATTCCAATAGTCATTGTCAATGTAATGCGTGGAGGACCGTCAACCGGAATTCCAACAAGCTCGGAGCAGTCGGATTTCAACTCGGCAGTGTATGGCGTGCATGGTGACGCACCGCATATCGTGGTTGCTCCGAACTCGGTTACTGATTGTGTCTATACCACGCAGTGGGCTGTGCATCTTGCAGAAGCGACACAAGCGCCGGTGATTGTCCTGTCCGACCAATTCATTGGCCAGGCGATTGTCATTGCCGAACCTGTTCCTGAAATTACGTTTTTCGCCAAAAGAAAACTGGCGGAAAACATTACGGACGAGTTTGAACGCTATGCCATAACGGCGGATGGTATTTCACCCATGCCGCTGCCGGGTATGCCCGGCGGCCAATACACGGCAGACGGACTCGAGCACAGCCCGAAGGCGATACCTTCGGGTATGACAGGCAACCACAACGAGCAACTCGACAAACGCGCGAGAAAAATTGCGAAATTCGACTATGGGCAACACTGGGCGGATATAGAGGGTGATGGCGACCTGGCGATTCTCACCTGGGGTTCGACGACAAGTGTCGTGAAAGAAGCAATTGGCCGGCTGCCAAAAGAACTCGCTGACAGGGTGAAACTGATTTCTCCGAGGTTGCTGCTCCCGGTAAGACCAGATGATATGACCGCGGCGCTCGACGGCGTCAGCCGTGTCATGGTGATCGAGCTTAACCACAGTGGTCAGTTTTATCGATTCCTGCGTGCCTGGTACGAATTACCGGCAGATGTCCAGGCTATGCATCGGCCCGGGCCTGCTGTTTATCGGCCCGGAGAAATTGTCGCAGCAATTGAAGGGTGGAGTAAGGAATGAGCGCCCAGGCTCCCTGCAAACTGAAGGCAAGTGACTACAAGTCCGGCACCAAGCCTGTCTGGTGTCCCGGTTGCGGCGATTTTCATGTTTTCATGAGTATCACCAAGGCCGTTGCCCAGCTGGCATTACCACCAGAGCAGATTGCCGTCGTTTCCGGCATCGGTTGCTCTTCGCGCATCCCTGCATACCTGAATTGTTACGGCTTTCATGGCGTACATGGTCGGGCGCTGCCGCTCGCGACCGGTCTGAAAGTCGCCAGGCCCGACCTGCATGTCATCTGCGCCGGAGGAGACGGTGACGGATTTTCGATCGGCGGAAACCACCTGTTACACGCATGCCGCCGTAACGTTGACATTACTTATATTGTCATGGACAACGAAATTTATGGAATGACGAAAGGGCAACCGTCGCCGACGACGGCGTCCGATTTTGATAGCAAGCTGGCCCCGGGCGGCCCCGGTATCTCACCGTTCCACCCGCTTGTCATCGCGCTCGCATCTGGAGCGAATTTTGTCGCGCGCGCCTTCTCGGGCGACCCGAATGGAACGACAAAAATCCTGGTCGATGCCATCAGGCATCCCGGCTTTTCATTCGTGCAGATTCTGAGCCCCTGTGTCACCTTCAGGCCAGACCAGCGGGAATGGAAAACGAAGGTTCATCCTGCACCGGTTACACCGACCGCAGACGCAGCCCAGGCTGCGAGGCGGGTCATGACAGATGACGGCTTCAACATCGGCATCCTGTACAAGGGATCGCGGGACAAATACGCACAATCTGTCGGCAAGAATGTTCGACATGAACGCAATCTCGACCAGGAGTTCCTGGTATGAGTCGCGCGCGCGAGGAATTTCCCCCGTCCTTTACGATGGCCGAGTTGCTCGTGCACGCATTGATCATCGAAGTCGAAGCTGTGCAGAGCTATCGCGATCTTGCCGATCAGATGGAAGAGTGCGGCAATGATCCCGTCGCAAAGTTGTTCGCAAAAATGGCCGAGCTCGAGCAGCAGCATGCGGACAAGATTCGTGAACAGGCAGGCGACATCAAGCTTCCCGAACTCGCGCCCTGGGATTACCGCTGGCCGGGTTTCGAACCACCCGAGAATATTGATATGGCCAGCATCCACTACCTGATGACACCGCACCAGGCGCTCAAGCTTGCGCTCGAAAACGAAATGAATGCGAAGGCGTTCTTCGAGGACATAGCGAGTAACAACACAGACGCGCGGGTGCGTGCACTCGCTGGTGAGTTCGCCGAGGACGAGCGCCAGCATGTCGCGTGGATGGAAGAGTGGCTGGCCAAATATCCGACGCCGGATGCCGACTGGGATTACGACCCGGATCCGCCGGCGGCTGTTGACTAAAGGTGTACTACGATGTCTGACGCCCCGTTAAAGTCCTGGCTCGAGCGCGACGAGCAGATACTCCGCCTGCAACTCGCCCGACCAAAAGCAAACATCATTGATGCCGAGATGATCAATGCAATCTCTGCGGCGCTGACGAGTCATGCTGATGATGAACGACTCATGGCGGTCGTGCTCGGTGCAGAGGGTCCGCATTTCAGTTTCGGCGCAAGTGTCGAGGAACACTTGCCGGACCAGTGTGCGGCAATGCTGAAGAAAATAAACGCGCTGGTCATGCAGATGCTCGAGTACCCGGTGCCGATCGTCGCAGCAGTGCAGGGCCAGTGCCTCGGAGGCGGTCTCGAGCTTGCCTGCGCCGCCAGCCCGATCATTGCCGCACCGGATGCGATGCTCGGCCAGCCGGAAATTTCGCTCGCGGTAATCGCACCGGCAGCGTCTTGCCTGCTGCCGGAACGCATCGGCCAGCAGCAGGCAGAAATGCTGCTCCTGTCCGGCAAAAGTGTCGATGCAGAGCATGCGAAAAGAATCGGACTCGTTGATGAGGTCAGTGCAACGCCAACCGAAGCAGCCCTGGCCTGGATCGATGAAGACATCATCGGCAAGAGCGCGAGCTCACTGCGTATCGCACTTGCGGCGGCGCGCCATGACTATGTCGAGCGAGTCAGAGAAAAACTCGACACCGTAGAAAAAATGTACATCGACATTCTCATGCAGACCAAGGACCCGGTTGAAGGTCTCAACGCGTTTCTGGAAAAACGTAATCCGGTCTGGGAGAACACAACCCCGGAGGTCGATCAATGAATGCACAACGTTGGGTAGTTGAAGCGCCGGGCAAGCCCCTGGCCCGGGTCGACTTCGAGCTGGACCAGCCAGGAGCGAATGAGGTCGTCGTCGAGGTCGCTGGCTGTGGCGTCTGCCATACCGATCTTGGTTTCTATTTTGACGGCGTCAGCCCCAGGCATCCGTTTCCGCTGGCACTGGGTCATGAAATCAGCGGGCGGGTCGTACGTGCCGGCAGCGATGCGCAGGAATGGCAGGACAAAGCCGTGATCGTCCCCGCCGTCATACCGTGTGGCACATGTGACCTTTGCAAACGGGGACGAGGCGCAATCTGCCGTAAGCAGGTGTCACCGGGTTTCGATATGCATGGTGGATTTGCAACCCACGTTACCGTGCCCGCTACCGGCCTGTGTGAAGTCGATCTTGAGCGGCTTGCCGCGGTTGGCATGGAACTGGCGGATGCCAGCGTAGTTGCCGACGCGCTCACGACACCCTACCAGGCGATTGTGCAGGCCGAAGTCGAACCCGGCGATCTTGCCATCGTTGTAGGTGTTGGTGGTGTCGGCGGCTATGCCGTACAGATTGCCGCCGCCATGGGAGCAACCGTTGTCGCGATCGATGTCGATCCGGCGAAACTCGAACAGATAAAGGAATACGGCGCCAGCCTGACGATCAACACGAAAGAAGTACAAGGCAGGGATATCCGCAACGCGATTCGCGAGTTTGCGAAGGAAAATAATCTACGCCAGACCGAGTGGAAGATCTTCGAGTGTTCGGGGACCACTGCCGGCCAGTCGACCGCATATGGCCTCTTAACCTTCGGCGCCTGCCTGTCGGTGGTCGGCTTCACGATGGAGAAAGTTGAACTCAAGTTGTCGAACCTGATGGCATTTCATGCCCGCGCGCTTGGCAACTGGGGCTGCGAACCGAAGTACTATCCCGAGGCGCTCGAACTCGTACTCACCGGCAAGGTTTCGATGCTGCCATTTATCGAACAGCACCCTCTATCCAAAATTAACGAGGTGTTTGCGCAAGCGCATGACGGAAAACTGGCGCGGCGCGCCATTCTCACACCAGATAGCTAGTTCAGACTCACGATGACGAACACAGAATTCCACACTCGCCCGCTGGCTGCCGCGGACCTTACGCGCGTAATCGACATTGATGCGCAGTACGTCGGACGACGACGCGATGGTTTCTACCAGAAGCGACTCGAGGCAGCGCTCGCCGATCCCGGTGGATTCGCTTATTTGGGTTGCGAGGTTGACGGAACATTGCAGGGTTACCTCCTGGCCCGGCTGCAGGACGGAGAATATGGAACCGCGGGCCGTTCGGCGTCCATGGACGCTATCGGAGTCGACGCTGCATCAGGCAGCAAGGGAATGGGACGCAGCCTCCTGGCAGCACTCGATGAGATTTTGCGACACAAAGGGATCGGGGCTGTTTATACACAGGCCGAGTGGCGCAATCTTCCAATGCTGCGATTTTTTGCCGGCACAGAATTTTCTCTTGCGCCCAGGTACATCCTGGAAAGGGATGCCGGATATCTTGATGACCTCGAATTCGCGGATGACCTGATTGAGGAAGCCGGCAGACTGGGTGACCCGAACGACTACAGCGATGCGGAGGCCGACCAGCGTGGCGCATTGGTCCGCGACATCGTTCCCTGCCGAGCAATGCAGCAGTCAGACTTGCCGTCTATCGTCAAAATCGACCACAAGATTTCAGGCAAGGATAATAAGACTTACTACGAACAGAAAATGGCGGAAGTATTCGGCGAATCCGGTATCCGGGTATCGCTCGTCGCTGAGCAGGACGATCATGTTGTCGGCTTTGTGATGGCCAGGGTCGACTTCGGAGAGTTCGATCGTATCGAACCCGCCGCAGTGCTCGACAGCATCGCCGTGGATCCCGGTTATACGCATCACCTCGTCGGCACCGCATTGCTGTCGCAACTACTGGCAAACCTGGCGACACTGCGGATCGAGGTTATTCGATCGGAAGCGGACGCGGATCACTTCGACGTGTTGCAGTTTCTACAGCGAAACGGATTCACGACTTCGCAAAGGCTCGCTTTCATTCGCGAAGTTGCTTGAGCCGGTCAGGAGTCGCAGCACTCCACAATTCGGGATCGTGATGCTGCTCAAATTCCTCGCGACTGATCCAGCCCCGGATCATCGACCGCGTCATGTACATTTTCTCCGGGCGCATGCCGAAATAGACATGCACCATGATCATCGTGATGCTGACGAGGCCTGCGAATCCATGCAGCACGAATACCAGTCCTCGTGAACTTTCCGAAATGATAAACGGATTCCTTTCCCAGAACGGACCGTCGATGCCGACCATCATTACAAGGCCGGTCGCGATCGCGACGATCACGACAATGGCAACGGCGTGATGGAATACTTTCTGGCCCATCGAATACTTACCGATTCTTCTCTTTAGCCGCGGGCCGCCCAGCGCTTCTGTTGTAGTCGCACTCACTGAACCGGTAAATTCCCGCCAGCGAATCCAGATGTTGGAGCGCGTCAGAACGAACAGTGCCCTGACAATGTGGAACAGCACCAGACCGGTAAGGATCACGCCGGCAATCCAGTGTGGATCCACCCACGCGAAATTAACGCCCAGAACCGGCAGGAACCCGGTGAACAGCAACACCAGCATGCAAGCGGCCATCAACCAGTGAAACAGGCGCTCAGCCAGTCGATGCCGTAGAACCTGGTTCCCGGAATTATTTTGCATATCACTCATCGTTCTGACGCCGCTTCAGTTTGCGGTGCGTGTAGACGGCGTGGAAGACGATGAAAACGACTGCGGCTGCAGCGAACACCCAGATCAGATCCCAGGACGCCCCCTCCAGGACTCTCTGCCCCCACACATCTGATTTATAACGAAGAATTTCCATCAAAGATTTCCGTGATCGGGCGCTTTGGTGTTGTGATATCGGAGTCGCCAATGGCGCTCCGGATAAACGCCCAAACTGCTATAGTTCTGGTTGCACTTCGAAGAACATAATATCCAATAACTCATCACCCAGGTGCGGATCTATGAAAGACCCAGTCACATATCATCCAGGTGGTGAATCGGTTCAGGAAGATGCAGGCGGCACGGCTTCATCGGTCTTGAGGACCAGATCGTCCCGGCGCGCATTCATCAAAGGTGTCATCGCATCAGGTGCGGTAGCAGGATCTTCGACATTCCTGTTCGGTGGACTTGGCGGTTGCTCGTCAGACCAGCCAACCGCAGGTGCTGTCGAGCGCTTGCTATCAATCAATGTCAACGGCAGAGTTCGTCGCGTCGATGTTTTGCCGAATGAAACGCTGGCCATGACGTTGCGCTATAAACTCGGCCTGACCGGTACCAAGCTCGGCTGTGACCGCGGCGAGTGTGGTGCTTGCACGGTGCTTATCGACGGCGTCAGCACCTATTCATGTTCGACACTGACACACATGGTTGGTGACCGGCAGGTGCGCACGATCGAGGGGCTTGAAGGGCCGAATGGCGAATTGCACCCGGTCCAACAAGCGATGATCGACGAGCTAGGACCGCAATGCGGTTTTTGTACGTCCGGACAGATCATGTCGACGGTCGCGCTGCTCGAGGTAAACCCGAACCCCACCAGGGATGAGGTAAGACACGCATTATCCGGCAATCTCTGCCGTTGTGGCGCGTACGATCATTATTTGAATTCCGTAATGCGTGTGGCGCAGGAGGCCTGACATGGCATACAAACTTCTCGGAAAAAATTTCACACCACCTGATTTGCGCGCCAAGGTGACCGGCAAAGCGAAATATGCAGAAGACTTCCGCGTCGAGGGTATGGTCTTTTGCAAAATGCTGCTAAGCCCCATGCCGCATGCCAGGGTGACCAGCATCGATACCAGTGACGCGCTGTCAATGGACGGCGTACTCGGCGTTTTGACTGCCGAGGACGTGCCAGCGGCCGAGGGCGCAGGCGAGAGCATTCTGACCAATAATCCGCATTACATCGGCGAGCCTATCCTGGCGATCGCGGCCGTCGATGAAACCACGGCTGCCGACGCGCTCGAGCGCGTACACATCGAATATGAACCATTGCCATTCGTGATCGATCCGCTCGAGAGCCTGTATCCCGGCGGACCGGATGCACGCGAAGGTGGCAACGTCGCGAATGCACGTGTCGCATTGCAGTCCGTTAAATGGACGGCACGTGATTTTGCTTCGGTCGAGGAAGGCCAGCTGCCGACGACAGGAGTGCCGCAGACAGAATGGGCCTATGGTGATCTCGACGCGGCGTTCGAGAAGTCAGCGGTGGTGTATGACGAGACCTTCGTTACCGCCAGCAATTCACATCACAGCATGGAACCGCGCAGCGCCATGTCGTACTGGGAAAATGGCAAGTGCTTCGTCTATGGTTCTTCACAAAGCCAGAGCTTTGTTGTACCGGGCCTGGCAGGCCTCATCGGCATCGAAGCAAAGGATCTGGTGTATATCGCCGAATTCTGTGGCGGCGGCTTCGGTTCCAAAGGAACTGCCTATCCCATAATGGCTATACCGGCATACCTGTCGAAGAAGATCGGGCGCCCGGTCATGCTGCGTATTACGCGCGCCGAAGAATATTACATGGGTTCCAATCGCGCCGGATTCCAGGGGCGGGCAAGAATCGGTTTCGCGGAAAACGGAAAAGTAAATGCGGTGGACCTGTACGTCGTGCAATCCAACGGGCCCAACAGCGGTTTCTGGGATTACACCGAGGCAGGCGCCGCCGTGTCGATGTGTTACCAGCCGGATGCGATGCGCTACCGCGGCATTCCTGTGCTGACCAACACACCACCGGGAGGCCCGCAAAGAGGGCCTGGCGAGAACCAGATCGCGTGTGCCTTCGAACCGTTCCTCGACAAGGCGGCGAAGGAACTGGGCATTGACCGCGTGGAGATTCGCAAGATCAACGCACCAGACAATGATGCGATCTTCGACGAAGGTCAAAATCCGGTAACGAGCGCCTACCTGGAGGAAGCGCTCGCAATCGGCGCCGAAAAATTCGGCTGGGAAGAGAAGAGCCGGTTGAGCGGTCAACGCAACGGTTCCAAAGTCATCGGCATCGGTGTCGGGCAAGCTTATCATTCGGCCGGCGCCACCGGCTTCGATGGCCTGGTCCGGATTACACTGGACGGCATACTGCATATCCATTCGGGCGTCGGCAATCTCGGCACCTATTCCTATGCCGGCACATCACGAATCGCTGCAGAAGCGCTCAGTTACGACTGGGAAAACTGCGTCATCGAAAGGGGCGACACCCGTAAACATCTGCCATGGAATCTCGCCCAGTTCGGCAGCAATACTTCGTTCACGATGGGCCGCAGTTATCACGCAGCCGCGATGGACGCAAAACAGAAACTGCTCGAGATCGCTGCGGCTGAGTTCGGCGGTGAGGCAAGCGATTACGACGTTGCCGACGAGGTGGTGTTTGCGACGGCGGACTCGTCGAAGAAGATGACCTATGCCGAGGCCGCGCAGAAAGCAGTAGAGATGGGCGGCAAATACGACGGACACGAGACACCGGATGACATCAATCCGATGACGGTTCGCGCCGTCGCCGGCATCGCCGGCAGCGGTCTCGTCGGCGTCGCCAAGGATAACTACGACATCACTGCGGTGCCACCGGCGCTCGCGGCCGGCTTCATGATGATCGAACTCGATACCGAAACGGGAACGTTCGAGATACTCGATTACACGGGCTCGATCGACTGCGGTACCGTCATTCATCCGCAGAGTCTTGCCACCCAGATCAAGGGAGGCGCCGTCATGGGCATCGGCATGGCAAGCACGGAGCGCATCGTCTACGACCCGCAAAACGGTGTCGCCGCCAACGTCGGCTTTCACCAGGCCAAGCCACCCTCCTATCTGGACGTACCGGCAACCATGGAATGGACTGCGGTCGACATCGCGGACCCGCAAAGCCCGATGGGCACCCGTGGCATGGGAGAACCAGTGATGGGTTGTGCCGCAGCAGCATTGGTGTCGGCGATATCCGATGCACTGGGCGGACACTATTTCAATCGCACACCGATTGTGACGGACATGATCGTGAACGTTCTTGCCGGGCAGGAACAGTCACACAAACCGTTGCAAGTCGCGACTTACTGAGCAGGAGGCAGCTATGTCAAAAGATATGATGCCAATGTTTGAACTGTATCAGCCGACCGATATCAGCAATGCACTCGATCTCGCCGACAAACTCGGCGCAGACGGCTGGAAAGTGGCCGGGGGACAGGACAGCCTGGACTGGATAAAGGACCGTGCGAAAAGAACCAGGGCGGTTATCGATCTGACGCGCATTGCCGATGCCGGACTCCGGGGAATACGTGAAACCGGTGATGGGATAGAGATCGGTGCGCTAACAACCCTGACGGAGATCGAGGAAAACGGACTCATCAACGCGCGCTTCCGCTTGCCCGCCAGTGCCGCAGGCAAAGCAGCAAGTCCGCAAATTCGCAACGTCGGCACGATCGGCGGCAACGTTTGCCAGGACACCCGCTGCTGGTATTACCGTGGCGGCATGGATTGTTATCGCGCCGGCGGCAGCACCTGCTATGCGGACACGCCGGAAGCCATGAACCGCGAACATTGCCTGTTTGGTGCCGATCGCTGCATCGCCGTTACCCCATCAGATACAGGCCCGGCACTGGTCGCGCTCGACGCCAGCATGGTCATACGCAATGCTGGCGGTGAGCGGGTCGTTGCGGCAGAAGATTTCTTCATCGGTCCTGATGTCGATATCGAAAGAATGACCGTTCTCGAGCCTGACGACATCCTGACTGCGATCAGGATTCCCAATACCTGGGCCGGCGCATCTTTCTATTTTGAAAAGATTGCCGACCGCAAGACCTGGGACTTTCCGCTTGTGAACATCGCTGCGGCGATGCGTATCAGTGGTGGCACCATCGAGGACATTCGTATCGTGGCAGGTGGCGTTGAGTGTATTCCAAGGCGCATGACTGTTGTCGAAAACATCGTAAGGGGCAGCGCGCAGGACGAGGAAACAGCGAAGCTCGCGGGTGGCGCTGCCTCACGTGGAGCGACGCCGTTCAATTACAATCACTTCAAGATCCCGCTGCTGGAGAACCTGACTACCCGAGCGATTCGGGATGCGTGACGCGGATTAGCTGACGAAGAGGGTTATTCGTAGCAAAATCTTGATGGGTGTCCTCAAAATCGCTATCGGGTAACAAGTGGGCACTTATGTTCACGGCATAGGAATATCCGTCACTTTATGCGGCACGACGTAGCCCCGTTGTACGGCGGGCCGCTGCGCAATGTCCTTGTACCAGCGGCACACGCTGGGGAAATCGAGAAGGTCAATTTCCTGCCACTCGAAGCGGGAAACCCATGGCCAGGTCGCGATGTCAGCAATCGAATATTCGTTCCCGGCAAGATACGGCGTGTCCGCAAGCTGTTTCTCCATCACTTCATACAGGCGGGTCGTTTCCTTGCTGAAACGATCGGTCGCGTATTCCGACGCATCGGGATTGAATTTCACGAAGTGATGCGTCTGACCGAACATCGGGCCAACACCACCCATCTGAAACATCAACCATTCGAAGGTTCTGGCGCGCGCCTCGCCACTCCCGGGCAGGAATTTCCCGGTTTTCTCCGCCAGGTAAATCAGGATCGCGCCCGACTCCATTAGCGAAAAGCCCGCATCGTGATCGACAATTGCCGGGATCTTGGCATTCGGGCTGATCTTCAGAAAATCCGCTTCGAACTGCTGGCCGTTGGTGATGTCGATCGAAATTACCCGGTACGGCAAACCGATCTCCTCCAGCATGATGGAGACTTTGCGCCCGTTCGGTGTTGTCCATGTGTACAGGTCGATCACGATCGAGAATCATCCGTTAGTGACGATGGGTATTTGATCACTGTATGATCCTTGCGGCAAAGATCAACTCGTATATCCATAAGAAGAAATCCGTCATGAAGAAATATTACCTGTTGACTCTCTCCTCGTTAATAGTCTTGCTCGCGAGCTATGCGACGACTGCGCAGGATGCAGGAATCAACTCTGCGCCGGCGTTCGCGAGCGATGAACTGAAAAGTCTGCCGCACGATGGCTGGATCACCAATGGCGGTAACCTCTACAACCAGCGATATTCGCCGCTCGACCAAATCAACCGCGACAATGTTCACGAACTGAAAGCGGTCTGGCGTGCGCGCCTCGACGGATCGGGAACGGATATTCAGCATTCCGGTGAAGCCCAACCCATC
>PVMS01042986.1_pt1 | contig 12386 bp, 12 predicted proteins | sample 1853461 | NCBI WGS metagenome assembly PVMS01 (sample SAMN08582032, study PRJNA380276) | Marine sediment metagenome, whole genome shotgun sequencing project. | isolation source: ocean sediment barecode stripped | collected 2017
CAGGATTGGAGCATCTGGGTGACTCCCTTCGGGCGAGCTGGGAAGCGCTCGTCCGTGGCGTTGCACCTCTTGGCAAGGACCGGGCCATTGCCTGCGAGGCGCGCCTTGCGGCCAACCACTTCCCAACTCGCTGAATCCGTAATTATCATGTTGAAGGAGTACTGGCTGTAGGTACGATATGTGTGGTGATGTAATTGTCAACGGCACGGAGCCGATTGGCCATGACTTCCATGACATGAAGCGCGAATTCAGAGTTCCTGGCGATAAAACCCTCGAACTGGCCGCGGTCCAGCCGCGCCAATTTTACATCGGAACGTGTTGTAGCCGTAGCGCCGTATGCCGCCGAATCGATCTTTGCCATCTCGCCAATGATGCCACCTTTGCTTTCAGCGCCCAGCGTTTCGCCATGTAAGGTCAGCTCGATCTCACCAGACAGGACCACGTACATCACATCAGCCGGATCCCGCTCCGAGAAAACAACGGTCCCGGCATCATGCTCCTGCACGTCTTCCCAATCACGGAATAGTTCAAGAAATCTCATTGCCGTTAACCTTAGCGCAGATTCCAACCAGAACCAAGAAAGGGTTCATATGCAGAACAAATAACTGTGCATACAAGTACAATCCAAAACGACAACAGGCCATTGAGTGGAGGAAGTATGCGCATTCTTCCACCGGCAAGCCAGGTCGGGTAGACCGTGCGCCGAACGACGCGATACAAATGGCGCTTAGCCGTGATCGCCCAGCTGGTGATGAAGCCTGGCGTCGAAAGTAGCGAAATGCTTGCCGAACCAGTCTGAAAGGCTTTTCTGCAGGCTTTCGCGGCCGGAGTCCGGACTATCGGCAAACTCGTCCATCAGGTCGCGGATCTGATCGAGGAGGTCTTCGTGTTCGTCCTTGTGGTCTTCGAATTCTTCGTAAGCGACGTCGCGCATAAGGCGTTCTTCCAGCGCGAAATGGGATGAAATCCCCGCATAGATGTCTTCCAGCGCGGCTTCAATCTGGTCCAGATCCGCGTTTTCGTCCAGGCCGGCGTAGACGCGGTTGATCATTTCGATCATTTCACGATGTTCGAGATCCACAGACGGGATACCGAGGGAATAGGCAGGTTTCCACTTGAGCAGGTTCATATTCATTCCTGTCTGAAGACAAATTCTTGCCGGGCGCCATCGAAATTGACCACCAGGTGCTGCCCCGGCGCAAGCTCGACGTCCTGTTCCAGCGAGTAATCGAATCCTTCATTACGATTGGAATCAGTCATACCGATAAACAGGCGCTGAGTGCCGGCTGCCAGCGGCAGGCGCCGATAGATGCTGCTCTCGCCGTCATTCCAAATGCCGCTGGGCTGCATGACCGCCTCGTAAAGTGGATTGCCGTCGGAACTCAACAGCACCCGGACCGGCAATCGTTCACGCGGGCAATCGTCCAGTTTCCGCATGTTCGGTGGCAGCTTGTTCAGTTCTTCCTGGCTGAGCATGCGGCATTCCCCGATGCGCTGGCCGGCGTGTGAAATTGAAACCGACACCATGGCCTGGCCCTCGTCAATCAACTGGAACCTCGGCCAGATTGACAAGCAACCCACCACAACGGCAAAAAGTGCATAGGCCACTGCTGTGACCGGAATTTTCCAGCGATTGGCTGGTCCGGCACTACGTTCCGGCAGGGTGTCCGCGGCATCAGCTGGCGGCAGAGATTCCCGCAAGGCGGAGACCATTGCAGATGGTTTTCCAGATTTCGACCAGGGTTCGAGCCAGGCCAGCGCCACGCGATCGGTATCCACGCGTTTGCGCAGACGCGGATCGCGCTCTCGGGCTATTCTTTGTTCAGTCCAGTCAGCACCGAAACGGTACTGGCAATTGCCACCGGCACAACCGGCCACGGCGACCGCGTCCGCCAGATCCCGGCTGAGAATGAAATCGATGAAGGAAGGCGGCACTTGTGCAGCACAAATGACGTCGACGGTGCCAGTCTCACTGTCATTCAGCTTCGAACCGGCCTTTTTCGTTCCAGGGCCTTCCTGGCAGGAAAACACGATCACGCGGCGATCACCCTGTAGCTTCTCCGCCGCTTCCAGCAACCGTTCGCGCAGCACGGACGCAGTCAGATCCGGCATATCGATGCCCGGCGACAGGGCGGTATGGCGCCGGAAAGGCGTGGCGGTAGGACAGGAACCCACGCACAGACCACAGCTCAAGCATAGCGACGGATCGACCACGGCCTCACTTTCATAAGCCTTGCCGTCGCTGCGTTGCAACATCGTGATGGCCCCGAAAGGGCAATCATCAGCACAACGTTCACAGCCGTTGCAGTTGTCAAGGTCTACTATGGCCACTGACCTGCCGCCCTGCGGAGGCATCCAGGGAACCATGCACAGCAACAGGCTCACGCCTGTCAACAGACCCCAGACCCAGCCGGGCGACCAGGCTTTCAACAAGGGATAGACCAACAGGTAGTACCAGTCGAGCCCAAGACTCTCCGGTACCTGAGTCATGTCCACCTCACCCTGACTCAGCGCCGGGTAGATCAGTGAAAGCGCCAGCATGGCCAGCAAACTTCCCGCCATCAACGCCCGTGGCGGATTGATCCGTGGTCCGTTGATGCGCAGTACGTGCAGCCAGATACCGAATACCAGGAACAAAGGCAGACCGATCAGGTGTAAAAACGCCATCAGTGTGAAGAAGCGGTCACTCAAAACATCACTGCTGAGGAAATTTCGAGCCATGGATTCGCTGAAGATGGGCAGCCAGTCCAGCAACTCGGCAGAAGTCAGGGCGACGTACCAGGCCAGTTGGTCCCACACCAGCCAGTAACCGGTAATGCCCAGTGGAATGATCAGCCATAACAGGGGAACTCCGGTGACCCAGCTGAACCAGCGGTTGCCGCGGTGACGGTCGTACACGAATTCCCGGATCATATGCAGGGCCAGCGTGATGATGGCCGCATCCGATGCATAACGGTGCAGGCTGCGCATCACGCCACCCAGGTACCACTGGTCGTGGGTCAGATATTCGACCGATTCATAGGCGCCGCTGACGCTGGTCTTAAAAAAAATGAACAACCAGATGCCACTGACCAAAACGATCCAGCAAAAATAAATGGTCAGCGCACCAAGATGGTTGAGCGGATTCAGTGCGGGACTGAACCCACGATCCAGAACAGCTCTCAATGGCTCGACCAGCGCCTGTCCAGCCCCCTGCAGAATTTTAAGCACTACCGGGATCCTGATTCCTGCTTCGCGCCCGCCTGAATTCCACCAGCAGCCACATGGCAATCGCCAACACCATCACTGCACCCACGGCAATTCCGACGAACAGTGAATAATCAAACTTATAGCGGCCGGTGTTCGGGTCGTAAACGGTACAGAACAACTTGATTCTCCCCAGCAGGTCCGACACCAGGTGACTGCCGGGCTGCGGCCGGTTGAAAACCAGTTCCTTCAGCGGCTCGATCAGCCAGGGCAGTTCGAATGCAGCGCCATAAACCTGCCGGTAGACAACGCCATCACGGTCAACCACCGTGACCTGGTTGATGTGATCAAATCCTCTCGGTGACGGGAAATAGACGAAGCCGATGTCCTCCACCAGGCTGGCCACGGTATCCGCCGATGCGCTCAGAAAATCCCAGTTCGGATCATTGACATCCTGCCGGGCGGCAAATATTCGCATCGCATCCGGCGTATCAACGGCGGTATCGAATCCCACCGTAATCACCTGGAAGCTGTCTCCCTCCAACACTTCCCGGGCGGCCTCGACCGCGCTGGCCAGATGCCGGGTGATCGCCGGGCAGACGTGGTGGCATGAGGTAAAGATCATGCTGATCAGCAATGGCCTACCCTGGTATTTCAAGAGACTGACCGGGCGACCCTGCCTGTCGTAAAACTTCAGATCCTGCAGCGTGCGTCCCACGGCGGCCTGTGAGATTTCAAGTGCGCGATCCGCATCGTAGGGGGACGACTTTTTGCCGTTCTCAGCCAGGGCACATAAAGGAAGAGCCAATAAAGCGGACAGCACAGTCAACAGGAACAGCCTTGACTTCACAATCTTCCCTGGCGGCATCGTTTTTGTTGATCTCATATGCCCTAGAGTACCCAAAAAAAACGCCGGGCGGGAGGCCCGGCGTTTTATCCAGCAGGAAACCCTTAAGACATCGGCCAGACCGATGCGAGGTACTTCCAGTTAATTGCGTAATACACCACGAAAATGGCCAGGAAAAATATCGCGAGTACGAAGGTGCCCGGTGCGGCAAAACCCCATTTGCCGACTGCGGCGTGACCACCCTGCGGCTGCACAATCGGCGGCGCTTTCATCAGGCGAGTGGTCGCTGTTCCATAACTGGACTCCGAATCGACACGCTTGCCGAAGAACACGGAAACCACCGTAATCAGGACAAAGATGGCCCCGCCTACAATCGCCGCGACTCCGCTGATACCCACCAGGGCCATCAATGTGTAGGCGCTGGCCGGATAGTCGAATCCGATTGCCGCATCCGTGAAAGCCATGTCCCAGTGGCGGCGCTGAACACCCAGTGTGCCCGCGCCCATCATGACCAGCGTGAACACCATCATGCTGATACCAAAAATGTAGGGCTGGAACTTGGCCAGTCCCGGCAGGAAGACCTGACGCCGGAACAGAACCGGGATCAGGAAATAGGTCAGCGACATAAAGGCCAGCGTGGTACCGATCACCACCGTGGCGTGGAAATGTCCCGGCACGTAGATGGTGTTGTGAATGATGATGTTGATCTGCTCGGTGCCCATGACCACGCCTGAAATACCGCCTATGAAGCCGAAGCCGATCAGTGACAGGAACATGCCGGAAAATACCGGGTTGCCCCAGGGCGCCTTACGCAGCCATTCGAACAGGCCCTTGCTCAGGCCCTTGGCGCGCTGCGCCACCTCGATGGAACCGGGCACGGTCAGGCCGTGGATCATGCTGGCCAGCACCGCCAGATACATGGCGTAGGACGTATTGAAAATCTTCCAGGTCGAACTAAATCCCGGATCCACCAGCAGGTGATGCGCGGAAGCCAGCTGCAGGAATGCGATGTACAAGACAAACGCAGTACGGCTGACCTTCTCGGAAAGCGGCCTGGCGCCAAAGACAATAGCTGCGATCGCATACCAGACAGCCACGTGAGCGGCGACGTTGATCTGCTGGGCTGAGTGACCGAAACCCCACCAGATCAGGCGGTACATCGGCGCATCGATATGGGCGATCAGGCCCACCGACCAAAGAAACGTAGGAATCAGAATAACGGCGCCCATCGAGATCGTAAAGATGGCGATGATGCACGCAGTCAACGCGCCAAACGTCACCAGAGGAATGGAGCCCTCATAGGTTTTTTCCTCCTTCGCGATCACCAGCGTGCCGAGGAAGATAAAGCAGCCAATCAGGGCGCCCACTGCAAACAGGATCAGGCCCAGGTAAAACATCGGCTCGGCCGGCATGGGCACGTAGGACGTCATCATCACCGAGGAGTTACCACTGAACACGCTGGCATTATTGATAACCGCTCCGGCAATCATCAGGATGAATCCGAGCCAGCCCAGTTTTGGCGTCGCCAGGCGGCAGCGCAGCAGGGTGGATGAGCAGAAGTACAAAACGGCAATCTCAAAAAAGATGATCCAGAAGATCAGCATGTTGATGCCGTGAGTGGTCAGCAGTTGATAAAATCTATCCGCCGGCAAAAAGTGAATGGTCGGCCAGCGCGTCAATGTGACGGCGAGGGCCGAGAGCCCTCCAACCAGCAGCGCCACCACGGCCACCACTGCATGCAGCCGCATCAGCGTTTCAGCAGGCTTGTGGAATTGCAGCCCGGATTCCGGACAGGTTCTGAATTCTTGATTTTTCATTATCCGCCCTCCGTTATGTAATTCTTGCCGGTCATCGTGTGATGGCCGATTCCGCAGTATTCATTGCAGATAATCGTCTGATCACCGCTGGTATCGGGGGTGACCGTCAGCACCATTTCATAGCCTGGGACGATTTGCGTATTGATATTCACCGGTTGCAGGGAGAAGCCATGCTGCCAGTCCATCGAAGCAATGTGCAGACGATAAGTCTGCCCTTTCTCGAATTCGAGCAATGGCCACCACTGCCAGAGCCTGCCAATCAGGTAGACATCACTACCCGGCGGCGGCCGGACAACGGGCATATTCTGGTTGGTTTCGGTTCTGACCGTATATTGGTCAACCATTGCCTGGGTTTTGGCCATGAAGGCCTCGGGCGTGGTCCGGTAGGCCTCGTTGGAGAGGTTCTGCTTACCGTAAACGTGCCATAAAGGCATCATGAAGAACATGATCAGGGACCAGACCAGCGCCAGCGCTATCCAGGTCCCTTCGACTCTGTCCAGTGGCTGTTTCCACCAGATAGTTTCGGAAGGCGGTTGTATGGAAGTCACGATTTCACCTGTATGTTGTTGTTATCAGCCTGCGAGGGGAATGGATACGATTTCCATAATTCCCCAGATTATGTAAAAAACGGCGGGAAAAACCACGCCGATGAAAAGGAGAATAAACGGATTGTCGATGATGCGTTGCATAATGGGAATGCGCACATTTTCTTCCGTGCTTGCAATATCTTGATTCATAATTTTGTGTCCGCTTGGTTGATGGAACGCTCCGGAATACAGATCGGCATTATAATGATAGCATCAAATAATTCCACTCGAATTGATGCAGATCAAATACCTGTTTTGCGACGTAAAAACGAATATCGAATTTTCTGTCCTGCTTCTGGAATCAGCCCCGGAAAGAGCATATCCTGAGCGGGGCCTTATATCAGTATGCTAACGATGAAAAATATAAGTCAATACATAAAAAAAATGGCATCAATTCAGCAGCGGAATTTCGTGGCCGGAATGTCCTCTCTTTTGCTGCTGGCAGCATGCGGCCCATCCGGCCCGGGTCCGGAAATTCACGACAGTAAGTATGTCGGCCTGGGAAAGGACGGCGTCCAGTTGGAGGCCGGCCAGACCGGCCCCTGCGTGCTGGACCAGTTCACCGGCCTGGTGTGGGAAGTCAAAACGGACACGGTTGGCATCCACCATCGGGAAAACACGTATTCCTGGTTCGATCCGGAAGAAGATGCCAGCGGGGAGCTGGACTTCCGGGGGATGCCCGGCGGCGGCAAGTGCAACGGCAGCGCCTGCGATACATTGGCCCTGGTTCAGGAAGTGAATAAAGCTGGATATTGCGGATTCAATGACTGGCGTTTGCCCGCCAGGGACGAATTGGGCTCGATCAGCGACCCGCGCAAGTCGAGTAAGCCACCCAGCATTAACACCATCTTCTTTCCACACACCCAGCCAGGGGAGTACTGGTCCTCCAACGACTACCAGTTTCACTGGAACTCGGCCTGGCTATGGAGTTTCGAAAACGGCATGGACCGCGTGGAGTGGAAGTACTCGCCGCGTTACGTCCGGCTGGTGCGCGGCGTGCCCGCTTACCTGGAACGGATCGAGGATTGATCCTCCTTGCATTATGCGAATTGATTCGGTATGAACGGCCTGGCCAAAACATCCCTGCTTCTGGTCATCGTGCTGGTATCACTCAGCGCTTACCTGAGGCTGGCCCATTCAGGTATCGGCTGCGCTGACTGGCCGGCCTGTTACGGACAGATTGGCGAACCACCTTCAGTCAGCCAGCCCGTGAGCCCGCAAGACGCATACCAGCGGATGGGAGAACAAGCCAACCAGCCAATGGCCTGGGCGACACCCCTGCACCGCCTGGTGGCCAGTGTTCTGGGGCTGCTGGTTTTTTTCCTGGTGTTTCTCTCACTGCGGCAAAAGCGCCAACGCCCGATTTCACTCGCCCTGCTCGCCCTGACGGTTTTTCTGGCCGTGCTGGGTATCCGCTCCGGCAGCCTGCACAGCCCGGCGGTGGTAATGGGCAACCTGGCCGGGGGATTCGCCATGCTCGGGCTGCTTGGCTGGATGGTGTTCAGTGCAGCTGAGCCCGGACCGGGGATTGGCCGCAACGTGTCGGTCAGAAATTGGGTGATGGTCGCCATTGCCGCCTTGTGTCTGCAGATATTGCTGGGCGGGTTGACCAGTGCCAATTTTGCCGCGACGTCCTGCCAGACTCTGCCGGATTGTCATGGCAGCTGGCTGCCAGGCGGCGCGTTGATGGATGCGATGGACCTGAGCAGGCAGCACGAAGTGACCGGTATGGGTCAGGCCGTAGGCGGTGAAGAGCGCCTTGCCATCCACAAGGCCCACCGGCTCGGCGCCCTGCTGGCTTTTGCCCTGGTTCTTATTGCCGGCTTAACAGCTCTGCGGGCAAATCAGCGCTACCGGCTGGTTGGCATTGTTATTCTGGTGCTGCTCACGATCGAGTTTACGGTTGGCGTAACCGCCGTCCTGACCAGTCTACCCATCGGCCTGGCCGTGGCGCACAACTGGCTGGCCGGCCTGTTATTACTGGCACTGCTGAAACTACTCGTAATCAGCCGCTGAGCTTCAAGGAGAGATCGGGTACCTGCTTTCAGGACAATCGGGCTGTCGGGAACAGCCGATTAGCGCACAGGGACGTCTTGAGCGTGTCCTGAAAGCAGGTACCCGATCTCCCCCCGGCACTGCACCGATTTAGAGGTCCCCGAACTGGAGCTCCGCAAGGTGAGCATACAACTCATTGTCCCGAATCAATTCATCATGGGAGCCCACCGCCTCGATCCGACCATGGTTCATCACCACAATCCGATCCACTTTCTTCACCGTCGCCAGGCGGTGCGCAATCACCAGCGTGGTCCTGTTCTGCATGAGCCCCTCCAGAGCCGCCTGCACCAGCCGTTCACTTTCGGCATCGAGTGAACTGGTGGCTTCATCCAGCAGGAGAATGGGCGGGTCCTTGAGTATGGCCCTGGCAATCGCAATGCGCTGCCTCTGGCCTCCGGAAAGGCGCGTTCCCCGCTCACCCAAAAACGTGTCATAGGCCTCGGGTAAAGCCCTGACGAATTCGTCCGCCGCGGCCAGCACCGCAGCCTGTTTGACTTCCTCATCGCTGGCCTCGGGCCGGCCGTAGCGGATATTTTCCAGCGCACTCTCACCAAACAACACCGTTTCCTGTGGCACCAGCCCGATTTGTCTTCTCAGGGCCGCCGGATCGAGGCGTGAAATATCCGTGCCATCAATCAGAATTCGGCCTGATTGAGGCTCGTAGAAGCGCAGCAGCAATTGAAAACTGGTGCTCTTGCCGGCGCCGGACGGGCCCACGATGGCCAGGGTTTCACCTGGACGAATCTCGATAGTGAAATGATCAAGGGCCAGCGTGTCCGGCCTCGAAGGATAGCGAAATTCGACATCATCAAAGCGGATGCGCCCGTCGGCCCTGGCGGGCAGCTGTTCCGGTTCCGGTGGCGCCTGAATGGCCGGCTCCGCCTGCAATAGCTCGGACAGGCGTTCCATGGCGCCGGCTGCACGTTGAATCTCGCCCCACAGGCTGCTCAGGGCGGCGGCGGACGAGCCGACGACCATGGCGTACATCAGGAACTGCCCCAACTGCCCTCCCGTCATGTCGCCGGTGAGCACAGCGCGCGAGCCAAGCCACAGAATGAACGTGATGGAGACAAAGACCAGGGAAGTGGCAATCGCAGTCAGCCAGGCGTACATGCGGACCCTGCGGATCGCTGTGATAAAGCTGGCTTTGACCGCATCAGCGTAACGCCTGACCTGCAGCGCTTCCAGAGTGAACGCCTGTACCGTCTGCATGGCATTGAGGGTCTCACCCGCCAGGCCGCTGGTGTCGGCGACGCGGTCCTGTGACTGGCGGGACAGTTTTCTGATACGGCGCCCGACTACGATGACCGGAAGAATGACCAGTGGGATTACAACCATGGTGTAGGCCGCAAGCCGCGGGCTGGTCAGCACCAGCAGCGCCAGGCCACCAATCAAATTCAGCGATGAACGCAGGGCAATGGAGAGCCCCACTCCGGATATGCTCTGCACCAGGGTGGTATCGGTGGTCAAACGCGACAGGACTTCGCCGGTTTTCGTCACTTCGAAAAACGTGGGATCCATTCCGATCACTCGCCGGTAAACGGCGTTGCGAAGGTCCGCGACCACGCGCTCACCCAACCAGGTCACCAGGTAATAACGCAGAGCCGCAAAAGCACTAAACACCAGGGCCGCTGCCAGAAACCAGCCAAAATAGCGATTGACCGTACCCACGTCCTGGGCGATGAATCCATTGTCAATCAGGTAGCGCAGTGCGATTGGCAAAGCCAGCATCGCCCCGGACGCAATCAACAGCGCGCTCAAGGCGGCGATCAGCGTGCTGCGATAGGGGCTAAGGAACGGGATCAGCGTTCGCAGCGGACCCAGGGACTTTCCGCGCGGGCGTTCGCTATCCGTCTGCATGGCGCACCCTGGTCCCAGCCCGGTATGTTCCGACTGCAATCCAATTCGTCATAGAGAATGGACATGGGGGCATGGCAGGACTGATGAAAGGGGCGCGCTCAGCGCCATTCCCCTGGATCGATACGGTAATAGTCCTGCAAGACGCTGAACAGCTCCGCATGGTGCTTTGCCATCTGCCGTGGCTTTTCAAAAAACGTCTCTGTCGCCACTGCGAAGAACTCGGCGGGATTGGTCGCACCGTAGTGATCCATCAAAGAACGGCGATGGGTGTGGCTGTCTTTTTGAAGTTCCTCGAATTCCGGCGACAAGGCAGCCGCCCAGCTGCGATAACTGGACTTGCCGGCCAGCAAGGGAGCGCCATCAGCGTTGCCGGATTCACTATCGAGCTGATGCGCAAACTCATGCAGCACGACATTACGGCCATCAAGGAAGTTGCGGGCGCCGTGCAGAACGTTATCCCAGGCCAGGATTACTTTTCCGTTTTGCCATGATTCACCGAGCATCGGGCGGCTGCTTCGCTTGACGACACCGCTGCCGTCAACCTCGGGCCGCGAGACGACAAAAGTCGAGGGATAGACCAGGATGTATTTCAAGCTGGGATACAGATCTCCGGGCCGATTCAGCTGCAGCATGCAAGCCTGGGCGGCAATCGTCACCCGTATTTCATCAGTGATCTCCAGACCCGCAGCGCCGGAGAAATGCTTTTGATGCAGAAACTGCTTGATCAGGCTGCGCAGCTGTAGCCGCAAGGGCATGGGCAGTTTGCGATAAACCTGAATGTTGCTTTCCAGCATGCCCACCCACTCCTCGGGAAACGGCGCTGCGATGGCGCGCTTCAGGCGAATTCGGGGAATCCAAAGAGCCAAAACAATGGCTACGAGGATCAGGCTGAGAAATATCCAGGGGTTCATTGGGGCATAGCCTACCCATGAGCCGGCCGCCCGGCCAGTATCCTGTTGATAAACGCAGTGCTACCGCAATCTTCACCACTCGTATCTCCATGCTTGCCGATTCACTCGAAATTGACTTGAATCGCAAGCAAATTGACTCTTTTAGGTCTATCATGAGTATGCGGGGCCTGCATTGAGCGGACCCTGAGTTCAGACCTGACTTGCGACATTTGCCGTCAAGCCACAATCTCACCCGAACTCCAAGGAGAGAACCATGGCTATTGCACGAACCATTAAATCCTACCTGGATGAACGCGGTGTCGACTATGACACTGTGGAACACCACCATCCCCAAACCTCGATGGATTCAGCCAGATCCGCGCATGTTCCCCCTCACCAGATGGCCAAGGCTGTTGTTCTGGAAGATGATGATGGCTACATCGTCAGCGTGCTTCCTTCCAATAACCGCCTGAACCTCGGTTGGGTGAGCGAAGAGCTGAATCGCGAGCTGAAACTGGCCAGCGAACCAGAGCTGCGTGAACTGTTCTTGGATTGTGACACCGGAGCCGTTCCTGCCCTGAGCGAAGCTTATGGGCTTAAAGTCATCTGGGACGATCAGTTGAAGCACGCTTCGGACATTTACATCGAAGCGGGCGATCATGAGCACCTGATTCACCTGCGCGGCGAGGATTTCCAGAACCTGATGGAATCACTGCCGCACAGCATCATAAGTGCCGGCAAAGAGTACTCCCGCTGGGTCTACGAATAGGCTACAAACGGGCGCCAACACTCTTGCGACAGGGATGTCTGTCAGCGGGCGTGGGCCGGACCGATGGAACCGGTGTCGCTTGCTCGTATGCCGGAGCCATTGTCCTGCACGGCCCGCACCAGGGCGCCCAGAAGTCGACCAGCACCGGAATGTCATTACGGTTGATGTGCCGATTGAAACTGGCCGTCGCAAATTCTACCGGGTGTGCATCGAAAATGGCTTCGCGACATTTAGCACAACGCGGTTGGTCACCTATGCGTTCTTCCGGCAACGCGTTCGCGGTGTGGCAACGGGGACAAACTATGTGTTTTTTTTGCCAGGGGACATGTACTCCCATCATGATGCGGGCGGTCCATTCACAATCCCGAGAAGGAC
>PVMS01060496.1_pt1 | contig 12385 bp, 11 predicted proteins | sample 1853461 | NCBI WGS metagenome assembly PVMS01 (sample SAMN08582032, study PRJNA380276) | Marine sediment metagenome, whole genome shotgun sequencing project. | isolation source: ocean sediment barecode stripped | collected 2017
AACCTTTGAACCCCGAACCCTGACTCCTGAACCGACCTCGGGGTTTAATCCATTTCATCGTTTTCGATTCTGATGAGGACCGGCTCATCACTTACCACGTCCAGGGCGCTGATTTCGCTCAAGGCCTGTTTTACATCGGCTTCCCTGGCGAGATGGGAGAGCATCACCACCGGCACAGACCCATTCGTTTTGCGCCCTTTTTGATGTACCGACTGGATGCTGATGTCGTATTTGCCCAGAATTCCTGAAATTGTTGAAAGCACGCCGGGGTGGTCCAGTGCCGCAAACCTGAAATAATAATGGGTGACCAGATCTTCGATCGGCAAGATCGGTATTTTGCGGATATTTTCCCGCTGATAGGATAGGGGCGGCACCCTGCGGGCAGTGCCGCATAAAATATTGCGGGCAATGTCAACAGTGTCGCTGATTACGGCACTGGCGGTGGGCATCATCCCGGCACCGTGTCCGTATAACAAAATATCGCCGACGGCATCGCCGGAAACCGTGACGGCATTGACGGTACCATTGATGTGGGTCAGAAGATTGTCAAACGGTATCATTGTGGGGTGAACACGGGCTTCCACCCGGTCATCTATAAATTTACTGATTGCCAGCAATTTTATGCGATACCCGAACTGCTCGGCAAATGCGATGTCCAGCGGCGTGATCCGGGAAATTCCTTCAATGTACACATCGCCTAAATTAATTTCCATACCATAGGCCAGGGCCGCCAGAATCGCTATCTTATGGGCCGTGTCGAACCCCTCAATGTCCAGGGTCGGATCAGCTTCGGCATATCCCTGATTCTGGGCCTGGTCGAGCGCTTCTTTAAAGGAAATTCCTTCATCTGTGATTTTGGATAATATATAATTGCAGGTGCCGTTTAAAATACCGGTCATGGCTTTGATGTGATTTCCGACCAGCGATTCCCGTATGGATTTGATGATGGGCATGCATCCGCCAACACTGGCCTCAAAGGCCAGATCGACACCTTTTTGGGCTGCGGCAGCGAACAATTCATTTCCTTGAGCTGCCAGGAGGGCTTTGTTGGCGGTTACTACGTGTTTGCCGGTTTCAATGGCTTTCAAAATGAGATCTTTGGCGATACCTTCACCGCCGATCATTTCAATAATGATATCCGTATCAGGGTCATCAACGACTTTGTGGGCATCGTTGATAAAGGCGCCATCCGGTAGCTGAAGGCCTCTATCGGTTTCAATGTCAATGTCAGCCACCCATTTCAAATTTAAGTCGGCCCCGACGCGGGCGGTCAGAAGCTGCTTGTTTTCCATGAGCAATTTTGCAACGCCGGTTCCAACCGTGCCGCAACCCAGCAAACCAATATTTATTTTGGCAGATTTTGTCATACCAGGCGCCTCCTGTCCTTACAGAATTGGTTGATGTGAAAAAAATATCATACAACCGGCATCTGAGGAAGTCAAAAAAATTGTTTTGACTTTTAAGCTGAATAAGTTTAATTTTCAAGGACTCTTAACTCTATTTTTAACCGCCTTCAGGAGATAAGCATGACCGATTCGTTAACATATGCGGACGCCGGTGTCGATATTGATAAAGCCAATAAACTGGTTTCGACCATCAGTGAAATCGCCAAAAAAACTGCCATAACCGGTGTGATGGGGGAAATCGGCGGTTTTAGCGGGCTTTTTTCACCGAATATAGCCAACCTGGACCGGCCGGTTCTTGTCAGCTCGACCGATGGAGTCGGAACCAAACTTAAAATTGCTTTCATGCTCGATCAACACGACACCATCGGCATTGATCTGGTGGCCATGTGCGTCAATGATATCCTGGTCCAGGGCGCTAAACCGCTTTTTTTTCTGGATTATCTATCCATGAGTAAGCTGGATAGCAAGCGGGTGGCCGACCTTATCCGGGGGGTCGGTGATGGCTGTATAAAAGCAAAATGCGCTTTGCTCGGTGGTGAAACTGCAGAAATGCCCGGATTTTATAATGATAATGAATATGATATGGCCGGTTTCGGCGTTGGCATCGTGGACAACAGCAAAATCATTGACGGTACCGAGGTTCGTGTCGGACACCGCCTGATCGGTATCGCGTCAAGTGGTCTGCACAGCAACGGCTATTCTCTGGTTCGCAAAATTTGTTTTGAAATCCTTAAAATGAAAGTGGACGATTATGTGGCTGACCTCGGGAAGACGTTGGGCGAAGAACTGCTTACACCCACCAGAATCTATGTTGAACCTATTTTGAGTATTTTAAAAGATATGCCGGTGCACGGTCTTGCGCATATTACCGGCGGCGGAATAGCCGATAATATATTGCGGATCGTTCCGAAGGCCTGCAATATTTTAATCCAAACGGGAATATGGGATATACCGCCCGTTTTTCATTTTTTACAGCAGGCCGGAAAGATTACCGATCTGGAAATGCAGCGAACATTCAACAACGGAATCGGAATGATTGCCATTGTCCCGCCGGACGCCGCCGCCGATGTTTTGCAACGACTTGAGGCCCTGAACGAGAAGGCCTTTTTAATCGGTGAAATCCTTGAATGTAAAAATTCCAGTGAACGCATCATTTGGGAGTAAATAATTGAATATTTATGAATATTCTTGGTATAGAATCCTCCTGTGATGAAACGGCTGCGGCAGTCGTCAAAGATGGGACTTCTATCCGGTCGACGGTGGTCTCATCCCAGGTCGAGGTTCACCAGCGCTATGGCGGCGTGGTACCCGAACTGGCTTCACGCAAACACATGGAAGCCATTGTGCCGGTGGTTGATGAGGCATTGACCGAGGCTCGTCTGCCGCTATCCGGTATTGAGGCCATCGCCGTCACCCGGGGGCCCGGGCTGGTAGGCGCCCTACTAGTCGGATTTTCATTTGCCAAGTCATTGGCCTATGGGTTGAAAATTCCCTGGGTCGGGGTGAATCATCTGGAAGGACACATCAACTCGGTTTTTCTGGAGCCGGATCCGCCGGCGTTTCCTTTTGTGGCGCTCCTTGTATCCGGAGGTCACACAAGTATTTACTATGTCACTGACCATACTTCGGCTGAATTGATGGGGCAAACCCGGGATGATGCAGCCGGCGAAGCGTTCGATAAAGTCGCCAAGATGCTCGATCTGGGTTACCCGGGTGGAGGCATTATCGATCGTCTTGCCAAAAATGGCGATCCTGCAAAAATCAAATTTCCCCGATCTTACCTGGACAAGTCCACTTTCGATTTTAGCTTCAGTGGTATTAAAACGGCCGTCCATCGTTACATCGCCAATCACCAGGAACAATTAAAGGTAGAGATTCCGGATATAGCCGCCGGTTTTCAGGAAGCGGTTCTGGAAGTCCTCTCGTACAAAGCAATCCGGGCGGCCCGGGGAAAAGGCTGTGACCGTATTGCCCTGGTAGGCGGTGTGGCCGCCAACAGTCGACTTCGAGAGAAACTCACATCCGATGCCGGGCGTAAAGGCATTCGCGTTCATATTCCTTCGTTACACCTGTGCGGCGATAATGCCGCCATGATTGCGGGCGTGGGATATCACTACTTAAAAGCCGGGATGGCAGCGGAGTTGGCAGACGATGTATTTTCTAAGTTGCAATGACTGATATATTTTCTTTTCAACCCCATAATTCTTTCTGCCGATTCCATCCCCCTGGCCTTCATTTCAGCAGAATCGGTTATGCCTTTTAATATCTTTTCAAAGGCGATTTCAATATTCGGTCCTTTGTGGCAGATGAGAGCCAGGTCGATATCAGCCGCCAGGATCCGCTGAATCGAGATTCGAATATTATAATGCTTCGTGATGGCACCCATATCCAGATCATCGGTCATTACCAGGCCGTTAAACCCCATGCGCCGTCGTAAAAGATCATTTGCAATATTATTCGACAGGCCGGCCGGCCATTGAGCATCCAGTTCCGGATAAAAAATATGAGACAGCATGATGCCGCATACGCCATGTTGAATGCAGGCTGCAAAGGGGATCAGATCAAGTCGCTCCATGGCGGCCAGATCATCCTTGAGTACAGGCAAATCCAGATGCGAATCCAATATGGTCCGGCCAATGCCGGGAAAATGCTTGGCTACCGCCATAATATTGTTTTGTTGCAAATGCTCAATGACTTTCAGCCCTAGCCGCGAAACCCGGTCCGGATCGCCACCGAAGGCCCTTTTGGCCATGATGCTATTGATATCTTGCGGCGCGATATCCATGACGGGCGCCATATTCATGTTGATACCAACCTGATTTAGCTCGGCGGCTGTTACTTCGGCAAAATGAACGGCATCCGCTTCATGACGCATATGCGGGTTGCCGGGAAATTGAGTAAAGGGCTTTTTAAGCCTTGCGACCTGTCCCCCTTCCTGATCAATGGCAATGAACAATGGCGGCTGCCCGCATCGTTTGGCATAATCCTGGGCCGCAAAACACAAATCCTTGATTTGATCCGGTGTTTCAAGATTTGCGGCAAAAAGAATAATTCCGCCTGCTTTGATTTGACCAATCAGAAATTTTAGATTTTCATCCAGATCGGTGCCGTCAAAGCCGACCATCAGTCTCTGTCCGGCAAGCTGTTCATTGGATAAGGAATTTGGGTTCATTGTCTTCACATAATAAACGTTCACAGGTTCAAGGTTCACCGTTCAGGGTTACCTTTGTCCATAGGTAGTTATAAGTTCAGGCGACGCTGTTTTCAGCCGCCTGTACTCAACATCCTCATACGTTCTATTTTTAAGTGGTTTCCCTCAGTGCCTAGGAATCAATGGTTCAGATTGGACCTGAACCCGAACCTATTAACCTTGAACCACTGAACGGTTACGCCTAATCTATCACTGCCCCAGTTTGCGGGCAAGCAAAAATTAATCCGCCGGACCTTCGATCAGACGACTTTCTTCGGTTTCCGAAGGTCATTTTACAACCATGGATGTTCAATTTTTCAAGGGGGATTAATTAGTTGGAAAGCACGCGAGTCAAAGGGTAATATTGTCCCGGGTTTTCCCGGGAATAACTCAGCATTTCTTCGATTAATTCATCGACCTTTGACCTGGTGAGGGGTTTGGCAAAAAGGTATCCCTGGCCGAATTGGCAATTCATGTCCAAAAGGATGGTGTATTGCTCAAGCGTTTCCACACCCTCAGCCACGACAATCATGTCGAGACGGTGGGCCAGCGAGATAATGGCCTCAACAATGTTTCGATTTCCATCGGGGGGGTCTTGAATGCGCGATACGAAACTGCGATCCACTTTGAGGGTGTCGATGGGAAGTCGCTGCAAATAGCTCAATGAAGAATACCCGGTGCCAAAATCGTCTAAAACGATTTGAAGGCCATAGTCTCTCATACGTTGAACCAGCCGTACCGTGTCTTCCACATCTTCCATTAAAGCGGTTTCAGTTATTTCCAGCTTCAGCTGATCTGGCGCTATATTTATTTTATTCAACATATCCTTAATGTCTTTCAAGAGACTGGGCTGCAGAAAGTGCCTGCTGGATATGTTAATGTTCATGGTCAGCTTTTGCATATGTTTGATGCGTTCGTGCCAGATCTTAAGATCCTGGCAGGCTTCCTCAACCACCAGACGGGTGATGGGAATGATCAGGCCGGTTTCTTCGGCGATTGAAATAAATGAATCCGGATAAAGTAGACCCAACTGAGGATGATTCCAGCGTATCAGGGCTTCGAAGCCGACAACCGATCTCGTTTTCAACGACACAATCGGCTGGTAGTGGGTTTCAAACTCTTTTTTGTGGATCGCTTTTCGTAAATCGGTTTCCCGCTGCAACAGGTGTAGCGCTTTTTCATGTAATTTCTTATCAAATACCTTAAACTGGGCGCTGCCTTTTTCTTTGGCACAATACATGGCTGATTCGGCATCTCGAATTATGTCTTCGGGTAGATCGTAGTCCTGGGTTCTATCCACCACACCAAAGCCGGCGGACGCATACACTTCTTCTCCGTGTACCACGAACGAACGCTTGAGTTCCTGCTGCAGCCTTTCAGCAACCATGCTGGCGTAATTGCCCGCTTCAATGTCCTCCAGCAGAATGAGAAATTCATCCCCACCCAAACGTGCCAGGGTATCGATTTCGCGCAGTGAGCCCTGGATTCTATCGGCAAACGCTGTCAGTAGAGTATCACCAACTCGGTGTCCGAGACTATCGTTGACAAGTTTAAAGCGGTCGATATCCAGATATAAAATCGCAAAATGATAATCTGGCCGCCGTTTACCGCGTTTAATCGCCATGCTCAAATGCTCCATGAACAGGGTGCGATTTGGCAAATTGGTCAGGGTGTCGTGGAAGGCATGATGAGAGAGCTGGCGTTCAGCTTCTTTGAGTTCGGATATATCCGTCAGAGAGGCGACACACTTATCCGCTCCAGGGATTGGAGTAATCGTGATCAGGATATCTTTCTGGTTGCGTTCTTTATCAATAAATTTGCATTCAAGATTGTTATCGATGTTCAGATATCCCTCACCATCAAGGATTGTACGGTGACTTTTTTCATCGATAAAATCGGAAAGGGATTTTTTAAATTCAACTTCCCCTCGACTGAATCCTGAAAAATTCACAAAACCCGAGTTGGCAAGTGAAATGGTCAGGTCCTTGTCAATGATAACGGTTCCTGCGCCGGTGTTTTCAAAAATAGTACGGTATTTAATCTCGGATTCCCGCAACTCTTTGGTTCGCTCTATCACTTTTAGTTCTAGCGTCTCGTTCGACTCGCGCAACTCCTCCCTGGATCGATTTATATTATTGATCAACAACTGGGTAAATAAACTGATTAATAATATCAAGGAGATGGTCAAAAAACTGCCTAGACCTTGATCGGAAACCACCGATTTTTCGAGATAATAGTAAAAAAGCGATGCACCGCTTCCGATGATTACCAGGCTGATTTTATCCAGTAATTTAGCCGCCTTTTTATTGGCCATTGGATTCCTCTGGAAAATTTATGTGACGCAGTTCCTTTTTTACGACTTCGTGTCTGGTGGCTGAGTTTTGACCTGAAATCTTTATCGGCTGTTCCATGATCAAACTTAAATTGTATCGGATAATAAAAGAGCAGAGTCAATTTTGACTCTGCTCTTTTTGCCTGGAATGATCATAGTTTTCAATTCCTAGGCTCTGATCAGTTCGGTTGAGCCGTCACCCGGGTCAGGTGTGGAGTCGTCCGAAACTGTAGAATATACGATGTTATATATACAATTTTTGTGCCAATTTCATGGATTTGTCATAAACCATTTAATATCATATTCTTACAAATATCTCTGAGGTTGGCCTTCGCGGATATCTGACGAAAAATGTCAAATTATCGACCCCTAAAATTGTCACAAACTTTTACGTTTTGCGAGAATCGTAGCATCGCCTCTCAAAGTATGTGGCACTATTGACATCCCACACGGCTTCGTTTTGGTGGATTAGTTTCGGGGGACCTTCCCAGGCGCCGCAAGCCTTTACAACCGTTTCTCCCAAAGTAAATTTGCGGCCACATGCCGCACATCCCTCGGCATTGAGACGATTGAGTTTTTCAAGGTCAATAATGAAGGTTTGGCTCTTTTTTTCAGTAGCGGACATAATCAACTCCTAATTAATCCGCCCTGAAAGTTAGCGCATCCCGGTTTGGAAACTTTTCACTGGAAATTGAAGAAACTTGTTAGACCGAAGCGCCGGCGGCTTAATTGCTTTAGGCTGCGCATATATTATATCTCTTTTAATTTCATGACCTCGACGCGGTCATTAATTTTCCCCCTGGGCGCAGGTCCAACGGGTGGAGATTAAATCCGGTAAAGTCTGAAGTTTGAACCTAAGGGTGGTATATGCTGGAGTCAAGCGGTACGGAGTGATTCAATCCGCGTATTTCTTATTGTCGTCTCAATTGATACTTTCGCACCGCGCGATTGTGGTCTTTCAGATTAGTTGAAAATTGGTGAGTAGTGTCCTTTTTCGAAACAAAGTAAATATAGGCTGATTTTTCAGGAAAGAGGGCTGCCTCCAAAGATGCACGCCCGGGATTGGCTATGGGGCCGGCGGGAAGCCCTTTGATTTTATAGGTATTGTAAGGAGTGCGGGTTTTCAAGTGTTTGCGGGTCAGGTTGCCGTCAAAGTTTTTAATACCGTATATGACTGTCGGATCCGATTCCAGGCGCATTTTTTTTCTTAACCGGTTGTGAAAAACTGAAGAGATTAGGGGTCGTTCGAAGGCAGCTCCGGTTTCCTTTTCAATGATTGAGGCCAGTGTAACAACCTGGTGCACTGAGAAATCGTAGCTCTTGGCACGCTCTTTCCACTCGGGTTTAAAAATTGACCAAAATCGCTGCACCATGATCGATATAATCTTTTCCACAGTGACATCTTTCGGGAAAAAATAGGTGTCCGGAAACAAATATCCTTCTAATAATTCTGCCTCCAGACCCAATTTGCGAGCCAGGGCGGCGTCTGACACCGCATTGCTGAACTCGTCTTGGGTGCCAAATCCCGCCTGAGATACAAGTTCGGCAATTTGATGGGCATTATAGCCTTCCGGAATGGTCAGTTTGTGAAGCTCGACCTCGCCTTTGACCATAGTTTTCAGAATTTGACGGGGTGTCATGGCTGCTGACAGGAGATATTCACCGGCTTTCAGGCGTCTATCGTAGCCTTTAACACGTGCAATTATAACCAGTTTGAATGGATTTTTAATAATGCTCTTTTGGTAAAGCAAGTCGGCTGTGGTCTTAAAGGATTGGCCTTGACGCACATTAATCACGACTTTATGGGTATTGTTTGCCTGCGCCGGTACATCCGCATACATCCTGAGTTCAATGTAAACTACGAACCCGGCGCAAACGATCAAGAAAATCGATATACCGATCAGCAGTAGTGCTTTTTCAATATGATATATGCTCCCCTCGGGTAACGGCAGTGATGAAAAAAATGACTGAATCTCTAAGTATAATAAAAACTGCCGTAATTTGTCAAAGAGGTTTTCAAGTTAGGGGCTTCGTCCCAATTGGAATGTTGGAATATTGGAAAATTGGACATGGGTCTAATTCAGGAATTCAGGGATTTAGGAATTTAGGAATTGAAGGAATTCTATCTATTTTAATTTATTGATTTTATCTTTTTATCCCTCAATCCCTCAATTCCTCAATCCCTGAAATCTGAAGAATGTTTTTTATGGTGTTTTCCTTGACAATATCATGGTAAACGAATAGGTCTAAAGTTTCGCCGAATTATTTTCTCTTACGGCGGATTGTGAATTTCTGAATGTAAAAAAACATCCATCTTTCGATGGTTTTTTCCTTTTGAGAGGAATACCCAATGGGGAAACCTAAGTTAAAGCAACATCACATTAACCGGGATTGGTGTAAAGGCTGCGGGATCTGCGTCGAATTTTGTCCTAAAAAAGTTTTGGAGCTTGATAGCCAGGACAAGGTCACGGCGGTCCGGCCGCAAGACTGCATATGTTGCAGACTGTGTGAACTCCGATGCCCGGATTTAGCAATTGAAATAGAAATAGAGGAATAGGGTATCCAGATGGGCGACACCATAAAATTTGTTCAAGGCAACGAGGCCTGTGTCGAAGGCGCATTATACGCGGGACTTGACTTCTACGCCGGTTATCCGATTACCCCTTCCACTGAGATTGCCGAGCTGTTGGCCTTTCGGCTGCCAACTGCAGGCGGCAAGTTTATTCAGATGGAAGATGAGATCGCATCATTGTGCGCCATTATCGGTGCGTCACTTACCGGGCGTAAAGTCATGACGGCCACCAGTGGGCCAGGCTTCTCATTGATGCAGGAAGCTCTCGGATATGCGGTTATGACGGAAATCCCGTGTGTGATCGTTAACGTGCAGCGCGGTGGTCCCTCTACCGGAATTCCAACCCATGGCAGCCAGGGTGATATTAACCAGGCGCGCTGGGGAACTCACGGGGATCACGCGATCATTGCGATGACGGCTTCCAATCACCAGGATGTTTTTGCCGTAACGGTGGAAGCGTTCAATTTGGCTGAAACCTATCGGACACCGGTCATATTATTGTTTGATGAGGTGGTGGCTCACATGCGCGAACGTCTGGTAATACCGGAACCCGGTATATTGCCCCTGGTGGAGCGGCTTAGAACGTCGGTCAAAGAAGGGGTTGACTATCATCCGTATCTACCGCGCGAAGACGGTCGCCTGCCCATGTCGGATTTTGGCGGAGTTCACCGTTACAATGTTACCGGATTGTTTCACGATATGTGGGGATTCCCATCCAGCGAACCGAGGACGGTCCACGGATTGTTGCGCCATTTGGTTGATAAAATTGAAAATCGAACCAATTTGATCGCGCGGTACAAAGAGTATTATCTGGAAGATGCCGAGCATATGCTGATTTCTTACGGATCGGCGGCACGCTCGGCCCTGCATGTTGTCGAAAACCGGCGGTTGCGCGGTGAAAAACTGGGACTACTCGAATTGCAGACGCTGTGGCCATTTCCCGAGGACATCGTGCGTGAAAAATGCGCCAATGCGAAATCGGTTATTGTGGTCGAATTGAATATGGGTCAGATGCTGCGAGAAGTCAAAATGGCTGTGGACGAACCGCAAAAGGTTTTTCTTGCCAATCGCATCGATAGTGTCTTCATCACACCGGAGGATATCTTGAACATATTGCGATTAATCCGGGGAAAGGGGGTTTGAAACATGGCAGTTAAGGATTATCTGAGGGAGCGATTTTTTCCACACCTGTGGTGTGCCGGATGCGGTCATGGCATGGTGCTTAACGGCCTGCTGCAAGCCGTCGAAAAACTGGCTATAAGTAAAAATGAGATCGTGATGGTATCCGGTATCGGTTGTTCTGCCAGAATTAGTGGATATGTCGATTTTCACACCCTGCACACGATTCATGGTCGGGCGTTGGCCTTTGCCACCGGGGTGAAAATGAGTCGCCCGGAGTTAAATCTGATCGTCCCCATGGGCGATGGCGATGCCCTGGCTATCGGCGGCAATCATTTTATTCATGCTGCGCGCAGAAACATTGATATCACGGCCATTGTTATGAATAACAGAATCTACGGTATGACCGGGGGACAGTTTTCACCCCTCTCAGGCACGGGCACAATGGCCACAACGGCACCTTTTACCAATATCGATTACGCCTTTGATGTGGTCGAGTTGTCAAAAGCAGCCGGTGCGACGTTTGTGGCCCGCACGACCAGTTATCATGTCCAGCAGATAGCCGATATTATTAAAAAAGCTATCCTGCATGAGGGATTTTCGGTGGTGGAGATATTAAGCCAGTGTCCGACGTATTTTGGACGTAAGAATAAAGCCGGTGATGCCGTGGATATGGTGAAATGGTTTAAGGATAATACCACGCCCATCGGCTCTAAAGCGAAACAGGAAAATCCGGATTTGATAGAGCGGGGCATCTTTGTGCAGACTGAAAGACCGGAATACTGCAATGAATATGATAAGATCGTTGAAAAGGCGATGGAGGGCAGCTAACCATGGAACGATGCCGGATGGTATTTTCAGGCTCTGGCGGACAGGGTGTAATTACAGCGACCATTATCCTTGCTGAAGCAGCCGTCTTGTATGAAAAACTGAATGCGGTGCAATCTCAATCGTACGGCGCTGCGGCCCGGGGTGGTGCGACCCGATCCGATGTCATCATCTCCGACTCGACGATCGATTATCCAAAAGTGATTCAGCCCAATGTGCTGGTTTGCCTCACCCAGGAGGCATATAACAAATTTTACCCCATTGTTCGTCCGGGGGGGCTGCTGGTTACCGATACCCGATACGTAAAAACTCAGAAAAAAGTCGACGCTCAGCAAAGGGAACTACCCCTGTTTCAAAGCGTGATGGACCAGATCGGCAAACCGATTGTATTTAATATTTGCATGCTGGGTGCCGTGATAGAAATGGTAGACTTGATTAATCCCGAGGCCATTATGAAGGTTCTTGAAAACCGGATTCCTGCCGACTTTCTGGATCTCAACCGCCAGGCTCTGGATCTGGGGCTGGAACTTGGCAGGGAATATAAATAAGAATTGAAGATTGAAGAATGAAGATTGAATATTTGTGGAATTCTGTCTATTTTAAAAAAGACAGAGCGCAGCGATTCTATCCTTCGAAATTCTGCGGTTCGATATTCGATATTCTGCGGTTCGCAATTAAGCTATTTGGGATTATTTCAACCCTAATCCTTATACCCTACACCTTTCACCTTTACCTAACCCGGACAAGCCGGAATTGAATATTGATCCGCCGGAGGCGCAAAGATTGAAGATTTGTGGTATCGCTTCGCTCTGTCTTTTCTATTTAAATCGGTAGAATACCTCAACTTTAGGCATTTTAGGCATTTTGCAATTTTAGGCATTTATTGGGGCAACTTGATTGTTTCACAAAAAGATCTTGCCACATAATGCACAAAAATA
>PVMS01114984.1_pt1 | contig 12384 bp, 14 predicted proteins | sample 1853461 | NCBI WGS metagenome assembly PVMS01 (sample SAMN08582032, study PRJNA380276) | Marine sediment metagenome, whole genome shotgun sequencing project. | isolation source: ocean sediment barecode stripped | collected 2017
AGGTATTGAGTGCGAATTTCAGTGTCGTTGCCGGAAAAGCCCTCGCTGCTGACCGCCCGAACATGGCCGTGCAGAATTATGGGGCGAACTTGCCACTGACATTCGATTTAAGCTCCACCTGATTTTCCTTAAGTGATGCTAGCATGCCGGTGGCCGTCAGACTGCGAGCACCTATCCGAATTTGTACGCGTTCATCTGTCTCGGCGAGATAATTTTCCGGGTCTATCTCAAGGTATTGAGTGCGAATTTCAGTGTCGTTGCCGGAAAAGCCCTCGCTGCTGACCGCCCGAACATGGCCGTGCAGAATTACCCGCTGCTGGTCCTGGTGAATCGTGGCGAAATCCGCGTTGACGGTCCACGGCACGTCACTCTGGGGCGAATAATTTAGCCGGACGTCGGTGAATGAGACGCGATCATCATCCTGCTGTTCGGCGCTCTCAGCCTGAATTTCATAGAGGAGTTGGCCATCTGCGCCGGTGCCCAGTATTCGTGCTGATTTCAGGTAATAGCCACGTTGCGTCGCGTCGAACGCCGGCGCACTGTCACCATCGTTCTGGCCAGAACGCGCGAGGTACCAACTCGCCATCGCTCCGGCTGTAAGCAGTGCCAGAGTAACTATGTCTCTTGGGCTGATCACGGCTGTGCGCCGCCTTGTGCCGCCAGTACCAACTCGCAGACCTCGCGTACTGCACCGTGACCGCCAGCAGCCGCTGTCGTGTAATCACATTGCTGCTGTACTTCTACTACGGCATTGGCTACTGCAACGGCGTAACCGACTTTTTGCAATAGTGGCAAGTCCGGTACGTCGTCGCCGACGTAGGCGCACTGCGTCGCGTTGATGCCGAGCTCAGCCGTCAGTTTGTCGAGCGCAGCAACCTTGTCCTTGCAGCCCTGAATAACATGGGCAACGCCGAGCTCGGCCATGCGTTGGGCAACTGCGGCGGACTCCCGGCCACTGATGACCGCGACATCGATATTGTTCTCAATGAGGCGCCTGACTCCGTAGCCGTCCTGCGTATTGAACGCCTTACTCTCTACGCCGGCGTCTGACAGGTAAAGACGACCGTCGGTGAACACGCCGTCCACGTCGAATGCGACCAGACGAATCTGCGATAGTAAATTGCGCGACGCCGCGGCGCTCACATGATGCCCGTGCGAAAGAGGTCGTGAATATTCAGTGCACCGACCAGGCGATTGTCTTCATCAGCAACCAGCAACGATGTAATTTTATTTTCTTCCATCAAATGTACTGCCTCGACGGCCAGTACTTCGCTGGGCGTCGTTTTGCATTCTCTGTGCATGATCTCATCCATTGATGTCGCATGAACATCGACGCCATCGTCGAGTGCGCGGCGCAGATCGCCGTCCGTGAATACACCGAGAATACGCTGCTGATCATCGACGACGGCTGTCATGCCAAGACCCTTTTGCGTCATTTCGAGAAGGCCGTCCTTAAGGCGGACGTCGGCGCTGACTCGAGGAATAGCATCACCCGTGCGCATTACGTCGGCCACGCGTAGCAATAGTCGTTTACCGAGGCTTCCGCTGGGGTGCGACATGGCGAAGTCTTCGGCGGTAAAGCCACGCAATTTCAACAACGCCACTGCCAGTGCGTCACCCATCGCCAGTGTTGCCGTCGTACTGGCTGTTGGCGCAAGCTTCAGTGGGCAGGCTTCCTCCGTTACGCTGACATCCAGATGGACATCCGCCGCGTTCGCCAGTGTGGATTGGCGATTACCTGTCAATGAAAGAAGTTTTGCACCCATGCGCTTGACCAGGGGCAGGATCGTCACTATCTCGTCCGTCTCACCGGAATAGGAAACGGCGAGCAGAACATCATGGCTTGTGATCATGCCAAGGTCGCCATGACTGGCTTCTGCCGCGTGCACGAAAAAGGCCGGTGTGCCGGTGCTGGCGAGTGTCACAGCGATCTTGTTACCGATGTGGCCAGATTTTCCCATACCGGTAACGACGATACGTCCCGGTGTGTCCAGGCACAATTGACAGGCAGCGACGAAATCCTGATCGAGTCTGGTGCAGAGAGACTCGACGGCGCGGGACTCAATTTGGAGCACTTCGCGGGCGAGGGCGAGCAGTTCGTCAGATGTCAGCTTGAGCGGCATAGCGGGCCTCAATTTGCTTATGCAGGCATTCTAACGTTTTGCAGGACCACGTAGGTATCGTAAGCAATAAAAGCAAGCAAGAGAGCGATGCCCTCAATTCTCGATAATTCGCTCTTGCCATCGTAATCATAGGTCATGGCGAACAGGACGAGTGTGAATGCGACCATGACAAATATGTGCAGCGACAGCACCGAGGGCGCGAGGGATGACGGCGCGATTGTGGCCGCGACGCCAATAACTGCAAGCAAGTTGAAGATATTCGAGCCGACGATATTTCCGATCGCCAGGCCGTATTCTCCCTTCAATGCGCTAACCAGCGAGACCGCGAGTTCAGGCAGGCTCGTGCCGAGAGCCACCAGCAAAATGCCGATGACGACTTCGCTGACGCCAAGAATGCGCGCGATCTCGATCGAGCCATCGACGAGCAGGTGCGCACCGACGAGCAGGGTGGCAATACCGACCAGCAGCCAGATAATGGCCATCCGCGTCGTAACATTCTTGGGGATCTCGGCCTCGTACTCCTGGTTGATCGGGTCACTCGGTGCCGAACGCATTCCAAGTCGGGTCAGCCACATCATCACGATGACGAGACCCGTCAGCATGACGATGCCGTCGATGAAGCTCAGAAATGAATCCAGGAACAGGGATACGGTTAATAAGGTGACTGCGAGTAAGGCCGGCATTTCGCGACGCAGTGTCGCGGATCGCAGCTGAATCGGTTTGATCAGCGCAACGAAGCCGAGGACTAAACCGATATTGACGATGTTGGAGCCGATGGCGTTGCCGATAGCCAATCCAGGCTCACCACGAAGCGAGGCGACAACGGATACCAGTATCTCCGGCGCCGAGGTCGCGAATGCCACGACGGTGAGACCGATGAGCAACGGAGCAATGCCCATATTGCGCGCGCTTGCAGCCGCACCATGGACAAACCGGTCTGCGCCCCAAATCAGAAGCACGAGGCCGGCAATGACTTCGACTAAATTTCCTAGCATAGATTTTCGGTGTGGTGAGCCCCTTCGGGCCGGCTATCATACACAATCGTCGCAGCGCATTGGGAAGCCTTGCTTATTACCGGTACACTGCGCGCCCCGGAGCTTAACGTAACATCTGATCAAAATGGATCCAACGGAAATCAGCCGGCTGATAGAGGCCGGATTCGACAATGCATTGGTCAAGGTTTTCAGCAACGACAACACGCATTTTGAGGCCCTGGTTGTCGCCGAGGAATTCGAGGACAAGCGCCAGCTAGCTCGGCACCAGCTCATCTATAAGTGTCTGGGCGGCCTTGTCGGCAATGAAATACACGCGCTGTCTATTCGGGCACTGACCCCGGAGGAATGGCAAGCGCAGGCCAAGGCTTAGGAACAGTGGACAAATTACTCATTGAGGGCGGTGCCTGCCTGTCCGGCAAGATAGAGATATCGGGTGCCAAGAACGCGGCTCTGCCGATTCTGGCTGGCACTTTGCTCGCAACAGAAGTCGTCACCGTACGCAACGTACCGCATCTCAGGGATGTGACCACTACGATTGCCCTGCTACAGATGATGGGTGTGCAAATCACGGTCGACGACAAGCTCAACGTCGAGGTTGATGCCAGCAACGTGAATCGCCGCGAAGCACCTTATGAACTCGTCAAGACGATGCGGGCATCGATACTGGTGCTCGGACCGTTGGTGGCCCGATTCGGCGAGGCAGACGTGTCATTGCCAGGTGGTTGTGCGATCGGCGCGCGCCCTGTCAATTTGCACGTCGCGGGATTGCAGGCCATGGGCGCCGATGTCATCGTGGAAAACGGCTTTATCAAGGCGCGTGCAGACCGCCTTGAGGGCGCACACATTATTTTCGATACGGTCACTGTAACCGGCACAGAGAATCTGCTCATGGCGGCGGTGCTGGCTGATGGTGAAACCGTTCTTGAAAATGCGGCGCGCGAACCGGAGGTCACGGATCTCGCAAATTTCCTGATCGGAATGGGCGCCAGAATCGAAGGCGCCGGAACAGGCACAATAACCGTTCAAGGCGTGGACAAACTCGGCGGTACAGATTATACGGTCTTGCCCGACCGGATCGAAACCGGGACCTACCTGGTTGCGGCGGCAATGACCGGTGGCCACATCAAGGTCACGAATACGGCGCCGGAAACGCTGGAAGCCGTGCTCATCAAATTGTCCGAGGCCGGTGCGCAAATCACTACCGGCGATACCTGGATAGAGCTCGACATGCGTGGCAAGCGACCGCTATCGGTGGATGTCCGGACAGCACCTTATCCCGCATTTCCAACGGATATGCAGGCGCAATTTTGCGCCTTGAATGCCGTTGCCGAGGGTATCGGAACGATCACGGAGACCGTGTTCGAGAACCGTTTTCAGCACGTGCTTGAATTGCAGCGCATGGGCGCCCAGATTCAACTTGAGGGCAATACTGCGATCTGCACAGGCGTTGATCAGCTCACCGCGGCCCCGGTTATGGCAACAGACTTGCGGGCATCCGCCAGTCTCGTGCTGGCGGCACTTGCCGGCGAGGGCGATACGCTGGTCGACCGTATCTATCATGTTGACCGTGGTTACGAACGCATTGAGGAAAAGCTGCGCCAGCTGGGTGCGACTATTCGCCGGGTTCCTTCCTAGTTCGACGAACCTGGTCGCTCGGCGGCAACGACGGTTGTCGTAAATTGCTCGCCATTGCGAATGCCCACCAGTTCGACCTCATCACCCGGGTTCATTCCTGCGACCAGCAGTCGTGCCTGACGCTGTGAAAATATCGGGTCGCCATTCACTGAGATGATGACATCCCCCTTCCGCAGATCTGCGGAGGCGGCGGGACCTCCCTCCAGGACATCGCTGAGCAAGATACCCACGTTTCCTTCGATGCCCATCGAGGATCTTTCTGCGCTGGTGAGATCATCCGGTTCCAGCCCCATCCAGCCGCGAATGACACGTCCGTGTTTCTTGATCTCCGCAACGACACCACGTACCAGGTCCACGGGAATTGCGAAGCCGATGCCTTCGGTTCCGGCGTCCTGAGCCAGAACGGCGGTATTTATTCCGACCAGCTCACCCTCGACATTAATCAGAGCGCCGCCCGAATTGCCTGCATTGATTGCTGCATCCGTCTGGATGAAGTTCTCGAATGTCGTCAGGTGTAATAATCCTCGGCCAGTCGCGCTGACAATGCCTTGCGTCACTGACTTGGAAAGTCCGTATGGGTTGCCGATGGCCAGCACAACATCACCGATACGCAGTTGACCCGAGTTGCCAAGTTGTATCGCCGGCAGGGGTCCAAGATCGACCTTTAGCAGAGCGAGGTCCGACTCAGCATCGACGCCAACGACCTGCGGAATGGCGATACGCCCATCGGACAGCTGTACCCTGATTTCGGCAGCCTCGGCAACCACATGGAAGTTGGTTACGAGGTAGCCCTCCGGGTCGATGACGACTGCGGAGCCGAAACTCGTTTCGACCCGAAATCGCGATCTTTCTTCCGGCGACGGACTGAATTCGGCCAGGCGTTTCGTATAGATGTTGGCGACCGCCGGCGCACTGATATCTACCGCGTCGGCGTAGCTGGAGGGTGCAGCGCCATTGCCCACTCCAAGCCCAGGTAGCAAGTCCGGTCGCACGAGCACGACAAGAAAGGCAACCGCTAGTCCAACGACTATCGATTGCAGCACAAACAGCAATGCTGATTTCAAACCAGCCAAACTAAATTCCTCTTGAAATCAAAGAGTAATGCGACTTCGCTAGCCAACTTCAATATGCCACGTGTATAATGCGCGCGAGTTTCGCACAAGACCCGGACCAAACGTCATCCTGACGCCAAACCGGGCCTGCTGCAAATCTAACAGAATCGATACAAAGCATAATAAACGCGCTGACATAGAGGCTTCATAAACAACCTTTTATCAGCCGGGCGTATGGGAGTGCCTGATGAACGAAGACGACGTTGATCGCATCGATCGCAACAGACGTCATTTTCTAACCGTAGCAACAGCCGTCACCGGAGCAGTCGGTGCTGGTTTCGTTGCGGTTCCGTTTTTGTCGTCATTGAAGCCGAGCGCAAGAGCGCAGGCGCTGGGAGCACCAGTTGAGGTACCAATCGGCTCATTGGAGCCGGGTGAAATGATCCGCGTGCTTTGGCGCGGCAGACTGGTCTTCGTGTTACGGCGCAGCGATGAAATGCTCGCGCGGTTGACAGACGGTCTCGATAATCTCAGAGACCCGAATTCCGAAGTGATCGAGCAGCAGCCAGATTATTCGGCAAACGCCACGCGCTCCGTCAAACCTGAATATCTCGTTGTCGAAGGCTCATGCACCCATCTGGGTTGTGCGCCGCTAGAGGATTTTGAAGTTCGGCCCGCCGAAAATTGGGGCGGCGGATTTTTCTGTCCTTGTCACGGCTCCAAGTTTGATCTCGCAGGACGTGTTCATAAGAGTGTGCCGGCGCCGACCAACTTGCGTGTTCCGCCACACCGGTTCATCAGGGATGACCTGATCCTGATCGGTCAGGATACGGGAGCAGCGTAATGGCCAGAATCGAAGCTGAAGTTGGCAAGCCTAAGGGCGGCATCATGAAGTGGATCGATGATCGCTTTCCGTTTACGGAGACGATGAAATATCACGTCACCGAGTACTACGCGTCAAAAAATTTCAATTGGTGGTACATTTTCGGTGTGCTGGCATTTGTGGTGTTGGCGATCCAGTTGGTCTCAGGCGTTTTCCTGACGATGAACTACAAGCCTGCCGCGGTGGATGCCTTTGCGTCAGTCGAGTACATCATGCGCGACGTCGAATGGGGTTGGCTAATTCGCTACATGCACTCCACCGGCGCGTCGTTCTTCATGATCGTCGTCTACCTGCACATGTTCCGCGCCATGCTCTATGGCTCGTACAAAAAGCCAAGAGAGCTGATCTGGATTATCGGCATGCTCATCTTATTCGTGCTAATGGGCTCATGCTTTTCTGGTTACCTGCTGCCGTGGGGTCAGATGTCCTACTGGGGTGCGCAAGTCATCATCTCTCTTTTCGGCGCGATACCCGGTATTGGTGAAGCACTCGTCGAAATCATTCGTGGCGACTACTCGATCTCGGATATCACGCTTAACCGCTTTTTCGCGTTGCACGTAATTGTCCTGCCACTTGCACTGATCGGGTTGGTCTTTGTGCACATCGTCGCGCTGCACCAGGTCGGATCGAACAACCCGGATGGCATTGAGATCAAGAAGAACAAGGGGCCGGATGGTGTGCCACTCGACGGCATCGCATTTCATCCGTACCACACGAGCAAAGACCTCGTCGGGATTATCGTATTCTTGATAATTTTCTCGTCGGTCGTGTTTTTTGCGCCAGATTTTGGGGGCTACTTCCTTGAGTATGCCAATTTCGAGCCGGCCAATCTGACCGCGACTCCCGAGCACATTGCACCGGTGTGGTACTTCACGCCGTTTTACGCAATCCTTCGCGCCGTTCCGGACAAACTGTGGGGAGCCGTCCTGATGGCTGGCGCTATGCTGCTGTTTGTATTCCTGCCATGGCTTGATCGTGCCCGAGTCAAGTCGATCCGCTATCGTGGCTGGATCTACAAATTCGCGTTAGCCACCTTCGTCGTGAGCTTCCTGGTGCTGGGCTGGCTCGGGACTCAGCCGGCAGGAGGTCTTTACCTGCGGGCAGCGCAGTTCTTCTCGATCCTCTACTTCGCATTTTTCCTGTTGATGCCGTATTACACGACCATCGACAAGACGAAACCCGTGCCGGACAGGGTGGTCTATCATGGATAAGTCAACAATGCTGAGCAGACTCGTCGCGGTACTTGCGCTCGCCGTTAGCGCCCAGGCAGTAGCAGCTGGCGGTGCTGTGCATCTCGAAGCTGCGGATATTGACCAAGGCAACATCTCGTCGCTGCAACGCGGCGCACGAAATTTCATGAATTATTGCTCTGGCTGTCATTCGGCGCAATACGTGCGCTTCAATACGATTGGCAAGTATCTCGAGTTGTCTGAAGAGCAACTGGTCGACAATCTGATGTTCAATGCCGATACGACGTTTGAGACCATTCAGTCTTCGATGCCTGCCACAGATGCCGCACGCTGGTACGGAACTGCGCCGCCGGATATGTCGCTGATGGCGCGGGCCAAAGGTGCGGACTACATCTACAATTTCCTGAAGGGTTTTTACCTGGATGCCGAGAGTCCGACGGGCGTCGACAATCTCGTACTTGCCGGAACGAGTATGCCGCACGTGCTGTGGGAGCTGCAGGGGTATCAAAACGCGATTTTCGTGGAACATACTGTTGACGGTGTAACGTCACATGATTTTGAAGGTTTCGAGCAGGCCACTACAGGCACGCTCGATGCAGAGGACTACGACGACTTCGTTCGAGATACCGTCAATTTCCTTGCCTACATCGCCGAACCCATCCGATCCGAACGCCGCATGATAGGCACCTGGGTCATCATCTATCTGCTTGTCTTCCTGGTCATTGCCATAATGCTCAAGAAGCAAGTCTGGAAGGACGTAAAATAATGGCCGTAATCGCCAGTAGACGCTCCGTAATGACCCTGTTTTCGAGGCCGACTGATATTCATAGTCATCGGACGCGACTGGTACTTGCCGAGAAGAACATCAACATCGAGATCGCCATGATTATGGGCAATGACTTGCCCGAAGATCTGATGGATCTGAATCCGTATCACACAGTTCCAACCCTGGTTGATCGTGATCTGACGTTGTACGACTCGCGCGTCATCATCGAATACCTCGATGAACGTTTTCCGCATCCGCCACTGATGCCGGTCGACCCGGTGATGAGGGCGCAGTTCCGGCTTGCCTTGTTCCGTATCGAAACCGACTGGTATTCGCTAGCCGAGGAAGCTGAAGCGGGCGGTGACGGCAGGCTCAGCAGCAAATCGCGCAAGTTATTGCGCGAGAGCATTCTGCAGAGCACAGAGCTGTTTGGTGCGAAACCCTACTTCTTGAGTGACGAGTTTTCACTTGTCGATGCGACGATTGCGCCGATCCTGTGGCGTTTGCCGGTCTATGGAATTGACCTTGGTAGCCAGGCCGAGCTCATCGAGGAATATATGAACCGTGTGTACGCACGCCGCTCGTTCCAACAGAGCCTTACCGAGCTCGAGCAGGAAATGCGGCTCTAGACAAATACGCAGCTGTTAACTTGAGCGTTTGTTGGAGCGCCTCTCGAGGCGCGAATCAGACAATCCGGGTTATGTCACTTTCCCTGCAAGAAGGGGAAACGATGGTAAGCTTGGCATCTGGTAAACATTGCCTGCGCTTATAAAAAGAACATTGAGTAAGCCAAGCCGTTCAAAAAGACCGTACCTGATTCGCGCCATGCATGAGTGGATGGGCGATAACGGACACACGCCCCACATCGTTGTCGATGCGGGCGTGGATGGGGTCAGCGTGCCGCTGGAGCACGTCAAAGACGGCAAGATCATTCTCAACATCAGTGAGACGGCCGCACATAACCTGAAATTGACCAATGATGCCGTGAGCTTCCGCGCTCGATTTTCCGGCGAACCGTTCGATGTCTGGGTACCAATGAAGTCGGTGCTTGGAGTCTACGCACGTGAGACGGGGCAAGGCATGATCTTCTCGCATGACGCCGACACGGCCGAGCAGAAAGTCCGCGAGGCAGAAGAGATCGAGAACACCCGCTCCAGACCGCACCTCAAAGTCGTTAAGTAACCCCCGTCACAATAGCTGGCGCTTGCGATACTCCGGTTCACGGACACGCGGCCGGCATCCTTTTTCTCCGGAATGGCTCGCTGCGCTGCGCTTTATTTTCGGAAAAATGAATGTCGGTCGCGTGTCAGTGTGACTTGGCGGGAGTGCTTACAGGTTCGAATCGGCGGGGACGAATGCGTCCTTGATCCACTCGATCGATTGGTTGCCATGTTCATCCGCATCGATTGCGACGACGTCAAACCGGCAAACGCTGTTCGCAAACTGCTCCCGCTTTGCGAGGAATACAGCAGCCGTACGGATCAATTTTCGTTGCTTGTGAATATCAACCGTCAGGCTGGCGCGTGACAAACGGTTGCTCGCGCGGTAGCGCACTTCGACGAACACAAGGCAGTTCCTGTTTTGCATAATCAGGTCGATTTCGCCGAGGCGGGTTCGATAATTCTGGCTGACCAGGGTCAGGCCCTGGCGGCGCAGATACTGGAGGGCGATTTGCTCGGCGTGAGAGCCTACAGTTCGCGTGTTGTGTCGAGCCACGATTCGTCGTCGGCGGCTTCGGGCAGCAACAATTCCGGATCATCGCTGGTGTCCTGAATCGGTCCACCAACAGGTTCAACATCCGGCATGGCGATTGGTTCGCCACCCTGAAATTGCGCCCACGCCAGTTTGCGCCGGACCCGTCCCTCGGGGTCGAGGAATAGCTTGCCGGTCGCGCCATCAATTTCCTGCATTGGCCCGGTGCGGGCTGTATACAGCGCGGCGATGAGTTGATAAGCGTCATAGCCCATCGCATGCAGTCGACCCAGACGCCGTTCCTCCGGCCAGTACTCGCCATATAAAGCCGGCAGGTTCTCAATCCAGCTTTGCGGCGCCACAATCCACGGCGCATCGGCAAACATGATGCCGTTCAGATCCGTATTAGAGCGACCGTCCATCGCGTGTATTGACGATGTGGAATAGACCGGCAAATCACCTGAGTAATGAAACTTCAGTTGTGACTTCAATAACCTGCCAGCAGCCGCATCGGCGGCAAGAAAAATAATCTCGTTGTCCTGACGACGGCGCGGATCGAACTGCAGCGGACCGCCAATGTTTGCACGCAGACGCTGATAACGACGCACGCTTCCTGATAACGCCATCAGATCTTCAATCGTGTTCGAGAAATCCTGAATGCCCGGTGTGTACGAGCGGTAGTCCAGTAAGCTACCGCCAAGTGCTTCGAATTCCGTGGAGAAACTCGACAACACACGACGGCCCCAATCGTTGCCCGGGACGAGGGCGACGGCTCGCGTGTGACCATCGGCCAGGGCGCGCTGCGCGGCTGAGCGTGCTTCGTCCTCAGGCGCCAAAGCGAACTGATAGAGACCGGGTGGTGCGAGCATGTCGTCAGGCAGGTAATTGAGCGTCAGCACCGGCACCGGGACGAGGATGTCATTGGCAAGTTCGATAACACTGTTTCGGAGCAAGGGTCCAATAACGAACTCGGCGCCATCAGCAACGGCGTTGGCATACGCAGCACTGGCGCCACCTTCATTGTTGACGTCATAAACGCGCACAGTCTGTTGCTCGTCGAGGCCCGTTGCGGTAGAGAAGTACGCGCCGAAAAAGCCGTTCTGGATTGCGTGACCTGCTGCTTCCGTGCGCCCGGACAATGGCAGCAACAGCGCAATTTGTCGCGGGTAATCGAGATTGAGTTCCGTGGGAAGTTGCAGGCGATCGACGATCGCCATCGCCGGGTGATCGAAATTGACATTGCGCCAGCGCACCGCGCCGTTGATCCAGCCAATTCCCTGCTGCCCTGTAGACGCGGCGAGCGAGCCAAGCTGCAACCAGGCCTTGACCTGCGAATCAGTCGCAATATCGGCGCTCTCACGCAACAACGACGGATCACTGGCAAGCAATCCCTGCCAAAGGCGCCACCGGTTTTGTTCAATACTGCGTCTGTCACGCAACCATGTCTCGCGTTGTGTCATCAACTCTACTGCGCGTACCGGATCACCTTTTTGTATCCACGCATCGGCGCGCAATGCCTCAACCCGAAGTCGATGTTGCTCGGGCAGCGATTCACGACTCATCGCTTCGAGAATGATAAGTGCGGTATCGGCTTTACCGGCGTAGAGGGCCAACCCGGCGGAATTAGTATCCCAGAGCCAGCGCAAGCCGGTGTCAGCTGGTCTACGCACGCTGCGAAAAGCGTTGAGAGCACGAGTGGCGTCGCCCGCGTCGAGCCACTGCTCGACCGCGAGCAAGGTCAGCCTGTCGCGCTCACTGCCTACCGCGTCCACGGCCAGAGCAATGTAAATGCCGGCCGCGTCATCATGATTGCCGTTGTTGGCCAGCCGCTCAGCGCGACCCTCGCCCGGCGCACCGCCAAACGATCCACCCGTCGTTCCACAGGCGCCCAGCATCAAGGTCACCACGAGTATCGAAAGCACCGCGGCAAGGCTTGCCATGGGGCTTCTTTCACGGGCAGGATGTCTTGGAGTCATCGTCATACGCTTGAAGCTTCCCGGAGGTAATCTACTCAATGAGCGGCACACTTTTCATCGTTGCAACGCCGA
>PVMS01140436.1_pt1 | contig 12382 bp, 14 predicted proteins | sample 1853461 | NCBI WGS metagenome assembly PVMS01 (sample SAMN08582032, study PRJNA380276) | Marine sediment metagenome, whole genome shotgun sequencing project. | isolation source: ocean sediment barecode stripped | collected 2017
AAGCCCCCTCCACAAGGCTGGGTTATGAAGGAAAACGGTGTTCTCATCCCCTGCCATAATCAGATCCTTGATATCCTCGGGCCCCACAATCTTCACCTCACCGGGATAAACTCCCCTGATCCTGGCCAGGGTGGAGACACTTTTATCCAATTCCTCCTCCATCATATAGAGGGTCTTCCCACTCACATCGGCCATATTGTCGTTGTAATGCTTGTAGACATTCTGGGAAACCATATTGGGATTTTCAGTAATCAACCTGATGTGATCCTGAAGAAACTTCACCATGGTTCCAAGTTTATAGGTATACCGATCTTCATCCACTCCATAATAACTGAGGGGAAGATTGGCCACATCCTTCATATCATCAATGGATTCGTAATCACCTCCCAGCGAAACACAGAGGAACATATACCGGGTATGTGATTTGTCTTTTTCAAAGTTTACTGCTGCCACATAGAGAAAAGAGGCGTTTTTATCTTCACTTTTTGCTCCAAACTCCTTATGGGGTATAAATTCGAACTCGGTAATGTCCCAGTATTTATTAACTGCATCCTGGATCTCAAAATTGAACTCTGCAAGGGCGTTATCGCTGAGTATCACATAGGTCTTTGTTTTATGAAAATGACTCAGGTCATCAGGTGTAGGAAGATACTCCCGCTGCGCCTGCATCGAGATAAAAGGGATAAGTACCAGCAAAAATGCAAGTTTGTGTTTCATATAAAACGGTTTTCGGTATGTAACATAGGGTTAATTTGCAGGAAAGTAGAGGGGGTGTTTCTCGTTGTACCTGCGGATATAGACAAATTTCATCTGTTTCCTTTTCCTGTTCTTCAGAGCCATGTACTCATCTGCCAATTCCGGATCTTTCATCAGCATTACCTCCACGCTCTGGGCATCATATTCGAGCACTTCGCCTGTTTCAAAATCCAGCAGGTACTGCCTCAGTTCCGTATTGGAGGTATTGGACCGGGGTGAGCCGTACCGGTTATTGGAATAAGAATTGTAGGAATAGGGGTTATAATATGGGTCGTAATAATTTGGACTGTAGGTGGTTACCGATGCGACAAAGTGAGAGATACTACCCACAAAACTGATCCTGTGAAAGGCGGAGCCTACGTTTATATAGATGGCTCCATTTCTTCCATATCCCCACACATTCTTGGTCTTTATCACCTTTTTCACCCCGAAGTCATCATAAATTACAATCTCTTTCTGCTCTGTAATTTTCTCATAAAAGGCCCTGTCCATCATATCCAACTCGGTAACAATACGAACTGCCGGTATGGGATCGTTGGTTTTAACCATTCCGAAATTGGCGTAGATTCCATCATTGAACTCAAACTCGGGCGTGTACTTCACAAGCTTATCCCCTTCCGTTTGCTGTGCCATAAGCACCGGGGCTAAAATTAATAAAACTAAAAACACCTTAATTCTCATTGATATAGTCATAACTCTTTCCGTTACAAAATTACTAACTAATACCCGTATATAGTACAAAAATAACGCCAATGTTATTCAGGTTTGTTTAAAATTTATCTTTCTTTGCCAGAGAAAGCCATTTAAGAATACCCATGTTAGCCACTTTACTACAACGGATCGTTTCATACGGTGTGGATGAAAAAATGGAGTTGACGGTTGTGAACAGGATTAAAAGGATCAATTTCTATTACCTGCTTTTATTCGCAATTCTCCTGTTTTCGATGGTTTGGGCGTTAATCGCCGGACTGAAGCTCTATATGGTGGAAAACAGCATTGCCATTGTGATCACGGCAATCCTTTTTATCCTGGTTCCTCCGGGGCGCAAAGCCAACCTGAGCAGCATACTGATCCTGGTTTTAACAGCCCTGATTCTGCTTAACAGTTTTCTGTATGACCTGGGTGTTTCCACTTCGCTGTTGATGGCCCTTTACCTGGTCTTCCCCCTGGCAGGAATTAGTTTGAATGGCAGGCATGGAATTTTAGTACCGATTGCACTTGGAGTGATCACCCTGTTTTTCAACTCATTGCCCATTTTTGAAAAGGGAATTCATCTGAATCTCTTTAACAGCCTGTTTTTCTTCTCCACCTATGTGCTGGTAATCCTGATCTCCATTTTTATTGAACGCACAAACCGGGAACTATTTACCCAACTGAAAGACTCTAAGAATCAGGTCGAAAGTGAAATTGTTGAGAAAGATGAATTTATTTCAAAACTTTCCCATAAGCTTCGCACCTCCCTGAGTAATATTACGCTGATCAATAACCTGGTTCACGATGACAGGCTCTCTTCAGATCAAAAGGAGCTCCTTGAAACCCTGCAGGCCTCCACCAACAACCTGATTGAGGATGTAAATAATATCGTGGAGATTGCATCACCGGGAATCCTTGATTATTATAAGAGTATTATCTCCTTTGATCTGACCAGGATCCTTGAGGAGGCAGTTAGTATTCTGAAGTCAGGGATCTCATTTCATGATGAGGTGGTTATTCAAAGATCCGACTACATTGACCACTACCTGATTGGAGACCCCAGTTTACTCCGAAGCCTGGTGGTAAATATTATCAAGGGACTAAGCATCTATAAACTTGATGAAGATCCGATTCAACTTCGCATTGAAAACCTGAGGGAGTCCCCCAGTCAGGTTCGCCTGAAATTCAGTTTCAGCGTGAGTTCTGAATTGGGTCAGGACCTGGTGTCCTATATTGATAAACTGAACCGTAGTGAAGGTCACCACGCTTCCAACCTGGCCAATGCCCATACGCTGTTACGTGAAAGCGAGGGTGCTTTGACTGCTCATATAGAAGGGGATTTTGCATTTCTCCTCTTTAACCAGGACTTCACCAAGGATCCCACCAGGAGTGTGGTCGAAACTGCCGCTGAAAGATTTACTGACCAGGCAGTCAGAAAAGGGGTCAACCTCAAAGATGCAAAGATCCTGCTGGTGGAAGACAATTTGATCAACCAGAAAATTGTCCTGCTAAGTCTGAGTAAGCAGGTTCGTGAAATCGATGTGGCCGGAAATGGTAAAATAGCCCTGGAGATGTTTGGGCTGAAGCAATATGATTTGATCCTTATGGATATTATGATGCCGGTTATGGATGGAATTGTAGCCACCAAAAAGATCCGTGAAATTGAGTCAACCAGCGAGCGCCATATTCCCATCATTGCAGTTACTGCCAATGCGTTGGTGGGAGACAGGGAGAACTGTCTGGCAGCCGGTGTGGATGATTATATTGCAAAACCTTTTGCAGCTGATCTGCTGGTCAGGAAGATGAAAAGCTTGCTGGCCTGATGCCGATGACTGCCTGAGAACATTTACAGCATATCATCCTCCTGGAGCTGCCTGGATTCAACCTCCTTCTTCTTCAAACTGAAGCATACGTTATCCCGCAGTATAAAACTGTGTACCATGCCGGGCACACTACGGAAAAGAGGCCACCTCATACTTATGAGACGGCCTCTTTAAAAGGGATACGGAAATCTATATGCGATTCCGCATTACATATCCTTGCAATTACCCGATTTAGAGTCACCCTGTGCTTCCTGGGCTTTCATGGCGATTTTTTCGAGCATCTCGGTGGTTATTGACTTGGGTCGCTCCAGTGGATATCCAAGTGCCCTGTCCCATATGATATTGGCTGTGATACCGATGGAACGTCCGATGCCAAAGAGTACGGTATAAAACTCATATTCAGTTATCCCGTAATGCCAGTGAATAATCCCTGACTGGGCATCCACGTTTGGCCATGGGTTCTTGGCTTTGCCCTGTTCTTTAAGGATCGGGGGCACTACCTTGTACAGCAAATCCGTATATTGGAACAGCAGATCATCCTTCATATGTGAAAGGCAAAACTCCCGTTGCAGGGTGTAGCGTGGGTCGGTTTTGCGAAGTACCGCGTGTCCGTATCCCGGAATCACCTGTCCTGAATTAAGGGTGTCCCAAACAAATTGCTTCATCTCCTCCTCGGTGGGGACCTGTCCGTCCATCTTCTCTACAAGATCCTGCAACCATCTGAGAACCTCCTGGTTGGCTAATCCATGCAGGGGTCCGGCCAATCCATTAATCATGGCTGATGTGGATAAGTATATATCGGAAAGTGAACTGGCCACAAGGTGACCTGTATGTGCACTCACATCTCCACTCTCGTGATCGGCGTGGATAATAAAGTTAAGACTGGTAACATCCTCGTAAGGCTTGGGTCTGCCCACCATATGCGCAAAATTAGCCCCCATGTCCAGGTTGGGATTGGACTGGATCCGGTTGCCGTCCCTGTACAACTTGGCATAAATATAGGAAGCTACCTCGGGAAGCTTGGCCAGCAAATTCAATGAATCTTCAAAGGTCGGATCCCAGTAATCTGCTTTACTGATCCCTGCCTGGTATTTCTTGGCAAAGAATGATTCACGTTGCATGGTCAGAATCGCTGCTGAAAAAATAGCCATTGGAGGAGAAAATGCAGGAAATGCATCAATAACCTCGTAGACATAACGCGGCAGTATCCGGCGCTTCCGGAATTCATCAGCCAGATCGGCAACTTCGCTATCGGTAGGTATATCCCCCGTTAGCAATAGAAAGTAGAGTCCTTCCACATAGGGCATTTCAGCGCCAGGTGCTTTAGGAAGCTTCTTAAATACTTCGGGAAGGGTGTATCCCCTGTAACGAATGCCCTCCTGAGGGTCAAGGTAGGAAATGTCGGTAACCAGGCTTTTCATTCCCCTCATACCACCTATAGCCTGGCCAATCGTAATCTCGCCCACAACCACATCGCAGTAATCTTTTAATAATTTTTTTGTTCTTGGTCTCCACTCTTCGATCTTCTGACGAAGTCTCTCTTTTAATACTGACATATAATTTAGGTTTTACATTAGATAATGAATTGAATTAGGGATACACAATATAGTATATAAATCCAGTTATTTCAATAACAGAGCGGCTCTTGCATCTATCACACGCTTGTTATAGATGGTGCCTGTAGCGATTGAGCAGCCCGGCTCTACTCATTGAAACGTACCAACACACCGTAATGTTTATCTAAACCACTCCCATAAAAAAAGGGCTGCCTCTCTCGAAACAGCCCCTTACATATCATTGGATATTTTTAATAGCCATAAATTGCGGTAGCACCCAGCTCCTCTTCAATGCGAAGCAGCTGGTTGTATTTAGCGATCCTGTCAGAACGGCTCAAAGAACCGGTTTTAATCTGACCCGAATTGGTAGCCACTGCGATATCGGCGATGGTTGCATCTTCGGTCTCACCGGAACGGTGTGATGTTATTGTTGTGTAACCAGCCCTGTGTGCCATTTCAATGGTATTCAGGGTCTCGGTCAGCGTACCGATCTGATTTACTTTGATCAGGATGGAGTTGGCACAATCCAGCTCAATACCTTTGGACAGATACTCCACGTTGGTCACAAAAAGGTCATCACCAACCAGCTGACACTTGTCACCAATCAGTTTATTCTGAATAACCCATCCGTCCCAATCTGCTTCATCCATACCATCTTCAATGGAATCGATGGGATACTTGCTGATAAGCTCTGCTAAATATGCAGCCTGCTCTTCGGAAGAACGCTTGGCTCCGCCTTCACCTTCAAACTTTGAATAATCATAAACACCATTCTCATAGAACTCAGATGCTGCACAATCCAGTGCTATGGTAATCTCTTCTCCTGGTTTGTATCCGGCATTCTTAACAGCCGTCAGGATACTTTCCAGTGCATCTTCAGTACCTTCCAATTTGGGAGCAAAGCCACCTTCATCACCTACTGCCGTACTTAATCCCCTGTCCTTCAAAACTTTTTTAAGAGCGTGGAATATCTCAGCACCCATTCTAAGTCCCTCTTTGAAGCTGCTGGCTCCGATGGGACGAATCATAAATTCCTGGAATGCGATGGGAGCATCTGAGTGGGATGCGCCATTGATAATATTCATTATAGGAACGGGCAGATGTTTTGCATTGGTACCACCGATATACCTGTAGAGGGGCATGTCGTTATACATGGCTGCTGCCTTGGCTACTGCAAGAGATACACCCAGCATAGCATTTGCACCCAGTTTACTTTTGGTTTTGGTGCCGTCAAGGTCAATCATTTTCTGGTCGATAGCCACTTGCTCAAGGGCATCCATTCCTACCAGTTTCTCAGCGATAATATTATTCACATTATCAACTGCTTTTTGTACACCTTTTCCCAGGTAACGGTCTTTATCACCATCCCTCAGTTCCAGTGCTTCGTTCTCTCCTGTAGAAGCCCCTGAAGGAACGCCTGCGCGTCCAATAAATCCACTGGCCAGTGTTACTTCAACTTCAACAGTTGGATTACCACGTGAATCAAGAATCTCACGTGCATGAATATCAACAATTTGTCCCATGATAAATTAAATTTTATTGGTTTACTAATTCTGTTTTTCTTGCGAAGAGTTAAAAAAAAAGGGATAAAGCTTTAGAACTACTTTATCCCTGGTATTATAAAGAAGATGTCACCTTAATGGTTTATTAGTCTTTCTTTTCTTCTTCTGTCTCTTCAGTTTCAGGCTTATCATCTGCCTTTTGGTCTTCAGCAGGAGCTTCTGCTTTAGGTTCTTCAACTACGGGTTGTTGTTCTTCGGCTGGTGCCTCAGTTCCTTCGGTAGCATCTGCGGCTGCAAGAGCTTCAACTTTTGAATCTTCTGTTTTGGCTTTGCTTCCACGGCGACGGCGTGTTCCTGACTTCTTGGAGGCTGCCTTTTCAGCAAGCAGGATCTCATTAAAGTCTACCAGTTCGATTAAACACATATCTGCGTTGTCACCTAACCTGTTTCCCAACCTGATGATGCGGGTATATCCACCCGGACGATCGGCCACTTTGGCTGCCACATCACGGAAAAGTTCCGCTACTACTTCCTTGTCCTGGAGGTAACTGAATACCACCCTGCGGGAATGAGTTGAGTCGTCCTTGGACCTGGTGATCAAAGGTTCAACATATCTTTTCAGCGCTTTGGCCTTGGCAGTGGTTGTCTCAATCCGCTTGTGCTTGATCAATGAACATGCCATATTGGACAGCATTGCCTTTCTATGTGAACTCGTCCTCCCTAAGTGATTAAAACTCTTATTATGTCTCATCGCAATTAATCCTTGTCCAGTTTGTATTTACTTGTATCCATTCCAAAAGTCAGGTTCATGTTGACCAGAAGTTCATCAAGCTCGGTGAGCGACTTCTTACCAAAGTTCCTGAATTTCAGAAGATCGTTTTTGTTAAACTTCACCAGGTCACCCAGGGTCTCAACCTCTGCTGCCTTCAAGCAATTGAGGGCACGAACAGAAAGATCCAGGTCAACCAGTTTGGCTTTCAGAAGCTGACGCATATGCAGTACTTCCTCGTCAAACTCTTCGTTGGCGAATTTCTCATCGGTATCGAGGGTAATCTTCTCATCGGAGAAGAGCATGAAGTGATAGATCAGAATCTTGGCTGCCTCCTTCAAAGCCTCCTTGGGATGAATCGAACCATCGGTTTCGATATCCACAATGAGTTTCTCGTAGTCGGTCTTCTGCTCCACCCTGTAGTTCTCAACATTGAACTTCACATTTTTAATAGGTGTGTAAATAGCGTCAACCGCAATCAGTCCAAATTCAGCCTCGGCGGGCTTATTTTCGTCTGCGGGAACATAACCACGACCTTTACTAATGGTAATTTCTATTTGAAGTTTTACATCGGGTTCCATGTGACAAATTACCAGTTCGGGATTCAGTACTTTGAATCCACTCAGAAAACGCTGCAGGTCTCCTGCTTTGAATTCGTCCTGACCGGTAAGGGTTACAACGATCTTCTCATCGTTTACATCCTCGATTTGCTTCTTAAACCTTACTTGCTTCAGGTTTAATATGATTTCAGTAAGGTCCTCGATTACGCCTGTAATGGTAGAAAATTCGTGTTCCACACTGTCAATCTTGATATTGGTAATGGCATACCCTTCCAGTGAAGAAAGCAGGATGCGCCTCAGGGCGTTTCCAACGGTGATACCATAGCCTGGTTCAAGTGGACGGAATTCAAATTTACCATTCTTGTCATCTGCATCGAGCATGATGACCTTATCTGGTTTTTGAAATGCTAAAATGGCCATAATATGATTATGTTATTTTGAATAAAGTTCAACGATGAGCTGCTCTTTGATGTTCTCGGGAATATCTTCGCGCTCGGGGCGGGTTAGAAATTTACCGGTCATTAAAGCCTCATCAAATTCCAGCCATGATGAAGATCCGTACCTGGCAGTGGAGAGAGAGTCGGTGATTGTTTCCAGCGATTTTGAACGTTCTCTCACGCCAACTTCGTCGCCAGACTTAAGGGTATATGAAGGTATGTTCACAAGGTCACCATTGACAGTGATATGCCTGTGTGATACAAGCTGACGGGCACCTGCACGAGTAGGTGAAAGTCCCAGCCTGTAAACCACGTTGTCGAGCCGTGATTCCAGCAACTGAAGGAGAACCTCACCGGTTACACCCTTACTTCTGGAAGCTTTTTCGAACATGTTCCTGAACTGCTTCTCCAACACACCATAAGTATATTTGGCCTTCTGCTTCTCTTTCAACTGAATACCATATTCTGAAGCCTTACGTCTTCTTTTATTGTTTCCATGCATTCCGGGGGGATAGTTCTTTTTCTCAAAAGACTTATCTGTCCCAAAAATAGGATCTCCAAATTTACGAGCAATTTTGGTCCTGGGACCTCTGTATCTTGCCATTTATCTATCTAATTAATTGTTTATAATTCCTCTTCAGCCTGGTACTTAACCTTAGTGCTGAATTATACCCTCCGCCTCTTAGCGGGACGGCAGCCGTTGTGCGGCAGCGGTGTCACATCCATGATCTCCGTAACTTCGATGCCTGAAGCATGAATGTTACGAATGGCAGATTCCCTGCCTGAACCAGGACCCTTTACAAATACCTTCACTTTCCTGAGACCGAGGTCATATGCAACCTTGGAGCAGTTCTGTGCTGCCATTTGCGCTGCATAGGGGGTGTTTTTCTTGGAACCTCTGAAACCCATCTTTCCGGATGAGGCCCAGGAGATCACCTGTCCCGCATTGTTGGTCAGCGAAATAATGATATTGTTAAAGGAGGCATGAATATGTGCCTGTCCTACTGGTTCAACTTTAACTGTTCGTTTTTTTGACGATCCTGTCTTCTTAGACATAACTCTAATCTACTTAAGCTTATTTGACTGCTTCCTTCTTGTTTGCAACGGTCTTTCTCCTTCCCTTACGGGTACGGGCATTGTTCTTTGTACTCTGTCCGCGTGTGGGTAGACCAATACGGTGACGGATACCACGGTATGAACCGATGTCCATCAATCGTTTGATGTTTAGCTGAATAGATGATCTGAGTTCACCCTCAACTTTGTATCCTTCCGTTTCGTTGATAACTCTCCTGATTCCAGCAATCTGGTCATCATTCCAGTCTTTCACCTTGAGATTGCGATCGACGCCCGCAGAATCAAGTATCACTTGCGCACGGCTGCGACCTATGCCATAAATGTATGTGAGGCTTATTTCTCCTCGCTTATTCTTGGGTAGGTCAACACCAACTATTCTAGCCATAATGCTTCTTATTATTATTTTAAATAATTCGTTATCCCTGGCGTTGCTTGAACTTGGGATTTTTCTTATTAATCACGTACAAGCGTCCTTTTCTTCTGACGATTTTACAATCGCCACTACGCTTTTTTACAGATGCTCTAATCTTCATAGCTTATATTCTTTATACTTTCTACTTATACCTGAAGGATATCCTTCCTTTTGTCAGATCATAGGGCGACATCTCCACTTTTACCCTGTCACCCGGTAATAACTTGATGTAGTGCATTCTCATTTTACCAGAGATATGGGCCGTAATAACGTGTCCATTTTCCAGCTCCACGCGGAACATCGCATTCGACAATGCTTCGGTAATTATACCATCTTGTTCAATTGAAGTCTGTTTTGCCATTTAGTTGCTCTGTTTTTGTAACACTTCATCAATATATGAGAAGGTTGATAATACGTCTGCCTTCTCTTTATCAATTGCCACTGCCAGTTCAAAATGGGCAGAGGGCAAGTTATCTGCTGCGCGTATGGTCCATCCGTCGGGCTCCTGTTTAATCTGCCTGCGACCCATATTGATCATGGGTTCAATGCAGATAACCATTCCTCTCTTCAACTTTGAACCGGCTCCCCTTCTTCCGTAGTTGGGTACTTCCGGGGCCTCATGCATGCTGCGACCCAATCCGTGCCCGACCATCTCCCTGACTACACTGTAGCCATTTGCCTCGGCGTGACTCTGAACGGCATATCCAATATCTCCAATCCTGTTCCCATCAATTGCCAGTTCGACGCCCCTGAGTAAACACTCACGCGTTGTGGTTAGCAAACTGCGGACCTCATCGCTCACTTCACCTACCTCAAAACTAAAGGCGGTGTCGCCATAAAATCCATCCTTGATCACTCCGCAATCCACCGAGAGAAGGTCTCCCTCCTTCAGGATCACTTTGTTGGCCGGGATCCCGTGAACCACCTCAGAATTAAGAGAGGTACAAAGTGTTTTGGGATAACCCTGGTAACCAAGGAAACCGGGTACCGCATCATGATCGCGGATAAAGGTTTCAGCTACCTGATCAAGCTTTTCTGTGGACACTCCTGGTTTAATGTGCTTTGCCAGCTCGGCCAGGGTTTTTGAAACCAGTTGATTGCTCTCGCGCATCAACTCAATTTCGTCCGCAGTTTTTAATAAAATCATCAAAGAACGTTTACTACTATACTATATGACAGCTGCGCTGCCAGACCGGCCCTTTATCCTTCCTGATTTGGTCAATCCGTCGTAGTGACGCATCAACAGGTGACTTTCAATCTGCTGTAGTGTATCGAGGATCACACCCACCATAATCAGGAGTGATGTGCCACCGAAGAACTGAGCAAAACTCTGATTAATACCAGCCATCATTGCGAAGGCAGGCATAATCGCTACAAAAGCCAGGAAGAAAGATCCGGGTAACGTGATCCTGGACATAATCGAGTCCAGAAACTCGGCGGTTTTACGTCCAGGTTTAACACCGGGAATAAATCCACCGTTCTTTTTCATATCCTCTGCCATTTGAGTAGGATTCACTGTAATGGCAGTATAGAAATATGTAAAGAGAATAATCAGCATGGCGCTGGTGAAATTGTACCAGAATCCAACGGGATTTGAAAATACAGCTGCAAAGCCTGATGCTGCATCAGCCTTGGCAAAACCTGCCACGGTGATGGGAATAAACATAAAAGCCTGTGCGAAGATGATGGGCATAACACCAGCCGCATTCACCTTCAATGGGATATACTGACGAACTCCGCCATACTGTTTGTTACCCACAATACGCTTGGCGTACTGCACCGGTATACGGCGGGTACCCTGTACAAGAAGTATAGTGCCCATAAATACCACAAACATGATCAATATCTCTACAAGGAAAGCAACAAGTCCACCTCCCTGGTTACCCAGCTTTTCCATAAACTCCATCCCAAGGGACTGTGGAAGGCGGGCAATGATCCCAATCATAATGATCAGTGAAATACCATTTCCAATTCCTTTGTCAGTGATGCGCTCACCCAGCCACATAATAAACATGGTACCTGCGGTGAGTATAATCATGGCTGACATCCTTGAGAAGGTTGGTGAGAAAGCCTCGATGGAAGCTGATATCTTAAACTGGTGATGTAGCTCAATCCCTGGGGGATCAGGATAGCCAGTGTAAGGTACCTGGTGATCTGGTTGATCTTTCTTCTTCCACTTTCACCTTCGCGTTGTAGCTTCTGGAAATATGGAACTGCAATCCCCAGCAACTGAACCACGATGGATGCGGAAATATAAGGCATGATTCCCAGTCCAAATATGGAAGCTCTTGCAAATGCACCTCCTGTAAACAGGTTGAGCAGGTCAAGTATGCCTGCACCACCACCACCTCCGCGACTGGCCATCTCAGAGATGATCACAGGGTTAATTCCCGGAAGTACAATGTGCGTACCCAGGCGGTAAATCAGGATAATTCCAAGTGTATAAATAATCCTTGATCTCAGGTCCTCAATCTTCCAAATATTCTTTATGGTCTCAATAAACTTTTTCATAATAAGTCAGCTGATTACTCAGATTATCTCTGCAGTTCCTTCCAGCGCTTCAATCGCCGTAACTGCTGATTTGGAAAATGCGTGTGCTTTAACATTCAGTTTGGTTTTCAGCTCACCATTTCCAAGAATCTTAACAAGGGAATTCTTACGGGCCAGTCCGGCCTCAATCAATATCTCAACATCGATATCCTTCAGTTTCTTTGTTTCTGCAAGTTCCTGAAGAGTACTGACATTAATTCCTTTATACCCCTTGCGGTTGATGTTTTTAAAACCAAATTTAGGAACCCTG
>PVMS01027255.1_pt1 | contig 12381 bp, 12 predicted proteins | sample 1853461 | NCBI WGS metagenome assembly PVMS01 (sample SAMN08582032, study PRJNA380276) | Marine sediment metagenome, whole genome shotgun sequencing project. | isolation source: ocean sediment barecode stripped | collected 2017
AGCTGGTCCGGACGCCGCGTAAAAGGGCGTGCGAGGAACGTGGAAGCCTGAATGGACGGCTCCGCTGGTGAGCGACGACCATCGTGCAGAGGCGCTCGACGGAGTGCTGCTGGGCCTGTCCATTCAGGCTTCCACGTTCATCGCACGCGCTTTTACGCGGCGTCCGGACCAGCTGGTCCGACTGGTGACTGCTGCGCTCGATCATTCGCGGTCCGGGGCCGGCTTTGCGTTTCTCGAGGTCCTGTCGCCGTGCGTCACCTATCAGGACACATACCCGGCCTGGGACGCCGAAGCACTCGACTTCGACGAGATCGATGGCTACGACCCGTCGAACCGTGCTGCTGCCTTCAGCGCCTGTCTCGAGGCACTGGAGGCAGGCAGGGTGCCGACCGGCCTCATCTATCAGGGCGGCCCGGCATCGGTGGTCCCGGATCCGGGCCCGGCCCGCTCGGAGGTGGAGGGGATGACCGCTGATTATCAGGAAGTGATGGAGTCGTATCTGGTTTGAGGCTCGGCCGCCTGACGGCCGGTAACCTGCGGCCCGCGGGCGCTTAGCTCAGGTGGCTAGAGCGCTTCCCTTACAAGGAAGAGGTCGGGGGTTCGAGTCCCTCAGCGCCCACTAGAGAAACCCTATACGACGTAGGGGGTTTGGCCCAGGCCATCCAGTCTTTTGGCACTCAGGCGCCTGCTTGTGTCCACAAACTGTCCACGGCAGATGCGTCGAACACCTGATCGAGTCGAGTTGCAGCGGCTTCATCCAAGCCATCGAAGAGGTGGCCGTAGGTGTCCAACGTCGTAGATATCGAGGCGTGTCCGAGCCTGCTCTGAATGACTTTAGGGTGCTCACCTTGAGCGATTAGCAGCGCTGCGTGAGTGTGGCGCAGGTCGTGTATGCGACATGGTTCGCCGACTGAGCGAGCGATCGCAGGTTTCCAGACCCGGCGTCGAAAGTTTGTTTGGCGAAGAGGTCCTCCGCGCGGAGTCGTGAACACGAGATCACCCTCGCCCGGATACGTGATGAGGTGCTCAGAGAGTGACTCCAATAGGAAGGCCGGCAATCGAACCGTTCTCAACGACGCTCGGGTTTTCGGATCGGAGAATTGAAGTTCTCCGGCCGTTTCGGTCAGCGTGCGCTCAACCCGAAGTTGGCCTCTGAAGAAATCAATGTGCTGCTTTCCGAGGCCTGCCAGCTCGCCGAGCCGGAGACCCGTATAGGCAGCCGTAAGCACGAAAGTTCGACGGGCCTGCGCCGTATTGCTCAACGGCAATGATGCGGAGATCTGCGAGCGGCTTCATTGGTGGGAGGACTCCTCCGAGCTATGGGCGGTATACGCGATCCGGAGTCGCACGAAGTGTTCCTTCATGGCCCGGGAGGCTGCATCAGGATCCGCCGCGACGATGGCCTCGTAGATGGCGTTGTGGTCGTGCTCGACGGTCTTCCAGAAAGAGCGTGGGGCCGAGTCTCGGAGGAACCTGCCTCGCAGATGGATGGGCGTGACGGATAGGGAAGTCTGGTTGCTTCTCGATATGTCTGAGGTTTATGCTTGGCCAATGGTCGGACACTTTGACATCTGCGGCGAGGCGTAGACGCATTGCACTCCGACCCCGTACCACGGAAGAAAAGGGGATACCCATGCGCAGACTGATTGCGCTCTTTGCAGTGTTCGCCATGCTTGTCGCTGCGTGCGGCGACGATGATGCCGAAACGACATCGACCGAGGGGACAACGGCCACACAGGAGACGACGGCGACCACGAGTGCACCGTCGGATGAGCCGATCAAGATTGGCGCAATTCTGGGGATCTCAGGCCGTTTTGCCTTTGTCGGTGCGCCGCAGGCGAATGCTTTGGAAATGGTCGAGGATGAGATGAATGCCGCAGGAGGCATTGCCGGCCGGCCGGTCGAATTCATCATCTACGACGACGAGGTTGACGAGACGAAGACGGTGCCGCTCGCAAATAGGCTCATTGGCGAGGACGGTGTCGTGGCCATTATTGGGCCGTCGATCACTATCCCGGCGCTGGCAATTGCCCCAATCGTCGAGGCTCAAGGGATCGTCAACTTTACGTTGACGTCGCGTCCCATTTGGGAGCAGGATGACCTTCAGTACGTCTTCCATACGACCCCCCGTGAGGAGGTTGAGACTCTCTCGATCCTCACTTTCATCAAGGAGGAGCTCGAGACGACGAAGATCGGCGTGCTCTATGACGCCCAGCCATACGGCACGGGCAACCTGGCACACATCGAGAACCTCGCTCCGGGCATGGGTCTCGATATTGTGGCCACCGAGTCCATTGAGAACGGCGATACCAATGCTGTTCCACAGCTGGAACGGCTGCGCGATGCAGGCGTCGAGACGTTGATCATTTGGGTTGGAGATCCGGCCGCAAGTTCGGCGGCCAAGGGTGCCGATCAGATCGGCTGGGATGTATTGATGATCGGCTCGTCGGCCATCGCTGGTCCGACGTTCCCCGAGTTCGCCGGCGCAGCCGGAGAGGGCGTCTACTCGGTCGGAGCGTATGACTTCGACGACCCGCCACCGAACCAGGCACCGTTTCTGGCGAACTATGTGGCGCGATTCGATTCGTTCCCGACCCAATTTGCCGCATTTGCCTACGACTCGGCCAACGTATTGAAGGCTGCTATCGAATTCGCTGGCGGCGACACATCGTCGGACGCGATTCGTCAGGCCGTGCTGGACATGCCGCCGTTTCAGGGTGTGACGGCCGTGTACGACTTCACCGATGACGACCACAACGGATTGGGGTTGAACCCCCTCTTCTACATCGTCCAGGTGCAGGACGGCGCCTATCGGGTGGTCTATAACACGGGCGGATAGAAGCAAAGCAACCTAGACGCCGGACGCCACGAGAACAGTGAACGCACAATTACTGTCAACCGGGTTCACCTTCGGTGCGATCTACGCGATCGTTGCCCTGGGCTACCACTTGGTCTACGTGGCGTCCGGCGTTCTCAACTTCGCTCTTGGAGAACAACTTGCCGTTGCAGGCCTGATTGCTCTCTCACTCAATGAGGCCGGGGTGCCGATGGGCCTGGCAATCCCGCTTGCTGTTCTCATCGGTGGGCTGTTGGGTGTGGTGTACGAACGACTTGCCCTCGCTCCGGCCCAGCGAAGCATGCCGGGCGTTGGCCCAATCATCACTTCCATCGGAGTCGCACTGATATTCACCCACGGGAGAACTCTGATCTGGGGACCCAACCCTCGAGCCTTTCCCCCATTCACCGGGACGGACAACGAGACGGTCTCATTCCTTGGAGGGAACTGGCTCATCCAATCCTTCTGGGTGATCGGTCTGAGCGCCCTGGCAATGATCCTGCTGGTGGGTTTCCTGTCGCGGACCGCTGCCGGTATGAAGTGGCGAGCCAATGCGCAAAACCCGCTGGGTGCTCGGCTGTGCGGCGTGAGCCCGGCAATCGTTTCCGCAGGCGCGGTGGGAGTGGCCTCGCTGCTCGTGACAATGGGGGGAATCGCCATCGCCCCTATCGTCCTCGCTGGCGGCTTCTATGGACTCGAGTTCGGCGTAAAAGGATTCATCGCCGCGATACTCGGTGGATTCGAGTCGACGGCTGGCGCTGTCGCCGGGGGTTTCGCTCTGGGGTTGCTTGAGGCCTTCCTCGCAGGTCGCTTCTCCAATGCGACTGCAAACATGATGCTGTTCGCCGTGCTCATGGCGATGCTCATTCTGCGGCCGAGAGGCTTGTTGGCAGTTCGTGAGGCCATACGGGCATGACTGCGAGACGGATGGGGGTCATCCCCCCGGTCCTACTGGGTTCTGCCGTCTTGTTGTTCGCGAACTCCGGCCCATCGCTCTATCGGATTCAGCTAGTGACGCTTGCTGGCATATGGGCGGTCGCCGCCATCGGCTTGGGTTTGCTGCTGGGTGGCGCCGGTCAGATTTCGTTGGGGCATGCCGGGTTCGTCGGTGCGGGTGCGTGGGCAGTGGCCGTCTTCACCCGGGAACAGGAGTGGCCGTTTCTGCTTGCAGCAATCCTTGCGGTCGTCATTGCGACGGTTATTGGATTTGTCCTCGGCTACGCAACATTGCGGCTTGAAGGCCACTACTTGGCCCTCGCCACCCTTGCGTTCGGCTTGCTCTTCTTCGAGGTGATGGACACATTTCTTGTCGCCGGGATCTACGGAGTTCCGGCGTTGGAACTCTTCGGGTGGGAGGCTCGATCAGCGCGAAGCCTGCTCCTCGTGGTCTGGGTAGTAGTGCTTCTCGTGTATGTCGCTGCGAGATCGCTGGTGCGATCACGCTTCGGCCGATCCGTCGCTGCCCTCCGGGATGACCCGATGGCAGCATCATCGTGTGGAATAGATCTGTCTCGAACCAAGATCTCGGTGTTCGCTATTGCGGCCGCTGTGGGTGGGCTCTCCGGGGCGCTCTTTGCTCCCTATCAGACGTCAGTCACCGACAGCTCGTTTGGGTTCTTTCTCTCGATCAACTTGCTGATGATGGTTGTCGTCGGCGGGTTGCGCTCGCCGATGGGGGCGATCATCGGCTCGCTCTTTCTTGTGATCATTCCGGAATTGGGCCGGTCATGGGAGGAATACCGCCTGTTTGCCTATGGAATAGTTCTCGTTGCGGTGATCGTCCTGCTCCCTGATGGATTCGCCGGTATCGGCAAATCGCTCCTTCGTTGGTTCAGGCGTTTCTCTGGCGACGGGGAGCCAGTCAGCGTTGATTCGGCTGTCACAGCAGTCGATGAGGTGCACTCCGCCAGAACCCCGGTCTCGGCCCTGATTGAGGACGGTGATCCTCTTCTTCGAGCCAGGGGTATCTCAAGACGATTTGGCGGTATCGTCGCCGTGCAGTCCGTCGACTTCGACCTCGCTCAACGCCAGATCCATGCTCTTATTGGTCCGAACGGTGCTGGAAAGACGACATTCTTCAACTGCATTTCCGGCGTCGACAAACCTGATGAGGGATCTGTGTTGCTCGGCGAAATCCAGCTAGCCGGTACTCCTGCCCATGTGGTCGCCGGAAACGGATTGATGAGGACCTTCCAGCACGCACGGCCGTTCCGGGGTCTGACATTGCAGGAAAATGTCATGGTTGGGGCTCATTCACGGTCACGTGCAGGAGTGTTCACCGGGACCGCCCGTACACGCCGTGCTCGTCTTGAAGAGAGGAGCCTTGCGGCGACGGCAAGCGAGTTGCTTGACCTCGTGGGGCTTGGAGGCCTCTCCAAGAGATTGGCAGGCGACTTGACACTCGTTGACGAACGGAGGCTGGAGTTGGCGCGGTGCCTGGCTGGCGACCCCAAGGTTCTCTTGTTGGATGAACCCGCCGCCGGTCTCGGGGACCGGGAGGCCGATGATTTGGCAGTCCTTATCGACCGATTGCGGACAGAGCGGGGCGTTGCGGTGATTCTGATCGAGCACCATCTGGAGATGGCACTGGGCGTCGCCGATCAGGTTACGGTCCTGGACTTCGGCGTGGTGATCGCTCGGGGATCGCCCGCTGAGGTCCGCACGGATGCCCGGGTGATCGAGGCCTACATCGGGAGTTCGGTATGACGGCGCTGCTTCAAGTCGATCAGCTGTCCATCTTCTACGGCCGGGTACACGCCGTGCGAAGTGTCAGCTTCGACGTCGAAGAGGGCGAGCTGTTTGCTCTCCTTGGACCGAATGGCGCCGGGAAGACCTCCCTGATCTCTGCTGTCGTCGGACTGATCTCCCGCTCCGAGGATTCTGTCAGGTTTGGTGGCAGCGATATCACACAAGTAAGCGCTCACCGATTGGCCCATCAGGGCATCAGGTTGGTGCCCGAGAGCCGCGCTCTGTTCGCAGAAATGACTGTCGAAGAGAACCTCAGAATGGGTCTTGGCCGTTCTGCACGGCCGGAGTACGAAGCCAGACGTGACGAACTGTTTGAGACCTTCCCGGTGCTTCGTGACCGGATCAGACAGGTGTCGGGAACTTTGTCCGGTGGTGAGCAGCAGATGCTTTCTATTGCACGGGCGTTGATAGCTAAGCCCAGGCTGCTGATTCTTGATGAATTGTCCATGGGTTTGGCGCCCAAGTTGGTTGGTGAGATCGTCGAAGTCCTAGGGCGGCTTCGAGATGATGGGCTGACTGTGCTCCTTGCTGAGCAGAACGCCAACGCGGTGTTGCCGGTGGCCGATACGGCAGCGATCATGGTTCGCGGGAGGATCGACTTCCTCGGCGAGCCTGCAGCGGCCAGAAAGAGACTCGTTGACGGATATCTTGGGGTTGTGACGGCGCCTGAGACCACCGACGAATGACGCCCATCGCTCTTCGCGACCGTTACGAACTGGAGAGTGGAACTGTCGTCTTGTCGGGTGTGCAAGCAATAGTTCGAGGCATCATCGACGACGCCCGTCGGCAGCATCGGATGGGTCGTTCTGTGGGCACCTTCATTTCCGGTTACCCGGGATCGCCGCTCGGTGGTGTCGATAGCGCTCTCCATCGTGAACATGAACTCCTCGATCGTCACAACATTGTGTTCCAGCCGGCGGTGAACGAGGAGTTGGCTGCTACTGCCGTCCTTGGCGCGACCAAGAGAGACGTGTTCGTCGATCGGGTCGATGGTGTTACAGGCGTTTGGTATGGAAAGTGCAATGGCATCGACCGTTGCGTCGACATCTTCAAGTACGGCAACTACGGAGGAATGGGCGAGAACGATGCTGTGATCGTCATCGCCGGCGACGACCCGACCGCCAAGAGCTCCGGAATCCCCGGCGAAAGCGAATACACGCTGGCTGCAGCTGGCATCCCGGTTTTCGCTCCATCGACCATTGGGGAGATCCACTCCTTCATCGCTCATGGGCTCGCCATGAGCCGCTACACCGGTTGCTGGGCTGGTCTGAAATTGGTGACCGACCTATGCGATGGCGGGGCGACGGTGGCGCTCGATCGGGACTCCCCAGGGATTGTGATTCCAGAGGTGGAGGGGTTCGACAAGTTCAACACCTACATGTTCTTCGGCCAGCCGATTCTCAACGCTGAAGATGATCTGTTCGGTGCGCGCCACGCCGCCGTCAAGGCGTACGCCCGCGCCAATGCTCTCGACGTGGCCGAGGTAACGGGTCTTCACGACCGCCTCGGCATCGTCAGCTATGGCAAGACATTCGTCGACCTCCGTCAGGCTTTTGCCGACCTTGGTGTTGACGATGAGCGCCTACGGTCGCTGGGCATTCGGCTCGTAAAGGTTGGCATGCCGTACCCGCTCGACGAAACGCGAATGCTTGAACTCACCGATGGTCTCGAGGAGATCATGGTCGTTGAAGAGAAGAGAGGATTCCTTGAAGACCAGCTGCGTTCTGCCCTCTATGGGTCGCCGGATGCTCCTCGGATCGTCGGGAAGGCCGATGAGGCAGGTGAGCCTTTGGTCCCGGTTCGCGGCGAACTGGACGCAGACAGCATTGCGCCGTTGTTGAGGCGGAGGCTGCGCGGTCTAGTGGATCTCCCGACGGCACCGGGACCCGTTACCGAACTAGCGGTCATGAACGTGGCTCAGCGGATGCCGAACTACTGCTCGGGATGCCCCCACAGCAGAGGGACGGTCGCTCCGGAGGGCGCAACGGTTCTCGGAGGAATCGGATGTCACAGCATGGGTCTCTTTATGAGCCAGCCGGAGCGCCAGTACACCTTCAACGTACAGATGGGAGGGGAGGGGGTCCCCTGGGTAGGCGCAGCACCCTTCGTAGAGACTCCCCACATCCTGCAGAATGTTGGAGACGGCACCTACTTCCATTCAGCCAGCCTGGCAATCCGTCAATGCGTCGATGCTGGGGTCGATCTCACGTACCGCCTGCTCTACAACGGTTTCGTATCGATGACGGGCGGACAAGAGCTTGCCGGAGCAGGCGGAGTCGCAGCACTGACCAGAGAACTGGAAGCTCTTGGCGTAGCGCGGATCGTGGTCGCCACTGAAGAGCGAAGGATGAAGGGACTTGGCCCTCGGACGACTGTCGTCGACCCGGATGAAATGACAAGCGTTCTCAAAGACCTTGCTGCTGAATCCGGAGTGACCGTCTTGATCCACGATCGCGAATGCGCGCTGGAGCGACGCCGATCTTGGCGTCGCGGGCAGGCCCCTCCGCAAACTCGGCTCGTCATCCATGAACTTGTGTGTGAGGGCTGCGGAGACTGCGGCTCCAAGTCGAATTGTGCTTCTCTTGAGCCGATTGACACTGAGTTCGGCCGCAAGACGAGAATCCAGCAATCATCCTGCGCCGTCGATCTCGCATGCCTACAGGGGGACTGCCCGTCGTTCATATCGGTGACCATGGAAGAAGCGATTCTCCCCGCAGTGCCGTCCCCGCCGGAGGTGTCCCAGGAACTGATCCCCGAGCCAGAGGTCCACATTGGTGACGAGCCGATGTCGGTGTTTTCTGCCGGGATTGGCGGAACGGGTGTGGTAACGGTCAACGCCCTCCTGTCGTTTGCGGCACTCATCGAGGGACTTGAGGTCCTGACGCTCGACCAGACCGGACTTGCCCAGAAGGGCGGACCGGTGGTGTCTCATCTGATCATCGGTCGAAAGCAGGAGAATCTGCTCGCCAACAAGGTGGGGATCGGTGGTGCCGACCTCTACCTCGCCTTTGACCTGCTCGAAGCCGTTCAGCCAGCCAATCTCCGACGGACCGATCGGATCCGAACGAACCTGGTCGTAGTCACCACGATCACCCCGACGGGAGAGATGGTTCGTGATGTCGATATCCCGCTTCCTGAGGCCGATCCTTTGGTGGCGCATCTGCGTGACCGGATCGGCGGTAAGTTCGTCGAGGTTGCGGCGAGAACCATTGCCGAAGGCCTCTTTGGTGACCACATGAAAGCGAATGTTATCGCTGTCGGCGCTGCCAGCCAGGCTGGCCTGTTGCCGGTATCAGCGGGCGCATTCAAGGAGGCAATACGTCTTAACGGTGTCGAGGTGGAGGCGAATCTTCTTGCATTCGACTACGGCAGGCTCGCGGTGTCGGAACCCCAGAGGGTGGCTGATTTGTTGCTGGGTGGCGCAAAGATGGTCGCTACTCCTCTCAAGGGCAGAAAGGCCAAGGATCACCAGCGCCTGGTGGAAGATGTGAAACCTCTCCCAGACGAAATCACTGAGGTGATAGCCCTTAGAACAGCCGAACTGATCCGCTACCAGAACGCTCGATACGCTGCCGAGTACACGTCGTTCATATCCGAGGTGGTCGCGGCTGAGCAGAAGACCATGTCAGGGCAGTGGGCGGTCACCGAGCAGGTCGCACATCAACTCCATCGACTGATGGCCTACAAGGACGAATATGAAGTAGCTCGCCTGTTTCTCGGCAAGTCCTGGCGGGCCGAGATTCGAGACACCTTCGGGGCCAAGACAAAGATTTCGTACAACCTGCATCCCCCTCTACTTCGGGGGCTGGGGAAGAAGAAGAAGATCCGTGTGGGGACGTGGATGGATCCGCTCCTGAGACTCCTCTACTCCGCCCGATGGCTGAGGGGCCGGTGGTTCGATCCTTTCGGGAGATCAGCGACGAGACGCCTCGAACGCGAACTCCCCTCGTGGTACCGGGTATCGGTCGAGCGAGCGTTATCGAGATTGAACACCAGCAACTATGACGAAGTGGTGGCAGTCGCAGAAGCGCCGTCGATGATTCGCGGGTATGAGTCGGTCAAGGAAGTGAGCGCTGCCAGGGTGCGAGCCAAGGTGGCTGAGCAACTCAAACGGATAGCGACCGCCCACCCTGAACAGAACTAGCCAACAGGTGGGCTGATTGCCTCAGTTCGACCAGGCTGCGATGACCTCGTCGCGTTCAACGACCCAGCCAAACCCGAATCCGAGAGTGGCCAAAGCCATGTCGTGGCGGTCCTTGGCGAGCTCTCCAGTGGCATCGCTCACGACGAATACTCGATAGTCCCTCTGGCTGGCGTCTCGAGCGCTGGTCTCCACGCACATGTTTGTGGTGACTCCGCACATCACAAGCGAATCGATGCCGAGGCTCGACAGGATTGGTTCCAATCCTGTCCCATAGAACGCGCTGTAGCGGTTCTTGTCGAGTACGAAGTCGGCCTCCTCGGGTACCAACTCATCCACCAACTCAGAATCCCAGGTGCCCGCCGCCAGTGACTTGGTATCTGCCAGGGCTGGCATCAGGTCCTGTACCAGAACGCCGCCATCTTGATAGTCGGCGCGGTAGACGAAGCGCGTATAGATCACAGGAATGCCGGCTTTGTGGGCGGCGTCGACAAGCTCGAGACTCGGCTTGATCGCGTCGTTGCACATCGAGATGTCCAAACCGAGGTTGGCGAACGACCCATCGGGATGGCAAAAGCCGTTCTGCATGTCGATCACTAGCAGTGCGGTGCGGTCCTTGCTCAGTGCCATGTTCGTCCCCTTTTCGGGTCGCGCCCCGACTTGATTCGATATGTCAGACGGTTTGGAGTGTAACCCTGCGAAACCTTGGCTACCGGCGGCTCAAACGGCGGGTTGCGCCCGACAGAGCATCGTGGCGCGCGCCGTAAGAATGTCGCGGCCGTCCTGTGACGTACAGCGCCACGCGAGGTTGACCGTTCCTCGCGTTCCGTCGGAGGTCGGATGTTTCGCAAGGACTTCAATGTGCAAGCTGATGGAGTCGCCGACCATCGCTGGGTTCAGGAATCTGATTTCATCCAGACCCACCAGAGCGATGATGGACTCGTCGAACATGCCGGTCTGCTCGGCCAGACCACCGAGCAGGAATAGGGTCAGTTCTCCTGGTACTACCCGCCGCTCGAACGGTGTGTGATCTCGGAGGTACTGGGGATCGACAAAAAGGGGGTGGGTGTATCCACCGAGTCCCGCAGCGAGATCAGCGTGTTGCTCGCTGTGAGCACGCGGTGGAGCTCCGTGGGTGGGATTTTCCCCATATCGACACCAATAACCCGCCGGTGGTCGGTGAAGATTGGGTCGGGCAGGAGTCCGAATGGAAGCATCATCTGGAAGCCTGGCGTCTCTATCAGAGTGGACAGTTCCGGTCCGTCAAGGGGCTTCCCGACGACTGGAGAGATCGATCCAGTGTGTGGCCCGCGAGCGAGAGATGGGAGCAGGGTCAAAAGTGGGGCATCTTCGAGACGATCTACCAGGCGACTGAGGTCTTCGAGCTGGCGAGCCGCCTTTCACTGTCAGATGTGGGCGCAGAGGGGTTCGTTGTCTCGATGCGCGCAGTGGGTCTCGAGGGTCGGTCACTGGTAATGGAGGATCCAGCGCGCAATTTGTCGGTTCCCTACCTGTCCGGCATGGTGGAGTACGAGTACGCAAAGACGGTCACCCGTGAAGCGCTGGTGGCCGATTCGAGGGGAATGGCGATCGATGCAGCCTCAGACATCATTCGTCGATTTGCCTGGGATCCGCCGCGGCCGGTGGTCGAGGATATTCAATCGCAGCTGGTTGGGCTTTAGACCTGTCCACTGTCTGTCCGCATGACAGTGAGAAACGTCGCAAAATGATGAGAATCAACCAAGAACCGTGGATCGGTAACGCTTCTTGTGTGATGTCGAGTAGCCGCAACAGTTCTAGAAGGACGCTGATTCGCTCTTACAAGGAAGAGGTCGGGGGTTCGAGTCCCTCAGCGCCCACCGCTCAGTCTTGCCAGCCGTCGCCGGCCGACTCCACCGTCTCTTGTTTGAGTTCCCAGAGGGCCTGGGTGAGGGACACGTGGTAGACGTGCGGGTTCATCAGTCTTCGGACTCCCGGATCCAACCGAGACATGTCGGCTTCTCGTCGTGCCCGGGGCTGGTCGATCGGCTCCCGCTCGATCATTCGCTTTCCGTCGATCCACGCGGGTTCGAGGAGTGATTCGACACGCTGAATGTCGCTGCGTTGCACGGTGCGGTGAAAGTCATGTCTGATCGGGTGCCGGAGCACGAGGTGATCGGCACCCGCAATGTCCTCTCCTTCTAGACCGAGGACGTCGGCGGCGGCAAGCCCGCGCTGGTCGTAGAGACGCACTACCTGTTTGTGGCCGGGGGTGACGGTCTTCTGCGGTGACTCCGAGATCTTGACTGCGGGCACCCAAGATCCGTCGCGTTCGACCGCCACCAGTTTGTAGACGCTGTCGAGTGACGGATCACCATCCGAAGTCAGGAGTTTTGTTCCGACACCGAAGGCCAGACGATCGATCAGATGGTCTGCTTCCACGCCGTACTCGGCAGCCTCCTGTTCGATCTGGGTGAGGATCTGCCAGATAGCAAGATCGTCGAGTCCGCTGGACAGGACGATGGTCTGGTCTGTGAAGCCGGCCGCATTGAGTTGTTCGGCCGAACGGATTGCCAGGTGGGCGAGATCGCCCGAGTCGAGTCGGATCCCGATCGGCTCGTGACCCTTGCCATGCAGTTCGGTAAACACCTCGACTGCATTGGGGAGTCCGCTGGTG
>PVMS01141315.1_pt1 | contig 12378 bp, 13 predicted proteins | sample 1853461 | NCBI WGS metagenome assembly PVMS01 (sample SAMN08582032, study PRJNA380276) | Marine sediment metagenome, whole genome shotgun sequencing project. | isolation source: ocean sediment barecode stripped | collected 2017
CCCTGTTCCTTTAATTTTAGTCGATAAAGAATTACAAACTATTAAAGATGGTATTTTAGGAGATGTGGCGCCCACTATATTAAAATTAATGGGCATTGAAAAACCTAAATCAATGACACAACATTCATTGATCTAAGGCACCATTTTTCTATAGCAAAATTTAAAAAATGAAAAAAATACTTTTAGTGTTATTAGCAATAACTACCCTCAGTTGTTCAACTCAAAAACAAATTACGGTTCCTACCAAAGATAAATCAGGAAATTTGGTGGGTATTGCCAATAAAGAAAGTTTCCTTCAAGAACCATTTAATAATTGGTACACCCCAAATTATAATGATTATAAGTTAAATGAAACTGCCGTTGCGGAGATTGGGTCCTTATTAAAAAATGTAACTGTAAAAGCATTTATGGGTACCTGGTGTATTGATAGTCAGGACCAAATACCTGTTTTTTACAAAATCATGGATAAGGCTGATTTTAAGTATATTAATCTGGAACTAATTGCTGTAGACAGAAATAAAAAAACACCGTACAATTTACAGAAAGGTTATAATATCTTTAGAGTCCCTACATTTATATTTTATAAAAATGGAGTAGAAATAGGCAGGTTTGTGGAATTTCCAAGAGAAACTGTTGAAGTGGATATCTTAAAAATTCTAAACGGAAAACCTTACAAACATTCCTATGAAAAATAATTTGGTTGTGACAAGGCTTTTCTATGAATAAAATTAATATCAGAGTTATTCGGGAAAATTTATTTCGGAACAAATAACCTGCACGAATCTTTCCCATCTTCTGAAATTTCTATGATAGAATCAAATGTCAATCCCAATTTTTCAAGTAAACTTCCTGAGGCTGTATTATCAATATGTGTAATTGCAACAACCCTGTCAATTTTTAAAATGTTTTCGGCGTAAGCCAACATCGCTTTGGAACTCTCATATGCATATCCCTTTCTTCGATGCCTGGCTAAAAAAGAAAACCCGATATCAATATCATCAAGACCTGATCTGTTTACCAAACCACTCATCCCAATAGGTTCTTTAGTGTCTTTTAACTGTGCTAAAAAAAGACCGAAACCATTTTTCGCATAACTGGCCCTTAAATTATTTTCAATAAAATTTTGCGCATCTTCTAAATCGTGTACGTTTTTATCGCCAATAAATTTGAGCCATGCGGGTTCATTGACCAATTCCAAAATAAAGGCAGCGTCTGATTTTTCAAATTCAAGTATTTGCATTCTTTTTGTTTCCAGTATTATCATAATCAAAATTAAAAACTGCACACGTTTATGGTAAAGATATTGGATTTGTTCAACGCTTTAAAAATTCTTCGAACAAATTTCCAAAAAAACGAAAAATAATGTGGGTCTGATTCATTCAATTCGTAAATTTGATTTCAACAATAAAAAAAAATTAAATGACAACATATACAGCCAAGCCGACCCGATACGATAACATGTCCTACAGAAGATGTGGTAATAGTGGATTGTTACTTCCATTAATTTCACTTGGTTTATGGCATAATTTTGGTCATGTTGATGACTTTAATACGAGCAAACAGCTATTACATACAGCTTTTGACAAAGGAATTACTCATTTAGACCTTGCTAATAATTATGGACCGCCATTTGGCTCAGCTGAAGAAAATTTTGGAAAAATTTTAAAACAAAGTTTTTCATCTTATAGAGATGAACTTATTATTTCTTCAAAAGCCGGATGGGAAATGTGGCCAGGTCCTTACGGGGATCATGGATCCCGAAAGTACTTGATTGCCAGTTTAGACCAAAGCCTGAAGCGAATGGGATTAGATTATGTTGATATTTTTTATCATCACAGACCGGACCCTGATACTCCTTTAGAAGAAAGTATGGGGGCCTTGCATCAAATTGTGAAACAAGGCAAGGCACTTTATGTAGGTATTTCCTCCTATAGTGCTGAAGATACGTTAAGAGCTTCTCAAATTTTAAAGGATATGGGTACTCCTTGCTTGATTCATCAGCCTCGATATAGCATGATGGATCGCTGGGTTGAAGATGGATTACTGGATGTTTTAGCAACTGAGGGTATAGGTGCCATTCCTTTTTCACCTTTGGAACAGGGAATTCTCACAGAAAAATATTTAAAAGGAATTCCTGAAAATTCAAGAGCCGCAAAAAGTACAGGATTTTTACAAAAAGATGCAATTACTCCGGAAGTAATCTCAAAAGTTCAAAAACTACATGATGTTGCACAAAAGAGAGGGCAAAGTTTAGCTCAAATGGCAATTTCTTGGCTTTTAAAAAATGACCAGATTACGTCTGTGTTGGTTGGTGTAAGTAGCGAAAAACAACTTCTGGAAAATTTAGGAGCCCTGGACAATCTCAGTTTTAGCAATTCCGAATTGCAAGAAATTGAAACAATTTTGAGCATGAAATAGAAGAATTCTTGTAGAAATAACAGAACCGTTACATCCCTTAACAATTATTAAAGACAGGAACAATGTCCTGTCTTTAATCAAAATGTATTTTCATTAAAAAATAACCTGTTATTAATTATGCATTAGGGTTTGAAAGTAACACCTCATCAAAATCAATTCCTTCTATTGGTTTAATTACTTCATTAATTGGGTCCCATTCAATTCTTCTTCCCGACTTATAAGATATTCCTGTCATATGAGATGTAATCGCTTCTTCAAATCCTTCTTTAATTCCACAACTTAGTTTCCCTCCGTTTCGAATTGCGCTCAACCATTCCCGTAAATGCAAGAACGTAGAATCCACTCTTTTCCCGTCAATATATGTCCACATCAACCCCTTATCAGCAAAGTATTGAGATGTTGCAGAAGAAACAGCGTCTGGAACATTAGCTGCAGGATTATATTGATAAATAGGAACCGAAGGTTTCATCTTATGAGCTTCAATCATTTTGGCATACTTCGTAGACCTTCCATCCGGCCAAATAGTCAATTTATTCCCTAATTCCATGGTGGCGTCATGCCCCATTAATAATGTTGGGCGATTAAATCCGTTTCCAAGCGTGGCACTATAAATAAAAGTCATTCCTTTCTCTTTTCCTTTTTCCTGACTGCTACCGGTGCTAAATTCCGGGAATTCCATGTTCACTTGTAAAACATCAGGCACATTTCGTCCATCTCTATGTGTGTATATACCCCCTGAAGCTGTGATTGATTCAGGAATACCCATATTTATTACACAATTAAGACGGTCATAGTCATGAGACAACAAATCTCCTGATAAACCTGATCCATAAGACCACCATTTTCTCCATCTAAAAAAATGCTCTTTATTGAATGGAACTTTAGGAGCTGTTCCTAAAAACATATCCCAATCTATCGTTTGTTCATTTGCTTTTTCATGAATATGATATTGCCAGGCTCCATTATCATCATTTCTATTGGTATTGGTTTGAATCAAAGATACATGGCCTAATGTTCCTTTTTTTACAACATCCTGTGCAGTTTGAAAACTCAATGTCTGCCTGTGTTGATGACCCACCATTAATTTAGCATTTGATTTATTCGCAGATTCTCTAAGTCTGTAGGTTTCCTCCACAGTATGTGTCATTGGTTTTTCAACATAAACATGAACGCCATTTTCCAATGCATCAATTGCCATAGGAGCATGCCAATGGTCAGGTGTGGCAATAACAATTGCATCCACATTGCCACTACGTATCATTTCTTCATGTGTTTTATAACGTTCTACTGTTATTTCATCTGTAGAAAAAGAATCAATTGCTAATTGGGCGCTTACATCAAATACATCACAGACAGCTACTATATTCATATTTAATTTCTCCTGATCTAAAAAAACTTTCAAGGCAGTATGATTGGGATTTTTTTCTGCCGCTTCTTCCATATTCTTAAGCCAATCTTTGGTTGCAAAACCCAGTGCTCTTGACAGCTGTTGACCTCTTATCCCAAATCCAATTATACCTACTCTGATTGGGTCTCCTCCAATACTAGGTAAACCTGAAGGCAATGAAGGTTCAATATTCAAATATTTCAATATTTCAGAACGATCTTCAATATTCATGATACTACCTGCAGCTCCCGCCCACCATATTCCACCAACAATTGGTAATCCTCCTAATCCTTTTAGTACGTCTCTTCTAGTCCATTTCATAAGTTTGCAGTTTAAGTTGTTTTGTTAAAAATACGTTTTAGTCCAAAATATTGACTGGTAGGAAATTGATAAATTACCAGACATGCAGCAAGCTCTATCAGGTTCTTGTTAACGAACCAGTAACTTCCTTCAACATTTGCTTCTACCAACCAAGGGAAGGAAGGGTGAGCTAAATAATACATTGCAAGCAAAGCAATCCCAACAAAAGCTCCTAATTTTTCGAATATTCCTAAAATCAATGCAACACCTACCAAAATCAATGCGGTCATGTTCAAAGCATCAACCCATCCTATAACTCCTTCACTGGTAAGCGTTAAAAATACATTCTTTAAAGGTCCTTGCGCAGAGGCAAGGTATCCAAAAGATGTCCAATCAGGATTATAGAATTTTACAATCCCTTCAAATAAAAAGTGCCAGCCAATAAAAATTCGCATGAGCACAACACTGTCCTTTAATTCCCATATTTTTTTCATTCCAAACATTTGATTTATGTTTTGTAGTTATTAAATTTTTTAAGGGTATAAATTTAACAAAATAAATAGAATTTCTAGCAAATTTTATGTTTAAAAAGAGCATATTTTCAAAATAATTAAAATTCAATTTTTGAAGTCGTTAATTTCTCTAAAATAATAAAGAATTAAGTTTGAGGCAAAAAAAACTCAAACCTATTTAGTTTGAGTTTTTTAAGTGTTTAATCTTCTTTTCATACAGATTTCAATTTTAAAGGCATTCGATACAGTCTGTCTTTTTCTCCAGGATTTTGAATTTTTTTATAGTTCAAATTTTCACGTATGTAATTTAATACATCGCTGTTTCCAGAATCTACACTCAATACAATTATTTCACCTTTTGAACTAAATGTAAAAGATATATTCACATTAAATTCTTGTTCAATTGCAAAATTTGGAGTTTTTAATAGTTTCACAATCTGATCTCTAATTTCATCTTTAGGAGTTTCTTCATCTCCTACGTTGGAAGCGAATAAGCTAGCTGTTCCAATTACTAAGGCCAGAGCCATTAACATCAATTTTCTCATAATAAATAGGTTTTAATTTGTTATTGTTACCTAAAAAGACGTTCTGCTAAAATATATGTGACTCAATTAGCGCTCAATTAACAAATGTTTAACTAAATAGGAGATTGGAATCAATCTCATTTCAATAATTATAAAAAATACGAACCACCTAAATTTAAAATAATCAGAAAGTCCGGTGGATTACGTTTTACAGGTGGAGCCAAAACAAAAAAGCCCTCGTTTGTTATATAGAAACAATGACGGCCTTTTTTACAGTTTCATTTCTTATTCTTCCAGCAATTTTAACTGTAATATGTATTTTTTGCTGCTATTATACCATCATTGTTAAAATCATGAATTAACATTAATGGAGTCACGATTTTTTTTGTGAACACGTGATGTTAGTAATAATAATCATCGCAATAAGTGCGATTTTTTCATTTTTAATTTGTCCAGGTTAGTAGTAATAGTACTACTATATTAAATATATCTGATATTCAAATATTTAAATGCACTTTTTTTCAAAATCCCAAGACCGCTACCAAATAAAAATAAGCAAAAGCCCACAACAGTTTCTTAATTTTTTCTTGAGAGTAAAATTTGTTTTCTATTGCAGGCCCTTCTTACTAAATATTCTACTTAAAGAATACTTTTCAAAGATACTGTTTTACTAGAAATTTCCGATCTTTTTACTCAACTAAATCAAAATTAATTCATAAAATACAAGATATAACGTACTGGATGTAAGTACTTTCAAATCATTGGCATTGATGCAACAAAGGTTTTTCAGAATAATTATCTGTAAAAATCCTATTTGACCAGAGATATCTAATAAATACGATAATAAAAAGAATGAAATCGTTTTTGAAAGAGGTAATAAATTTTCTTTAACTTAGTTAAATCAAACAAAAAAGGCGAATTGAAAATGAAAATTTTTTGGAATATATTACCTATTATAATATGCTCATTATTGATGGCGGCTCGTTTGGGCAGGGCAAATATGTCCATCCTTCAGATCATTGGCATAGTCATTCCGTTTCTACTGATTTGGAGAAGTAGAATTTCTGCAAGAGCAGTTCAATTATTCTTGGTTTTATTTGGTTTGGAATGGATAAGAATTATTATTTACTATGCCCACATCAGAATGGAAAATGGTGAAGACTGGTTCCGTCTTGCCCTCATTCTGGGAGTTGTTGCAATTTTCAATTTTGCTACAGTAATGGTTCTTCGTTCAGATTCTATGAAAGAAAGGTATAACCTGAAATAAATAGAAATATCATTAATTGCTTTTCAACAATCATTGGAAGCCTCATTTAGTTAAACATTTGTTAATATAGATATTCGGGAGTCACATTTCTTTATTCCGTGCGTCTATTAAATAACTATAACAATTAAAAACTAGAAAAAATGACAACTTTAAACCTAAACTCAGCAACAGAAAACAAACCAAAATTAATATTTGTAAGTTTTACAAATACAAAAAGATCACAATGGAGTAAATATAGAAGATATGCTTCTTAAACCCTTTACGATTTACTTAATATTAGTAATTAACCTATAGACAAAAAGACTATGGGTTAATTGTATGCTAAAATAATATTGAAAATATAGTTTAGTTAGTTGTAAACTGCTCAATTCGTCAAAAGATTGGGCGGTTTTTTTATGCTGTTGAATAAAATTACATGCTGTGTTATTGGAAATGATAAAAATCATAAGATTTTGATATCGAATAGATTAAATTTGAGTTAGGAACTAACATCTAAAGATTGAATCATGAAAAATACGCTATTTCTTATTGTGTTTTTATTGTTCTCAATTACGTTGTTTTCTCAACATAGTAACTTTAAATTAGATGAAAATAGTCCAATATTTCCAAATCAATATGTTATTCTAAATGTCGATACTTTATCGGTTAGAAATGCTTATTATAAAACCTTGAAGTGGATAAGGCTGACATATACTTCTTCAGACGAAGTTCTTAAAGCGCAATTAGATGATAAATACATCAAAATTGAAGGTTCCGGTAAACTATATTATGCACAAGCTTTGGGAGTGGGTAATTTTTATAAAACAAAATATTATATAACAATCTCTTTTAAGAAAGGTGAAGTCAAATTTGAAGTCACGAAAATGGCTGCGTATTTCCCGCCAACAGATCTAACTTCCGGCAGATGGGCAGCTGTTACATATCAAAATAAAGATGTATTCAAAAGCAACGGAAAATTAAGAAAAAATAAAATAAAAAATTATAATGTAACCCTTCGATATTTTAATGATTTATCCAAGTCCTTGAAAAACTATTTAATTACAACTTCACAGGATAAATCGATTGAATTCATTTTTTAGACAAAAATATTCTTTAGGCATTCTACTTTAATAAATTGTTTTACTAGGTGAAGATAGAGATTTTAAATGGCTCGTTCCAGGAAACAGGTTTTACCAAATTTTATAGCACTTTTAAAACTAAGCAATTGTTCCTTCATGGAAATTCAACTAAACGGTACTTTTAATTCAGTCGACTTGCCAATTTGTCCTTTCATCGAATATTGAGAATTAAAATTATTAACACTTTGCTTTAAAAATAATAGAGTTTATTAATAAAGTAATATGCAAAATCCTAATACTTTTCTATCCTAATTTTTTAGGAGGGTTGGTAGGTCCAAGCTTGCTCCTTATTAAAGATACTATTTGTCGGGACCAATTTTAACAGACAATCCCTCAAAAAAAAATTATATTATCGAAATCTTCAAAACTATTAGCATGAAAATCTCTTTTTTTAACAATTGACATTTAGCGAGAAGATCGTCTATATTGCGGGAATCCTTACTGGATTCGCAGTTTTTTCAATGACCCTATTTATGGTGATTAAGGAAGGTATTTAATCTCAAAAGTTAAAATTGTTTCCTGATTATTTAAAAAAATCATTGAAAATGTAAATAGGACATCCAACTAACTCAACGAGAATTTAATGCCTTTGTTTGGTGAGTATTTATTGAACAAAGAAATTATTTTCCATATTCCTCTTACTAAATGCATATGAGGCATCCACTAATACTTTGAAATTCAAATTGCTATTTCTCAAGCTATTACAAATTGGATCTTAATGCTATCCTTTATTTCTATGACTAATTCCTTTATAAACATATTATCAATATTAATGTGGTAAAAGCAATTACATTTAATATCGATTATGGAGAGAATTAATAGAATACAGGATTTTAGGAATTATCTTTATGTTTAAGTAATTTACAATTCTTTTTTGCATGAAATGCAATTGAGCGTGTCTTATTAACCATTCATCTATAGCTTTAGGCTATTAAACTATTTTTTCGTATTAATTTAAATCTTTAACCCATTTTTGTAAAAGGTTTTAGTTAGTAAAATTCCCCATTAGTAGACATTTATTTAAATGTTCTTTGAAAAAAGGTCGAAGTTTCCTTCGACCTTTTTTATATCAATGAACCTAATTAAGCTAATTTTCTTCTTGACTAATTTGTCCGAATTTATAGGAATCCTATTATTTCGGACATTGTTAGTTTTATCTGTAATTAAATTTACTGTATTATCTAAATGCTGCACTTATGAAAATTAAAATCAAATTGCGGAAAGTAATTAACTATTTATTTGCACTGTTTGGGCTGATTTTTATAATCCAAAGTTGCCAAAAGGATGAAATTTTGTTTTCCCCTATTGAAATTTTAAACAATCAGGAAATAACATCAGATAATCAAGAAATAATTACAAACGATCAGGTAATAACTACAAACGATCAAGTAATAACAGTAGAACCCGTATTGTATTTTGATGTGCCGGATGCAAATTTTGAACAAGCTTTAATTGATCTGGGTATCGATGATGTTCCAGATGGAAAAGTGTTAATAATAAATGCAAAAGATGTTTATTCCCTGGATGTTCAAAACAGAGACATTGATGATTTAACCGGAATCGAATATTTTTTGGATTTAATCAATTTAAATTGCCGAATTAACAACATTAACCGTTTGGATTTATCAAATAACATTTTGTTGGAAGTATTGAATTGCGGGGAAAATAACCTGCAAAATCTTGATCTGGGCAATTTAAATTTACTAAGGCAATTGTATTGCTATAGTAATGAGTTGACAAGTTTGGATATGAGTTCCAATCCTGAATTAACCTATATCTGTGGATATTTCAATAACCTTGTAAGTATCAACATCACTGAAAATCCTGAACTCAGAAGCTTGATCATTCACTCAAATAATCTGACAAGTCTCGATGTTACGAAGAATCCTCGTTTGACTCTTTTGGGCTGTTCTCACAACGAAATTACCGCGCTGGATGTTTCCAACAACCCGTTACTGATCAAATTAAATTGTGCATATAACAAAATTAAAACATTGGACGCCAGTAACAAACCCTACTTAACCCTTTTGAGATGTGATATGAATGAACTGACCAGTTTGAATGTGTCAGGGGCCTATTCTTTAGCAACCCTGGGTTGTATGTATAACCAACTTACACGATTAGAAACCAATGACAGCCAAGAATTGACATATCTATACTGTCAACACAATCAAATAGAGCGATTAGACGTCAGGAACAAAACTCACCTGGTATCTTTGTCCTGTACAAACAACAGACTTACCTATATTGATGTAACAAACAATGTTGCTTTAGAAACCTTTTATCCATCACAAAATCTACTAACGAGTTTAGATCTAAGTAACAATACGGCACTAACAAAATTAATAAGCCATCACAATCCTCATTTAACCTGTATTCAGGTTAATCAAACGCAGTTGAACAATATCCCTTCTCGTTGGTCTAAGGATGCCATTGCTAATTATTCAATAAATTGTAATTAAGCTAGCATAAAAAAAGAGAGAAGCCATAATGGCCGCCCTCTTTTTTATGAAGCTCGATACTTTTTTTTATTATACCTGTTGATATTTCAATTTAGTTCATGTAAAAATTATCTTGTCCTTTTTCAGTTTCAATAAAGAAATCAACCAGCCAATACAAGAACTCATCTTCAGCATAACCAAAATCAGGTTCGCTAAATAACAAATAGCCAAACTCATCATCCAAACTTGACAACATATCAGGGTTTGCTATCAAAATCTCTTTGGTTTTTATTTTAAGTTCTATTACTGTCATTGCTAATGGTCTAATGTTTAAGATTGTAATTAAAATTATTTGGTGTTAAAATCCATATCTCCTATATCTATTCCACTGGATTCTTTTTGCCTTTGAAAAGTTCATATTCACTTCTTTTTTTCTATTTTCGAATTCACTTGTTAAAATTAAAGTTGTCATAATATTGATTAATTAATTTGTTAGTGTTTATTTAAAAGACGACCACAAATCATTCCCATTACACCAATTTGTAGTGCATAAGGCTGTTTTAATAATTATTTAACTAAAATACAGTGAGATAAAGAGTTATTGTTAAAAAAAAGTTAAGAAAAAGTTTTTTTAAATCGTTGAGAATTGATTTTAATAATAGGATTGAATCGATACATATAAACTATTGATTCTAGTTAACAGGACTAAAATTTAAATTATTTTTAACTCTCGTGAAAGTATTTATTTTTTTATTCGACTACTTGAATGGAGTAGAATTAATTCAATTACAATGTTGTAATACTCTTGATGAAAACCACTTTTAAGGTACCAGTAACTTTTAAGTGGTTTTTTATGCTGCTTACCCACCTCAACAACTGCAATTATTTAATTTTGAAAAATAATTATTTTTTACTATATTTGAGTTAACCATTTATAAGTTTAGAACCAATTAAACGAACTTTGCAAAAACACCTTTAAATTGCCACTGATTTTCAGGTGTTTTTTTATTGTTATTTACCCACCTCACTATAACTGTAATAATTTGAATTCGATCTTTTTCAATTAATTAGTTAACTGAATTTAAACTAATTCTCAACTTGGTTAATCAAGTTTTTTTAATTCTTATTTCTCCAAAATATGTAGTCAAAATTAATATAATTGGTGATTGAAAGTTAAACAAATCTTAATGAAATGGCTATTAATACTCCTTTATGGTTAAACATTTGTTAATAAATTCCAAGCGCTGTTATAATGACTTAATTCCACGACTTTAATATCATATAAGCTTTGCAAATATTAAAAGAACTCAGCAGCTTAAATATAAAAGATATGGACTATAAATTTCTTGTCATATGAAAACAATAACAAAATTAGCATTTTACCTTTTTAACATGATTATCACCACCATAGCAGTAATATATATTTACTTGACTATTGGGCAATTTTCCTGAAAATCTTTATAGTTTTATGATTATCTTTGATTAATCAGTCTTTTTAAACTTCAAGTAATTATCCCTATTAATTCTTTTTGCATACTTCAACAACTACTATGTACTTTAATACGAAAATCTAATTTAAATCAAATAAACTTTTTGAATTGACAGGATACATATAATCAAATACCTTCCTTAAAATTTAAAGTCTGGCTATCTTCAAATTCCTGAAATAGATATTTGCTTCCCCGTGTTTTCCCTGGAGTCCAATGAATCCCTTTGTTGGAAGTTCGGCAAAAGGTGTTGGCAGCCAGGATGGGATTTCTGTACCGTCAGGATTCTTTTTACCGTCTGTCCATTTTGACATGTCCATATCCGCTGATACTTTACCGTTTAATTTTACTATTATGCGTTGTCCTTCACAGCGAATATTCATGTGATTCCATTTGCCAGGCTCTTTTACCAGTGTTTCACTTGGAGGCAAATGTCCAAAAATACCGCCACACATCCACTGAGTGACCCAATCTTTTTGTTTAAAATAATTATCATCACTGATCTGTATTTCCACAGAATTGGGTATCCAGTTTTTACGGTTAGTGCAGTAAACAATCACGCCACTATTGGTGCCTTTTTCGTTTTTAAATTCCAGGTCTATTTCAAAATTCTCATATTCTAATTTTGTAAAGATGCAAGCATCTTTTGTTGCCGTAAGAATTTCTCCGTCAAAATACCAAACTGCCTGTTCGTCCATAGCATTCGACAGATTATTATTAAAAAGTGGTTGCCAGCTTTTTTGAGCGAAAGATGAAATTGAAAGAGCCAGAAAGCTTATAAAAAAATATGTTCTCATGATTATTGGTTTTATTTAATACATACTTACGGTTTTGTATATACGATAAGCTATTCAGGAAATGGGGGTGACAGTTCAATAAATTTTTTATTCGATTGCCTCTGTACTAAGGTATAAAATTTATTGA
>PVMS01035010.1_pt1 | contig 12377 bp, 6 predicted proteins | sample 1853461 | NCBI WGS metagenome assembly PVMS01 (sample SAMN08582032, study PRJNA380276) | Marine sediment metagenome, whole genome shotgun sequencing project. | isolation source: ocean sediment barecode stripped | collected 2017
GGTAACAACCACTACCCTGACACCCTTGTTGGTAATGCTGCGCCAGAATTCCACACCGTTTTTTCCAGGTATAAAATAAGGGGTTATAACCACCACTTCCGACTCTGCCTCGTCAACAACAATGGCAAGTGCAGTCACGAGTACCTTGTAATCCGCCGAGACTTTATTCAGAAGTTTTTCAGGGTCATCGGTAACTACGGTGCTGTCAGCAGGGAAAAGCTCCACTTTTCCCTCAATCAGATTCTGGATCAGGGGTGAAGTAAGGGCTCTTTTATAGATTAAATCGCTGGTCTCCCGGGCTTTTTTGTCCATATCAGCACGTGCTGTCGCCAAATCAGGTAACGTCTTATCATTGCCGAATGCCTCCATCGGGACAGCCAGTTCATGGTTCCAAAAACGATCGAATGTCTCGGAAATGTCGGCGGCGATGGGCCCAACCGCGAGTATGTCGAAATCCCTGAACTCGGCATCGGTCAATAATTCAAAATACTCATCGGCAATATTGCGCCCACCGACAACACTGATCTGGTTATCAACGGTGAAGGACTTGTTGTGCATCCGTCTGTTGGCGAGCTTGAAGTCACCGAGGTAATTCATGTAATAGATTCCACCCCTGCCGACCGGGTTAAACAATCGCAACTCGATATTCGGGTGCTGATTCATTACCACAAATGCATCGTCATCGACCGTGGTGAAGATATCATCGAGCAGAAACCTGACCCGCACACCGCGATCAGCAGCTTCCAATAACTTCATTGCAAATAAACGACCGGCGGAATCCGGCTTCATAAGAAAATATTGGGCATCAATGGTGCGCTCTGCGCGATCAATCAGTGCGAGCCTTGCACCAAACGCGTCAATTCCCGCCACCAATGGGTAAAACCCTGATTTTCCCGGATGTACTGCCGTCCACTCGGCAACTTCCTTGCCCAGGTGGGTATCAGCAGTATCGACTATCGCTTCGCTGTAGTCTTTGGGAAAATCGAGAGGTGCCGTGGCACAGCCCGCCAGAAAGAGGCTTAATACAAGCGGTGCCAGCGTACTGGAAAACAGCTGTCTGATGATTGTCATAGCTCAGAATTGTAACCCTATTATGGACAACACTGAGTTTCTGTTCAGCGTTCCACTCTCACCGACAGGTAAAAGGTCCGGCCGAAAATATCATACATGCCAGTATCGGTATTATTTGTCCAGACGGCATCCGCCATTTGCGGGGGTTGCTTGTCGAACAGGTTATTGATGCCGAACCGCGCCAGAATCGAATCGCTGAATTGGTAGCCAAAACCCAGATCAAAAAAGTTGTAGGAAGATACAGTGGGAATTGCCAGGATCGGATCAGGATAGCCAAAATCAGCAGAATAGAATGGTGCAGCATTACGCGTACCCTCAATCCAGCGCCAGGCCAGGTGAATATCTAAAGAACCGGAAGCATAGTTGATGTTACTGGTTAAGCGGTTGACCGGAAATGTCCCGCCACCCAGGTCCGCCGCACAGGGGAAGCCAAAATACCCTGCACAATCGTAAACCTCGGTGACGATATTTTCCTGGAACTCATTGGAAAGCATATGTGTCCAGATGACATTGATATTGATCCTGGCATCGCCGTTAAATATACCCATGGATGATGGCAGTTCAGCCACGTACTGAACTTGGGTATCAATACCGGCGGTACCCAACAGGCCACGGTTGCTGGTGGGTTCATACAATTCAGAGATATTCAGAGTGAGATCCCGCTGGATGTTATCACAGAAGACACCAGTGGTATTCAGGGGATCAAAGCAGATTAATATGGCGCTGATGCCGCCAATCGTATCTGTTATTTCGAGGTCAAAGTAATCAACTGCAATCGTCAACCCGGGTATTGCAGACGGCGTCAGAACGGCTCCTATCGTAAACGTATCGGAAGACTCCGGGATCAAATCGGGGTTACCGCCCGATGTGACATAGGCCGGATAATTCTCCAATGCTTCAAACACACCGATCAGGTCTGCCGGAATTCCCTGTGCAATACACTTTTCCGCGTTGCCGCTGCCCACCGGATCCCGGGAAGCAGAACATGGATCGTCCAGCCCCCCCCATACGTCCACACTGGTCGTTTGCACTGTGAATAACTCTTCAATGTTGGGTGCCCGAACCGCGTGCTGGAACATAGTCCGAAAACGCAGGGAATCTATTGGCTGCCACTCCAGACCCGCCTTGTATGTCCAGACCGTGCCGGCATTTTTTTAATCTGACCAACGGGCACCGAGTTCCAGGCCCAGGTAATTCCCGGACGGATCATCAATGATGGGCACCAATGCTTCGGTGTACAGTTCGAAAACGCTTTCCGTCCCGTCAACCCCGCCAAAGCCCTGATCCGACAAGGCTTCATCTACCTTGAACCGTCCCTTGTCGCGGCGCCATTCTGCACCAAAAGCCATATCCACGGGTCCCGACCAGATGTCAAAAGGCGCACCGGTCACCACAACGCCGGCCAGGGTTTGTGTCCTCTCCTCAAGACTTTCCCAGGCAGGTGCACGGATAAAGTCCGTCCCTTCAGGTGACAAGCGGCCTTCGCCAAATATATCCAGCGGGACACAACCATTCGATGGATCGAAACACTGCCCACTGGCCGGATCAACCAGCAGGCCTTGTGCAAGCCGTGACTCGGTATAGCCATTCAGGAACATCTCAGACCCACTGGAATCAGTGTAGGTAACCCATGCATCAACATCCCAGCCATCACTAAACTCACCCCTCAGCCCGGCGACCATGCGGGCATAATCACGTGTGTTTTCTAAAATTCTTGGTCCCAGCTCCAGCATCCGCCGGTAAAGGTACATGCCGACCAGGCCCGGTGCGACCGGCGGCATTTGCTCTTCGAAAACCTGCCTTGTTCCAGGTGCCAATACCGGATTATCTGTATTCACAACTATGAAAGTAGTGGCGGGAACCGGGGCAAGATTCCGCCGCGCTTCATTGCGGGTGTAAGTCGCTTCGATATAGGCCTCAAAATTATCCCAAACATTGAAGGTCGACATCAGACCGGTTGAAAAACGTGTCAGGGGTGTTTGCAGATAATTGACCGGTGCATAATTGTATTTGTCAGTACTGGAATCGTACGCCCTCGGTGCGCCATCTGGATCCCAGGATAGGGACACCGGGCCATTTCCCAGGTCAACCGAGGGAAAAGCCACGCGACCGGCTGGTATGATGGAGCTGCCACCCACCGATAACTCACCGGAGACCCAGTCATCTGTGTATGCCACACTGGTGAGTTTGCGATCCGATGCGAACGTGGGGTTGCGTTCATAGTAACCGGCAAACAGGGTGATATTTCCACGCCCGCTGGCCAGGTTATGGCCGTAGACGAAATTGGCGTCGTAGATAGTGGAGTCCCCTTCACCGGTCACGCTGTATGACGCGTCAAAACCGAAACCATCAAAATCCTGACGGGTGATAAAATTTACCACGCCGGCGATGGCATCCGATCCGTACACGGTAGAAGCGCCACCGGTGATAATTTCCACCCGCTCTAATAATGACCGTGGCAGATTGTTGACATCGACCGCGCTGCCAACGCCGGAGGGCGCCAGGCGCCGACCGTTCAGAAGCACCAGGGTGCGGCCCGCGCCCATGCCGCGCAGGTTCACCCTCGCTGTGCCATCCCCGGGGTTGTTGGCAGTGCGCCCGAAATCGGGCTGCACCTGTGGCATCTGGTTGAGGTATTCCTCGATAGTAGGCTGACCGGAAAACTCGAAGTCTTCACGGCTGATGGTGACCAGTGGGCTGGGTGAAGTGAAATCCTTGCGCTTGATACGCGTGCCGGTAACGGTGACTTCCTCGAGGAGGACTTCTTCAGCCTCGTTTTCAGTCTCACCTTCCTGGGCAAAAGATAGCGGGGAAAAGAAAATCAGGCCTGAAACCACCCCCACGCACTGGACGTGTAGCAACCCCCGAAACCAAGGAAATGCCCTGCTCCTCATGCCCGTTTTCCGGTTTATTCTTGCTATTAGATTAACTGGTGCTGGGTACGCTTCACATGACCCATGTCAAGTAATTGAATTTTATAATAAAATAATTCAGTCGCAACGGAAGCTGTCACCGTCCGCCTCGCAGTAGTCAGACCAGCCCCATTTGCGCCAGTAATCGAGCAGGCCGGATTCCACCACCAGTTCACGGAAGCGGGGATCCTGGCGCAGGATCGCGCCGTCTTGATTAAACATGTTGATAAAAATCACCTCGGTTGGCATACCTTCTTCAAACCCAGGCGTGCTATCTGCAAACAACACATCAAAGACGACATCCGGCTCGCCTAGCCAGGTGCCGCAGCGAATGATACTCCAGACCCACCAAAAGCTATTTTTTTCTTCCAGTTGGCCAGCCTTAAATTGGTCCAGTGTCTCCCGCACAGCATCAATGAGACCCGCGGCCAGGCTTGGGGTATCGCGGACCCGTACGCAATCCAGGAACCAATCTGGCCTCTTCCACGTTTCAGTATAAGCGTCGATCGCGAGTTTGGTTTCACCCTTCTGGAGATACCCTTCGGCTAAGACGTCCAAGAACATGGCAGGCCTTCTACCCAGAATATCTATCGAAACCTCAGCGTGCTTAATCACGAGGTCCGCATCACCCGCGTAGATGGCAGCTATTGCAACACGCCAGTTGATTATTAATGAAGCAGGCTCAAAGCGGTAGGCCTCCAGGGCGTAGTGCCGCGCTTCGGTTACCCGGCCCCGGGCGATCAGGGCCTCGCTGTACATTGCGTTTGCGTGTGCGTTGGTCGGGTCCGCATAAAGTGCACGCAGGAAGTACTCTTCGGAATCGTTCCAGCGTTTCTCTTCCTCGGCAATCTCGGCCAGCACCGCCCAGGCCTCCGGCAGTGCGTCGTTCAGTTCCAGCGCCCGTCGCGCAGCAGCACCTGCCTTGACGAAACCGGGCATTGTCCAGTCCACCGAGGCGGTCGCAATGGCTTCCCAGGCAAGTGCACACTCATCGTCGATGGACACCGCCTCGCGCAATAACTCCATCCCCTTTTTGTACCGATCGGCCTGGGATCTTTGGGACGCTTTTGAGAGCTGCTTGCCACGTAAATAAATGTCATAAACTGCGTTGCATGCGCCAGCCTCGGCCCTCGGCCCCTGTACCGGGTCCGGGTCGAGGCCCGGTGCAATGGCCCCGACCAACTGCTTGAGCAGTCCTTGCTGTAACTTGATGGCATCCCCCATGGGAGCTTCGACACTGGATGACCATATCTCGTTGCCTGCCGGTATTCCCACCAGTCTGGCATTGACCTGGATACGACCGCCTTCGAGTAATACTTCACCCAAAACAATGGCGGTTACCAACAGCTCTCTGGCCGTCGCCAACCTGTTATCACTGGCCAGACGCAGCATTTTGCTGGTCTCCGGGCCAAGAACCCGCAGGCCAGCAACACGTGTCAGCGAGCTGCGCAACTCACCGGCAAATACATCCCCGACCGGGTCGTCACCTTCTGCAAGTTCGAGATCTTCGAAACCGAGCACTGCAATTGTGCGTTGCTGGCTGGCTGGGCTGGTCACGACAGGAGCCTCTGCAGGGGGTGGGAACGAGAGGATGTATGCATCCATCGCCACCACCAGTAGTAAGCCAACCAGCAGAATATGATCGATGAATTTAAGCCCCGGGAGATGCTCGCCGTCTCTTAGCGGACCGGTCTTGACGATGCCTTCCTTGGAAATATCGAAAAACCAGCCGATGACCAGCGCCAGCGGAAAGCCGACTGACAGCAAGATCAACAGGTTGCGCATCGTGGATGGCGGCAGACCGGCCCCGGAAAGGACTTCCACAACCTGCAAAGCGATCCATGCCCCGACCACGTACAGCGATGCCGTATGCAATACACGCCGGCGCTTCAGTTCACGCAGAAAACTGTTTCTTTCTTTATTCACTTATCGACTATTTCAGTCACAGCGGAAACTGTCCCCGTCCGCTTCGCAATAATCTGACCAGCCCCATTTTCTCCAGTACTCCAGCAAACCGGATTCCACTACCAGTTCGCGGAAGCGGGGATCCTGCCGCAGGAACCCGCCGTCAGGATTGAACATATTGATGAAAACGATCTCGGTCGGAATCGGGCCTCCGGCTGGGTTTTCATCAAGGTAGTATTCAAAGACGAAATCTGGCTCTTCGAGCCAGATGCTGCAAGCAACTATCTGTCCTAACCACGATTGTTGAGTCTCGTTTAGTTGGCCGGATCTGTACTGCCTTATTGTCTCCTGCATCGCGTCGACGAGGTCCGGGGCCATGCCCGGGTCATCGCGAGCCCTGACACAACCCAAAAACCAGTCTGCAAGCCTGTCTCCCATTTTGGCATAGACTTCGAGCACGCGATCCGTTTCACCCTTAAGGAGATAACCATCGACCAGGAGTTCCAGGACCCAGGGGTGACTGGGCTTGCCCATCACTTCCCCAAATATGGTTGCGTGTTTGAGCGTGAGCTCAGCATCACCTGCCATTCTGGCAGCCAGCGAAACATGGAAATTAATGTTTTGTGACGCCGGATCATAGCGATAGGCCTCGAGCGCATAATGCAGCGCATCCCTGACCCGCCCACGTGCCCCCAGGGCCTCGCCGTACATCTCATTGACATGAGCGTTGGTCGGGTCTGCATAAAGGGCGCGCAGGAAGAATTCTTCCGAATCTGTCCAGCGTTCTTCCTGTTCGGCTATCTCGGCCAGCGCCGCCCAGGCCTCGGGCAGTGAATCGTTGAGTTCCAAAGCACGACGGGCGGCAGCGCCTGCCTTGACGAAACCGGGCATGGTCCAGTCTATCGAACCAGTCGCGATGGCTTCCCAGGCAAGTGCACACTGATCGTCGATGTCTACCGCCTTGCGCAGTAACTCCATCCCCCTGTTGTACTGTTCGGCCTGGGATTGATGGCGCGCTTTTGAGAGTTGCTTGCCGCGCAAATAGATATCGTAGACAGCACTGCATTCACCAACTTCAGCCCTGGGTCCCTGCACCGGATCCGGGTCAAGGCCCGGGGCAATGGCCCCGACCAACTGCTTGAGCAGCCCTTGCTGTAACTCAATGGCATCACCAACCGGGGCTTCGGCACTGGATGACCAAATCTCATTGCCTGCCGGTATTCCGAGCAGCCTGGCGTTGACATGGATGCGGCCACCTTCGAGCAATACCTCACCTAAAACAATTGCGGTCACCAGCAACTCTTTGGCCGTCACCAATCTGTTCTCGCTGGCCAGACGCAGCATTTTGCTGGTCTCCGGGCCGAGTACACGCAGGCCTGCTACACGTGTCAGGGAACTGCGCAACTCACCGGCGAATACATCCCCAATTGCGTCACTGCCTTCTTTAAGTTCCAGATCATCGAAACCAAGCACAGCAATTGTGCGTTGCTGACCGGTGGAACTGACTAGGACAGCTGTTTCTGAAGGTGGAGGGAACGAAAGGATGTATCCATCCATCGCCACGACCAGTATTAAACCGACCAATAGGATGTGATCAATGAATTTTAGCCGGGGAAGTTGTTCGCCCTGTCTTAGCGGACCGGTCTTTACGATGCCTTCAGTCGATACATCGAAAAACCAGCCAAAGATCAGCGCCAGCGGAAAGCCGAATGACAGCAGGATCAACAGGTTACGCATGGTCGAGGGTGGAAGCCCGGCACCTGATAGGACCTCCACAACCTGCAAGGCGACCCACGCGCCGAGCACATACAGCGAGGCTGTATGTAATACACGTCGGCGCTTCAGTTCACGCAGGAAGCCCCGCTTGTCGGGGTTCTTTTTCATGGCATTCATGTACAAGTATACACTGTGCAACCAAGCATATAGGGTTTGCTGCTCGAAAAACCTGATCTGGATCAGTTGCTTATAGGCTGAATCCTGGACCGGATCAAATTACCACCTCGACTGCCGGCTTCCTCAGGTTGTAGCTTGAGCTCATGACGCGACCGTAGGCACCTACATTTGCGATCAGTAATACATCACTTTCCTTGCATACCGGCAACAGGCGGTCGCTGCCCAGCTTATCACCTGATTCACATATCGGGCCGACGATATTGACAACATGACCGACGTTTTCGGTCAAACGGCTTAGGTTCGCAATTTCATGGTAAGCACCGTAGAGCGCCGGCCTGATCAACGAATTCATACCAGTACTGATGCCCACATAGCGCACCTCGCCCTTGCCTTTTGTTTGAGTCACGCTGGCCAACAGCACACCGGCTTCGGCTACGATGTAGCGGCCCGGCTCCAGCCAGAATTCGTACTGTGGATGAGCGCGTTTTAGCCCGGCAAGGCTGTTGTCCAGCCCCTGCATGTTTAGGGAATGCTGTCCGGGTTTCTCCGGAACACCAAGACCGCCACCCAGATCCAGTATCCGTACGTCCGGGAAGGTTTGCGCTGCCTCGATGAGTGTCTCTGCGACATTCTGCCAGTTATCTGATTGGAGAATTCCACTGCCCGTGTGTGCGTGCAACCCGACGATGCTTATACCGTGCTTTTCAGCGAGCTTTTGAGCCTCATCCAGTTCATTCAGGGGGATACCAAATTTTGAATGCACACCCGCTGTACGTACATGTTCGTGGTGGCCCCGGCCCAGCCCCGTATCAAGACGCAGTAAAATTTCAAACCCGGCAAAAATCTCACCCCATTCACGTAACGGATAGATATCATCCAGTGTGAGCCAGATACCTTTTTCCAGGGCATATTCGTATTCAGCACGCGGTGCAAAATTGGGCGTAAACAGGATACGTTTGCGATCTATGTCCGGAAACAAGGTGAGTACATGATTGATTTCACCCGGCGATACGCACTCCAGGTTCACGCCCGACGCCTCGACCGTGCGTAGAATATCGGGGTGGTTGTTGGCCTTCATGGCGTAATAGACGCGGTCGATGTTCTGCAGTGCTCGCAAGTTTCTGCAGGCAATGTTCACGGTTTTGAGGTCATAGACGTAGGCCGATGACTGTGCTGCCCCGATCTCCAGCAAGCGTTCGCGCTTGTTTATCCACCAGGGCTCTGCGGCTACCGGTGCCGGCAAATTGTCTGCCTGCAGTTCATCCCAGGTCGGGCCGAAGACCGGGTCATTTTCCATTGGCCGTACAAGGGAGCTGTGCAATTTTTTCAACAACCTGTGGGCCTGGCCTTCTTCAACTACGAAACTCAGGTTCAGGTCATTGGCTGCCTGGCTGACAAGGTGGATCCGGTACTCGGAAAAGACTTCAAAGGCGGGCCCGATCTCGTGCAATAGTGCACGGATCTTTTGTCCGACCAGGCTTACGACCTCGGCTTTCTCGATGATGTCTACGCGACACAAACGCTCCAGTGACGTCCGCAGGATCACCAGCGTGTTCTGATCAATGGCTTCCTGACCCGTATCCAGCGTCACGGTAACATTGGACTCGGCGGTCGAGACAAGATCAATGGACAGACCCATATCAGCAAAACACTTAAACGCCTCGACAAGAAACCCTACCTCGCGCCACATGCCCAGCGTTTCCATGGAAACCACCGTGATATTTTCGCGGCTCGATAGCGCTTTTAAACCCGGCGCATCTCCGCCCGGGTCCTGGCTGATCAGGGTTCCAGGCAACTCGGGTTGAGTGGTACAGCGTACCCGTAGCGGTATGCCCTGTTGGCGCACGGGGCGCAGGCAACGGGGATGGAGAACCGCTCCACCGGTGGAGGCGATTTCCTGTGCCTCTTCATAGCTCAGTACATTCAGCAGCCGGGCACCCGAAACTACGCGAGGGTTAGCACTGAATAAGCCGGGTACATCGGTCCAGATTTCCAGACCCCTGGCTGCCAGCTTGGCGGCGAAATACGCTGCGGATGTATCGGAACCCCCACGACCCAGCAAAACACCTTCACCGTCCGGGTTCCGGGCGATGAAACCCTGCGTCAGGATAATGCCCGGCTGTGCCGCAAAGTGGCTCTGCAAATCGGTGTCCGGATCGGTAGCACAACTGGCCGAAAGATACCGGGAACGCTCATTTTCACCTGGCAAATCAATGCTTCTGAGTACATCCCGTGCATCGATCCATGTCACATCAATACCATCGGAGCGAAGATAGGCAGCACTTATCGAGGTCGCCATCAATTCACCGAAGGACATAACCCTGGCTTTCACCCTTGGGCTAATTTCCCCGAGCAGGTGAATCCCGGAGAGCAACTGTTCCAGTTCGGCAAAAAAACCTTCAAGAACGGCCGCACCGTCTACGCCCATCCGTGTAGCAAGATCGGTATGCACGGCCATGATTTCATCCAGTTCTTGCTGGTAATCACCGCTGACTGCCGCATTCAGTATTGCTTCGAGTCGATTCGAGACCGTCGCGAGCGCGGAATGAACAAGCACCGGCCTGAACCCCATTGCCTGGCGCTCACGAACCAGGTCGCGAATCGTCACCCACCTTTCAGGAGAAGATACGCTGGTGCCACCAAACTTCATCACCAGCCAGTTGTGATCACCGGTTGTACTGGAATCACCAGTGCGTGGAAAAGTGTGTTCGTTAATGGTCTGCATGAAGATTATTTCCAGGCGCTACTGAAATAAAAAATCGTAATGGAGAAGTACACCCAATGTAACCAGCCGCGTCAAGACTATTCGCTAACAAATGAAGCTGTTCAAGGCATGGCAGTGGTGGTAGCTTTGTAGCAGTAAACCGTCAAAGCTGCTTGCCATGACACAACATATTCTGCAAACACTCGGTGGACTGGGCATGTTCCTGCTGGCCATGCTGGTCATGACAGAAGGCTTACGCGGACTGGCCGGCAATGCCCTGCACTCCTGGTTGACGCTTTTTACACGTAGTCCGGGCACTGGTGCAGTAACCGGTACAGTCGTCACCGGCCTGCTTCAGTCATCTAGTGCCACAATTGTCGCAACGGTGGGTTTTGTTGCTGCCGGACTGCTGACATTCCCCCAGTCACTGGGTATTGTACTGGGCGCCAATGTTGGCACCACTGTCACGGGCTGGCTGATAGCTGTCTTCGGTTTTAAACTGAAACTGGGCTTGGCGGCCATGCCATTGATCCTCGCAGGCATGCTGTTACGGATATTTGGCCGGGGTCGCCTGGCTGAAGCCGGTAAGGCCCTCGCCGGCTTTGGATTGATACTGATCGGCATCGGCCTGATGCAGGCTGGCATGTCAGGGCTCGAGGGGAAGGTAACGCCGTCATCTTTCCCGCCCGATACATTCACCGGGCGTTTGCTGCTGGTGGGTATCGGCATCATTGTCACAATGATCACACAATCCTCCAGCGCCGGTGTCGCCATGACGATGACCGCGCTCAGCGTGGGTGCGGTCAACTTTCCCCAGGCGGCAGCCATGGTTATCGGCATGGATGTCGGAACCACCATCACGGCCGTGATTGCCGCCATTGGCAGTTCAGAAGCCGCAAGACGCACAGGGTTTTCCCACACCATTTATAACCTTTTCACAGCCGTGGCCGCCCTGCTGATGCTCACGCCTTACACGATGTTCCTGGATTCGGCCATGCCGAACCTGGTAGAGGACAGCCCGGCGTTTGCGCTGGTTGGTTTCCACACGCTGTTTAATGTTGTCGCCCTGGTGATAGTTCTACCCGTAGCAGGGCGATTTGCCTGGCTAATGGAAAAGCTTGTGCCCGAAAAAGACACCGGTCTCGCCCGGCGGTTGGACAATCGACTGCTGGCCGAGCCCCAGGCAGCGCACGCAGCGCTGGAAGCCACCTTGCGGGAAGAATTTGATTACATGCTGCGAGGCGTGGAGCAAAGATTGAAAGAAGGGACACTTCCGCTCGATCCGCCCACACAACAAGTCCGGCAGGAGCTGCGCGACACGCGCGATTTCCTTGATGCAATGAACCGGCAACAGCCCGCTGCCAGCCAACATGGTGGCCCTGCCGGCGACCTGGTTGGTGTGCGGCAGCAGATCACTACAGCGATTCATGCCCTGGACCACATGCGGCGTATGTTAAGCCGGCTACAACAGGAGGACAGCATTTTTACCCTGCGTAACGAAGCCCGATTTGCCCCGCTTACCGGAGAAATGCGTGCATTCTGCAATCAGCTACGCGGTGCGCTACCGGAAGGTATTGAAGAGAGCCTGTACAGCGAATGCATGGAACTTGCCCAGCGACTACGATTTGACGCGGAACAAGCTCGTGACCGTACCATTGCCAAGGCCGTGAGACAGGAGATCAGCGTGGCACAAAGCGGCCAGTGGCTGGCTGCCTACCGTTGGCTGGAACGCATATCCCATCATGTGTGGAGGGTCAGCGCACACCTTGGTGGCTATGATGTTGAAGAGGAGGCTGAAAATATTGCTGATGAAACCGGGGAGCAGGTACAGTAAAACCGCTTGTTTTACCCTATTCCTCCGCTATCAACACATCAAGTGGCTGGCCGTAATA
>PVMS01039607.1_pt1 | contig 12377 bp, 12 predicted proteins | sample 1853461 | NCBI WGS metagenome assembly PVMS01 (sample SAMN08582032, study PRJNA380276) | Marine sediment metagenome, whole genome shotgun sequencing project. | isolation source: ocean sediment barecode stripped | collected 2017
ATGAAAAGGCTATTGATGATGCTACCGGTGAGTTTGCAGATTTGGCTGAGGAGGTAATGGGTAATATAATAAGTGATGAAGATGGAGTATCATAATCCAGTATTGTTAAACGAAAGTATTGATGGCTTAAATATTAAGCCAAATGGAGTGTATGTTGATGTTACCTTCGGTGGTGGAGGTCATTCTCGTGAGATTTTGAGCAGATTGGACGAAAAAGGAAAATTATTTGCTTTTGATCAAGATGAAGATGCGCAACGAAATATGATTGATGATCCAAGATTTACATTGATACCTCAAAATTTTAGATTCATAAAAAGGTATTTACGTTTTTATGGAGTGAAGAAGGTAGATGGTGTGCTGGCAGATCTTGGAGTTTCATCACATCAGTTTGATGTGGCGGAAAGAGGTTTTTCAACTCGTTTTGATGCTGAGTTGGATATGAGAATGAATCGAGGAGATCAATTGTCGGCTTTTGAAGTGGTGAATAATTTCGAGGAAGAGAAATTAAGTAATGTATTATTTCAATATGGTGAATTACGAAATGCAAGAGCAATTGCAAAAAGAATTGTTGAAGCGCGTTCAGAAGAAACCATTAAAACTAGTTTTCAATTAAAAGAAGTGTTAAGTCGGTTTGTTCCAAAAGCAAAAGAGCATAAAATTTTAGCACAAATTTTTCAAGGTATTAGAATTGAAGTGAATCAGGAGCTAGAAGTGTTGAAAGAATTTTTAATGCAAATTCCGGAAATCTTAAATGAAGAAGGAAGGTTAAGTGTAATTTCCTATCATTCGTTAGAAGATAGATTGGTAAAACGATTTATTAGAGATGGAATGTTTGAAGGGCAACCTGAAAAAGATTTTTTTGGAAATATAAATGTTCCAATGAAAAAAGTGGGAAAATTAATTATTCCTTCTGCTGAAGAGATTAAGGTGAATAATAGAGCAAGAAGTGCTAAACTAAGAATTGCAACATTAGCTTAAATGTCAAGAGTAAAAGATAGCATATACAATATTTTACGAGGGAAATTTTTAGTAAGTGAAGGTTCTCTTAAAAACTGGGGATTTATCTCATTTGTTGTGTTGTTAATGTTATTTATGATTGCAAGTGCACATAGCTCTGATAAGAAAGTGATGGAGATTGCAAAAATGAACAAGGAAGTAAAAGAGTTAAGGGCTCAATTTGTCGATTTGCGTTCAATTTCAATGAAAATTAAATTAGAATCAACTATAAGAAATAAAGTGGTGAATCTTGGTTTAAAGCCAAGCGAAAATCCACCTCAAGTAATTAAAGTAACCTCAAATAAAACAAACTAAAATTGGCTGTAACCAAAAAAAATATACTAAATAGATTAAATTTTGTATTGCTTTTTGTCGTTGTTTTTTTAATAGCGATTGTTGCTAGGTTGGTTAATATTCAGTTTACTAATGGTGAAAAATATCGAAATTTATCGAAACAACTTACGCTAAGAAATGACACTATTTATGCGAATAGAGGAAGTATTTTTTCTGCAGATGGAAGTTTATTGGCTACTTCAATGTCTCAATATGAGATTAGAATGGATTTAGTGACTGTAAAGTCTGATGTATTCGAAAAAAATGTAAAAGGTCTTTCCAAAGAACTTTCTAAAATGTTTGGAAAATCTACTTCACATTGGGAAAATAAGCTTAGAAAAGCGCGTAATAATAAAAGCAGATATTTATTTATTGCTCGTAAGATAGGATATAACGATTATGTGAAAATTAAAAACTTTCCAATTTTCAATTTAGGAGTTTACAAAGGAGGTTTTATTGCTGAGCAAACTACCGTTAGAGCTCATCCTTTAGGAAAAGTAGCAGAGCGAACTATTGGTTATGACGATTATAGAGGGGCGCCAGGATTAGAAGGGGCTTACAGGAGTTATTTGATTGGAGTGAACGGAATGCGATTAAAGCAAAAAATAGCCAAAGGGCAATGGAAACCTATTAATGATAATAATGAAAGAGAGCCAATCAATGGAAAAGATATTGTAACTACAATTGATGTAAATATTCAGGATATTGCACATCATTCATTATTGGGCCAGTTACAATATTACAAAGCAGAACATGGTTGCGTAGTAGTAATGGAAACTAAAACAGGTGAGGTAAAAGCTATTTCTAATTTAGGAAGAAACTCTATAGGTGGCTATTACGAAAAAAGAAATTATGCGGTATATGAATCTCATGAGCCGGGTTCCGCTTTTAAAGTAATGGCTATGGTTGTTGCCCTCGAATCAGGTGCTATAGATACTAGTACAGTAGTTGATACAGGTGAAGGAAGGTATAGGATGCATGGACGATATATTAACGATTCTAAAAGAGGAGGGTTTGGTAAAATTTCAGCGGCAAGAGCATTAGAAGTTTCATCAAATATTGCATTTGCAAGATTGATTGAGGAGAACTTTACAGAAAATCCAGATAAATTTATAAATGCGTTGTATGCAATGAATCTGAATGACAAATTAGGTCTTCCTATAAAAGGAGAAGGTACACCTGTTATTCCTAATTCTGAACATGAACTTTGGAGTAAAAATGCATTGCCATCTATAGCTTATGGATACAATTTAATGTTAACACCTTTACAAATATTGACTTTTTACAATGCTATTGCAAACAATGGTGAAATGGTTAAACCAAGATTTGTAAAAGAAATTAGATCGTATGATAAGCATATTGAAACGTTTGATAAAGAAGTAATCAACCCTAAAATTTGTTCACAAGAAACCATTGATAAATTACAAGAGATATTAAAAAATGTTGTGATACGTGGAACAGGTCAAAGATTGTATGATGAAAACTTTTCGATGGCGGGAAAAACAGGAACTGCTCGTATTGAATATGGAAATTATCAGGAGTGGGTTAAAGATAAAAAATATGTTTCATCGTTTACTGGTTATTTTCCGGCGGAAAATCCTAAGTATTCTTGCACAGTTGTAATTCATAAACCTGATAGAACAGTTGGATATTATGGTGCAGATGTTTCTGGGCCAGTTTTTAAAGATATAGCTCAGAAAATTTACACTTCAAACCATATTATTAATAGTGTTGAGAATAAACTACCAACATTTAAAAGTGTTCAAAATAATTATAGCGCCTACAATAAATTGTCGGAAATGGAATTTAATTCAATCCCAAATGTTAAAGGAATGGCGTGTATTGACGCCATTTCTTTACTTGAAAATTTAGGATTGAAAGTGCGTTTTCAAGGTAACGGAAAAGTAATAGAACAATCACTTAATGAAGGTGAAGAATTAATAAAAGGAGCAACAATTGTAATAAAATTAGCCTAATTGAAATTAGTTAAAGACATATTATTTAAAGTCAATTTTTCTGCTGTTCATGGAAGTACAGATAGATTGGTTAATTCAATTGAATTTGATTCAAGAAAAGTTGGGTTCACTAGTTTGTTTGTTGCACAAAAAGGACTGATCTTTAACGGGCATCAATTTATTGATAAAGCAATTGAATTGGGTGCAACGACAATTGTTTGTGAAGATTTACCAACTAATTTGAAAGAAGAAATCACATACGTTCAGGTTGAAGATGCAGACAAGGCATTGGCAATAATGGCATCTAATTTTTATGAGAATCCTTCTTCAAAATTAAAATTAATAGGAGTTACAGGTACCAATGGAAAAACAACTATTGCTTCTTTATTATATGAATTATTTAAGAACGCGGGTTATAAAGTTGGGTTACTTTCAACAGTAAAAATTTTAGTTGATGAAACTTTATATGAAGCAACACATACAACTCCGAATTCCGTTTTAATAAATCATTATTTAAATGAAATGGTTGAAGTTGGTGTTGATTTTTGTTTTATGGAAGTGAGTTCCCATGGAATTCATCAAAAGAGAACAGAAGGGTTGTGTTTTGATGGTGGTGTTTTTACCAATTTAACACATGATCATTTAGATTACCATAAATCATTTAAGGAATACAGAGATGTGAAAAAGATGTTTTTTGATACTTTGCCAAAAACTGCTTTTGCATTGGTAAATGCCGATGATAAAAATGGTATGGTAATGCTTCAAAATACAAAAGCTAAGAAATATACATATGCCTTAAAAACGATGGCTGATTTCAAAGTTAAAATTTTGGAAAATCAGTTTTCAGGGTTGTTGTTAAATGTGAATGGAAATGAAGTTTGGACCAAATTGATTGGAAGTTTTAATGCTTACAATTTAGCAGCAGTATATGGAGTTTCAAATTTATTAGGACTTGACAATACTGAAGCATTAACCTTAATAAGTGAGCTGGAAAACGTAAGTGGAAGGTTTCAGCATTTTATTTCAAAAGAAGGTGTAACAGCGGTAATAGATTATGCTCATACGCCTGACGCTTTGAAAAATGTACTGGAAACAATAAACGATATAAGAACTGGAAACGAACAAATTATCACCGTTGTGGGATGTGGTGGAAATCGAGATAAAGCTAAACGCCCTGTTATGGGGCGTATAGCATCTCAATTGAGTTCTCAGGTGATTTTTACTTCAGATAATCCTCGAGAGGAAGATCCGCAAACAATTTTAAATGAAATTGAAGATGGTGTTGAACCACAAAATCTCAAAAAAACAGTGTCGATTTTAGATAGAGAACAAGCCATAAAAACGGCTACAAAATTGGCTGGAAAAGGGGATATCATTTTAATTGCTGGAAAAGGCCATGAGAGTTATCAGGAAGTTAAAGGAGAGCGTTCTCATTTCGATGACTATGAGAAAATCACACAATTTTTAAAAGCTATTGAACATTAATTATGTTATATTATTTATTCGAATACATAGAAAATCATTACAATTTTGCTGGGGCTGGCTTGTTTCAATACATTTCGTTCCGCTCGGCAATGGCTTTTATTTTGTCCTTACTAATCTCAACAATTTATGGAAAAAGAATCATTAATTACCTACAACGGAAACAGGTAGGTGAATCAGTGCGTGATTTAGGATTACAGGGTCAAGTTGAAAAAGCAGGTACACCTACAATGGGTGGGATTATTATTATTTTAGCCACTCTTATTCCAGTATTATTATTATCTAAACTTGAAAATGTATACATCATAATTCTAATTGTTACTACAGTTTGGATGGGTTTAATAGGGTTTGTAGATGATTATATTAAAATATTTAGGAAGAACAAAGAAGGTTTAAAAGGGCGATTTAAAATTTTAGGTCAAGTTACTTTAGGAGTTTTTGTGGGAGCAATGTTATACTTTCATCCAGGAGTAACTATGAAAGAAAAATTACCTCAAGGAGTAGAAGTGGTTTATGAAAATGGCAATCAACAACTTTTTGGAGAAGAAATAAAATCTACAAAAACAACCATTCCTTTTTTTAAAGACAACGAATTAGAGTATGCAGCAGCACTGGATTTATTTGGAGGCGGATTAAGAAAATATGCTTGGATAATCTTTATTCCAATTGTAATATTTATCATCACAGCAGTTTCAAATGGAGCAAATTTAACCGATGGAATTGATGGCTTAGCTGCAGGTTCCTCGGCTATTATAGTTTTGACCTTAGGTGTTTTTTCTTGGGTTTCAGGAAATATAATTTTTGCTGATTATTTGGATGTTATGTATATCCCAAATTCAGGTGAAATGACCATTTTTATTGCGGCATTTGTAGGTGCGTTAATTGGATTTTTATGGTATAACACCTATCCAGCTCAAGTTTTTATGGGAGATACAGGCAGTTTAACTATTGGTGGTATTATAGCTGTTTTGGCAATTGCAGTTCGGAAAGAATTATTGATTCCAATTTTAGCAGGAATCTTTTTAATTGAAAATTTGTCAGTGATTATGCAAGTGAGTTATTTTAAATACACGAAGAAAAAATATGGTAAAGGAAAGCGAATATTTAAAATGTCGCCACTACATCATCATTATCAAAAATCAGGTTATCATGAAAGTAAAATAGTAACTCGTTTTTGGATTATTGGCATTTTACTGGCAGTATTTACAATAGTAACCTTAAAGTTGCGATAAATGAAATTAGTAGTTCTTGGTGCCGGAGAAAGCGGAGTAGGAACAGCTATTCTGGGAAAACAGAAAGGATATGAAGTTTTTGTTTCTGATAAAGGAATAATTGCTGAAAAATATAAACAAGTTCTTTTAAATAAAAATATTTCTTTTGAAGAAGAAAAACATACAGAATCTAAAATATTAGATGCTGATGTGGTGATGAAAAGTCCAGGAATACCTGATTCAGTTTTAATTGTAAAAGAATTAAAAGAACAAGGTGTTTCAGTTATTTCTGAAATTGAATTTGCTTCAAAATTTTCAAATAGTGTAATTATTGGAATAACAGGTTCAAATGGTAAAACTACCACCACAATGTTAGCCAATCACATTTTGAAAAGAGCAAATGTGAAGGTTGGAATGGGAGGAAATATTGGAGACAGTTTTGCACAGCAAGTGGCTGAAAATAATTTTGATGTTCAGGTGCTGGAATTAAGTAGTTTTCAACTAGATGGAATAGAGGATTTTGCGCCACATATTGCCATCATAACAAATATAACACCCGATCATTTAGATCGATATGAATATAAATTTGAAAATTATATCAATTCAAAATTTAGAATTACAGAAAATCAAACAGAAGAAGATTTTTTGATTTATGATGCGGATGATGAAGTGATTACAAATTGGTTAAATAATAATAAAGTAAGAGCTACTTTGTTGCCTTTTTCATTAGAAAAAGAAGTAGAGCAAGGAGCTTATATAAAAGATAATTACATACTAATAAAATATAAAACAGAGGAGACGATAATGAAGATAACAACTTTAGCACTAAAAGGAAAGCACAATACAAAAAACGCAATGGCAGCTGCTATGGCGGCATCATTGTTACAAGTTAGAAAAGAAAGTATTAGAGAAAGTTTGGAAAATTTTGAGGGTGCTCCTCATAGATTAGAATACGTATTAAAAATTAGTGGTGTTCAATATATAAACGATTCAAAAGCTACTAATATAAATGCAACGTATTATGCGTTGGATAGTATGCGAACTCCTACAGTATGGATTGTTGGTGGGGTTGATAAAGGAAATGACTATTTAGAATTAATGCCGTTGGTGAGAGAAAAAGTAAAGGCTATTGTTTGTTTGGGAGTTGATAATCAGAAAATAGTGCAAACTTTTCATAATGTAGTTGATTTAATTGTTGAGACTTGTGGAGCTGAAGAGGCTACAAAAGTGGCATATAAAATTGCAGAAAAAGGAGATACAGTTTTACTGTCTCCTGCTTGTGCAAGTTTTGATTTATTTGATAGTTATGAAGATAGAGGTAATAAATTTAAACAAGCAGTTAGAGAATTATAAATGAAACGCATCTTTAAAAACATAGAAGGTGATCGCGCTATATGGGCAGTAGTTGCAATTTTAGCAATTCTATCCTTTTTGCCAGTGTATAGTGCTAGTACTAACTTGGTATATGTGGTAAATAATGGAACAACAAGTTACCATTTGTTTAAGCACGCCTTTATAGTTTTTTGTGGTTTTTTCATAATTTATGCAGTTCATAAAGTGCCATATAGGTATTTTAGTGGCTTTTCTGTATTGGCGTTGCCTTTAGTAATTGTTTTATTAATTTATACACTTAGTCAGGGGACTACCATCGCTGGCGCAAATGCTAGTAGATGGATTCAAATTCCATTTATTGGATTAAGTTTTCAAACTTCAGCTCTAGCCGCATTAGTTTTATATGTGTATGTAGCTCGTTATTTAGCACGGCATAAGGATAAAATAATATTATTCAAAGAAAGCATTTTTCAGCTGTGGATACCTGTAGCTGCAATCTTAATATTTATATTACCAGCAAACTTTTCAACAACCGCTATAATTTTCTCAACAGTACTTCTATTGTGTTTTATTGGCGGATATCCATTTAAGTATTTAGCATCTGTTGTGGGGATAGGTGTTTTAGGGTTAGCTCTATTTGTGCTTACTTCAAAGGCGTTTCCGGATGCCATGCCAAATAGAGTTGACACTTGGATAAGTAGAATTGAAAATTTTACAGATAAAAATTCAGAAGAAGGTTATCAGGTTCAAAAAGCAAAAATAGCAATTGCCACTGGTGGTTTACAGGGTTTAGGTCCGGGTAAAAGTGTGCAGAAAAGTTTTTTACCACAATCTTCTTCCGATTTTATTTTTGCAATTATTGTTGAAGAATTCGGATTGATAGGGGCAGGAACAATTATTGTCTTTTATTTATTTCTATTGATACGAATTTTAATTGCGGCTAAAAAAGCAACAAGTATTTTTGGAACCTTGTTAGTTGTGGGTATTGGATTGCCAATAATATTTCGAGCTATAATAAATATGGCTGTGGCTGTTAATTTATTTCCTGTAACAGGGCAAACATTACCATTTTTCAGTAGTGGAGGAACTTCAATTTGGATGACCTGTATTACAATTGGGATTATTTTAAGTGTATCAGCAAATAGAGAAAGTCAGGTTAGTGAAAAAAGTGAAGAAAACCCTTTAGACGTTTTACATGAAGCAATCGGTTAATATTATTTTAAGTGGTGGAGGAACAGGCGGACATATTTATCCGGCAATATCCATTGCAAATGAGTTAAAGGAAAAATATCCTGAAGCAAATTTTTTGTTTGTAGGTGCAAATGATCGAATGGAAATGGAGAAAGTTCCACAAGCAGGTTATGATATTGAAGGTTTGTGGATTTCAGGACTTCAAAGAAAGTTAACATTAAAAAATCTAAGCTTTCCATTTAAATTAATAAGTAGTTTATGGAATGCACATAAGATTATTAAAAAATTTAAGCCAACAATTGTTATTGGTACTGGTGGTTTTGCAAGCGGGCCAACATTATATGCTGCCAGTAGAAAAGGAGTTAAAACTTTAATTCAAGAGCAAAATTCATATCCTGGAATAACCAATAAATTATTAAGTAAAAAGGCTGATAAAATTTGCGTTGCATATGATGGTTTAGAACGGTTTTTTCCTACTGAAAAAATTATAAAAACAGGAAATCCTGTTCGTCAAGATTTATTAGATGTTAAAGGGAAAAGGGAAGAGGCAATAGTGCATTTTGATTTAAAACCGAAACAAAAAACAGTAGTAATTATTGGTGGAAGTTTAGGCGCTAGAGCTATCAATAATTTGATTGAAAAACACATTCATTGGTTAATTAAAAATGACATCCAAGTGATTTGGCAGACAGGGAAATTGTATTTTGAAGAATTTAAAAAATATGATGAATTGGAAGGGGTACAAACCTATGCGTTTTTAAATAGAATGGACTTAACCTATGCAGCAGCCGATTTTTTAATTAGCAGAGCAGGGGCAAGTTCAATTTCTGAATTATGTATAATTGGAAAACCTGTGATTTTTATTCCATCTCCAAATGTGGCTGAAGATCATCAAACAAAAAATGCCTTGTCTGTTGTAAATAAAAATGCAGCATTGTTGTTAAAAGAATCGGAATTAGAGATGTTTCAAACAATGTTTTCTGAATTGCTGAAAGATGAAGAGTTGCAACAAAAATTAAGTAAAAATATTAAAAAATTAGCGTTGCCAAATGCAACCAAAGATATTGTTAAGGAGATTGAAAAATTAATGATTAACTAAGTATTGAATTTAGAAAATATACATAATGTCTATTTTGTTGGTATCGGTGGAATCGGTATGAGTGCCATTGCGAATTATTTTAAAAGCAATGGTAAAAATGTTGCTGGCTACGATAGAGTTTCAACAAACATTACAAAATCACTCGAAAACATTGGGGTGACTATTCATTTTGAAGATTCAGTGGAGTTAATTCACAAAGATTTTAAAAACAATAAGAATACAATTATAGTGTATACTCCAGCTATTCCAAAAAATCATTCAGAGTTAAACTATTTTTTGGATCATAAGTTTACCGTTTTAAAACGTTCAGAGATTTTAGGAGAAATTACTAAAAATAGTTTTTGTTTAGCGGTTGCCGGTACCCATGGGAAGACGACTACTTCTACAATATTAGGGCATATTTTAAAAGAAGCTGGTGTAAATGCGACTTCTTTTTTAGGAGGAATTTCAGAAAATTATAATTCAAATTTAATTTTGGGAGGAAGTGAGATTTCTGTGGTTGAAGCTGATGAGTATGATCGCTCATTTTTGAAATTATCTCCAAATATTGCTTGTATTACTTCAATGGATGCAGACCACTTGGATATCTATGGAGAACACGCTGCTTTAGAACAGTCGTTTAACGATTTCGCTGAAAAAGTTTCAGATACCTTATTTGTGAGAAAAGGATTGCTTATTGAAGGAACTACTTTTGGATTGAAGAACAAGCAGATTTTGAGGCTCAAAACATTAGAATTAAAAATGGTGTTTATGTTTTTGATGTAAAAACACCTTCAGAAAAAATAGAAAATATACAAATTAATTTACCTGGAAAACATAATGTGCTAAATGCAGTGGCGGCTTTGGCAATGGCAAATTGTTATGGAATAACATTACAAGTCATTGCTAAAGCTTTACTTTCATTTAAAGGAATACAACGCCGTTTTTCGTATAAAATAAAAATTGAAAATTTAGTTTTAATTGATGATTATGCGCATCATCCTACTGAAATAAATGCAGTAATAAATTCAGTGAATGAAATGTATCCTTTAAAAAAAGTATTGGGTGTTTTTCAGCCACATTTATTTAGTAGAACAAAAGATTTTGTGAACGATTTTGCAACTAGTTTATCAAAATTTGATGAACTGATTTTGTTAGATATTTATCCAGCCAGAGAATTGCCTGTTGAGGGTGTTACTTCTACATGGTTGTTAAACAAAATTTCTTTAGAAAAAAAACAAATTTCAACGAAAGAAAAATTAGTTGAAAACATATTAAAATCAAATGCACAAATTATTGTAATGATGGGTGCTGGTGATATAGGAGAATTAGTTGAAAAAGTAAAAAAAAGTTTAACAGTTGAAAATTAATTGGAACTACATAAAGGGATTGTTGTTACTGGGCATTGTGGTGTTTTTGGTAGGCTTTACACAAGAGAGAAATAAAGAAAAAAAAGTTCAAGATATTACCATTGAATTTGAAGAAGGAAACAATCTTTTTATGAATTATGAAATGGTTAATAAATTGTTAATACAAAATGGGAAGGTGTTTAAAAATGAGCCAAAAACTGTTATAGATTTACATTTATTAGAAGCCAGTGTATTGTCACACCCTATGGTAGAAAGTGCTTCTGTTTTTTTAACGGTTGATGGGTTGCTGAAAACTAAAATAAAACAGCGAACTCCTATTGCTAGAATTATATCGGGTACTGAAAGTTATTACATTGATAAACAAGCTAAAACAATGCCTTTGTCAATGAATTATTCAGCAAGAGTTTTGTTAATTTCTGGAAATATAAAAGAGGCTGATAATGCTAAAATACATTTATTAGTTACAGAGATTTTGAACGATGAATTTTTAAAAAAACAAATTATTGGTATACGAAAAATGCAGAATAATGAGTTTGTTTTAAGTACTCGCATTGGAGATCAAAAAATTGAATTGGGTAAAATTGAAAATTTAGAGTCGAAATTTGCGAATTTAAAATCGTTTTTTAATAAAACAATGACGGATAAAACAATAGATAATTACGCATCAATAAATTTAAAATACAACAACCAGGTTGTTTGTACTAAAAAGTAAGATATGGAACATAATGATATTTCAGTAGGACTAGATATAGGAACAACAAAAATTGTTGCTATGATTGGGCGCAGAAATGAATATGGTAAAATAGAGTTATTAGGCACGGGTAAAGCTAAAAGTTTAGGTGTTCATCGGGGTGTAGTTAGCAATATTACTCAAACAATACAATCTATTCAAATGGCTGTTGATGAGGCTATTGCGGTTTCTGGAATTAAGATAACTGATGCTGTGGTTGGTATTGCAGGTCAGCATATTAGAAGTTTGCAACATAGCGATTATATAACACGTCCAAATGCTGAAGAAGTTATTGATGATGAAGATTTAGAAAAGCTTGAAAAGCAAGTATATAAATTGGTAATGTTACCAGGTGAAGAAATTATTCACGTGTTGCCACAGGAGTTTAAGGTCGATGGTCAGGCTGAAATTTCAGAACCAGTTGGGATGTATGGAGGAAGATTAGAAGCTAATTTTCATGTAGTTGTTGGACAAGTATCTTCAATTCGAAATATTGGACGATGCATAAGAAGTGCAGGTTTAAGTCTAGCTGGAATTACTGCTGTATGACGAATGATTCCATTTTTAAAAATTGCTAAATCTGTAGTTCCTCCACCAATATCTATCAATGCAACTCCAGCTTCTTTCTCTTCGGTACTTAAAACTGCTTCAGCAGATGCTAATGGTTCTAAGGTAATTCCTGCTAAGTTTAAACCAGCA
>PVMS01160655.1_pt1 | contig 12377 bp, 14 predicted proteins | sample 1853461 | NCBI WGS metagenome assembly PVMS01 (sample SAMN08582032, study PRJNA380276) | Marine sediment metagenome, whole genome shotgun sequencing project. | isolation source: ocean sediment barecode stripped | collected 2017
CCGGCGTCGTGCCACGATGTGTCGAAGGCATTTTCCATCATCCACCTCTCGGAGACCGTGGGCCGCCAGGGATGGCGGCCCGGAGCCCGCATGGATGCGTTCACGGCGTGTCTCCGAGAGGTGGATGATGGAAAATGCCGGTCAGGGAAGTACTTGGAAGTAACAAAGAATCGTGACTGAACACCGCTCCTGCGATCGTGTCATTGAAATATTTACGTTACCAATCTTCTGACAGCATCTTCCTGATACCACATCCATGAATGATTTAACCGAGTCAGAGCGCCTGCGACTGGGCGCCGATCTGGACGCATTGCCACGCTTGATGGGAGTGCCGCAGACAACAGGCATCATTCGCCATGAGCCGGCCGACTTCATGGTCCGGGAATCGCTGGCGTTTGAATTGACAGGTGCGGGTGAACATTTGTACTTGCTCGTGCGCAAGACCGGTCAAAATACGCGCTGGGTCGCCAGGCAACTTGCGCGTACCCTTGATCTGCCGTTTCGCGCCGTCGGCTTCGCCGGCATGAAGGATCGTCATGCCGTTGCCGAACAGTGGTTCAGCCTGCATCTGCCTGGCCTCAATGATCCGCCGCTCGATGCGATTACGATTGACGGCGTCGAGATACTCGAGCGTCGCCGCCATTCGGGCAAGCTGCGAATCGGCGCGTTACGCGGTAATCAGTTCCGTATCGTAATTCGTGACCTGAACGGCGATCGCGGCGAACTTGAGCGGCGATTCAATTTACTCCGTGACGGCCTGGTACCGAATTATTTCGGTGCGCAGCGCTTCGGTCGCGGCGGCGGGAACCTCGACTTGTTTGGCGATCTTGAGCGGCCGGCTGATCTTGGTCGGGAATCGCGTTCGTTTGCGCTGTCGGCGTTGCGCTCGGCCCTGTTCAATAACTACCTTGCCCAGCGGATCACGGATGGTTCGTCGACAACCCCGCTTCCCGGTGAGATCGTCTATTGCGAAACTGAGCATGGTTATCGGCACGAACCCGATGTGCGAGGATCTGGGCAACCACTACAACCAGCCGGCCTGCTGTGGGGTGCGGGTGAAAGTCGTGCAACCGGTCATGCACTCGATCATGAGCAGGCCTTTTTTGCTCAATATCCGCTAACGACCAGGTTATTGGCGGACTATGATCTGCGGATGATGCGACGGCCGTTGCTGATCAGGCCGGAAGGGCTTGAGTGGCAGGTGGACGAGCAAAGCGCGCTCGTCTCTTTTACGTTGGCGCGCGGACAGTTCGCGACGGCCGTATTGCGTGAATGTGTAACATGTTAGTTTAATTGCCGCGGGCGGTTCGCCTGACCGCCGAGGAGTTTAGTCATGAAAATTGCTCTTAATATCGGTAATGCGGATCGAGTGATTCGAGTCGTCATCGGCTGTGTGCTGATCTGGCTCGGATATTCCCCGCTGCTTACCGGCGGCGCGGCGATGGCGGTATATATTGCCGGCGCTGTGGCGATCTTGACCGGCGTAATCCGCTTCTGTCCGGCCTACACGCTATTGGGCCTCAATACCGGGTCGAAAGGGCATTAAGGCACCATCATGGCGCCGTTCAGTCAGCCTCCACCACGTGCGCAGCGCCTGACGGCATGGGCCGCGGCGCTGAGTCTGCCGGCCGCGGTCATCGTCGGTGGCATCGTCGGCGCATGGGCGGGTAACGCCCGGATCGGGCTTGTGCTCGGTGCGGCTTTCGGCTTCTGTGCCGCTATCGGGTTATTCGCTGCGTTGGCAATTTCTGCAGCCATGCGGAACTGATGCGGCCAGCCAGAGCAAGTCAGCAAGTTTGCGGGCCGAGCCGTTTGTTATAGTCCGCCTTTCGTCTACCCGTCTGTAAGGATCCGGATCATGCTGGATGTTCTGTCGCATGGCGACATTATTGAATTGCGGATGAATCGACCGCCGGCAAACGCGCTGAATCATGCGTTGCTCGAAGCGATACTCGTCGCTTACGCGGACGCATTGGAGGCCGGTGCGCGCGGACTGATTCTGTCGGGTCAGCCCGGTATGTTCTGCGCCGGCATCGATGTACCTGAATTGCTCGGTCAGTCGCGCGGCGATATTCATCGTTTTTGGTCATTATTATTCCAGACGAGCAAATCGCTGGCGGCCTGTCCGGTGCCCGTCGTCGCGGCATTGGCCGGTCACAGCCCGGCGGGCGGAGCGGTGCTGGTCGCGCATTGTGATTACCGGATCGCCGCCGATGGCCCATTCAAGATTGGCTTCAACGAGGTGCAGGTCGGCTTGCCGTTACCGCCATCGATCATGCGGGTCTTTGCGGATCTGGTCGGTTCGCGCTTGGCGCGACAGATCGGCATGCAGGGACAACTCATGTTGATGGAGCGTGCGCTGCAGATCGGTCTCATCGATGAAATCGTGCCACCAGAGGCCCTGGAAGAGCGGGCGCTTGAATTTCTGCACGGCGTGCTCGCGCTACCGCCGAAAGCGATGAATTCGACGCGCCTGGACGGCAAAGCACATTTGATCAACGTGCTGGAAACAGCCGACGATGTCGACAGGACCACTGCAGCGTGGTTCAGTGATGAGACGCAGGCGGCGATGCAACAGCTCGTCGACAGCCTGACCAAAGATAAGTAATAACTTTAATAACTATATATAACTTATTGTTTATTATTGTATTTCTTTATTAATACATAGGCTGCTCCGGTCCCGCCATGCTGCGGCTGTGCGGAGCAGAATGCCGCGACCGAGTCCCAGCGCCGCAGCCATCGATTGACGCCGTTCTTGAGCACCGGTCCGCGCGGCCCGGAACCCAGGCCCTTGCCGTGTACTACGCGCACGCAGTGCGCCTGGCGCGCAATGGCATTGTCGATGAACGATTGCAGGGCCGCACGAGCTTCATCGAGTCTCATTCCGTGCAGATCGATCTCATCCTGGATCGCGTATTGGCCACGTCGTAAGTGCCGCATGACCTTACGGGTGATATCGGCTCTGGCGAACAGCAGTTCTTCGCCGGTTTCCAGTTCTGCAAGATCCGGTTCTGCGGTCAGCAATTCTTCGAGAACGGCTTTTTCATCCGCTTGACTGAAGCGGGCATGCGGTTTGGGTTGCGGTGGGCGGGGCTTGCCGCGCCGACTCGATACCGGCTCGACGGCGCCGATGGCGCTACGGAATAGCGCCGCATCGTCGGTCTTGCTATGTTTATCCTTTTTACTCATACGCGGGATTATCTTGAGAATACTGCTAAGTAACGATGACGGCTACCAGGCCGACGGACTCGCAACGCTGGCGCTATCGTTGCGGGGGGTCGCCGAGCTGGTCATCGTCGCGCCGGACCGTAATCAGAGCGGAGCGAGTCATTCGCTGACGCTCGACCGACCGCTGCGCGTCGCGCAGACCAGTGATGGTATGTATTACGTCAACGGGACACCGACCGATTGCGTACACCTGGCCCTGACCGGGTTGTTCGATAGCGATCCGGATATGGTGGTTGCCGGGATTAACCACGGCGCGAATCTTGGTGACGACACGTTGTATTCGGGCACCGTTGCGGCGGCCGCCGAGGGCCGCTTTCTGGGTCTGCCGGCCATCGCCGTGTCGCTGGTTGGCGACGAACCGCGTCATTTCGATACCGCCGGACGCGCAATCCGGGAGATCATCAGCCTGCTGCACGATAACCCATTGCCGCAGGACACGACGCTGAACGTCAATGTTCCCGATGTGCGCTATGAAGACTTGTGCGGATTCAAGGCGACGCGCCTGGGTTATCGTCATCGCGCCGAACCGATGGTAGAGTCTCGCGACCCGAAAGGCCGCCTGTTGTACTGGGTTGGTCCTGCCGGTGCCGGCCAGGATGCCGGGCCGGGTACGGATTTCCACGCGGTCGAGAACGGTTATGTGTCGGTGACACCGATGCATTTCGATCTGACGCAGCGCTCGGCACTCGAGCATCTTGGAAACTTGTTACCAGCGTGAATGACAATCGGCGGAATATTCAGGGTATCGGCATGACGTCGGCCCGTACACGTGAGCGCCTCGTTCAGCGGCTGGCTGAGCATGGCATCAGTAATCTGCAGATACTCGATCGCGTTCGCAGTGTGCCGCGCCACCTGTTCGTCGATGAGGCGCTGCAGAGTCGCGCCTATGAGGACAGTGCACTCCCGATCGGCCACGGACAAACTATCTCGCAACCGTATATCGTCGCGTTGATGACCCAGGCGTTGCTCGACGGCGTCGATCCTTCGCAACCTTTGCACAAGGTTCTGGAGGTCGGCACCGGTTGCGGCTACCAGACCGCAATCCTGTCGCCGCTCGTGCGGCGGATTTTTACCATCGAGCGCATTCGTGACCTGATGTTCGATACGCGAACGCGGCTGGCCGAACTTAGTTATCAGAACATACGCTTTCGTCATGGTGACGGCATGAAGGGTTGGCCGGGTCAGGCCCCGTTCGACGGCATCCTCGTTGCGGCGGCTCCGGCGGGTATCCCGCAGCAACTTCTCGATCAGTTGGCTGTCGGCGGGCGCCTGGTTATCCCGGTCGGTCCGACCGGTCGTCAGGGACTGGTGCGTGTGATTCGCACGGAGCAGGGTCTGGAACAGGAGAATCTGTGTGCCGTGTCTTTTGTGCCGTTGCTGGAGGGTACCGGGTGACCCGGCTTTTTTCGCGGCTGCTCGAACTCGTTCTCGGCTGGTCAAAGCACCCTTATGCACCGTGGTACCTCGGTGGCCTGAGTTTCGCCGAGTCATCTTTTTTTCCGATTCCACCCGATATCATGTTGGCGCCGATGGTGCTTGCCAGGCGAGACCGGGCCTGGCGCTATGCTTTGCTGACGACCCTGATGTCGGTTTTAGGCGGGCTGGCCGGGTATCTGATCGGTGCGTTCGCGATCGACTGGATCATGCCATGGCTCGATAAGTTCGGCTATGTCGGCAAGTTCGAGCGCGCGCAGGAGTGGTTCGTCACCTGGGGCTTCTGGGCGATCCTGGTTGCGGGGTTTTCACCAATTCCGTACAAGATCTTCACGATTGCAGCGGGCGCGATGTCGATGGCGTTACTGCCGTTTACGCTCGCATCGGCGGTCGGGCGTGGTGCGCGTTTCTTTATGGTCGCGGGGCTGATTTACTGGGGCGGTGAATCGTTCGAGCGTAACCTTAAGCGCTATGTTGATGTGCTCGGCTGGGCGGTCGTCGCGATTATTATCATTGCGATATTTGTTTTGCGCAATTGAGTCGCGCAATACGATGCTTGTCGTTCGACACCTGGCGCCGGTCCTTGCATGCCTGATCATGGGTGCATGCTCCAGTGCATTGCGTTGGGAGCCGGAGACACATGTTGTGCAGTCGGGCGAGACGGTTTATTCGATCGCCTTCCAGTACGGCATAGATCAGCGTGATCTGATCGGTTGGAACCAGCTTGGTTCCGGGGGGCTGATTTTCACCGGACAACAATTACGACTGTCTGCGCCCGATGGTTATTCGCCCGGACAATTGTCGTCGTCGACGGCTCGACGTCAGGAAGCGGCCCGACGGGCACCATCCGGTCAGTCCGGCGCCGCTCCCGTCAAGTGGCGCTGGCCGACCGAAGGGACGATCATCGCCGGATTCGGCGCGACGGCCAAGACGCAATCGGGCGTGCATATCGCCGGCAAGCGAAGGCAACCGATCAAAGCGGCGGCGAGCGGCGAGGTCGTGTATGCCGGAAGTGGTCTGCCCGGTTACGGACAACTGCTGATCATCAAGCACACATCGGACTATCTGAGTGCATACGGGCATAACCAGAAGCTGCTGGTCGGCGAGGGTGACCGGGTACAGGGTGGGCAGTTGATTGCGCAGATGGGTGACGGGCCCGGTCAGCGCCCGCTGCTGCATTTTGAGATTCGTCGTTCCGGTCAGCCGGTCAACCCGCTTGGCTATTTGCCGAAGCGTTGAGCGTGTCTCAGCGTACCAGCAGCGCGGCCACAACCTTGCGACGTTCACCCGCGAGTACATTGAAAGTTCGGCACGCCGCGGCGGTGTCCATGACTTCGAAGCCAATGCCACGACGCAGGATGTCGGTTATCAGGGCGCCGGGCGGGAAGGTCTGTGTGGTTCCGGTGCCAAACACGATGAGCTCGGGTGTCGTGCTTATTGCAGCGGAAAAATCCGCTATGCTTAGGTCCATGATGTTTGCCGGCGACCAGTTTTCGATAATCACGTCGGTCGATACGATGACGTGATTCGTGAAGATGGCGTCATTGATGCGCAGTTCACCAGCCGAGAATGACCTGATGATATTTCCGTTACTTTGTTCGCGATTAAATAGCATGGTCGCCGATAGTAGCGACCGACTCAGGTCGGTGCCAGTTTTGTCTTTGTCGCCGGTGTGCGGTCGGTTGACGGGTTCGTGACCACGGAGTTGTCGGTGCAGCGGCTGGTTCGCCGGCGGGTTGCGTCGGCCGGGTTGCTTCAGGATTTACCGTCTGACATGCATCCGGTGCTGCAACGGGTTTATGCCGCGCGCAACGCCGGTGTGGATCAGCTCAACCCGTCACTGTCCCAAATGATTCCGGTACGGGCGCTCGATGGCGCGGCCGCCGCCGCGGAGCGCCTGGCCGATGCGAGGGCCCGGCAGGAGCGAGTCCTGATCCTCGGTGATTTTGATACCGACGGCGCAACTGCGACCACCCTTTGTGTCAGTTGCCTGCGTGCCATGGGGTTTCGTGACGTTATCTATCTCGTGCCGAATCGAGTCAAGTTCGGTTACGGGTTATCAATTGCCATTGCCGATGAGGCCGCGAAACTGCGACCGGACCTGATCGTGACAGTCGACAATGGGGTGTCGAGCGTCGGCGGCGTAGGGCGCGCGAAGCAGCACGGCATCGATGTGCTGGTGACCGATCATCATTTGCCGGGCGCCGAGTTACCCGATGCAGTCGCGATTGTGAATCCGAACCTGCCCGGTGAGCCGTTCCCGAGTAAAAGTCTGGCCGGCGTCGGCGTTGCCTTTTACGTTATGGCGGCAGTCGGACGTCTGCTCGCCGACAGGGGTGTTCTCGATCACGCGCAGGTCAAATCTATTGTGGCCGGTGGCCTCGATCTCGTCGCTCTCGGCACGGTCGCTGATCTGGTGACACTGGACTACAACAATCGGATACTCGTCGCCGAGGGCCTGGCAAGAATGCGCGCAGGGTACGCCCGGCCCGGTATCCGTGCATTATTTTCCGTAGCCGGCCGCAATGTCCGTGACGCCCGGGCCAGCGACCTCGGCTATTCGATTGCTCCGCGGCTGAATGCAGCTGGACGATTAACGGATATGTCGATAGGGATCGACTGTCTGCTGGCACAGACGGATGAGGAAGCGTCAAGGCTTGCCGAACGACTCGATGTACTGAACGTTGAACGCAGACAATTGCAGGCACAGATGGAGGACGAGGCGCGCGGGTATGTTGCTGCCGCGGTGCGATCCTTCGACGGCGAGCGTCACGACGCCTATTGCCTGTTCGATGCGAAGTGGCACGAAGGTGTCGTCGGGCTCGTTGCGTCACGCGTCAAGGAGCAGGTTCGTCGCCCGGTCGTGGCGTTTGCACCGGCCGACCGGGGTGGGTTGCTCAAGGGTTCGGCGCGCTCGATCGAAGGTATCCATGTTCGCGACGTCATCGATGCGGTCGCGACCGGGCATCCGGGCCTGATTGGCACGTTCGGCGGGCACGCGATGGCGGCTGGTCTGACGATCGACGCTGCGCGACTCGACGCGTTTCGCGAGGCGTTCGAGTCCGAAGTTGGATGTCACACGGATGCACTGACCGGTCCCGACCTGATCTGGACCGACGGCGAACTGGCTGCAGGTGAACTGACACTCGCGCTCGCGGAAGAGTTACGTCGTGGGGGGCCATGGGGGCAGGGGTTCCCGGAGCCATTGTTCGAGAACGTGCTGGAAGTTGTCGATCACCGGGTGCTCAAGGATGCGCATCTGAAACTCAGCGTCAGTCATCCGGATGGCCACGGCCTGATCGAGGCTATTGTTTTCAATCAGGCGCAATTTCCGGACGGATTTGACGGGTCGATGCTCAGGCTGGTCTACCGGCTCGACGTTAACGAGTTTCGCAATCGGCGAACCGCGCAACTGGTTGTAGAACACATGCAATCCGCATAGGATAGCCGCGCCCCCAGCCAACAAAATCGGACACACAATGGAAACGAACCAGGTAAAGGCCAGCATCGCAGATTTGCAACAGCGAAACAGTGCCTTAAGGGGGTATCTTTGACTTCGATGGGAAGAAAATTCGCCTGGCTGAGGTAACCAAAGAACTCGAAGACCCGGATGTCTGGAGCAATCAGTCGCGCGCCGAGGCGCTTGGTAAGGAGCGTTCGCAGCTCGAAGCAATAACCGATAACCTCGAACGAGTCACGAAGGTGCTAAGCGATTCGGCCGAATTGCTCGAACTGGCCGAGGACGAGGACGATGAGTCGACGTTTGCCGAGGTTCAGGCGGATGTCAGCGGTATCGAAGTCGAAATCGAAAAACTCGAATTTCAGCGCATGTTCAGCGGTAAGGCCGACGCATCGAATGCATTCGTCGATATCCAGGCCGGTTCCGGTGGCACCGAGGCCCAGGATTGGGCCGAGATGCTATTGCGCATGTACCTTAAGTGGGCCGAATCCAACGGATTTTCCGCCGAGCTGATCGAAGTGTCGCCCGGCGAGGTTGCGGGGATCAAAAGTGCGACCATACGGGTCGTTGGTGATTACGCCTTTGGCTGGTTGCGGACCGAGCTGGGCGTGCACCGTCTCGTGCGCAAGTCACCTTTCGATTCCGGGAATCGCCGTCATACGTCGTTCGCGGCAATTTTTGTGTCGCCGGAAATCGACGATAACATCGAGATCGAGATCAATCCGGCCGACCTGCGTATCGACGTCTACCGTGCCAGCGGTGCCGGTGGTCAGCATGTCAACCGGACCGAGTCGGCCGTGCGCATTACGCATCTGCCGACAAACACGGTCGTACAGTGCCAGAACGATCGTTCGCAGCATAAGAATAAGGCGACGGCGATGAAGCAGTTGCGTGCCAAGCTCTATGAGCTCGAAGAACAGCAACGCAGAGCCGAGGCGCAGCAGGTCGAGGAAACGAAATCCGACATTGGCTGGGGCAGTCAGATTCGCTCCTATGTGCTCGATCAGTCACGGATCAAGGATTTGCGTACCGGCGTCGAGACAGGCAACACGGATGCCGTGTTGAATGGCGATTTAAATCAGTTTATCGAAGAAAGTTTAAAGCAGGGTCTGTAAATGAATGACAGCCACTCCAGAGCCAACGATTCCGAGCATCGGTTGATTGCCGAACGGCGCAAGAAGCTGGATGAATTGCGCAACGTTGGTTTTGCGTTTCCCAATGACCGGCGCCGGACGGCATTGGCGGGTCAGCTCGTCGCAACGTATGAGCATCATTCGACCGATGCGCTCGTTGAAGAGGCGATCGAAGTCAGTATTGGCGGCCGGCTCATGGTCAAGCGCGTCATGGGTAAGGCCAGTTTCGCCAAGTTGCAGGATCGTTCTGGCCAGATCCAGATCTTCGTGCAACGCGATATCGTGTCCGCGGATGTCTACCAGTCGTTCAAGCGCTGGGATCTTGGCGACATTATCTGGGTGCGTGGCACGGTATTTCGGACTAAAACTGGTGAATTGTCGGTCAAGGCCCTGGAAATAGAATTGCTGACAAAATCATTACGTCCGCTGCCGGAGAAATTCCACGGCCTGACTGATCGGGAGATGCGTTATCGTCAACGCTACGTCGACCTGATTATGAACGAGGAATCGCGGCACGTATTTCGTGTGCGGACCAAGACCGTGCAGTACATGCGCTGTTACCTCGACGCGATGGATTTTCTTGAGGTCGAGACGCCGATGATGCAACCGATCCCGGGTGGCGCCGTCGCGCGGCCTTTTATCACGCATCACAATGCGCTCGACCGTGATTTGTATCTGCGTATCGCGCCGGAACTGTACCTGAAGCGTCTTGTCGTCGGCGGTTTCGAGCGTGTTTACGAGATCAACCGCAGTTTCCGCAATGAAGGCATATCGACGCGTCACAACCCGGAATTTACGATGCTCGAGTTATACATGGCCTATGCCGACTATGAGGTATTGATCGACCTGACTGAAAATATGATTCGCAGTCTTGCCGCATCGCTATTCGAAGACCGTGTCGTAACGTATCAGGGCAGGGAATATGATCTGTCGAACACATTTCGGCGCCTGAGTGTCATCGACGCGGTAGCCGAGTTCAATCCGACACTCGTCAGGGACAAACTGCGTGATCCCGAATATCTCGGCGAGGCGTGTAAGAATCTCGGCATCGAGATCAGGGACAACTATGGTTCCGGCAAATTATTGATCGAGATTTTCGAAAAAACCGTCGAGGATCAGTTATTCGAGCCGACTTTCATTACCGGGTACCCGGCCGAGGTATCGCCGCTGGCGCGGCGCTCGGATGATGACCCGTGGCTGACGGATCGTTTCGAACTTTTTATCGCCGGCCGCGAACTGGCCAACGGATTTTCCGAGTTGAATGATCCGGAAGATCAGGCCGAGCGTTTCCGCGCGCAGGTTGCACAGAAGGATGCCGGTGATAATGAAGCGATGTTCTACGACGATGATTACATCATGGCGCTGGAGTACGGCATGCCACCTACGGCCGGGCTCGGCATCGGCGTCGATCGTCTCGTCATGTTTCTGACCGACAGCGCTTCGATCCGCGATGTGCTGTTATTTCCGCATCTGCGCGAGGTGCAGAAACACCACCTGGATAATCAGCTGGACTCGTCGAGTGGCGAATAGCTGAATTTCTGTCCGGCAATGGCGGCTTCATACATGAGGCCGCCTTTGACCAGCGTGAAGACCGCCATGTCGGCGGTCCATTGTCCCGCAGAACTTGAGTCTTCTGATCTCGCCTCGTTACCGCCAGCCGAAGTACCCGTCGTGCCGGCCTTGGCATTGGCGCCTAATGTGATTGCGACGGCCGAGGCTTCGGCGCCGAATTCAAAACTGCCACTCGTGAAACGATCGTATGCAGTCTCATTCTTGAAAAAAATAATCTGGCTGTAGGCCTGGCCACCCAATTGGAAGCCGATACTGAGTTGAATCATATCGGTTTTTCCAGTGACGCCTTTGTTCCGGTAGACGCGCCCTTTGCCATAGGCTGCGCCGATGCCGATCCCACCCTTGCCGATGGTTGGAAAGACGGCATAGCCGTAAGCTTCAGCAAAGAATTTTTCTGTACCGCTAGACGAGTGAAAATTTTTGAGTGCGGTAGCAAAATTATCGGACCATGCGCTGGTTGACAGAAGCAGCAAGGCGAACGAAATAATGAGTCGATTCAGCATGCCGGGCCTCCATGGTTCTCTGTGTCGACCCGCCTATCGTAGTGCATAAGCGGCCAATAGTCTGCGATTGGATCTTCAGGCTGGATGAAAAGCCGATTTAACAGGTACCAAAAGCCATAAGATCATGTTGAGGTCTGTCGCGGTTACCAGTCTGGTTGCCGGTCTTTGTTCGCGCTGCCGAGAAAATTTATTCGCTGGTCCTATACGGCAGAGGTTGGCCGACAAGCTCATGGTTTCGTTCTTCGTCGGCAAACCATGGCCCACTCGCTGCATCAATCGGCACGACAGCGAGTAGTTCGCCAGGTGTTTCGTTTTCGCTGGATAGCACGACTTTGCCGGTCGTATTTTCGGGCCCGTAGATCCCGGCGCCGGGTGATAGTTTCGCAGTGTTGTCCGTGGCGAAACGATACATACGCCGTTTGATGCGTCCCAGGTTCTGCGTACGCGCAACGATTTCCTGACCGACATAACAGCCTTTGTCGAAACTGATTGCTCCGATCAGATCCAGATTCAGCATCTGGGGTACGAACAGTTCCTGTGTGTCGGCGACGATGAACGGTTGTCCGGTGCGAATCGACTGCAGCATCCATGCCGATTCTCCGGCAGGTCCGAATCCGGTCGTTTCGGCCGTCGGGCCAATCAGCCACGCGCGGTCCGGATCGCCAATGACGCGCACGACAAGACTGCCGTCGGCAAGTCGGCCCGGCAGGCTGCCGAGCGGTGCGGCTTTATCCGCAATTTGCAGTTGATCCAGACCAGCGACGCCAAAAAGCCCGCCTATCGACATTGTGGAAATCACTATCTTGACATCCGATCTGAGCACGAACATTTTCAGGCGTTTCGCAACGCCTGCGACGATGTCAGCCGGTAGCGGCCACCAGATCTCATCACCGGCGGCGATCAACTGACCGGCGGCAAGCAGACGTCCTTTGGCTGAAGCCCAACCGGCGAGCGAGGTTCCGGTGGTCGCGAGTTTCGCGACATCCTGCGTCAATTGGCCTTGCAGGAACTCGACCTGGTCGGTTCCGCTAATGATAAGCACCCGGA
>PVMS01169907.1_pt1 | contig 12376 bp, 9 predicted proteins | sample 1853461 | NCBI WGS metagenome assembly PVMS01 (sample SAMN08582032, study PRJNA380276) | Marine sediment metagenome, whole genome shotgun sequencing project. | isolation source: ocean sediment barecode stripped | collected 2017
ACCCTGGGCGGTGACCCAGCGTTGGCCCGGCCCACCGAATATGGCCGTCACATCATCCGGCGGACGTTCCGTATCGAAGGTGAACCAGGAAAGGAAAATGAATTTGATTCCTTCCCACACAATGATGAAAAAACCCTGTCCCGGGATGTCCTGGTCCAACCAGGCATCCGTCATGCCGGCATTGATCAGCACGAGGCCCGGTAGGGGCGCCTCGACCGTGACCATGCTCGAACTGGAATCGCTGTCGCCGCCATTGTCGGTCACCGTAAGGGTGACGGTGTAAGTTCCCGCAGCGCCATAATTGTGGCCAGGATTCTGCATACTTGAAGTACTGCCGTCACCGAAGTTCCAGGACCAGGAACTGATGGTGCCATCACTATCAGTTGACTGGTCAGTGAAATTGCAGCCCAGGCCGGCACAGCTGGCGCTGAATGAAGCGCTGGGTGCCTGATTTACTGCTGAAACCGTCAGAATAGTGCTTTCATCGTCGGCCACACCATCGTTATCAGTCACCGTCAGTTTCACCGTGTAAGTACCCGCTGATGCGTATGAGTGGCTGGGATTCTGTACGGTTGAATTAGTGTCGTCACCGAATTCCCATAACCAGCTGACGACCGTTCCATCGCTGTCGGTTGATTGATCAGTAAACGTGCAATCCAGGCCCGTACAACTGGAACTGAACGCCGAATTGGGGTCTTCATTCGTGTCGGCCGCGGTGACTCTGATAATCCCGTTTTGATTGGAATTGCGGCTCCGTCCAGGCGCACTGTGCACGGTGCAGTGGTACAGCACTTCTTCTATGGAGTTGAAGGTCCGTTCGTAGACGAATGAAGACGAGGTCTGGGATGCCCAGCTGAAGTCATCCGCAGTGACGTCATGCGTCCGGCCTGCGTTATTGGTCCATCGAACCGTGTCGCCTACCTCGATGGTCAGGTCATTGGGGCTGAAGAAATTATTGCCCACCGTGACATCGTGGGTTGCAGGAAAAACAGTGGAAGAGAAAAACCCCAAAGACAAAAACATGCCGCAGCACAAAGCTGACAGGGTGACTGGCTTTCTGAACATCATTCCACTCCGCAATTTAGGTCGAATTTCATGGCAATTAGAAACCAGACCTGTCAATTCGTCAATATCTTTCAGAAATGACTCAGAATCATCAGCAGACTGGAAAGCAGCAAAGACTGAACAGGCTGCAGCTCATTTTTCTATGTAGGAGCGAGCCCTGCTCGCGATAATTATTCTCGATACAAGCGATTCGGTTTTCGCAAAGCGACATTCGATTGAATGTTTCGCGAGCAAGGCTCGCTCCTACACAGGCGGGCTGGTCAGGCGGTCGCAGGCCTCGCGGTATTTCGCGGCGGTTGCTTCGATGATATCTGCGGGCAGCTTCGGACCCGGCGGGTGCTTGTCCCAATCCAGCGTTTCCAGGTAGTCACGGACGTATTGCTTGTCGTAGCTGGGCGGGCTGGTGCCGGGCAGATACGACTCTTCGGGCCAGAAACGGGAGGAATCAGGAGTCAGAACTTCATCCATCAGGCGCAGGTTCCCACGCTCGTCCAGGCCGAACTCGAATTTGGTGTCTGCAATGATAATCCCGCGGCCTGCAGCGTGAGCAACGGCATGCCGGTAGACTTTTATGCTGACATCCCGTATTTTTTCAGCCAAATCCTGGCCGATCTGCGCGGCTATGGATTCGAAGTCGATGTTGACGTCGTGCTGCCCGGCTGCTGCCTTGTTTGAAGGCGTAAAAATGATTTCCGGAAGGCGCTCGGCCTGCTTCAGGCCAGGCGGCAAAAGAATGCCGCAAATCGCACTGTTTTCCAGGTAATCTTTCCAGCCTGAGCCGATGATGTAGCCGCGCACAATGGCTTCAAGAGGCAATGGCTTGAGCCGTTTCACCACGACCGAGCGATGCTGCAGCACTTCAAGCAGAGCGGGATCATCGATGACTTCTGCCACTTCAATCCCGCTCAGATGGTTTGCGACAATATCCGCTGTTCTTTCGAACCAGAAGTTGGATATACGGGTCAGAATTTCGCCCTTGCCGGGGATCGGGTCGGGCAGCACCACGTCGAAAGCGGACAAGCGGTCGGAAGCGACGATCAGCATGTGCTCGTCATCGATGGCGAAACTGTCCCGCACTTTGCCCTGGTGGATCAATGGATAGCGCGTGACCAAGTCGGCTGAATAAGCCGATGGTTTGAATAGATTTGTCACAATGTGCTCTTTAATGTGTGTTTTGGATTGGGAGACGGACGCAGTCAATTATATACTTCGTTGCTGTAGTTCTGACAGGCGTTGTAGGAGGCCTTCATGCGGGCGACCTGTAAGAGCGAGCCTTGCTCGCGAATTGGAAGAGCATTAAATCCATCGCGAGCAAGGCTCGCTCCTACAAAAGATAGCCGGTTCATCCGCTGAATAGATAAATATGTCATCTGATTCATTCAATATTCCGCGTCATTGGTGGGGCAAGATCATCGGCGGTTTTCTGGGTATGTTCAAAGGCGGTTTGAGTGGCGCCCTGATCGGCGCCCTGATCGGTCACATGGTGGACCGGTTCATCGCTGGCCTCACCGGCGTGGGTAACACGCAGAAAGCTTTCTTTTCAGCCCTTTTCTCCGCGCTGGGGCATCTCAGCAAAGCGGACGGGCAGGTAACCGACGCCGAAATCCGCATGGTTGAAACGCTGATGGGGCGCATGCAGATCAGTGGTGAAGAACGGCAACGGGCCATTCGCCATTTCAACCAGGGCAAGGAGGCAGGCTTTGATCTGCATGCCGCCTTACATCCCTTCGTTCAGCTTTCGGTGGTGCGGCAGGACCTGCGCCAGATGTTCATGGAAATCCTGGTCGAAGCGGCATTTTCCAGTGGCGGGATCAGCAGTGAGGAGCATGCCGTCTTGCTCAAGGTGGCCCGTGCCTTGAGAATCCCGGGCCATCAGTTTACGGCCATGCTGAATGCACGTGGCCCGGCCGACAGCTACGGGCCGCGGGGTAGCTACCAGCAAGGCGGTGGAAGGCGCCGGGCAACAAGCAGCAGCACCGTCACCATCGACCAGGCCTACGCCAAACTGGGCCTGACCGCCAAAGCCAGCGACAGCGACATCAAAAAGGCCTACCGGAAACTGGTCAGCCAGTACCACCCCGACAAACTCGTGTCCCGCGGCCTGCCCGAAGAAATGATGGAAATAGCCAAAATCCGCGTGCGCGAAATCAACACCGCCTACGACCAGGTCAAACAGGCACGTGGATTCAAGTAGCCTTGAGTGGGATTTATTTTATTTTCCGCAGATTTCGCAGATTTCGCAGATTAAAGAGAAAAAAACAATTTATTGCTGGCGCGTCATGAACTGAATTGCAGTGCGAGGAACAGGCGGTCAATGAAGATACAACGCTTTGCTCACTGCTCAGAGCATCAGCCGGCACCACAATAAAATGCTCTTTAATCTGCGAAATCTGCGGAAAATAAAATATATCCCAATATGAGTACCGCAATCCAAAATCATTACCTGCGTCAGTCATCGGCGTTTGGCCACTATGATAATTTTCTTATCTGTGGATAATGAATGAGGTAACACACGAGAGAGGGGAATGTGGTGAAAAAATCAACTGTAATTGCTCCATCGATTTTGTCGGCTGATTTTGCGCGGCTGGGGCAGGATGTGAACGATGTGCTGGAGGCCGGGGCGGAGTGGATTCATTTTGATGTGATGGACAATCACTATGTGCCCAACCTGACCATCGGACCGATGATTTGCCAGGCGCTGCGGGATTATGGCATTACGGCGCCCATCGATGTGCACCTGATGGTGGAGCCGGTGGATGAACTGGTGCCGCAGTTTGCACGGGCCGGCGCCTCGCTGATCAGTTTTCATCCGGAGGCCAGCCGGCATGTGGATCGCACGATCTCACTGATCAGGGAGCAAGGCTGCCAGCCGGGCCTGGTGTTAAACCCGTCGACACCGTTGGGTCAGCTGCACTGGACGCTGGACAAGCTGGACCTGGTTTTGCTGATGTCGGTCAATCCGGGCTTCGGAGGCCAGTCTTTTATTCCTCATGTGCTGGACAAAGTCAGCAAGGTCCGGGAATTGATCGATGCCTGTGGCCGTGAGATCCGGCTCGAAGTGGATGGCGGGGTGAAAATCGACAATATTGCTGCCGTCGCTGCTGCCGGTGCAGATACCTTCGTGGCCGGATCAGCCATATTCGGCTCCGACGACTACCGCGACACGATCAGCCGGATGAAGGAGAACGTTGCGGGCGCGTGACAGTTGAATCAGCCGGCAGCGCGGTCACCACGTAGCGCATGGGCCCGCCTGCAGAAGGCGAATCGAAAGGATAACAGGTGACCAGGCTGAGTCGGCTGGTGCCGGGTTCGATCACCATTTCATGCCAGCGGCTGTCGACGATTTCAAGCTGACTCACTCGATACCATTGCGTCCTGTCGAGCAATTGAATTTGCACGCGGTCACCGGGCGACAAGTCTTGCAAAAAGCTGAAATGCGTATCCCGGTGGCCGTTGATCACCAGGTCCTGCCCCTGTGCAGAGCCGTCCAGCAGGACCGGCCCAAAGGCCAGGTTGCGGCCAGAATTTCCTTCCAGGATCATTTGCCGGATATCAAGGCCAGGCACGCTCAGTACGCCCATCGGCCTGGTGTCGGCCCAGGGCCAGGGCCGGGCCGGTAGGTCCCCGGTCAGCGCCTGTTGCCAGCTCCGTTCGATCAGCCATTGCGCCAGTTCAGCCTTGACCGGTATCCACAGAGCCTGAGCAATGAACAACAGTGAAAAAAAAGCGGCGGTGAGGGGCACCGCCGTGTAAAGCCAATGACGGGTCTGGTTCATCGGGTCAACATGACTGATGTGAAGAAGTCATTGGCGAGCGAGCGCCACCGCTGCGGCTTTTCCCGGAGGGAGGTGAGAACAGCAGCATGCCGGTGGCGACGAGGAGTGCAAGGGCTGACAGGATCAGCTGAGCGACCCAGCCGGTGGCGGTTTGTGAGAAACCGGCGGAGCTGGCCGCACTGCCGGCCGGCAGCAGACTGGGGATGTATTCATGCCTGAGCAATTCGCTTTGCGGTCGTGACGGCGTGCGGTCTACGGCAACCAGGCTGGTATAGGGCGTCAGCAGCCCGAAGTTCATCGCGAGTTGGGTTACTTCCTTGCGGATGAAGTCCGGCTCAGCTCCGAAAATCCGGCTGTCTTCCAGCGCTTCGACCTTGCTGCGGGCCCACAGCGTGGCCAGGTTTTCGCTGCCGGCGCCGGGCAGCAGCGTGCTGTCCTGCTGCCACGGCCTGCCTTCGAGCTCACCACAGATGGTTACTTCGCGTGGCTGCTGCGGCAGGCGGGCATAGAGCCATAAGGGCTCACCGGCGTACAGGTCAGGCACGATTTCCGGATAGAACTCGGCATCCATGCCCCAGTCGACGCAGATGTCCTTCAGGGCCGGGTATTGAATCTGGGACCACAGCAGGGACATGCGCTCTTCCACCTCATCCAGGCGTCCGATATGGGTGTGGCTGCCGCGTCCGGTCTCAGCTGCCTTGCGCATAAACCAGGAATTGGGCGCCGAGCCGATGGACACCGTAAACAGGCGGCTGTCGCGCAGGTCCTCGCCAATCTGCAGCAGCAATTCACCCTCGTTGCCGACACTGCCGTCGGTGATAAAGACAATCTGACGCAGCAGACCGGCCTGTGGCGGAAGATTCAGCGCGTCATCCAGCGCCGGCGCCATGTTGGTGCCGCCGTTGGCCTGCAGGCTGTCGATGAAGGATTCCGCTTCCAGCAGGTAGCTGGTATACAGCGGGACCGACTCCGGGAACAGCTGATGGCTGTCGGAGTTGAAATGGACCAGGTTGAAGCGATCATCCTGATTCAGGTAGCCCAGGCCCTGGCGCAGAGCTGATTTCGCCTGCTGGATCGAAGTGCCTTCCATTGAACCCGACGTATCGATCACGAAGACCACTTCGCGTGCCTGTGGCATGATCGCTTCAGCCAGCGGCGGGGCCAGCATCAGCATGGCGTAAACCGCGTCACCGTCATCGAACGTCATCAGTGAAGACTCGGGCGTGCTGCCGAAATCCGGCGTCCAGGTCAGTTCGAAAATGCGGTCACTGCGGCTGCCCGGGTCGGCCAGATAGATGTTGTAGCCATTGAGCGAGGGGTGGATGTCCACGTCGTGGTAACGGCTTTCCAGGCTGGCCAGTTGCAGCCCGGTTTGCAGATCGACATTCAGCGTCAGGTAGTGATCGTCCAGGCCTCCGGTCGGCATAATGATTGGCGACGGGGCGGTCTCATCGTAAAACCCGTTCGTAATCACCGGATCCACGTGGTTCCAGCGTGGCGTGAAGGTCATCGGAATCCGCAGGCTGAAGCTGCCTTCGCGAAAATCCACCCGCGCAAGAAAGCTGATCGACACGCGGATTTTCTCGTTTGGCCCAATGTTGGCGAGGCGGGTCTCAAACTGGTTGGCGCGTTGCTGTTCTACCAGAGTGGCTAGTTTGCCGCTGGCTTTCGCCTGCTGGTATTGGCGGCGGGCCTCCAGTTTTTCCTGGATGGCTCCCTGCAGAATGCGTTGGCCCACTTCGACCATCAGGCGGTCTACCGCCGCGCCATCCGGCAGGGGATAGCGGTAGATGGCCTCCGACCAACTGCGGCCGCTGTTGCGGAAGTCCTGGCTGACGCTGATTCTGGCAACCAGGCCGGTCACTTCCACCTGTACATCGGTATTCAGAGCCACGCTGCGTGAACGGCTGCCGTCGCCCTGGAATTCCAGACCCCAGTCATCGTTCTGTGCCTGGGCTGTATCGATCCGGAAGATCAGCAACAACAGCAGCACCGCCGACAGGATCAGCAAGGCGCGGTCCTGCCATTGCAGGGCTTTGCGCTGCGGCAGGTGCTGCTGTTTACGGGCCCGCTCGATGGTGAAATCCCGGTGATTCCGCCAGGCGTCGGATTCCAGCCTGTCGCGGATCGACTCGCCGTGCGGGTGGCGCTGGGTGGGTCGATTTACTGCAGGTCGATTGACCAGGGGTTGAATTTCTCTGGGTCGTGGTCTGGAAAAGAGGTCGATTGATGTAGGCTGGCTGGACATGTCTGGCTCCGGGTTTGCGGTCTGGCGAAGAAACTCCGCCTGCTTTCCATGTATTAAATGTGAACGGTATGCACAGAGCGTGGCCAGCCATGTCAAACAGGCGTCGGAATTCGGGCAAGATCATGGCAGCCACAGTAAATAGGCGCCTTGTGGATTCACCTGCGGCCGCGCGGGCCGTATCATGAGCCCGTAGAAACAAAACAAGGGCGCGCAACAGCGGGCCGGTTGACAGGGCAGGGAGGTGCCATGCAACGACACATAGCCATTGTGGAAGACGAGGCCACAATCCGGCATAACTATGAAGACGCCTTACGGCGCTATGGCTACCGGGTGACGGGCTATGGCGACAAATCTTCAGCCATGGCGGCGTTGACTCGCCGTCTGCCCGAGCTGGTCATCATCGACGTCGGCCTGGGAGATGATGTCGAAGGCGGTTTCGAACTGTGCCGTGAACTGCGCAGCATGTCGCGCAGCCTGCCGATCATATTCCTGACCGCGCGGGATTCCGACCTGGATGTCATATCCGGACTTCGGCTGGGTGCAGACGACTACCTGACCAAAGACATCAGTCTGCAGCACCTGGTGGCTCGTGTGGTGGCTTTGTTCCGTCGCGTGGAGGCACTGTCCGGCGCCGCGGGCGAGGAGAAGTTACTGGAGCGTGGGCCGTTGCAATTTTCGGTTGAGCGTATGGAGGTCAGCTGGAATGCCCAGCCTGTGTCGCTCACCGTGACGGAATTCTGGATCATTCATTCGCTGATTCGCCATCCGGGCCATGTCCGCACCCGGCAGCAGCTGATGGATGACGCCAATGTGCTGGTCGACGATCAGACCATTACCAGCCACATCAAGCGAATACGGCGTAAATTTGTCAGTGTAGACTCCGATTTTGACCGGCTGGATACCGTCTACGGGGCCGGATATCGATGGAAGCCTGAGGCAGCAGTTAACGGCGGATCGGCGAAATAAGGTCAGGATGAAACTCAAGAACCAGCTGTTGGCGCTGTCTGCCCTGACCCTGTTGCTGCCCTGGTCCGGCTGGAAACTGCTGCAGGAGCTCGAGCATTTTCTGCGCGAGGCGCAGGAAGGCGCCATGCTGGCTTCCGCCCGTACTCTGGCGGGCGCCTTGCCACTGGAGTTCCAGAGCCGTCTGCTGTTCACCCCTGATCTTTACCTGCCCCTGCGGCAATTTGAACGGCCGCCGATTCTCGACGGCTATATGGATGACTGGCCAGACGCCAGTGAGGGGCTGGATTTCCAGTCTCCGGACGGTGGACTGCAAGTCAGCCTGTTGGCCGGCAGTTTCGAGGGTCAGTTGTATCTGATGTTCGACGTGCACGGAGACACTCCGCGGCATGCCCGGCCAGGCAACGGCCAGCCTGACGGCATTCAGTTGTTCTCACGCAACCCCAGGGGCCTGTTCAGCTTCAGCATCAGGCCGGAGGCCCCCGGCCCTCTGCAGCTGCACAGTGAAGTTGCCGGCGGAGGCCAGGTGGATGGCTATTGGCTGGATGGCGACTCCGGTTACCGAGTGGAACTGGCGCTGGCGGCATCGGCACAAAATTCCGATATCAGCTTCGAGGTCCGGGGCAGTGGACGCCTGGATACGGAAATGCCGGTCCGGGTAGCCGGTCCGAAGGGTGATGGTGTACGCCGTCAATGGATCAGCATGGTGGGAACATGGAGTGGGCTGGCCGAATGGTTTGCCGCATCCGCATCGGATTCCACGCGCACCCTGCTGGTCGACCAGCAGGGCTGGGTACTGGCTGACTCGGGAGTGGGGCAGGCGCCTGACTCGCAGGTCACCACATGGCTGCAACGATTGTTGTACCGCCTGGTTGCCGGATCGCGAACGGCCTTGCTGGACGAATGGCCCGCGCAGCCGGTGCGGCTCGGCGATCAGGTCGTGCAACAGGCGCTGACTGGCAACGAGGCGGTTGGCTGGTCCCAGGATCTGGATACCGCCGTGGTGCGCAATGCGGTGGCCGTGCCGCTTAAACTGGAAGGCCGAATCATGGGCGCAATCGTGCTGCAGTCGGCTTCCGAGGGCCTGTTGCTGGTCACCAACCGGGCCCTGGGGCGCCTGCTGTTCACGACGCTTGCGCTGACTTTCGGGCTGGCGGCCGGGCTGTGGTTTTTTGCCACTCGGCTTTCCCAGCGTGTGCGCCGCCTGAGCGGCGCCGTCAGCCGGGCCATGGAAGACGGTGTCGACCCTGAGTTGCTGCCGCTGGTCAGAGAGAAGGACGAACTCGGAGAACTGGCCCGGAATAATCAGAAATTGCTGCGCGCCGTGGCGGACTACAACCAGTATCTGCAAACCCTGGCCGGCAAGCTATCCCACGAGCTGAAAACGCCACTGGCCATTACCCGTTCGTCACTGGACAACCTGGGCAGCCAGGAGCTTGATTCGGAGTCCCGTAGATACCTGGAGCGTGCCCTGGAAGGACTGGACCGCCAGGCCGTCATTGTTCGCGCCATGAGTGAGGCCAGCCGCCTGGAAGCCTCGATTGGCGTGGCGGAATGGGAAGAAATCGATTTACTGACCCTGCTGAGCAATTGTGCAGAGGCTTATCTCTCGGTCCATACAGAGCGCAGGCTTGAGACCGAATTTCCGGCCGGGCCGGCGCCCTGTACCTGTGCTCCGGAACTGCTGGCCCAGGCGCTGGACAAATTGGTGGACAACGCCATGTCGCTGAGTGGTGAGGAAGATAGCGTGACTCTGTCCCTCTCCAAAACGGCGGAGCATTATCATATTGCGGTCAGGAATACCGGCACCCGCTTGCCCGGGGAATTTCAGGACAAGCTGTTCGATTCGCTGGTTTCCCTGCGCGAGAAACGGGGATCGGCGCCGCATCTTGGCCTGGGGCTTTATATCGTCCGGCTGGTTGCAGCGGCTCATAATGGCGCCGTGCGGGCGCGGAATCTGCCGGGTGATGGCGGCGTGGAATTCCTCATCAGCCTGCCAATTTCAAGCGGGCCGGTCCTGTAAGAGCGAGCCTTGCTCGCGATCATCGGCTTTTTTCGCGAGCAAGGCTCGCTCTTACAAGACCGGCCTATTCCGATTCCTGTAGGTAAATTTGATCTCCCTTGCTAGAATCACTACTTCTTGCCGTATAAAAATGGATTGCTGTGAACAGGGAAGAGTTTGAACGACTGAAGGCAGAGGGATATAACCGCATACCGGTCTACCGGTCTGTACTGGCGGATCTGGACACTCCCTTATCGGTATATCTCAAGCTGGCAAATGGGCCGGATACCTATCTTTTCGAATCCGTTGAAGGAGGGGAAACCTGGGGCCGTTTTTCCATCATCGGCCTGCCTTGCTCCAGGCGCTACGAACTGAACAACACCATACTCACGGTAGTGGAAGAAGGTGAGGTTGCTCACAAGGAAATCGTTGAGGATCCACTCGACCGGATTACCCGCTTACAGGACGAATTCAAGGCACCGCGCCTGCCCGAGTTACCGGTCTTTACCGGCGGGCTTGTAGGCTATTTTGGCTACGAGCTTGTGCAGAGCTTTGAGACCCGTCTGATTGATAGAGACAAACCCGACGAATTGAATACGCCGGAAATGGTTTTGCTGCTGTCCGAAGAAGTGGCGGTTTTCGACAACCTGGCCGGCAAGCTGTTTCTGATCGTCAATACGGATCCGGCAAAACCCGACGCATGGGAATCAGCCCAGCTACGGCTGGACGCACTGGCGCAACGATTGCGCAGTGGCGGCCCGGGTTACGGTAAGCCAGTAGCGCATCCGCCCGTTTCAGAAGACGACTTTCATTACGGATTCAGCCGCGAAGATTTCATCCAGGCGGTACAGCAGAGCAAGGAGTACATCCTGTCGGGCGATATCTTCCAGGTGGTACTCTCACAACGCATGAGTGTGCCTTTTCAGGCCCGTTCCCTGGATGTTTACCGGGCACTGCGGGTGCTCAATCCGTCGCCCTACATGTTTTATATTGATCTGGGTGATACCCAGATCGTGGGTTCCTCGCCGGAAGTCCTGGTACGGGTTCAACAGCGAAGGGTCACGCTGCGCCCCATCGCCGGTACCCGTCACCGCGGTGACACGGCCGAAGAGGATCAGCGCTTGGAAGAAGAACTGCTGAACGACCCCAAGGAGTGTGCCGAGCACCTGATGCTGATTGACCTGGGCCGCAACGACGTGGGCCGGGTGGCCGAAATCGGATCCGTCCGGGTCACCGACAACATGGTCATCGAGCGTTACTCCCACGTGATGCACATCGTCTCACAGGTCGACGGCGACCTGGCCGAAGGCCTGACAGCGACTGACGCTATCCGATCATCGTTTCCAGCCGGCACATTGTCCGGCGCCCCCAAGATCCGCGCGATGGAAATCATCAACGAGCTGGAGCCAGTGCGCCGCAACGTTTACGCAGGCGCCGTGGGCTACATATCCTGGCAGGATGACGTCGACCTGGCCATCGCCATCCGCACCGCGGTGATCAAGGATGGCATGCTGCATGTACAGGCCGGAGCCGGCATCGTGGCGGATTCCAACCCGGCCACGGAATGGGAAGAAACCATGAACAAGGGCAGGGCGCTGATCGCAGCGGTCAACAGCGCCGCAACGGGTTTGTAGCAACGCCAGGTTAATCCACTACCTTGATCCACTGACCATCATCCGGTTCGCCGTTTGGGTATTCGCCGTTCATCAAGCGCAGTTGTTCTTCCTGGTATTCCTCCAGTGGGCTGTATCGGCCCAGTTGCTCGAAGGTCAAGCCGGGGGTGGCTTGCAGGAACCTGATTTTTCGGGACAGCGCCAGTGTTTTGTCTTCCTCGGTGAGGGGCCGGAAACTGGATATGGACGAAACAAAAAGTGTGTCATAGAAACGCTTCAAGGCCTCGTTATCAGCCTGAGCCAGGAAAACGAACGCCCGTCCACGGTGATATATCACCGCGATTCGAGCAGCCTTGTCGCCCTCTTTCAAAGCGGTGAAGCCGCTGAGCTCGCCCAGACTCATTTCTTCTTCTTCCTGCAAATCGGTAATGCCCAGTTTTTCCACGACATACTGCCGGGGCGTCAGGTCCTTGATGCCACTCTTGACCCGAAGCTGGATGACGGCACGGTCATCGGGGCCCGTCGCCTGAACACCGCTGGCGCCCTTTTTCACCTGCCAGCCGGAGGGGAAGGCAACGGTAAAGTCCAGGCTGCGGTGGTAATAGCGGTTGCCGATGATCGCATTGGCCAGGTTCTCGTCTGAATACTTCAACATATCGAGGCGCTGCCGGAACTCTGTATTGTCGTTGCGCACGTTCGCGCCGGCACT
>PVMS01042116.1_pt1 | contig 12375 bp, 11 predicted proteins | sample 1853461 | NCBI WGS metagenome assembly PVMS01 (sample SAMN08582032, study PRJNA380276) | Marine sediment metagenome, whole genome shotgun sequencing project. | isolation source: ocean sediment barecode stripped | collected 2017
AATGGTGCCTGTCGCAATGCTCGGTTCGTATCCGCGCTTGAGCATGGTGGGCAGCGACAACAGGCCCATCGTCACAACGGTTGCACCCACGATGCCGGTACTTGCGGCCATGAGCATGCCTACCAGTAACACGGCGATGCCTAGTCCACCGCGCAGGCGACCCATCATCATGCTTAGTGTTTCAAGCAAATCTTCTGCGATTTTCGCGCGTTCCAGCGTGACACCCATAAACACGAACAACGGTACTGCAACAAGAGTCATGTTGTTCATAACGCCGAAGATCCGGTTCGGCATGGTGTTGAGAAATACCGGGTCAAATACACCCGCCAGCGACCCAAGCAGGGCGAATAACAGTGCAGTGCCGGCAAGACTGAAGGCTACCGGGTAGCCCGCCAGTAGCACGATCACTACTACCGCGAACATCATGAAACCAATCCATGCCATTCAGCTGCGTTCCGTGTCGGTTAGTGTCGCGATCGCACGCAGCGTGTTTGCTAAACCTTGTATAAGCAGTAACCCGGCGCCGAAGGGGATGAAGCTTTTCATCAGTGCTGGAAACGGGAACGGCAGCCCGCCGGATTCATGTGAAGCTTCCCCGACAGACCAGGAGACGCTGACGAAATCCCAGCTGCTATAGATCAGAAATAAACAAAACGGCAGCAGCAACAACCACGTTCCGATAAGGTTGACCATCGCCTGCTTCCGCGAATTCATGAGACTGTAAAAAATATCTACGCGCACATGATCGTCCATGGAAAATGTGTACGCGGCCGTCAGCATAAACGCAGCTGCATGCATGAAGGTGATGCTTTCCTGCAAGCGAATGGATCCGGTATCAAACAGATAGCGCAGTGCAACCACGAAGCTGGTGACGAGCACCATTGCGAGAGTCAGCCATGCGACCAGCAGGCCAATACTGCGGGTGATTGCTTCGAGCCGATCAGCCGTTGTCAGCATCGGCTGATCAGTGTTGCCAGAATGATGGGGAAACAAGCACGAGCAAAGTAAATATTTCCAGGCGTCCCAGCAGCATTGCGATTACACACACCCATTTCGCCAGATCGCTTAGGTCCCCAAAGCCGCTGGCAACCTCGCCGAGCCCCGGGCCCAAGTTGTTCAGTGTTGCTGCTACGGCTGAAAAGGCGGTTACCTGATCGATGCCATCGATCATCAGGAGCACCATCATGATGATAAAAACCACCACGTACACGGCAAAAAATCCCCACACCGATTCAATCACTCTTGGTGGAATCGATTTTCCGCCCAGCTTGACGGGAATTTCCGCATTCGGATGAACGAGGCGTTTTATTTCGCGCACGCCCTGTCTGTACAGCAACAGACAGCGCATAACTTTCATGCCGCCCCCGGTAGAACCGGCGCAGCCACCAATAAAACTTGCGAAAATCAGCAACACGGGAATAGCGCCCGGCCAGGCTGAAAAGTTCGTGGTGGTGAAACCCGTCGTTGTAGCGATGGAAACGACCTGAAAGAGCCCTTCATTGATGGCTTCTTCAAGAGTTTCGTACTCGCCAGCGACCAGCAAATAAAAGATGACTGCAACCGACAGGGCAATTAGGTTTTTTGTGTAGGCACGAAACTCCGAATCGCTGAGGTAGCCCACCAGGCTTTTACCCCGCCAGGCGATAAAGTGCAGCGAGAAATTTACTCCCGAAACAAACATGAAGAATATCGCAATACCATTAATTATCGTGTTGTCAAAATAACCGATGCTGGCATCGTGAGTAGAAAACCCGCCTATTGCTACTGTGCTGAATGCATGGCAGAGCGCATCAAATAACCCCATGCCAGCGTAGTAATACGCGACACCACAGGCAATCGTCAGTCCCAGGTAGATATACCAAAGCGCTTTAGCAGTTTCAGTAATCCTTGGTGTCAGCTTGGTGTCTTTAACTGGCCCTGCTATTTCCGCTCGATAGAGTTGCATGCCGCCTACGCCCAGCATTGGTAATACTGCGACGGCCAAAACGATAATGCCCATACCACCAAACCATTGCAGTTGCTGTCGGTAGTACAGCAATGATCTGGGCATATCATCCAGGCCGGTTAGTACGGTCGCGCCGGTGGTGGTTAACCCTGACATTGATTCGAAAATCGCATCCGTGAAACTGATGCTGGGTGCTTCGAAAAATATCAATGGGAGAGCTGCAAAACTACCAAGGCCGAACCAGAAGACTGCGACGATCAGAAACCCATCACGCAGGCGCAATTCTTCAAGGCGGTTCCGTACGGGAATCCAGATCAGTGCTCCGGACAATGCGGTGACCGCAAAGCCGGAGAAAAAGGCCGATGAGCCACTGTCGCCAAAATACAGAGAGACCGCAGCGGGGGGCAACATGGTTATGCTGAACATCATCAGCAATAACCCGAGTATGCGTTGAATAACGGCTAGGCGCATGAGGGTTTGGCCGTCTAAGTTTTCACTTGGAACAATTTCTCGACGTCATCAACATGGCGTCGGTCAGTCAGGAACAGGATGACGTGATCGTTTTCTTCGACCACCGTGTCATGGTGGGCCTGCATGACATCGTCACCGCGCACGAGTGCGCTGATACTTGTGCCCGGTGGCAGCTTGATCTCATCGATACGGCGCCCGACGATGCTTGAACGGCCCGACTCACTGTGTGCAACGGCCTCAATGGCTTCGGCCCGACCGCGTCGTAAAGAGTGCACCTTAACCACATCACCCTTACGCACGTGGGCCAGCAGCGAACTGATGGTGAATTGCTGTGGCGATACCGCCACGTCAATGTTGCTGCTCTCCACGAGTGCCGCATAGGAGGGCCTGTTTATAAGTGCCATCACCCTTTTGCAGCCGAGCCGTTTGGCTAGCATTGAGGACAGGATGTTTGCTTCCTCGGCGTTGGTAACGGCGACGAACACATCGGCGCCATCCACGTTTTCCTCCAGCATCAGATCCTCATCCGCGGCATCTCCGTGCAGAACGATCGTCCGGCCGAGCAGTTCGGATAGTTCTTTGGCCCGATCTTTGCTTCGCTCAATAATCTTGACCTGGTTGGTTTGCTCCAGTGCCGCCGCCAGCCGGTAACCAATGTTGCCGCCGCCAGCGATGACGACGCGACGTACCGGGTCCTCAAGCTTGCGCATTTCGCTCATTACGACCCGAATGTCTTTACGCGCGGCAATAAAAAATACTTCATCGTTTTGCTGTATGAGCGTGTCGCCTTCCGGTTTCACCGGATGGCCATTGCGGTAGATAGCTGCCACGCGTGCCTCTACGTTGGGCAGATGTTCGACCAGCGCGCGAATTTCCTGACCTACCAAAAGTCCACCCTCGTGTGCGCGTACACCGACCAGCCGTACCTTGCCTTCCGCAAACTCGAGCACCTGGAAGGCACCCGGGTAATGAATGAGCTGCTCAATGTTTTCTGTGACGAGTTGTTCCGGGCTGATGCAGACATCAACCGGCATGTTTTCCTGCTGGAACAGGTTAGGAGCATTGATGTACTCGGGTGCACGTACCCGGGCGATCTTGGTAGGAGTATTAAAGAGTGTATATGCGATCTGGCAGGCGACCATGTTGAGTTCATCACTGCTGGTCAGCGCGATGATCATGTCGGCTTTTTTAGCGCCGGCCCGTTCCAGTACGTCTGGATAAGCAGCGTGACCGACAACGGTGCGCACATCGAGTCGATCCTGCAGCTCCCGTAGAGCAGCGGGATTGATATCGACGATGGTTATCTGGTTCGCCTCTTCCCTGGCAAGCTGATAAGCGACGTTGGAACCTACCTGCCCGGCCCCGAGGATAAGAATATTCATGAATACGACAAATCCTTAAGCGGCAGAGTTTACATCAGTTCGAGGTTGGCATAGAACATCACCAGCCATTTTGTGCCCGCTGCCTCAAAGTTTACCTGCACACGTGCATGAGAGCCGGAGCCTTCGTAATTGAGCACGACGCCTTCCCCGAATTTGCCGTGTTTTACATGCTGGCCCAGCCTTATCCCGTCTGCTGGCGTCTCCTGAAAGGCATTACTGCGGCGATAAACAGGGCGCCGTACACGAATTTTGGGCCTTACCTCCTCGATATACTCCTCTGGTATTTCGGCCAGGAAGCGAGAGGCCTGCGCAAAAATATCCGTACCGTGCATGCGGCGTTGGTCGGCATGGCTCAAATACAATAGGCTCATCGCGCGCGTCGTGCCCACATAGCAGAGCCTGCGCTCTTCCTCCAGGCCGCCCGGATCATCAATCGAGCGCTTGTGCGGGAACAGCCCCTCCTCCATGCCCGCCATGAATACAAGTGGAAACTCGAGCCCCTTGGCGGAATGCAGCGTCATCAGCTGCACGCAGTCTTCCCACTTATCGGCCTGGCCTTCACCAGCCTCGAGCGCTGCGTGTGATAGGAACGCGGCCAGCGGTGGCAAGTCATCCTGCTCGTCGGGTTCAAAGGTTTGCGCGGCGCTGACGAGTTCCTCCAGGTTTTCTGCCCGGGTTTCGCCTTGCTCGCTATGGTCTTTTTTGAAATGCGGAATCAGCCCGGAGCGTTCGATCACATGGTCAACCTGCTCGTGGAGCGGCAGACTTTCCGTGGCATGCGCGAGCTCTTCCACCAGTGATAGGAACTTACTGGTAGCACTTGCCGCCCGTGCATTTAGCTGCCCACCGGCATCTCCAAAAGCCGACTCCCACAGGGATATAGAGTTGGCTCGCGCATACTCGCGAATCACGTCGACCGTGCGTGCTCCAATACCGCGAGTCGGCAGGTTGACCACGCGTTCGAACGATGTGTCATCCGCACGATTTTCGATCAGCCGCAGGTAGGCCAGCGCATCCTTGATTTCGGCGCGCTCAAAAAAGCGTAAACCCCCATATACGCGGTAGGGAATTTGCTGTTTGAATAAATATTCTTCAAAAACCCGGGACTGAGCATTCGAGCGATACAAAATTGCGGCTTCCGCACGCAGATTGCCCTGATTGACCCAGTCCTGGATGCGGGCAATGATGAATTCGGCTTCGTCGCGCTCGTTATAAGCGTTGTACAGGCGGATGGGCTCGCCTTCGTTGCCTTCGGTCCAGAGTTTCTTACCCAGCCGTTCGCTATTGTTGTTAATAATCGCGTTGGCAGCGTTCAGAATTGTTGAGGTCGAACGATAATTTTGTTCCAGCTTAATTTGCCGAATGCCCGGAAAATCCTTTTTGAGCTGAAACATGTTTTCGACTTTTGCGCCGCGCCAGCGATAAATTGACTGATCGTCGTCGCCGACCGCAAACAATATCCCCTGATCCCCCGTAAGTACGCGTAACCAGGCGTACTGCACGCTGTTGGTGTCCTGAAACTCATCCACCAATACGTGGCGAAAACGTCGCTGGTAATGAGCGAGTATTTCCGGCCGTTTCAGCCAGAGTTCGTGGGCACGCAGCAGGAGTTCGGCGAAATCCACGAGCCCCAGGCGGTCGCAATCCTCCTGGTAGCTACGATAAATACGCACTTGCATAGCCCGGGTGTGATCATTACGCGTGTCTATATGATCAGGACGCAGCCCTTCATCTTTCTGCTTGTTGATGAACCATTGCATCTCGCGAGGGGCCCAGGTCGTGTCATCCAGACCTAAGCTCTTGATCAGGCGGCGGAGCATACGCTGCTGATCCTGCGAGTCGATAATCTGGAAACCCTTGGGCAGGCCAGCATCCTCTGCATGCCTGCGCAGCAGGCGATGGGCCAGGCCGTGGAAGGTGCCGACCCAGAGATTGCCAACCGGCATATCGAGCAGTTGTTCTACGCGCCCACGCATTTCAGCGGCGGCCTTGTTGGTGAACGTTACGGCCATGATGCCGTGGGGAGAAACACCATCTACCTCAACCAGCCAGGCTATGCGGTGGACAAGCACGCGCGTTTTGCCGCTGCCAGCCCCGGCGATGACCAGCACGGGCTCCTGCGGCGCGGTTACGGCCTCCCGCTGTGCATCGTTCAGCGGATCAATAATGGTCGTGACATCCATATCTGCAGTCTAACGGTTCATCTTGCGGGTTAGTACGGGCAAACCCAGGCGCTCATCAGGCTGGGTCGTGGTCCGACGTAATCGTAGCGCGCACAATTATCTAACGACACCAGTGGCATGATGGGTGTTGAGCAGGGAATATGCGCCGCGGGATTCGCAACGGTAAAAGCGAGCGGCGGAGGTTCTGCCGAAAATATTGCACCACCGGTAACCCGTCGTACTGCTGCTGTGTCGAGCACATAGGTCTGGGCCAGCTCACAGGCGCGTTCGATACCTGCTCTATCGAGTTGTTCGACCAGAAACTCTATCTGACCCGTTTCCAGCGGCACCAAGCTGACCGGATAGCCGCCGACGATGATAGCGGCCAGTGTCCAAGCGAGTGCTCGTTCCAATGGTGGCGGCAACTCGTTATTTATCTGCTCCAGTGCGGCTTTCCATTCCGGTTCAGCCACAAATTTATTCAGAGCCGGGTCACTTAGCGTTGTAATCAGATCGGCAACCCGCAGCATTGCAAAGATTGAACCGTTCACGATGGCCTGGTCATACCAGTCGATAGCGCCCAGCGGGTCCCTGTGTTGGTGCAAACTGCGCACTGCAAGCTCATGTGCCGCGTCCAGATCGCCCGCTCCAGCTATGAGGATCAGTTCTGCCTCATCCGTGTTCACTATTCGCTGGTCCGGTGCGGATACCTCGAAGGATCCCATTGGGTAGCCACGTTTTGCCATCCAGACCCAGTAGCCCCGCATTAATGTTTCGCCGGCGTAGCCCTGCGCAGTCAGGAATACCGCCATATCATCAAGTGTGTTTATACGCGGCAACGCCGGATCAAATTCTGCGATGTTTGTTGCGGGCAGCGGTAAAGGTTCGGCAGGTGCGTTGGCAAGGTTGACGACCATGCTGACGATGATCCACAGTAAAACGCCGAGCAGCGCCGTTGCCATTAGTACAGAGAGAGTAAACCGTGACACGTATCAGCCGGTGGAGCGTGAGGCGACGTGATTCAGGTTGATAACCGACAGTAGCAGCAGTGCCGCGACACCGTTGTGAGCCGTAGCGACTGCGAGCGGTAGACCAAACCAGACAGCTGACAGGCCGAGACACACCTGGCCGATTAACGTTACCCAGATGGCCATGCAAGCTGCACGCATGTCAGGTCCGCTGCTGTGGTTACGCCAGAACCCGATGGTGATGAACAGCAGTAACAGTGATGTCACGATAGCGCCCAGTCGATGAGAGAAGTGTATTGCAACCCGGGCAGGTGCTTCGAGTACGCCGAACTCGTAGTTAACCCCGAGTCCACGCCACATAACAAAGCCTTCATTGAAATCGGCTTGTTCGGGCCACCACTGGCCGAGGCAGGTAGGCAGATCAGGGCAAGCCAGGGCTGCGTAATTGGAACTGACCCAGCCGCCCAGCGCGATCTGGCCAATGAGCACCAGCAACCCGATGGCCGCCGGCCAGGCGATACGCCGTGCCATGGCGTTGCGGGCGCCACGCAAGTTATCGAGTAGCAGCCAGAACAGCAGTCCCAGAGTGGTCAGCCCGCCCAGCAGGTGGCCCATAACGATCACGGGTTTGAGCAGTAACGTCACCGTCCACATGCCCAGCAGGCCCTGAAAAATGACCACGCCTAGCAACACCAGTGGTGTTTTGACAGGCTGCCCCTGCGACTGTCGATTCAGCCATGCGAGGCACGCAATTATTAAAATTGCAAAGCCCAGCATCGCGGCAACATAGCGATGCACCATCTCATACCAGGCCTTGCCTACTTCAACCGGTCGTTCCGGCCACGCTTCACTGGCGGTTGCGGTATCTATATCGGTGGGGATTAAAACGCCGTAGCAGCCCGGCCAGTCCGGGCAACCCAGGCCCGCATCGTTGAGTCGCACATAGGCACCGAGCACCACCACAAACAGCGTGAGTGCTGTCGCAAACAAGACGAGCCTTCGATACCACATGGACATGGAAGCTTCCTTACGCCTAAGATTTACGTTAATTTTTTGTCTTAGCCGATGCCAGACAGTTTTAACAGATGTGTAATGTCTTCACGCATATCGCTCATGCTGGTGCCGGGCGGATAATGCATCATCAGATTTCCGAGTGGGTCGGCCAGAAAAATCTCACCGTTTTCATACCCGCCGATAATGGTACGAATCTCAGCGGATATATTCGGGTCAACGACGATAAGCACCGGGTGCTCGTTATCGAACTCACCTCTGATGGCTCCCTCATCGGCAGGCAAAAATACCGTCTGCAGACGCGTCATTTTAGGTCCAAGCGACAGGCGAATCTGGCGAATGTGCTCAAGGGTCTCAAGGCAAGTGGAATCGCATTCGTTGTTTGCGAGCACGAGTAATGACCAGATTTTTCGCAAGCGCCTTTGGGGGTCCGCTTCACTCAATGGCGCATCCGGTAATAATCGGGACGGCGTAATTAGTTGACCATGCTCAGTGCTGCCAATTGATTGCCATGTGTCTTCCGAAAAATACATGTACATGGCAATAAAAATGGGCATAGCAAATATCAGGCTGATTAATATCAGCGTGCGTTGGCCGCGTTTTCGTGCATCGTTCATAAGGCGTCCTTATTCATTGCCGTGGACATTCACGGCGTTATTCGTTGGATCACTGCGACGCCAGCGCACAATCAGGATGATGTAGAAAATGATGGCAAGTATCGCAAACGAAAACCACTGGAAGGCATAACCATAATTAGTATTGGGGTCCACATGTAGTGCTTTCCATTTGCGTGTGTAACCGTCTGGCTGCCCGGCAATCAGCAGTAACTGATAGGGTGCTACACGTGTGCCCAGCGACGTTTCAATTGTTTCCTGGTCCGGGTAGAGCATGCGACGTGGCCAGGGCATGTCGCTCGGATACTCGGTATCGAAACGCATACCGGGGGCAGCAAATTTATTCACGATGCCGGTAATTGTGCGTGTGTCCGCACCCACGCTGATATCCGGCAGCACGCGTCGATCTGGGTTGGCCCGCACCCAGCCGCGGTTCACCATGATGATTACCGTGCCTGTGTCAAAAGGTGTCAGCACCTCGTAGCCGTTTATTCCATTGTGGACGATGTTGTCGAGCATGATCTGCTGGTCAGGCAGGAAAGAGCCTTCAAGTTGCATTCTGCGGTAGCGGTTATCCGTGGCAGCTGCGTCGTCAATGGGCGCATACAGAAGTTCCATGCCCGCGCCCGTGGCAAACGAATCCTCGAGCGCTTCTTTCTCAGCTGCCCTGCGCAGCTGCCAAAAACCTGCGGAGATGAACACCGTCAGCAACACTACCAGCATCACTGAGGCGACGATGAGTTGCATGTAGCGATTCATCCCGGTTGCTCCGGGGTTAGCTGCGCTGTAGGGTTGCGTTCGATTTTTCATTATGCTGTCAAAAGCCGCGGCCTTTTACGCCGTGGAATTGTTGGTAAAAGGTTAACGCCATGATTATTAAGTATCTGATTGTTGCGGTACTCATTGCTATTGTGGTTAGCCTGGGTATGGGCCTGTTTTTTCTGCTTACCGACAAGGGCGAGTCCAAACGCATGGTGCATTCGCTTACCGTGCGTATCGGCCTGTCCGTGGTGTTGTTTGTGCTGTTGTTTATTGCCTGGTACTTCGGCCTGATTCAGCCCCACCCGGTTATGCCGTGAGCAGCTCTGCCTGCCGGGCGGCAATTATACGCATACCCATAGTCATTCTTTCACGGCAACCCTTAATCTGTGGTGTGCGCTCGTCAGGATTTTAGTCTGGACAGCGGAAAGCTTGCCTCGCCGTCATGCATAGCAACGCCGGCGTCAGCCTGGCCGGTCCAGGCCTGACCCGTGATGACCTCAACGCTTGTGCGGAGTTTGCCCTGAGTGTTTCGGGTGACTTCCAGTTCTTGCAGCATACGTTGCCACAGACGAGGTGTAGTCAGGCCGCGTCTGCGTTCGCACAGCTTGTTGGTGGCAGCTACTCCACGGAGGTCGTTGATGAGTTTGGTGACATCGCTGTAATTTACAGTCAGGTTTTCAACATCCATCACGGGTTCCCGAAAGCCCGCTTGTACCAGTCGGTCGCCGATATTGTGCATGTCCGCAAACGCATGCACATGCGGTAATGGATCTACCTTCGACCAGGCATAGCGTAACTCTATTAAAGTGTCGGGCCCGAGTGTGCTGAACAGAAACAGGCCGGGGTTACGCAGCACCCGCCGCGCTTCACGAAACACCTGCTCGTGGTCGGCGCAGCCCGGCAGCATCAAGTTGGATATCACTATGTCGACGCTGGCATCTGCCAGCGGTAATTGATGTGCGTCGGCGCATATCGGGGCTTCAATATTGGATCCGGAACACAGCATGTTTGTTGACCAGTCGAGGCCGACGATTAATGCAGCGGGAAAGTATGTGCGTAATTGAGCGATAGTCGTGCCGGTACCTGTGCCCAAATCGAGAATATTGTCAGGCGTTAAGCTGATCAGGCCGAGGCGCTCCAGCAATCGCGCACGAATTTCTGCGCAGAAGAAGTCTGCGTCATCGTAACCGGGTGCGATTTGATCGCAGCTTGCGCGTAACAGAGGTTGATCCAGTTCGTGCATAACGTCAGGGTTGATGGGCATTTGGCCCGGCCCGGTTTAAGATTCCGGACTATGACTGCGGTAGGGTTCGGGCTCGATACCCAGCCTGTGCATCAACTGTTGGTCTTGTTGCGTATCCGGATTATTGGTCGTGAGCAGTTTCTCGCCATAGAAAATCGAGTTAGCGCCTGCTAAGAAACACAACGCCTGGGTTTCGTCACTCATTTCCTCGCGACCTGCGGAAAGACGTACGTGTGAGGCTGGCATCAGTATGCGGGCAACAGCAATGCAGCGTACAAAATCGATGGGATCGAAGGCATCCTCGTTTGCCAGTGGTGTACCCTCGACCTGTACCAGTTGGTTGATTGGCACGCTGCCCGGATGCTCCGGCAGGGTTGCGAGCGTGTGCAGCAACTCGACCCGGTCCAGCTCGCTTTCACCCATACCGACGATACCGCCGCAACAAACTTTCAGCCCCGCATCGCGCACCGACTGCAAGGTGTCGAATCGGTGTTTATAAGTGCGCGTGGTAATAATCTGCTTGTAGTAATTCTCGGATGTATCAAGGTTGTGGTTGTAGTAATCGAGTCCGGCCTCTTTAAGCTCCTGAGCCTGGCCGGGTGTCAGCATGCCGAGCGTTGCACAGGTTTCCATGCCGAGATCGCTAACGGCCTTAACCATGGTGGTGATTTGCTTAAGCTGTTTTGCTTTGGGCGAACGCCATGCTGCACCCATGCAGAAACGGGTTGCACCCTGATCTTTCGCCGCCTGTGCATTTTTCAGTACTTCATCGAGTTCCAATAACGGCTCGTTATCAACGCCCGCTGCATAGCGAATACTTTGCGGACAGTAGCTGCAATCTTCCGGACAACCACCGGTCTTCACACTTAACAGCGTGCTGATCTGTACCTGGTTCGGGTTGAAATGTTTTCTATGTATGCTCAGGGCTGCAAACAGCAGGTCGGCAAATGGGGCGGTGTAGAGTGCCTGTACTTCTTCCAGCGTCCAGTCGGTGCGCGCTATGCCAGCGACGACACTGCCCCAGTCCGGTTGCGGGGTGCTATCGCCCTGAGGGGCTTTAGTTGCTCCGTCCATTTATTGCTAAATCCTTATTAAATGAAGCTTTTTTAGCCATGCGGCTATTGCTACAAGCATTGTATGAGTGTCTATGGTTCATCATTCTCGCAGCAGAGCCGCCGCTGTCAACCTGCAGGGACCTCGCTGGTTGACAGGCTGCTGGCCGGGATTTCGCCCTGGCGCTGCGTGTTATGCGGTGACAGGGCTGTGGGAATGGACCTCTGTATGGGCTGTCTGGACGACCTGCCGTGGCTTGGAGTTACCTGCCGCCACTGCGGAATTCCGCTGACTACCGGCGGGACTGTCAGCTGCGGGGCGTGCATAAGCCTGGAGATCAAACTGGATCAGTGTGTGGTGGCACTGGCTTATGAATATCCGGTCGCGCAGATGATTGCAGCGTTAAAGTATCGGCGCGACACAAGTTATGCGCGAGTTTTGGGTGAACTGCTCAGCATTCGCCTGTTAGAAGCGGTGCATGCCAATGAACTGCAATTGCCTGAGCTGCTGTTGCCTGTGCCGTTGCATCCGTTGCGTCAGATCCGTCGTACATTTAATCAGTCCCTGTTGATTGCAGAACATCTGGCAAACGCGTTGGGGTTGCCTGTTGATGCACGCTCTCTGCGCCGGATTCGTAACACACCTCCGCAAACAGGCTTACGCCGTAACGCGCGGCAGAAAAACCTGCACAGGAGTTTTGCAGCCAACAATGATCTTGACGGGATGAGCGTTGCGATTATCGATGACGTTATTACGACGGCTAC
>PVMS01084158.1_pt1 | contig 12374 bp, 14 predicted proteins | sample 1853461 | NCBI WGS metagenome assembly PVMS01 (sample SAMN08582032, study PRJNA380276) | Marine sediment metagenome, whole genome shotgun sequencing project. | isolation source: ocean sediment barecode stripped | collected 2017
AGCTGCTATCCTTCCTGTTTGGACGTTGCTCCAGCCAAGAGATTATATAAATAGTCACCAGCTTATAATAGGTCTTGGAATTTTAATATTAGGTCTGTTTGTTGCGCATCCCGTGATGCAGGCGCCTGCAATTAATTTCAGTGCAGAAGGTGGAGTGCCTATATTTCCATTTATTTTTGTAACTATAGCCTGTGGGGCGATTAGCGGGTTTCATGGTCTGGTATCTAGTGGAACAACATCTAAGCAACTAAATAAAATGACCGATGCAAGACAGATTGGTTATGGTGGAATGCTTGGAGAAGGAATACTCGCTATGATTGCAACACTTGCTTGCGCCGCCGGAATACAGAGAGCTGATTGGCTGGTTCATTACGGCAGCTGGCAATCTGCAGCAAGCGGTGGAATTGCCAATTTTGTTTTAGGAGCAACCAGTTTTTTAAAAGCGTTAAGCATACCCGAGCTTTTTGGAAGCACGTTAATTAGTGTAATTGTTATTAGCTTTGCGGCTACTTCGTTGGACACCGCTACTAGGATACAACGATTGATATTGGGCGAACTTGGAAACGCATATAAAATAGAACCTCTCAAAAATCGATATATAGGGTCCTTGCTTGCAGTTATTCCTGCGTTATTGCTAGCGCTGCTAGCTCAAGCTCCGGGTAAAGGCCTGGGTTCGGGAGGATTTCTTTTATGGCCTCTTTTTGGAGCTACGAATCAGTTGGTTGGTGGTTTAACATTACTTGTTGCTACTATCTACCTATGGAAATCAGGTAAGCCTGTAATATATACACTGGTGCCGATGGTTTTTTTGATGTTTATTACAATCGGATCTATGATCCTGAATTTCAAAGCCTTTATTAACAACCCGCTATTGTTAGTTCTTTCTGCAATAGTCTTGGCTCTGGCGGTATGGTTATTACTGGAGGCTTTTATAGTCTATAAAAATTCGAAGAAAAAAGAAATTATGAAATAACAACAATCACTCTGGGGTCAGTTGTATTCTTTTGTGTGTTTATAAAATTCAGGGAGTATTTCTCCAGATTTTCCTCTAAGAGAAAGATCATACAAACCTGTCCCCGGTGTTGTATCAAGATTTATCTCGATGACTTTTTTGCCGGATCTCATTGCCATAAGCCCCATAGATGCCGCTGGCTCAACTACACCGGATGTGCCTACAATTAACATTACATCGCAATTGTCGATTGCTATAACGCAGGAATCGATTGTCGACATTGGAATTATCTCATTAAACCATACAACATTTGGTCTGGTCATTTCACCGCATTTCTTACAACTTGGAGGAAGCTGTTTTAGGGGCACTTCATAATCAAAATAAATATGCACGCACTTAGTACACCTCATCTGCCATATATTTCCGTGCATTTCTATTATGTTTTTATTTCCTGCCTTTTTATGGAGTCCATCAATATTTTGAGTAATTAGAGTGAATCCTTCTTTTTTGTTTTCCAGTTCAACCAGTGCATAATGACCCGGGTTTGGCTCTGCTTCTATGATAGTCTGTCTTCTTAAATCGTACCACTCCCAGACAAATTTAGGATCTTTGGCAAAAGCCTGAGGTGTGGCTATATCTTCGGGTTTATACTCTTTCCAGAGCCCTTGATCTCCTCTAAATGTCGGAATGCCGCTCTCTGCAGAAATGCCAGCGCCAGTTAGAATTGTGATATTATTGGCATTTTCGACTATTTCTCTTGCTTGTTCTAAACTTTTTCTGTCCATGCTATATATTCTAATTATTCTTATTACTAAGTTCAAAAAGCATTATTTTTTTAGATTGTCAATTTCATCAATGATAGCATCTCTGATTTGAGTTGTTTTTGCATTTCCACCTATATCTCTTGTAAGATATTCACCTTTCTTGATCACTTTTTCTACGGATTTCTCGATCATGCTAGCTTGTTTAAGATAGCCTATAAATCTAAGTAATATTGCACCTGAAAGAATTACGGCAATCGGATTTGCTACGTTTTTACCGGCTATGTCAGGTGCGCTTCCATGTGCAGCTTCAAACACTGCACTATCTTTGCCTATATTAGCCCCTGGTGCAAACCCAAGGCCTCCAACAAGTGCGGCACAAATCTCAGAAACTATGTCTCCGTATAGATTTTCAGTGAGTATTACATCGAACTGATTTGGGTTTAAAACAAGCTGCATACATGCATTGTCGATGATCATTTCTTCGTATTTAATAGTGGAATATTTTTTTGCCACTTGAGCTACACTGCTAATAAATAGTCCATCGCTTAACTTCATAATGTTTGCCTTGTGAAGTACTGTTATTTTTTTTCTTTTTCTCCTTTTAGCGTATCTAAAAGCAAAATCAGCAATATTTTTCGAAGCTGATTCAGTTATAACTTTCAACGTTTCTACCACTCCGGGTGCAATTTGATATTCGAGACCAGCATATAGATCTTCTGTATTTTCTCTAACAACTACCAGGTCTATATTCTCAAACTTTTTATTTAAGCCAAGGCTGCTTTTAACGGGTCTGAAATTTGCAAATAGATTTAGTGTTTTTCTTATTGTTACATTTACGCTTCTAAAACCTTTTCCAATGGGGGTACTTACAGGGCCTTTAAGGGCAATTTTATTTTTCTTTATTGAATCAAACGTAATTTCAGGAATTACTGTTTTATATTTTTTAATACAAGAAGCTCCAGCGGGAACTTTTTCCCAATTTATCTTAACCCCAGTAGAATTCATTACCTTTACAGCTGCATCAGTAACTTCTGTACCAATACCGTCTCCGGGTATAAGCGTTACATTTACTATATCTTTCTTTTTCATGATATTAGTTATTTAAGAAATAGTTAGGTTTAAAAATAATAATTTTCAATTCTATCCCATAATATTATATAATCCATAATTATCGATAAAAATATGGAGGGATTATATGGGAAACTTTAAAATCTTTACTCTCAATGATGATATGACAACTATTAGTGAATCCACCTTAGAAAACTTTATATACGGATTGAGAGGAGAAGTGCTTCTAAATAATCATCCAGAATATGATGAGGTTAGGAAGATATGGAACGGGATGATAGACAAAAAACCAGCAATTATTGTCCGCTGTATGGGTGTAGCGGACATTATTGATTGTATAAACCTTGCTCGTGAAAACAACTTGTTAATCTCGGTTAGGGGAGGGGGTCATAATATTGCCGGCAGTGCAGTGTGTGAAGCGGGCTTAATGATTGACCTTTCTCTTATGAGGTCAGTGCTAGTTGATCCTGATAAAAAGACAGCAAATGTCTCACCCGGGTGCCTCCTAGGAGAAGTGGATCATGAAACACAAAGGTTTGGATTAATAGTGCCCGCGGGAATTGTTACAACAACCGGTGCTGCAGGTCTTACTCTTGGAGGAGGGTTTGGATGGACATCCAGAAAGTTTGGTCTTACATGTGACAATGTTATCTCTTATGACGTGGTAACTTCTGAAGGCGAATTTATTAAAGCTAGCGAGAATCAAAATCCTGAACTTTATTGGGGACTGAAGGGTGGAGGAGGAAACTTTGGTATAGTATCTAATTTTGAATACAGACTTCATGAACTGGGTCCTCAGGTTACAGCCGGGATGTGTTTTTACCCACTGGAATATGCCATAGATGTGCTTAATTTTTTCAAAGATTATTGCCAGGAAGTTCCTGATGAAGTATCGATGATTTGCGTCTTTAGATGCGTTCCCGATGCCCCGGCATTTCCAAAAAGTGAAGTCGGAAAACCAATGATAGTTTTGGGTTATTGTTATTCAGGGCCGGTGGAAGAGGGGAAAAAATATGCAAAACCAATAGGGCAAATAGGAAAACCTTATGCAAATATGATAAAACCCATGATGTTCAGAGATCTGCAAAGCCTGCTTGACGCAGGTCAGCCAAAAGGAAGAAACTATTACTGGAAGGCTGAAAATCTTAAACCCTTAAGTGACGGGTGTATCGATACGCTTATTGAACATGTCTCGGGGATTACATCTCCAACAACGCTAGTAGCTCTATTCCAGATGAAGGGAGCTATCAGTAGCGTTGGAGAAAATGATACGGCATATAGCCATAGAGATGCGGCTATTGCACTTAATATTAATGCCTCATGGGACGATCCGGATGAAGAGAAAACTCATATTGAATGGACTAGAAACTTCTGGAAATCATTACAGCCATATTCAACAGGTGGTGCATATATTAATTTCCAGAGCAGTGATGAAGGTGAGCAAAGGGTGCAGGACACCTACGGCTTGCAAAAGCTTAAAAGGCTCACCGCTTTAAAAAATGAGTATGATCCCAACAATCTTTTCAGATTAAATCAGAATATTAAACCTAGTGTTTAATTCTTTCTATAAAGCAACATGACCCCTAGGATGTTCTTGTTTCAAAATATAGCTGTTTGTAATATCTAGTTATTTCTTAATAAAACTATAAGTATTTAATTAAGTGAAACTAACTTTTGTATGTATGAATTAAATTTACTACCATAGTATAGTTGTGGTCGTACGACCTCAACAAGCCAACCGTTAACTCAGAATGGGGATATAATTTAATCTAAGTTTAAAGGTTGGATTATGACTAATCGAGGACGTAGGCATTTAAAAAATAGAGCTTTATTCACACAAGCTCTGATCATTGTTGCATTAATATTATCAATATTCCTCTTTGCTAAAAACCCTGCATCTTCTTCCATTCTAAGGACAAGTAGTACACTGTTGAATATTGAATGGGGAATGTCGCCTGACGAAGTTTTGTATGCAACTAAGGGGTACTCCAGAGATGCCGAGCTTATAGAAGATGGTGACAATGCAGTTCTCACTCAGAGAGAGCGAATAACCGACAGTGATATTGCTGCAAAATCTGAAGTGCTATATTCATTTAAAAATGGTCAGCTTTACAATATTAAAATCACAAAGACTATAAAATATTGGCCTGATTTTATACTGGAGCAGTTGCTGTATAAAACGGTGGCTAATTATGAGATAGACAATGCATTTAAAAGTCTTACCCAAGGTAAGATATATCAGGCTGAAAATACAGATGAGCGTAAAGTCATTTACCTAGGATATGATGATTTTAGAAATCCAATACATGCATTTGTCGAAATGAGTTCAAAGCTTTAAAAATATATTTATAAAGGCTTCCTACTTTAAGAATTATTTGTTTCTTCAAGCACTTTCTTTTTTAATTCAATGAATTTGGAATGTTGAATATTCAGTAGCCTTCTTAATTTATGTGATAGGTAATGTTCGTATTTATCAAGCGTACCATCAGAATAAATTGCCTGCCAAACCATTTCCATTAACTCGAACTTTTCATCAATCGACAGCTCTTCGTTAATTAAGTTAGTAAAGTGCCAGACGTCCGGTTGTTCTTCTCTCTGTTTTTTTGAAATGTTAATAAGCTGATCAACTTCACTCCGGGAAAGTTTAAATTTATCTGTAAGAAGGTCTACTATTTTATCTGATTCTTCTATTGAAAAGTGTGAATCGGCTGTGACAGCTTCTAACAGTATTACACATGTTGCTATTTGCAATTTTGTATTCTGATTGGAAAAATAAATCTACATTTACTGTAGATTTGTCTTTATTCTTAAAAGTTTTTTTAAGTAATTTGAGGATCAATTTTTTATCCTTTATTTATTTGTTATTAAATAATATAATTATTAAAAAATATTTTCAAAAAATATTCTTGACGCTTTTGAGTAACTTATCCTATAATAGTATCTATATTCTAAAAATCAGGAGCAATTAATGCTTACACTAGCAGAAGACATTATACTTTTACTACTCGACGATGATACAGGCAAGTTAGCCAGCATAGACTTAATGACACTGAACTATGCGATGGCAGGCGCTGTTTTAATGGATCTTGCTTTAAGAAATAAGATAGACAACGATTTAGAAAGTCTTATCGTAGCCGATTCTACTCCAACAGGGCTACAAATGTTAGACACGTATCTCGATAAGATTAGTAGTGAAAATAAAGAGAATAATACACGCTACTGGCTTACAGAACTTTCAAATTATGGTGAAGATATAGTTGATTCAGCCCTCAATATGCTGGTAGAAAAAAAGATTTTAAAGACCGAAGAAAAGAAAATATTGTGGGTTATAGGTACAAGAGTATATCCTATGATTGATGATAAGGAGGAAAAAGAGGTTAAGAGGAGGATTATTGATTTACTCATGAGTGATGAAATCCCAACCCCTCAGGATGTGGTTTTAGTTAGCCTTATGGATACTTGTTCTCTTTTTACCACGATTCTCAGCAGTAAAGAGGTTGAAAGACTTTCTTCCAGAATAGAACAGATTAGAAAATTAGACCTTATAGGACAAGAAGTAACCAAGGTACTGGAAAGGCTCCGGTCAGATATTGCAGAAGCTATGTTAATGCTTCCCACTTAAGGCATAATAGATATAATTAAAATATATATACAGAGGAATAAGATATGAATATTGGCGAAGAAAAAGTTGGTAGTGTCTTAGTACTTAAACCTGAATCAAGGATTGACTCTCAAAATTCAAAGGATTTTGAAGACGGTGTTTTGAGTCGAACAGATAACGAAAAATCAATACTGTTAGATTTTTCAGATGTTGAATATATTAGCAGTGCATGTTTAAGAACCCTTTTAACGTTAACCAAAAAAATTAAAGAACAGGGTGGCAACATAGCAATAACCAGTTTAACGGAAAATGTTAAACAGATATTTAAGGTAAGCGGGTTTGATACAATTCTCCAATTATTTGAAGATAAGGATGAAGCTATAAAAAGTTTTTAAACTTAATGTAAATTAACTTTACCGTCTGGTGTGTCTTTTTGCTGATTAACCGTATGTCTAAATACATAGCTGTCTGTCTCAATGGCGTTTATCCCAATTTCTAACATGATTGATTAAACAATTAAGCTTGAGATACTGTACATACAGGCAGCATTAGAGGACTCAAAAAACGCATAATATATCTCTTAAAATAGGCCAAATGCGGTTCTAAGGCAATATTATTACTGGTTATTAATATCGTATTATGTATTTGAAAATGGATTGCTTATTTTTTGCTTAGGGCATCGGTATTTAGCTGAACATCATGGCTCGTATTTGTATTTTGATATTTATTTACAGCTATACCGGCTGTAAACCCGATAACAAAAATTATAAGCAAAGATATAATATTTCTAAAAATGTGCTTCATCATAATTTCCTCCCTGAAAACCATAATGGCAATCTTTAATACCTAAGTCTTAAGTTTAATCGCATAATCATAGCAAGTCAATATTAATTTTTAGAAAATCATTCTATCCAATTAAAATAATTAGAATTATTTTTAAGTTAATTATATATTTGTCTTGACATTTAATGCTTTATTTTTAACACTAGTGTCCATGTTAGAGGGTTATTTACCTATATTTTTAATGATAATTATTGCAGGGGGGCTTGCCACTGTTTTATTAACTATTTCCCATCTGCTTGGTCATAAAACTTATGACAAAATAAAGCTCTCGCCCTATGAATGCGGCGTTAACCCGGTTGGAGATGCCAGGGAGAAGTTTTCAGTAAAATATTATGTGATTGCAGCTCTGTTTATTCTGTTTGATGTAGAAATACTATTTTTATTTGCATGGGCTGTTGTTTATAAAAAACTGGGTTTAATTGTCTTTATTGAGATAATAATATTTTTCATTGTCATTCTTACAGGTTATTTCTATATGCTTAAACGGGGAGCTCTAAAATGGGAGTGAATATGAACTCCAACCTTGGAGGGGACGGATTTTTAACAACAACTATAAATAAGGTTGCTAAATGGGGTAGAAAAAATAGCCTTTGGCCCATGCCTTTTGGTACGGCGTGCTGCGCTATTGAAATGATGGGGACGTTTGCATCAAGATATGATATTTCCAGGTTTGGCGCTGAGGCAGTAAGGTTTTCTCCCAGGCAGGCAGATCTTATGATAGTGTCTGGTACAATCACATATAAACTGGCCTCGGTATGCAGAAGAATTTATGACCAAATGCCAAACCCAAAGTGGGTTATAGCAATGGGCTCATGTACATGCGGGGGCGGCCCTTTTGACAGTTATGCCGTTGTACAAGGTATAGACGAATTCTTGCCAGTGGATGTTTATGTGGGAGGTTGTCCTCCAAGACCTGAAGCTCTTATAGACGCTGTGATTAAAATTCAAAAGAAAATAGAAATTGAAGGTGCTCCTATAGTATGAGCATTGGTTCTGAATCAATAATTGATTCTATAAAGTCGCGCTTTGATTCTTCAATTTATAAGTCCGAATCCTTCAGGGATGAATCTACATTATTTGTAAAAAAAGACAGTTTTTTACAATTTTGCAGATCATTAAAGCAAGATTTCAAATTTACTTATCTTATAGATATTACAGCAGTTGATTATCTGGATATAAGGGTTCCTCGTTATGAAATGGTATATCTGTTCCATAGATTTGGAGATGACTATAACGAAAACATAAGGATTAGAATTAAGGTAGAGTTAGAGGATAGCGACATTACAATTGATTCGATCACGCCCATTTGGAGCGGCGCCAACTGGCTTGAAAGAGAAGTACTGGATATGTTTGGAATAGAGTTTAGGGGTCATCCCGATCCAAGAAGGATTTTAATGCCCGAAGATTACAAACCACACCCCCTCAGAAAAGATTTTGATGTACGAAACAGGCAGCCCTCAAAAGAGAGTTTTGAAAAGGAACTTAAAGAGGGTTTTGAATAATGGAAAGAGTCGAATTTATTACAGAGTCGCCTGACAGCGGAGGTGGCGTATCAACTAAGTCCATGATACTCAATATGGGCCCGCAGCATCCCGCGACTCATGGCGTGTTGAGGATAGTACTTCACCTGGACGGAGAAGTCGTAGTAAAGGCTGTTCCTTATATTGGATATTTACATAGAGGCATCGAAAAACTTTGTGAAAATATTACCTATCAGCAGTGCCTTCCGTACACCGACAGAATGGACTACCTGGCCTCAATCTGTAATAATATAGGATTCATTCTTACTGTAGAAAAGCTGCTTGGCATCGAAGATGAAATACCGGAGAGGGCAAAGGTTACAGAGGTTATTTTATTTGAGCTTGGAAGAATAGAATCTCATCTGGTGGGAATTGGAACTCATGCCCTAGATTTAGGCGCAATGACCGCATTTTTTTATTGTTTTAAGGAAAGGGAAAGAATTTATGACATCTTAGAGCTTGTTTGCGGGGCCAGGCTTACGACTTCTTATCCAAGGGTAGGGGGTCTGCCTCTTGATCTTCCCGAGGACTTTGAGCAAAAAATAAGAAATTTCCTGAAAATATTCCCTAAGACTATCGATGAGGTTGATAAGCTTCTTACAAGAAATAAAATCTGGGTGCAGAGAACAAAAGATGTTGCCTTTATAAGTGCTGAAGATGCAATAAATTTAGGTATTTCGGGGCCTACGCTGAGAGGAAGCGGAGTTCCTCATGACCTGAGAAAATCGAATACCTATTTAGATTATGACAGGTATGATTTTGAAATACCGGTTGGCACAGACGGCGATGCTTATTCCAGATATCTTTGCCGCATGGAGGAGATGAGGCAGAGTGTAAAGATAATTGAACAGGCAATCAGTAACCTGCCTGACGGTCCCTATGCAGCCGACCTTCCCAATATAGTACTGCCCGAAAAAGAGCTTGTTTATACTAAAATGGAGTCACTGATAAGGCATTTTGTCTTAGTTTACGAAGGGTTTAAACCGCCGGTTGGAGAGGTATACCACGGGGTGGAAAATCCAAAGGGTGAGCTTGGGTATTATTTGGTAAGTGACGGCACAGCCAAGCCCTACAGAATGAGAGTCAGAGGGCCTTCTTTTGTAAACATGCAGGCCATTCCTCAGATGGTTAAAGGCGCACTTCTTGCAGACGTCATAACGGCTATTGGAAGCCTCGATATAGTTTTAGGCGAGATTGATAGATAATCTTTATTCTATTGAATTGCAAATTCAACTAGCGAACGAAGACTCTTCTGTGGAGTTACATTAACTTGAAGTTGCAGTATATAAGAGCCGGAAAGCCAGTTCTTTAGGCCAGAGGGTTCTACACTATATTGATATACTTCTTTTGTACTAAAAATAATCCAAAAATTTAATATAAGATGGGATTCCCTAATTTGGACTAATAAGTTAGACATAATCTTAAAAACATTTATTACTGTGAAACTTATGGAGCAGTTTGAATATCAACATCCTTGGGCACTTTAAACTCAAAAACAGAGTCTTTAATACCCTTGTTTATCTTAATATTGTTGAATTTAATTGTGCTCTTATTACCAAATGCGTCGTATATATACATCCGTTCAATTAGAAGATTTTCCATATTAACGGCAATTATTTGCTTATTAATTGTATCATCTTCACTATCCTGCGGAATGAGCTCTACCAGATAGTATTTAGTATCATCGAGTGTTGTTTTAGAAATATTAATCTTATAAATTTTCTTAAGATTATTTAAATCAGATAGTAGAGATAGTATATTGGTATTACCGCCAAGGTCTTTAATATCTCGTTTGATTGCATACTTTTCTTCAACATAGTAATACCAGAGGTAATTACCATCAGATACGATTTGCTCGTTTTTAGGAATGTTGTAGTTCCATCTTATTTTGCCAGGTTTTTTTATCCACATTTCACCAATATTGGTCTGGACTTTATCAAGGGATCTTACAGGCTGTTCCTGTCTGAAAGTTGCGTAATAGTCGTTAACATTTTTATATTTGTTTTCTATTTTGGCGATAACTTCATCCGAGCTGCTGCCGTTTGCAAGCAGTATAGAGGTAATACTAAAAAATATAGTTAGAAATGTTATGAAATATTTCAATATGATAACTCCTTAAGCATATTTGAATCAATATATACTTCTCTTGGTTTTCCTGCAGATCCCTGCTGTCCTATAAATCCTTCTTTTTCCATTATTTCAACAATCCGGGCTGCTCTATTATATCCAATCTTGAGCCTTCTTTGTAACATAGATATTGAGGCCTGACCAGTTTCGCTAATTATTCTTAAGGCCTCGGCATAGAGCTCGTCTTTTTCGTCTTCCAGATTCTCATCTTCTGAAGCCTCCTGAAGCTTGGTGATTTCCTGAATATAATCAGGAAAGGCCTGCGATTTTAGGAATTCTGAAACTTTATTACTTTCACTCTCTGATATAAAAGCTCCCTGTACCCTTATCAAATTGGAAGTGCCGGGTTCTAAATACAGCATATCGCCTTTGCCCAGCAACTGTTCTGCTCCGGAGGCATCTAAAATGATTCTGGAATCAATTCTAGAAGAGACCAGGAATGATACACGTGCGGGGAAATTTGCTTTAATCAGTCCTGCTACTACATCGGCAGAAGGTCTCTGGGTAGCTACTATAAGATGTATTCCTGCTGCACGAGCCATTTGTGAGAGCCTCGTGATTGATTCTTTTATATCGCTTGGAGCCACCATCATCAGATCGGCCAGTTCATCGATTATTATAATCAGATATGGAAGTGGACTTGGACTGTCCTCTGAGCCTGCATTTGCCAGTACCTTTTTGTTATAGGTTGCAATGTCCCTTGCTCCTTCCTCTGATAACAGCTTATATCTGACTTCCATTTCCCTTACAGCCCACTTAAGAGCCGCTACTGCTTCTTTTGGATTAGTCACAACCGGATGAAGCAGGTGAGGAAGGTCTTCATACACCGAAAGCTCAAGCATTTTTGGATCGATCATAATAAATTTTAGATCGGCAGGAGTATCCTTATATAGCATGCTTGTTATTACGGTATGAAGAAATACACTCTTACCAGAACCAGTTGTGCCTGCAATCATTAAATGAGGCGCTTTTCTTAAATCCATAAACAGTGGATGACCAGCAATGTCTTTTCCAAGTGCTATAGTTAGCGCCGATTCATCTTTATTAAACTGAGAATCTTCTACAAGCTCTCTTATTGATACTTCTTCTCTTATTAGGTTTGGAACTTCAATGCCAATTACGTTTTTGCCGGGAATAGGTGCTATAATCCTGATGCTTCTTGCGCTTAGACCCATAGCAAGGTCGTTTGATAAAGAGGCAATCTTGTTTATTTTTATGCCTGGTGCCGGCCTGTATTCGAACATCGTTATAACAGGACCGGGTCTTACCTCGGTAACCTTTCCCATTACCCCAAAATCTCTTAGCTTTTCTTCAATCAGCTTTGAATTTTGATATATGAGCTCTCTATCAATTTCAATATTTGAAACTACTTTAATATCGAGCATGTTAACTTCAGGAAGCCTAAAATCTATATCTGATCTTCTTTCCTGTCTGAAAATCGAATTTATTTCTTTTTTTATATTTCTATCGATTACTATTCCCAGAAATAGTAATCGATA
>PVMS01049417.1_pt1 | contig 12371 bp, 9 predicted proteins | sample 1853461 | NCBI WGS metagenome assembly PVMS01 (sample SAMN08582032, study PRJNA380276) | Marine sediment metagenome, whole genome shotgun sequencing project. | isolation source: ocean sediment barecode stripped | collected 2017
GGTGAGCCTCGCAGCGGGCAGCTTGCTGTTGAATGCGGCTTGGTTGGTCTCGAGCACGACGCTGCTCAAGCTGCTGGGATTCGAGTTGAGCCGAACGATCATGCTCGCAAACGTCGTGATAGACGCCAAGCGTCGGGCCGAAATAGCTCGCGAAAACGCGGAGCGTCATCCGCTGCGGCTCAGGCGAGGGGTTGTGGTAGAGGATGCTCGCATCCGGCGAGAGCGGTCGAAGTGCTCCCCCGACTTCGCTCCAACCCACGTACTCCCGCCCGATCCCGGCGCCATCACCGACCCAGGGCTCGACGCTCTGTGCCAACTCGATCGGCCAGTATCGGTCGTAGTGCGCGAAGACGGGGTGGCGAAACACGATCAACATCGCCCCCACTGCGAGGCAGCCAACCAGGGTTACTGCGCCCCACTGCCTGAGGTCGTGATCGATCTCCAGCCGCTCGAGGCGACGCCAGAGGACGATCGCGCCGAGGAGCATCAGAGCCACGACGTCTGCGAGCATGATCTTTCGGCTCAGCTCGAATCCCAGCAGCTTGAGCAGCGTCGTGCTCGAGATCAACAAAGCCGCATTCAACAGCAAGCTGCCCGCTGCGAGGCTCACCAGTGACAACCGTCGCCCGAACAGCCCGCCGGCCCAGACGAGGCCCGGAACGAAGCCCAGGATCACGAGGCCTGAGATCGCGAGCAGGGCCTTCAAGGGATGGAAGATCCACGGATCGTCCGGCCCAAACAACGAGACCTGCCAGGGCGGGCCTCCGTGCGCGATGGCTAGCAACGCCGCAGCACCGACGTAGACCAGGATGGCTCCCGTGCTGACCGCGACGAGCATCCTCCCGGGTTGGGCGTAGGCGGTCACTCTCCGCCGCTCCCTCTGTTCGATCGAGGGCCGTAGATCTCGTCGAGAATGCGTCGCGCGACATTGGGCCGATAATGGGAGGGCTCGAAGTAGCTATGGAGATCGGTGGTGATGGCGTTCACCCCGGAGTAGTCGTGCACCTGCTCGGGGCCAAAAATAGCGTGAAGAAGCGCGAGGTCCTCCGGATCGAAGGGCAGTTGGTCGTAGAGAGGGCTGATCACGACCGCTGTCGCCGTGCCGTGCTTTCGGAAGACGGTGGCGATGTCTCGCAGCTGCTCCAGCTGCGCATCGCCGATCACGGGCCCCGGTGTCTCGCGCCCAGCCAGATCGCGTGGCTGGAATTGGTCGGCATGCTCGCGGTAGTAGGCGTCGGGATCGTCCCGAATCTGCTCGTCGAGGTGCCTCAGGTAAAGATCGTTCGTTCCCGGTGTGAACTCCACCATGATGTCGTCGATGAAAGGGTTGTCGGCAGATCCCGCCATGTAGCCCCGAGATCGGCCGAAGAGGCGCAGGTAGGCGTACTTGAGAAAGAACAGATCCGAGAGGTAGGCCTTTGCGGATGTCTTGTAGAAGTCCCACCAGGAATTGTCGGAAACCGCGGGGTGCTTGATGAAGAGATGGCCGCGATGAACGGTGGTCTCGAGGGTTTCGCGATCCAGCAGTAGCAGCGCGTATCGAAGCGAGCCCTCCAGCTCATCGATGAGGCGGACCTTTCCCCAGATGCCGGCAAGGGATTCGCCGTAGGCGTCGAAGTGGAAAGGTTGCGCCGCGTCCAGATGCGCGGCCCAATCTCCGCAGAGAAACGCCGACGATCGGGAGTTTCCGAAGACGAACGCGTCGTATGCTTCCCGTTCGCGGTTCGCCAGATACAGCTCGGTAGACACGTAGTCCCGGTTCAGATTGACGTGGGGCTCACCGTGCTGGTCGTAGTAGTCGTCATATCGATAGAGGATCCGGAACGGATCGAACACGAGGAACGGGGCAACCAAGGCCAGGAATGGCGCCAGGAATAACAGAGACCGGATGGTGAACTTCTCCAGCTCCTTTCTCTCGGACATCACTTCAGGCCCCCGGCCGCCTCAGAATTGGAAGTAGATGAACTCGGTCTTCGAGAAGACGCCCAGAGTGGCAACCGCTGCGATCATCGCGTAGTACACGGCCCAACGCACGTACACGGGCCGGTTCTCTACGAGCGACAGAATGCTCCTCGTACCCTGGCAGACGTGGACGGCTTCCAAGAACGCGATCAAGAGTACAGCAAGCGCGATCTCGCGCAGTCGGAGACCCATGTAGGGCAGCTCGCTCAATCCTGAGCCCTGCACGAGCCCGATGAGGGTCCCGAAGATGGAGCCGAGCCCGGTGACCGAGGACGTGACGATGTGAACTGCATCGGAGATCGAGGCCGCGCGGAAGAAGATCCACGCGAACACCACGAGGTGGAACGTGATGCCGATGCGCAGAAGCTTATGCACTCTCGGAAGGCGTTCGATCCCCGAGAGTCGCCGGAGCTTCGCTCTCAATCCATGGGTCCAGCGCGAAAAGAGATAGTAGAAGCCGTGCAGCGCACCCCAGGCGAGAAACGTCCAGTTGGCTCCGTGCCAGAGGCCACTCAGCACGAAGACGACCATCAAATTGTATTGCCAGCGCCAGCGGCCCACGCGGTTACCGCCCAGCGGGACGTAGACGTAGTCTCGGAACCAGCTCGACAGGGAGATGTGCCAGCGCCGCCAGAAGTCGGCGATGTTCGTCGCGAAGTAGGGCCTCCGGAAGTTTTCCATCAAATCGAAGCCCATCACCCGCGCCGCACCGATCGCGATGTCCGTGTATGCCGAGAAATCGCAGTAGATCTGAAAAGCGAAGAAATAGGTCGCGACGACGACCGCGAGGCCGGAGAACTCCGTCGGCTGGGCGTAGACGTAGTCGACCAGAATCGCCAGCCGATCGGCGATGACGAGCTTCTTGAAGAAGCCCCACAGCATCAGCTTCAAGCCATCGGTGACGCGGCGATACTCGAACGAGTACGATCGAGCGAGCTGGGGCAAGAGGTGGGTGGAGCGTTCAATCGGACCGGCCACCAGCTGCGGAAAGTAGGCGACGTAGAGCGCAAAACGACCCAGGTGCTTCTCTGCACCCCGGCGCCCCCGATAAATATCGATCGTGTAGCTCAGCGTCTGGAAGGTGTAGAATGAGATCCCGACCGGAAGGAGCACATCCAAGATCGGTAACCCGGACCCGAGGCCGAAGCGGCCGAGCAGTTCGCGGGACGCCTCGCTGAAGAAGTCGAGGTACTTGAACGTGAAGAGGAGCCCCAGATTCGTCGCCAGGCTGAGGATCAGAAGGGCGCGCTTGCGACCCGGGGATGTCTGCCGCGGCAGCGATAGTCCGACGCAGTAGTCGACGAGCGTCGAGGTCCAGATCAGGAGCAGGTACTCGACTCTCCACGAGGCATAGAAGTAGTAGCTCGCTCCAAGCAGCCAAGCCCAGCGAATGCGCCGGGGCAGCATGAAATACGCTGCGACGACGATTGGGAAGAAGATCGCGAACTCGAAGGAGTTGAATAACACCGCTAGCTGTACCGCCACTCTTCCCGCGGACGAGGAGAGCTCACATGGCCACAGCGGCGTTCGCGAGCTGGCGTGTCCGGCGATTGGGCCGCGTAGTACACTACGCCAACGTACGGGCGTCGCCACCCACCTGAACGACCGGGCATTGGGCGGTCGGCCTCGAGTGCGCTGGCGGCGATGAGCTTCGTATCCTTCAGCTTCGTATTCCTACTGGGAGCGGTCCTGCTGCTGCGCGCGGTGGCCGACCGGTTCTCGCTCCCGAAGCTGTTCCTCTTCGGCGTAAGCGTCGCGAGCCTCGTGTTCTATGGCTGGCACGTGCCCGCCTACCTCGGACTCATTCTCTTCAGCACGGCTGTAGATTTCGTGGCCGGCGGCCAGATCGCGGGCCACGAGGGCCGTCCGGATCGACGCAGATTCTGGTTGATCGCCTCGGTGGTCGTGAATCTCGGCGCGCTGGGCCTGTTCAAGTATTTCGACTTCGCTGTTCGGGAGTTCGCCATCCTCGCGAGCGCGCTGGGCTTCGCGGGATCCGATCTGCCACAACTGCAGCTGGCTCTGCCGATCGGTCTCTCCTTCTACACGTTTCAATCGATGAGCTACACGATCGACGTCTACCGGCGCCGCATCCAGCCGGTCTCCAGCTTCGGACACTTCCTTCTCTACGTGAGCTTCTTCCCCCAGCTCGTGGCCGGACCGATCGTGCGAGCCGGCGACTTCCTGTATCAGATCGAGCGCCGCCGCAGGATTCGAGCCCGGGTGTGGCTCGAGGGAGGCTACCTGATCGTCCGCGGCTACTTCCTGAAGATGGTGGTGGCCGACAACATCGCGATACTCGTCGACGCCAACTGGGCTCTCGGCGCTCAGCCGGAGGGCGGCGGTTTCCGTGCGCTCTACGTGGCGCTGCTCTTCTCCTGCCAGATCTTCGCCGACTTCGCGGGCTACTCGAGCATTGCGCGGGGCCTGGGCTACCTCCTGGGATTCCGGTTGCCGTTGAACTTCGATGCGCCGTACATCGCGGCGTCGTTGCACGAATTCTGGCAGCGCTGGCACATCACCCTGTCCCAGTGGCTGCGCGACTATCTGTACATTCCGTTGGGTGGCAACCGACTAGGGACGGTGCGGACGTATTTGAACCTGCTGGTCGTGATGCTGCTCGGCGGTCTCTGGCACGGTGCCGCGAACACGTTCTTGATGTGGGGCGCGATCCACGGCGTGGCTCTCGCGATCGAACGTGCCCTCGGAATGAGCCGCGACTTGCGATCCTGGCCGCTTCGCCTGCTCTGGGCGCTGGCGATCCAGGGAATCGTGTTGGTGGCCTGGGTGTGCTTTCGATCGGCGAGCTTGACCGAGGCGATGGCCATCATCACCGGAATCGTGACCGGCCCCCAGGTTCTGCCGGACGCGAGCTTGATCCGCGGGCTACTGCTCGTCGTGCCGGTCGCCATGATTCACCTGCGCGCGCTGGGGTGCGCGCGCTTCGGGGTTAGGCGGCCTGGTGTCCTAGAGAAGGCCTTCTGGGCGGGCATCATGACCTATCTCATCGCCACGGCACACGGAGAAAGTACTGCGTTCATCTACTTCCAGTTCTAGCCATCGACTCTGGAATCCGTTGGCGGTGTTTGCCTTGACCCTGGCGGCGATGCTGGGTCTCGGGTCGCTGCTGGCGAGCCTCCGGGCCGGGCTGACAGAGGCGGCGCCCTGGAGGCTGGAGCATGTGTTGCCCGAAGGAAACGACTGGTTCCTCGCCCACGAGCGATTCTCGCTCGACCACCTGGTGCTCTATCACGACTTCGGCGACTCCATCCGATACGCCCGCGCCGCCGACGTCCTGCTGCTCGGAGACTCGAAGGTGCAGATTGCGTTTCCGCGCGGAGTGCTGGAACGCGTATCGGGTGAGGCGGGGTGCTCCTTCTACAATCTGGCGTTCGGCCACGCCGAGGGCGCCGTCTTCGCCCGGGCATTGTTGGAGAAGCACGACCTGCAGCCCCGCTACGCGATCGTCAGCGTGGACGAGTTCTTTCGCCCCGAAGCGAGCGTGTTCGCGCAGCAGGTGATGGGGACCGGGCGCTGGGAGGCGTGGAAGACCGTCCTGGAGCGGAACCTCGCGGGTCGCACGCGACAACATTCAGCGCTCGCTCGGCTGCCGCGTTGGCGGATTCTCGACCGCGGCCCCGACGCGTTCGGCCCGGATCCGATGATCTACCGTTCGGCTGCCTGGGGGTCATGGGCGGTGCGCAAGGAGAACGTGCGGCCCCAATCGGCCCAGCCGATCCCGGGCAATCAGCCTCGCTCTGGAGAGATCTCTGCGGATCTGCTCGCGCGCGCGGTCAGGTTCCAGCGATTCCTCGCCGATCGCGGCACGGACCTCGTGCTAACCCAGACTCCCTTCTTTGCCAGCGACGCGGTGGCGGCCGAATCGCTGGCGCGCGCCCTGGGCGTCCCGTTCTTGCTGCCGGATTTGCCGGGCCTCGTCACGCGAGACGCTGAGCATCTCGACGACCCGAGCGCCGAGCGATTCGCGACGGCGCTCCTCGCCGCCTTCACTCGGATGGCCTCATGCCCATCGGTCAGATGACGTCGGCGAAGGTGCGCTCCATCTGGCGGAAGTAGACGAGAGAGGCGAACAAAGCCACGACGACCACCGCTGCGCTGATTGCCATCGCCTTGAAGTCTGGGCTCGTCGTGCCTAGCAGCGCCCAGCGAAAGCCCTCGATCACGCCGACCATGGGGTTGAGGCTATAGAGCCAGCGCCACTCCGCCGGAATCAGGCTGACGGGGTAGATGATTGGAGACCCGTACATCCAGGCCTGAACGACGAAAGGCAATGCGTGTCCGATGTCGCGGTAGCGGACGTTGGTCGCGGATAGGAAGAGGGCGCCCGCGAGGGCGGTCATCAGCGCCAGGAGCAGGAATGCGGGAAGCGCCAGCACGCCCCAGGTGGGCGAGATGCCGTACCAAATCATCAAGCCCCCCAGGATCACGAATGACAGCAGAAAATCCACCAGGGGCGTCGTCACCGCGGCGAGCGGAATGAGGAGTCGCGGAAAGTACACCTTGCTGATGAGGTCAGCGTTGCCGACGAGACCGGTCCCTCCCCGCTGGAGTGACTGAGCGAAATACCCCCAGGGCAGCAGGGCCGAGTACGCGAAGATCGGATAGGGCAGGCCATCGGACGGGATCTTCGCGAGATAGCCGAAGACGAGCGTGAAGATCAGCATCGTGATGAGTGGCTGGAGGATCACCCAGGTAGCTCCCACGACGGTTTGCTTGTACCGGACCTTGACGTCGCGCCACACGAAGAAGTAGAGCAGCTCCCGGTATTGGATGAGAGAGCGGAGGTCGAGGTCGAGGAGCCCTCGACTCGGCTCGATAGTCACTCGAGCGGTTTCGGCGCCGCGGGCGGCGAGCGCCCTGGAGTTGTTCATACGAGCCTCAGCCTCAGGTGTTCGCCAGCCTGGCGCGTACCTCGTCTTCGATCCACGCGTAGGTCTGGGCTAGACCGTCCTCGAGGGAGACCTGAGGCTCCCAGCCGAGCACCTGCCGAAGCCGGGTGTTGTCCGAGTTGCGACCCCGAACTCCCTGTGGGCCCGGGACGCTCTTCTTAGTGATGCTGATGCCCGCAATCCTCGACACGATGTCGGCCAGCGCGTTGATGCTGATCAGTCGGTCCTGGCCCAGGTTGAGGGGATCGTGGTAGTCGGACTGCATGAGCTTATGGATGCCAGTGACGCAATCGTCGATGTAGCAAAACGAACGGGTCTGCTCGCCGTCGCCCCAGATCTCGATCTCGCTGCTCCCGGTGAGCTTCGCCATTGCCACTTTCCTGCACATCGCCGCCGGGACTTTCTCGCGGCCACCGTCCCAGGTGCCGAGAGGCCCGAAGATATTGTGGAAACGGACGATGCGGGTTTCGATGCCGTAGTCCTCTCGGTAGTGTTGGCAGAGCCGCTCGGAGATCAGCTTTTCCCAACCATAGGCGTCCTGGGGTTCGGCGGGATAGGCGTCGTCTTCTTGGAGCGGAGTGACCTGGGCTTCCGTCTGCTTGAACTCTGGGTAAACGCAGGCCGATGAGGTGTACAGGTAGCGGCGGACGCCGTTGACACGCGCAGCTTCGAGTGTGTGCAGGTTGATCAGCGAGTTGTTGTGCAGGATCAGAGCGTGATGGGCCGAGATGAAACCCATCCCTCCCATGTCGGCGGCGAGGGCGTAGACCTCGTCGATGCCGCGTGTGGCCTGAAGACAATTGTCCCAGCGCCGCAGATCCAGAATTTCGAACTCCGATGCGTCGCTCTCGGAGAACTCCGGGAGCTTGATGTCCACACCCCTCACCCAGCAGCCCTGGCGAACCAGATAGGTGACCAGGGCGCTTCCGATGAAGCCACCGGCTCCGGTGACGAGCACCCTCTTGGCGTTCGACATGACTTTGCTCTCTCCCTTACCCCTAGGCTCGAACATCGCTCTGCGAGGGGCGAAATTATACGCTAGAAACAACCACGCAAGTCCCTACTGAAAACGCGATTTCCGCGATATAGATGGGGCTAGAAATATGATGCCGATTCTGGGGATCTTCTGCCCCAGTTCTCCATGGATTTCCATCTCCCGGCGCCACGATGGGACCGCCAGGTGAGGCCCTATGCCGATAGCGAGCTTCTCTACGGGGCGACGACCTGCCTTGGAACGAACGGGAGAATAGGATGATCGCGGAGATCCCTTCGCGGAGCCTCGAGCGTGTGTTGACCGAAGAAGCGCCTGGCTTGGAACCGAGGAGTGTTTTTCGATGAGAACGGTGTCGATCGTGAGCCCCTGCTACAACGAAGAAGCAAACCTGGAGTCCTATATCGAGGCGATTCTCGACCTTCGCGCCTGGTTCGCCGAGAAGGGCTACGAGTTGGAGATCGTGATCGTCGACGATGGCTCATCGGACGATTCACGCCAGATGATCGAGTCCTTGTGCTCGCAGCATGCATGGGTGAAAGCCGTCTTCAACGCACGGAACCAGGGCGTCTACCGAACGTCCTACCACGGTCTTCGGTACTGCACCGGCGATTGGATCGTGCCGATGTTCCCCGTTGACCTACAGGATCCCCCGGAGGTGTTGAAGCAGCTGTTGGAGGCCAAGGCCCGCACCAACGCTTCGGCCGTGATGGGGAAGAAGGTCGGCCGTGAGGAATCTCCGATAATGGCGGGTTTGCGGAAACTCTTCTACGTGGTCATCACGGCCCTATCGTCGAACCCCCTCGAAAGGAATGCAGGCGAGTTCGGCATCCTGGACCGCTGGATCATCGAGGAGTGCCTGCGCAGAGACGATTACTACCCGTTTCTCCGCGGAATGATTGCCAACATCACCAGTGACATCGTCAACGTAGACTATGTGTGGAAGCGGCGGGAGGCCGGGGTATCGAAGCACAACCTGATCCTTCTCTACGATCACGCCATCAATGGGCTGGTGTCGACTGGCCGCTCCTTCATTCGCCCGATCGTCGTGCTGGGTCTGCTGCTCGGCCTGGCGAGCTTTCTCTTCGCGCTCACGAACGTCGTGCTCTGGCTCGTCAGACCGGACGCGTTCGCGGTGTCCGGACTTCCCACTCTCATCGTCGGGCTGTTCTTTCTCCTAGGTGTGGTGCTCGTTGTGCTGGGGCTGCTGGGTGAGTACATCTACGCGGTCCACGCGCAAGTACGCGGCCTAGATCGGCCAGTCCCGGCGAAGCTGATCAACATGAAGTCTGGCGGAGGAGAGCAATAGGATGGGCACGACGCTCCGCTGCCTCGCATGTCGCGGAACGAAAATGTTCGACCTCTTCGATCTCGGTGAGATCCCGCCCGTGAACGGCTTCACGACGACCTCGAACCGAGAGAACGCTTTCCGCTTGAACCTGGGGGTCTGTCTGGATTGTTGGCTCTGTCAGCTGACCGATTCGCCGGACCCAGACCTGTTGTTTCGAGACTACAAGCATTTCTCCAGCGCGTCGCAAGGCAACGTACTCCATCTCCGTGGAGTCGCGGACAGCCTGCTGACCATGGTGCAAGATCGACTTCCTGTGAAGGCGCTGGAAATCGGCTGCAATGACGGCTCGCTCCTGGAGTTGCTTCGCGACCGAGGGTTCGACTGCATTGGCGTCGACCCGGCGACGACGATGAAGGATGCACACGAGAGCAAGAACCTCAGGGTGATCCACGATTTCTTCGACGAGCAGCTGGCGTCGCGTCTGTTGAATACGGAGGGCCGCTTCGATCTGATCATCGGGTTGAACGTCCTGGCTCATTTCCCAACGTTCATGTCGGCGTATCGAGGCGTTCGGTCATTGCTCGAGCCCGATGGCTTGTTTCTCCTGGAGGTAGCCGATGCTACGGAGACGCTGGCCAACGGCCGGTTCGATACGATTTACCACGAACATGTCTGCAACTACACGTTGACAAGCATTGATGGGGTGCTGCGTGCGGCTGGAATGCGCGGCATTCACGCCGAGAAGATCGAAACGCAGGGTGGTTCGCTACGGGTGGTTGCGTGCCCGGAGGACGCTCGAGCCGAACAATCGAGCAGCTATCGGAACCTTCTAGATGCCGACCGGTCTCAAGGTGTCGATTCCAAGAGCTTCTACCTGGAGGTGAAGGCCCGAACCGTGGCCACCATCTCGAGGCTCGATCAGAGTTACACGGAGTTCTGTTCGGGCGAAGCGCCCGTTGTCCTGCTCGGCGCCCCGGCAAGGGGAGTCGTCATGTGTAACAGCACGGCGCTGAAGGACATGACGAATTTGCACTGCGTCGACGACACGCCGGCCAAGCAGGGGTGCGTGATTCCGGGAACGGAGATTCCCGTTGGCGGCTGGGAATCCGTCTCGGCCCTTGGTGCTAGAAAGGCGATCTTGTTGTCGTGGAACTACCGGGAATCCATGATCCAGAAGCTGATCGACACGGGCTTTACGGGGCAAGTGTTGATTCCGTTGCCCGAGATCCAGATCGTCGAGGTCTAGATTACCTGCCGCTAGCTCGATCGCCGGCGGAATCGATGATCGTCTTGATGATCGGGTAGACGTTGCTGGTGAACTCGAAGGAGAACTGGTCGGTGAACTTCTGGGCAGACATGATGAAGTTGTAGGTTGGCGTGTCGCCCAACGCCTGAATCGAAGAATCGGTCAGGTGGGCCACGGCGTTGGCATACTCGCTGATCGTCATGTTGACGCTGCACATATTGAAGATTCCCGACACGCAACTCGACTCGATGATCGCAACCAGGCCGCGAACGAGATCGTCGATGAAGAGGATCGGGCGCCAGACTCGGCCGTTGCTGACCGTGATGGCTCCGCTGTCGAGAGCATCGCGAACCATCTTGTTGAGCATCAACTCCTCGCGGAGCCGGGAGGAGGGACCGTTGACGGTTCCGAAGCGCAGGCAGATCGCATCGATCCCTTGTGACGCGAGGTACAGATCGAAGGCAGTCTTCGTGTAGTCGTAGATGTTGGAAGGATTGGCGAGGAAGCTCTCCTCGGTGCACTCCTCTGGCTTGTTTCTCGAGTAGACCGAGCCGGAACTGGCGTAGATCAGACGCCCGTCGAACCGCGCTCGAAACTTGATGAGGTCGAAGAAGTTGTTGTTGAGGGCACCCTTCGGGTCGCCCATCGCCTGTGGCACGCTCGCGTGGCCGGCCAGCCAAATGCAATCCGTGAAGGAAGCCAGGAACTCCAGGTCGAGGTCCTGGTAGGCTGAATCAATGATCGGATAGGGGGCGGTCTTGTTGGCGTCAGGCCTGAGAAAGCAGTCGACTGCTGTCACAGGTCGACCCATAGACAACAGTTGCTGGACGACGCGGCTGCCAATGTAGCCGTTGCCTCCGATCACCAGAATTTTCGCTTCGCGATTCATTCCACCCTCTTGGAGCAGCTCTACACCCGACATATCCCCTGGAGTCAAACGATTCTGGACCAGTTAATGCAGGCAGGTCAATAGGCGTAGAGGCCGGCGATGCAGCACGTCGAGATCAGGCATTCATCAGGGGGTCACATCCGCCGCCAGTTTGCCGTGGCGGCGCAGCAGCTCGTCGAAATAGGGGATCGTGCGCTGGAGCCCATCGTTCAGCGAGGTCGTAGGCTCCCAGTTGAGAACGTCCTTCGCGCGGGTGATGTCCGGGCAACGTTGTTTGGGGTCATCTTCCGGCAGCGGCTTGTATTCGATCTTTGAGCGCGAGCCCGTGAGCGCGATCACCTGGTTGGCCAGGGCCTGGATGGAGAACGTTTCCGGATTGCCCAGGTTGATGGGACCGGTGATGTCGTTGCCGGTTGCCATCAGGTGCAGCAGGCCGCTGACGAGGTCATCCACATAGCAGAAGGCCCGGGTCTGGCTGCCGTCACCGTACACGGCGAGGGGCTGGTCGAGCAGAGCCTGCACGATGAAGTTGGACACCACACGTCCATCGTTGGGGTGCATCTTGGGCCCGTAGGTGTTGAAAATCCGCACCACCTTGATGGGCAGTTGGTGCTGGCGCCGGTAGTCAAAAAACAAAGTCTCGGCACAGCGCTTGCCTTCGTCGTAGCAGGAACGCACGCCGATGGGGTTCACATGACCCCAGTAGTCCTCCGTCTGGGGATGCACGGCAGGATCGCCGTACACTTCGGAGGTGGAGGCCTGCAGGATCTTCGCCTTTACCCGCTTGGCCAGTCCGAGCATGTTGATGGCGCCGTGCACCGAGGTCTTGGTGGTCTGGACCGGGTCGAACTGGTAGTGCACCGGCGATGCGGGGCAGGCCAGGTTGTAGATCTCGTCCACCTCGACGAACAGCGGGAAGGTGACATCGTGGCGCAGGAACTCGAAATGGGGTTCACCGAGCAGGGGCTCGATGTTGTCCCGGCTGCCGGTAAAAAAGTTGTCTGCGCACAAAACATCGCAGCCGGCGTCGACCAGCCGGGCGCACAGGTGGGAGCCGATAAAACCGGCCCCGCCGGTCACCA
>PVMS01135025.1_pt1 | contig 12371 bp, 15 predicted proteins | sample 1853461 | NCBI WGS metagenome assembly PVMS01 (sample SAMN08582032, study PRJNA380276) | Marine sediment metagenome, whole genome shotgun sequencing project. | isolation source: ocean sediment barecode stripped | collected 2017
AGTTGTGGGCAATCCCTAGCGTTCCTCGTTCGATGCCTTCGACCGCCAGTCCCTCCGTCCGATCGCGGTGGAGAGGGACGGAATCGCGGACGATGCACAAGTGCTTGCGGTGATCGGCGGGAGTCTTGGAGCAGCGGCGCTCAACACGATCGCTCGCCGGATAGGCGAAAGGTCGGATCGCGGATTCCACATCCTCCAACTTGCCGGTGAAGCACATGCTGATGCGGTTTCGGAATGGGCTCACGCTGGTACCAAATGGACGGTGAGGGACTTCGAAGACGAGATGGAGTACGTCTATGCGGCCGCCGATCTTGCGATAACACGGAGCGGAGCGATGACCATCTCAGAACTCGAGGCGACAGGCACGCCGGCGATCGTTGTTCCGCTTCCCGCTGGCAAGGGATACCAGGCGCTGAATGCCGCTGAGATCGAAGCCGCGGGAGGGGCCGTCGTCGTTGATCAAGCTCAAGCGGACGTCGTGGTGGACCTCGCCTTCGAGATCATGAGGGATCACGGGCGGCGATCGGAGATGGCGAAACGAGCTGCGGCCACAGGACATCGTGGTGCTGCAGAGGCTGTTGCATCCATGACCGTGGAGCTGATCGATGCCTGACTTCCCCACGATCCCACACCGGATCCACATCGTCGGAGCCGGCGGTGCAGGCATGTCAGGTCTTGCGAAGCTGCTGAGTCAGAACGGCCACGATGTCACAGGATCGGACGTGAAGCCGGGACCGATGCTCGATCTGCTCGCTGACGTCGGTGTCGAGACATGGATCGGGCATCGTCCTGAGGCCATGGCCGACGTGGACCTGGTCGTAGCGTCTTCGGCCGTCCCTACGACGGACGCCGAGTTGGAGCGTGCTCGATCGGGCGGTGTAATGGTCTGGAGACGTCCCGCCCTCCTCAGCGCGCTCACAAGGGCGATGCCGACCACCGGGCTCGCCGGAACGCACGGAAAGACAACCTCGACAGCGCGATGGTGTCGGTCATGAGAGCGATGGGTAGGGATCCCACCTTTCTCGTCGGTGGCCGCATGATCGGCCTGAACGCTGGGTCGCACCTTGGATCCGATGATCGGTTCGTGCTCGAGGCTGACGAGGCGTTCGGCACGTTCCGACATCTCGACCTGGACTCGATCCTTGTGACGAACATCGAAGCCGACCACCTTGATCACTACAGGACGCTCGCAGCGTTGGAGGATGCATTTGCGCAAGTGGTCAGTCGGGTTTCAGGGCCGAAGGCAGCGTGTATCGACGACCCTGGCGTGCGCAGGCTCGCCAAGCGAACCGAGGTGACGACCTATGGATTTGACGAGGCGGCCGACTGGGTGATGTCGGACCTTGAACATCGGGGTGGAGGCGTCGCCTTCACCCTCAACCACGGCGCTGCGTCCTATGTGGTGGCGTTGCCGAAGCCAGGAGAGCACCTTGCCCTTAATGCCGCCGGGGTTCTGGTCGTGCTCGAAGGTCTCGGGTTCGACGTAGCGCTGGCTGCCGATGCATTGTGCCGGTTCCAGGGCGTCCAAAGACGATACGAGGTCCGGGCGCGCGTTGCGGGCGTGACCATCGTCGATGACTACGCACACCATCCCACAGAGGTGGCTGCCACGATCGGTGCGGCGCGTCACGGTACGGAATCAAACGTGGTTGTGGTCTTTCAGCCGCACAGGTACACGAGGACAGCCGACCTCGCCGCTCACTTCGGCGAACCCCTGGCGCTCGCGGACACGGTGATCGTGACCGATGTGTACGCCGCAGGGGAGACGCCGATCATCGGTGTCTCAGGGAGAATCGTCGCCGAGGCCGTCGATGCGGCTGGTGCAGACGTCTCTTACATACCGAGACTGCGTGACGTTCCGTCCCATGTTGCGAGCCTTGTCGGGCCCGGGGACACGGTGCTTCTGCTCGGAGCAGGAGATGTCAACTCGATCGTGAGAGAACTGACGTCGGCGATCAGAGCGCAATGATGATCGACCACGCCGCTATCTCAGAAACTGTGTCGCTTGCTCCCTACACGACGTACAAGGTCGGTGGACCGGCGCGATGGTTCGCAGAACCGGATGATCTTGAAGACCTGCGTTCGATTCTTGAAGCCACCCCGAGCGCCATCCCGGTGTTCATACTCGGGAGGGGCAGCAACGTCGTCGTCTCCGACGAAGGATTCGTTGGCCTCGTCCTCAGGCTTGGTCGCTCGTTCGCCGCGATCGATGTAAGAACCGACGGTCTGATCATCGCCGGCGGATCAGCTCCACTTCCGAAGCTCGCGAGGGCGGCTGCAGCGGCAGGGCGCTCTGGCCTTTCGTTCTTCGTTGGGATCCCTGGTTCCGTTGGCGGCGCCGTCCAGATGAACGCTGGAGGCCATGGGTCCGACACCGCAGCGGTTCTTGTCTCCGTCGTGATCGTCGACTCGGAATCGGGAGACATCGATCAACGCCCGGTCGAATCGCTCGACCTGCAGTACCGGTCGTCGAACCTGTCTCCGAGCGACATCGTGGCCCAGGCGACCTTCGCCACGACGGCCGGTGAACCTGCGACGCTCGAAGAAGAGATCAGGGCCATCACTCGCTGGCGCAAGGAACATCAGCCTGGCGGAACGCTCAACGCGGGGAGCGTGTTCAAGAATCCGGGAGAGGCGTACGCCGGAAAGATCATCGATGATCTCGGTCTGAAGGGGTATGCGGTGGGCCCCATCGCAGTGTCGACGGTTCACGCGAACTTCATGGTCGCCGACGCTGATGCGAAAGCCATCGACATTCATAGATTCGTTCGTAACATCCAGGCGATTGTGCGTGAGCGCACAGGGACGACGCTTGAACCTGAGATTCGGTTCATCGGCGAATTCGAAAGGGACGAACGTTCATGACGACGATGGAGCCGAGACTCGCCGAACGCCGAAGAGGTGTCAGTGAGGATCGTGCGCGTGGTCGCCTCAAGTGGGTGCTCGTCGCTCTTGTCCTGCTGCTCGCGATCGTCGGTGGCATCTGGCTCCTCACCAGCCCCTTCCTTTCGTTGCGAACCGTGACCGTCAGTGGGGCCGAACGTTCGAACCCGATGGCGTCAGTCATGGCACTTGACATGGGCCAGGGAACGCCGACCATCGACGTCAACACGATCGCCTTGCATGACGTGATCGTTGCGGATCCGTGGGTGAAGCAGGCCTCCGTCGAGATCGGATGGCCAGGTTCATTGTCGATCGCCGTCGTCGAGCATCAGCCCTTCGCAACCGTCCGCGCCGCTGACCGCTGGGTCATCGTGTCGGCGGATGGTGCCGTGCTCGAACCGGGAGAGTTGCCGACCGCTGGGTCATTCTCCATCGCTGTCGATGCCGGACCAGTCTCTGCGGGCTACGACATCACCAACCCATTGATCCTCGGTGCGCTCGAGTTCATCGGGTCGCTGGACCCTGACATCGCGTCGGGCGTGGTGGTCAGTTCGGACGGGGAGGGTCTCACCGCCGTCGTTGTCGGGCATACGGTTCGCCTCGGCCGACCAACGGAGATGCGCAGCAAGGCAAGAGTCCTCTCCTCCCTGATCGCGAGCGGTCTTGAGCCGGGTGCTGGCATCGACCTGATAGCGCCACTGCGACCCGCTGTGACGAACCCTCAACCTTAAGTAGAGCCTGAAGAATAAGGGCTGCACCTACCTGTACCCCATGGCTAAGGTTGATAGACACCTTGTTGGAGAGGGATGGTTGACATGGAGAACAGAGGACCAAGCACGTACCTTGCAGTGATCAAGGTTGTTGGCGTTGGTGGTGGCGGAGTAAACGCCGTGAACCGGATGATCGAAATCGGCGTCGGCGGTGTCGAGTTCATTGCGATCAACACTGATGCGCAGGCTCTACTGATGTCAGACGCCGACATGAAACTCGACATAGGCCGCGATGCAACGAGAGGCCTCGGTGCAGGCGCGAATCCGGATGTTGGCCGCACCGCTGCCGAGGATCATCGCGACGAGATCGAAGAGGCCCTTGAAGGGTCTGACATGGTGTTCATCACCGCGGGAGAAGGAGGCGGCACGGGTACCGGCGCCGCACCCATCGTTGCCGAAGTTGCAGGCTCGATCGGGGCGTTGACCGTTGGCGTTGTGACACGCCCCTTCGGATTCGAAGGCCGAAGACGCTCGGTGCAGGCGGAGCAGGGCATACAGGCCCTCAAGGCTGCCGTGGATACGTTGATCATCATCCCGAACGAGAGACTCCTTGAGATCGCAGATGACGAAACGCCCGTGATGGATGCGTTCAGGATGGCAGACGAGGTCCTTACTGCAGGTGTGACGGGCATAACCGAACTGATCACAACACCGGGCCTGATCAACGTGGACTTCGCCGATGTCAAGACCGTTATGTCAGATGCCGGGTCTGCGGTCATGGGAGTCGGCAGGTCGACCGGGGATTCGCGTGCTCAGCAGTCTGCCGAGAAGGCGATTTCCAGCCCCTTGCTTGAGACATCGATGGAGGGAGCGCGCGGCGTGTTGCTCTCCATTGCCGGCCCAAGGGACATGACGCTGCACGAAGTGAACACTGCCGCATCCATCATCAGCGACCATTCGGATGCGGACGCGAACATCATCTTCGGCGCTGTTCTCGACGAGAACCTCGGCGACGAGATGCGTGTGACCGTCATCGCTGCAGGCTTCGACCGGGATCGAAAAGGCGGGTTCTCGACGCAGGGCCAGGCCCAAGGGGTGGCGTCGGGACGTTCCACACGACCATCGATACTCGATCACAGTGACGATGACGAGACCGACCCCGGCACGGGCGGACTCGACATTCCGGGGTTCGTGCAGGGATGATCCGTGCTCCCGGAGTACCGGGGGTCGTATTCGGGTCGCTGGGTGACGGTGACGGTCGTGTTGATCCCAAGGTCAGGGAGGCGATCGCAAGCAGCATCGGTATCGCAACCGAGTGGGCGACCGTGAGCCAGGTCCACGGCGCCGTCGTCGTGCCTGTAGACGCACCGGGGCACTACGGAGAGGCCGATGGGCTCGTAACGACGACAACTGGTCTTCCCCTCGTCATCGCCACCGCTGACTGTGTTCCGGTCGCTCTCGTTGGCGAACGGTCGGTGGCGATGGTTCACGCTGGCTGGAGAGGAGTGTCGGCTGGGATCGTTCGGGAAGCAGTCGCGGCGATCGTTCTCGAGGATGACATCGTGACCTCCGCGGTGATCGGCCCGCACATTCGCAGTTGCTGCTACGAGGTCGGCCGTGAGGTCATCGATGCGATCGGTGGCCACGAGGCCGAAACAACGTGGGGCACTGTCAGCGCGGATCTCGAGTCAGCGATTCGAAGTCAGCTGCCGCCTGTCGCCGTGGTCTCGACCGGGGAGTGCACGATGGACGACAGCTCGTACTCGTCTCATCGGCGAGATTCGACGCCTCACAGACAGGTTGCGATCGCATGGATCCCCTAGGTCTCAGGTACGTCAACGAGCGGATCGCTGCGGCCGCAGCGAGGTCCGGCCGGGCAGCAACAGACGTGACGCTCGTCGCCGTGTCCAAGGGCAGACCGGATGAACAAATAGTGGCTGCCTATGCCGAGGGTCAGCGGATCTTCGGGGAGAACCGGCAACAGGGCCTCGCGCTCCGCCTGGACGGAGACCTGCCGATGGATATCTCCTGGCACTTCATCGGTCCCCTGCAGAGCCGAAAAGCGCGGTTCGTGGCTGCCAACACATCTTTGCTTCACTCGTTCGACAGACTCGATCTGATCCCGAAGTGGAAGGATTCCGGCACGCCCGTTCTCCTTCAGTTCAACGTCGCCGGCGAACCACAGAAGGTTGGCTTCGAGCCTCGCGAGGCGCAACGGATCCTCGATGCGGTTCTTGCCGAGGGTCTCGACGTGCGGGGGGTGATGGCCATCCCTCCCATCGCGGAAGATCCTGATGCGACTCGCCCTTGGTTTGCGATGTTGCGCACCGTCTTCGACGCGTGCCGCTCCACTTCAGCTCGGATCGACACGCTCTCGATGGGCATGACGAACGACTTCGAGGCCGCCATCGAGGAAGGTGCAACCATGGTGCGTGTGGGAAGGGCTATCTTTGAGCCACACACCGAACCTGATCGCAAACGAAACGGGTAGCGAACGATGGCATCAATCTGGAACAAGACCCTCTTCTATCTCGGCCTTGTCGATGAAGACGAGCGGGCCTCTGACGCCGGGGATTCTTTCGGAGGCGATGTGCGTGCCGTCGAGGCTCCGCCATCCGAGATCTCGCAGACGACGGAGGGACAGGGTGGGTCTGTCACATCATCGGTTCGTCCCCCTGGCGCCATCGCTGGTCGAAGGGTCGAACCGCCGGCGTCAACCAGAAGGCCGATCTCGTCCGATCCAAGCCACGCAGAGGCAGGGCTGTACGTACATCCAGGTAATGCCGGTACTCCGACATCCGAGATGCCAACTCGGCGCATGGAACCCGAATCCCAGATCATCGTCGCCAGGAACTTCTCCGATGCTCAGAACCTTGCAGACGCGATCCGAGTCGGTAGGTCCGTCGTCCTTGACCTGCGATCGACTGAGCCGGAGATGGTTCGCCGAATCGTGGATTTCGCCTCCGGCCTGACGTACGCGCTTGACGGCAAGATGTCCAAGACGAGCCAAGGCGTGATCCTCGTCACGCCAGCCGGTGTGTCGATTGGTGTCAACGAGCAGGAACGTCTTTCACGCCTCGGACTCTTCGGGGATGACAACTAGCGTGTCGTTCGTTGTCGCGATTCTCGGCTGGATATCGATCGGTCTGATCGTCTGGATCGTGTTGTCCTACATCGTCATGTTCGGACGGGTCTCCTTTGACCATCCGGTGCGGAAGCTCTACGAGTTCCTCAACCGAATGGTCGAACCGATGCTGGCCCCGATCAGGCGTGTGGTGCCGCCCGTGAGAATGGGAGGATCGTCGCTCGATCTGTCACCACTGATCCTGATCATCGGAATCCAGCTCCTTGCGAACGTTCTCAGAGGGTTCGCTTAGTCGCGACCCGCGTCGCTTCGCTCGCTCCAGACCCGCGTCGCTTCGCTCGCTGAAGACATCAGACCACAGACCACAGACCGGAAGCAGGTCTCGAATCTGAATCCGTTGTCGGATTCGGGGCCGTCAGCTGTCGGTCGCTGCTTTCCTGATGTCGAGGATTACCGATGCGGGTCCGAGGTCGATCTCTGGTGCGTCGGCGGACCTGTCCAGTGACACCTCAGTTGCCAAGACCTCTGAGGCGATCTGGTCGACGTGGCTATCGAAGGCTGCGTGGACGATCGCGTCGGCCGATGACCACCTGATGGTCACCCTGTCGGTGACACTTAGGGCGAGATCCCTCCGGAGCCCCTGGATTCTGTTGGTGAGCTCGCGGGCGATTCCCTCGACTCGGAGTTCGTCCGTGAGGGCACAATCGAGTGCGACGGACAGCGACCCTTCGGATGCGACGACCGTTCCAGCGCGAGGTGAGCGATTCACGACGACGTCGTCGGCTGTGACAGCGAAATCTCCGGCTTGGATCGTCTCGCCGTCCATCAGCGAGCTGATCTCGTCATGGCTGAGCATTGCGACCTCGTTCGCGACCGACTTCGTCTCAGCACCGAATCGCGGGCCAAGTACCTTGAAATTGGCTTTCGCCGAGAGGTCGACGAGACCAGCCTCGTCTGCATGGACGTTCAAGACCTTGACGTTGAGCTCCTCTGCGATCAGGTCCTTGTGGCCTTCGATGGCCGCCTGTTCGGCCTTCGAACGCGTGACGATCGTGACCGACGGCAGCGGCTGCCTCACACGCAGGTCCTCGCGCTTTCGGAGCCCTCGGCCCAGGTTGACGACGGTGCGCACGGTGTCCATCGCCAGCTCAAGCTCTGCGTCGATGGCGCTGGTGTCTGCGATTGGATAGTCGGCGTGATGCACACTTGCGGGTCCGTCCGGGGACACCTGTGGGACAAGTCCCTGATAGATCTCCTCCGTCACGAATGGCAGCACCGGTGCCGCGACGAGGGAGAATGTGGTGAGCACTTCGTACAGCGTGGCGAACGCCGCCATTTTGTCCTCGTTGTCCTCCGCTCCGCGGTGCGCCCAGAAGCGCCGTCTGCTGTTTCGGATGTACCAATTCGTCAGGTGGCCTACGAATCCCATGATCGGTGGGACGACCGAGAACAGTCGGTAGGCCTCCATCTGCTCGTTCACCGAGGCGACAAGGCTCTGGAGTACAGAGATGATCCAACGATCCATTTCAGGGCGATCCTCGAGAGGGGGAGCCCCTTCGATGTCGGATGCTGTGATCGAATCCGCCTCTGCGTAGGTCGTGAAGAACGAGTATGCGTTCCACAGTGGGAGAAGCACGGTCCGTACGACCTCCTTGACGCCGTCTTCGGAGAAGCGAAGCGGCTCGCCGCGAACGACCGGCGAATTGATGAGATACGCCCTCAGCGCGTCTGCACCGAACTGGTCGATGACGAGCGCGGGGTCCGGATAGTTCTTGAGGCTCTTCGACATCTTTCGGCCGTCCTCGGCAAGGATCATCCCTGTGACGACGCAGTTCTGGAATGGTGCCTGGTCGCGTACCGCAGTCGCGAGCACGAGCAGCGTGTAGAACCAGCCTCTCGTCTGATCGAGCCCTTCTGCGATGAAGTCCGCGGGGAACCGCTCCTCGAATCGCTGCTCGTTCTCAAACGGGTAGTGGATCTGGGCGAATGGCATCGATCCGCTCTCGAACCAGCAGTCGAGCACTTCGGGCACCCGCGTCATCGTGCCGCTGCAGTTGTCACACGGCCACATCACCTCATCGACGATGTGCTTGTGCAGGTCATCGATCATGACGCCGGACCGATCGAACAGTTCTTGACGGGAAGAGATGCACACCTGGTCGTCGCATTCGTCACATTCCCACACGGGGATCAACGATCCCCAGTATCTGTTCCGGCTGATCGCCCAGTCACGTGCACCTTCAAGCCAGTTGCCGAATCTCTTTGCACCGACGGCTTCGGGAACCCAGCGGATATCGCGGTTCACCTCGACCATTCGGTCGCGGAACGTCTCGACAGCTACGAACCACGTGGGAATCGCTTTGTATATCAACGGCGTTCCGGTGCGCCAACAGAACGGATAGGAGTGATTGATCGTTCGACGATCGAACAGGGCACCAGAGATCTTCAGCAGGTCGATGAGTGTCGCGTCGGCGTCCTTGACGTTCAAGCCTTCAACGTCTGGTGCCTCGGGCGTGAAGCGGGCCGCTGCATCGACAGGGTCGACCAGAACATCGATACCTGCTGCAGCGAGCGCAGCAAAGTCGGATTCCCCGTACGCCGGAGCCATGTGAACCAATCCGGTGCCCTCATCGACGGTCACATCTGGTGAGGTGATCACAACGAAGGCGCCCTCTTCCCGCTTGTCAGCGAAGTATCCGAACGGTGGCGCATAGCTCACACCACCGAGTTCGGATCCGCCCGCCGTGGCGAGAATGTCCGCACCATCGCCGAACACCTCCGTGACCCTGTCGGTGGCGACCCAGTACGTGCCGACTCGGTCGGGATGCGTGACCCGTGCGTATTCGATATCGCTGCCGACCGCGACAGCGAGATTGCCAGGGAGCGTCCACGGCGTGGTGGTCCAGACCAGAAGTCTGTCTTCGGCGACTGCCGGACCGAGCGAATCTGTGATCGTGAGAGCCACCGTGATGGCTGGATCATCGACATCGCGATAGTCCATGTTCGCCTCGAAGTTCGACAGGGGAGTCGTGGCACCATACGAGTACGGAAGAACCTTGAAGTCCTTGTAGATCAGACCGCGTTCCCACAGTTGGCCGAAGACCCACCAGACACTTTCCATGAAATCGGCGTCCATGGTCTTGTAGTCATCATCGAAGTCGACCCACCGTCCGATGCGACGAGTGATGTCGTACCAGTCCTCGGTCGTGTTGTTCACCATCGCCCGGCACGCCTCGTTGAAGGTGGCGACGCCGATTTCCTGGATCTCGCGGGGCCCAGAGACGCCTAGCTGCTTTTCAACTTCCATCTCGACAGGTAGACCGTGAGTGTCCCATCCGAAGCGACGTTCGACCTTGTAGCCGCGCATCGTCCAATATCGAGGAACGATGTCTTTGACTACTCCTTGCAGGATGTGCCCGTAATGCGGTGATCCGGTGGCGAAGGGAGGGCCGTCGTAGAACGTGTATTCAGCATCGGACGAGCGGAGTTCGACCGATGTCTCGAATGCGCTGATGGAATCCCAGAAATCGAGGATCCGTGCGTCCAGCTCGGGGAAGTCCACTCCTGAGCTCACCGCTGAAAATGTGGGTTCGTTCGTCACCGTCTCATCCTCGTCTCGTCACCTATCGGTGCCGGGACGGGAGGACCGCGGTACCACCCGGCTTGCTGACGATGTCAGCCGCTTCGTTGGCCCGTTCGGGGGCGAGACGGCGGGTTCTACTCCCTTGCGGTTTCTTCCCACAGCTCAGAGGCGATGGCCTGGCACGAACCACCGCTGGGCTTCCACCATCCCCAGCTCGCTACGGGCGTCCCCGCACCAGACACGTCCTCGTCGACGCGTGCTGTGATGATAGCAAGCGGAAGACCTCAGACCTCAGACCTCAGACCCAGAAGCAGAGACCGGAGGTCGGTTCTAGATTCGGCGTATGGAACTGGACGCGATCAGGCAGGATGGTGAGGACGTGCTTGTCAGGGTTCTTGTTGTTCCGAATGCGCCGGCGACGTCGGTTGTGGGACGCCATGGTGATCGGATCCGCGTGCGGGTCGCGGCTCCGCCTGAGAAGGGGCGAGCGAACGTTGCCGTGTGCGAACTGCTCAGCGATGCGACGGGGGCCAAGACTGTTGAGGTCGTAGCTGGAGTGGCCAGTCGCAGAAAGACGGTGCGAGTGTGCGGAATCTCCACCACGAACGTTGTCCGGCTGCTGGGCCTCGATGCATGAGAGTGGCGTCATGTGCTACATTCCCGGCTGCAGGAGGGAAATCATGACGAGGGCACTCGCCGACTCAACATTGAAACGACTGGCAGTTCGCCTCGATGAAGAGCGGGCACGACTTGACCACATCATCGATGAGCATGACCGTGAACGAGAGGAATCGAGACTCTCTGAAGGTTCGGCAGACCGAAGCGCGGATCCGGATAACGTGGACGGTGGAGCGATCGCCGTCGAACTTGAGATGGATCTCTCGATGGTGCAGAACGCTCGCGACCTGCTCGAACTGGTGCTCCACGCACAGGACCGGATGGACAAGGGGCTATACGGAATATGCGAGATAACCGGAGAGCCGATTCCAGTCGCGAGGCTGGAAGCGCTGCCGTACGCGACGACGACGGTCGAGGCCGCTCAACGTCCCTGAGCCCTCGACAGCTCTCGGTCGCGGTTGCGGCCGTGGTGCTCGTGCTCGACCAACTTTCGAAGGCGTGGGCAGAGTCGGCGCTTGCCGATGGCCCCATCGTCGTCATCGAAGGCTTCCTCCAGTTCCGCTTGACCTACAACACGGGCGCAGCGTTCTCGATGTTCTCCAAAGGCGGGCCGATCCTTGGTGTGATCGCCGTCGGAGTGATCGTGATGATCATGTTCGTGCTGAAGGATGCGTCTCGCAAAGCTGAAGCCATCGCACTTGGGATGGTTCTTGGTGGTTCGATCGGGAACCTCACTGATCGTCTGTTTCGCGGCGACGGGTTGCTCGACGGTGCAGTGGTCGACTTCATCGACTTCTCGTTCTTTGCGACGTTCAACGTCGCAGACATGGGCATCACGCTCGGCGTTGGCCTGCTCCTCGTTGTGTCGTTCTTCTTCAAGTCATGAAGCACACGACGATCGAGGTACCGCCGGATCTTTCGGGGGAGCGTGCTGACAAGGTCATAGCCTCGTGTCTTGGCTTGTCCCGTTCTGAAGCTCGCTCGATCGTTGACGCGGGAGATGCGGTTGTCGGCGACCGGAAGATCAAGGCCTCGGACAAGCTTCACGTGGGCACGAGTGTCGCCGTTGGGGTGCCAGAGGTCGATACCGCTCTGTTGCCAGATGCCACGGTCGCCTTCGATGTGAGATACGAGGACGATTACCTCGTCGTTGTGGACAAGCCCATCGGCGTCATTGTCCACCCGGGTTCAGGTCGGTCGTCAGGAACACTTGCCAACGGGTTACTGGCGCGATATCCGGAGATCGAGGGAGTTGGCGACGAAGGTCGCTTCGGCATCGTTCACCGACTGGACAGGGACACATCGGGCCTGCTCGTCGTCGCAAGAACACACGAGGCCCATGATCGGCTTACCCAGATGTTGAGAGATCACACCGTGACACGCGCATCTTCGTCCGGTTCTGGGCATCCCTACCGATCGGCGCATCGACCGCGCCTGTGGTGTTCGTGAATCCGTGTGCAACGAGCGTCAGATACCGCCGCGCCCCGGTGTG
>PVMS01173189.1_pt1 | contig 12371 bp, 12 predicted proteins | sample 1853461 | NCBI WGS metagenome assembly PVMS01 (sample SAMN08582032, study PRJNA380276) | Marine sediment metagenome, whole genome shotgun sequencing project. | isolation source: ocean sediment barecode stripped | collected 2017
CGAGTTCACCAGGATCACCCGGTAACCTTCCTCGCGCAAGGCTTTACACGCCTGCGCCCCGGAGTAATCAAACTCGCAGGCCTGCCCAATAACAATGGGCCCGGCGCCGATGATCAGAACACTTTCGATGTCAGTTCTTTTTGGCATATCAATTTATCCGCAGAGGACGCAGAAGACGCTGAATTTTCTATTTTTGTTAGCCTTCATAATTCCTTACTCGCCTCCTGATCTGTAGCCTCGTTTTCCCAAAATTAAGTATTAAGCCTATTGTTAGACCTGTTGCCTTGAGGTAATTCAGCAATTGTGCTTCGCATGCTGCATTCAGATCGCTTAACGCTTTACATTCAACAATAAGTTTTTCTTCAACAATAAAATCCGCGATATATTGTCCTGCCAGATGGTCCTCATACCAGACTTGCAAACTTGGTTGACGCTCGAATGCAATCTCTCGTTGTGAAAACTCATACGCAAGGGCGCTTTCATATACAGACTCCAAGAATCCATTACCCAAATACTTGTGCACTTTTATCGCACAACTAATCACTTCATTGGTTAGGTGCATGAGACATTCCCTGATTTGTTTCACCAAATCAGAGTACTGACATCAATGAATCCAATTTCCAATCATTCAGCGTCTTCTGCGTCCTCCGCGGAAAAAATTCCTACATTAATCAGCTATTATTTCCTACATTAGCCCTTCTGCTTTCAGGCCTTGCGCAATAAGGTTACGTTTGCTCCGGACTTGGCGGCCTCCATGGACTCGATGAAGCGGTCGAAGAGGCTGCTGATGTCGTGGGGGCCCGGGCTGGCTTCCGGGTGACCCTGAAAACCAAACGCCGGGGCGTTGCTCAGTTCTATGCCCTGCAGGGAGTTGTCAAACAGGGAGCGGTGCGTGGCCTTGATGGTTTCCGGGAGGCTGCCCTCATCGACGGAAAAGCCATGGTTCTGGCTGGTGATCATGACCTTGCCGTCCGCCAGGTCCTGCACCGGGTGATTGGCGCCGTGGTGACCGAATTTCATTTTCATGGTTTTTGCGCCCGCTGCCAACGCCAGCAACTGGTGCCCCAGGCAAATACCGAAAAGCGGCACTTTCCTGCCAATCAGTTCGCGTATTGCGGAAATCGCGTAGTCACAGGGCTCCGGATCGCCCGGCCCATTAGACAGGAACACCCCGTCGGCGTGCAGGGCCAGCACTTCTTCCGCCGATGTGGTGGCGGGCACCACCGTAACGCGGCAGCCCCGTTCAGCCAGCATGCGCAGGATATTCCGTTTCACGCCGAAATCGTAGGCGACCACATGCCGCGTAGCTTCGGCTTTGCGCCAGGAAGCACTATCCAGATCCCAGCTGCACTCCGTCCACTGGTAGGATTCCGGCGTGGTCACTTCACGAGCCAGGTCCATACCCTGCATGCCCGGGAAGGATTGAGCCATTTCCAGCGCCTGTTCTGTATCCACCTGTGGGGCCGAAATGATGGCCCCACCCTGTGCGCCTTTTTCACGCAGGATTCGGGTCAGGCGTCGTGTGTCGATATCGGAAATCGCAACGATCCCGGTCCTGAGCAGGTATGCGGGCAGGCTCTCCTCAGCGCGCCAGTTGCTGTGAAGAATTGGACAGTCCCGTATGATCAGGCCGGCGGCCATCGGCCGGGCCGACTCTTCGTCAACCGGGTTACAACCGGTGTTGCCTATGTGGGGGTAAGTCAGCGTGACAAGCTGACGGGCATAGGACGGATCCGTAAGGATTTCCTGATAACCGGTCATCGCAGTGTTGAATACCACCTCCCCCACCGTTTCACCGCTTGCCCCGATGCCCTGGCCGCGGAATATGCTGCCGTCCTCTAAAGCCAGCACCGCCTGATCAGTCAAATTACATTCTCCAGATACGCAAAACGGGAAAGCCCGTGAGGCCATTCCCGCTTAGAAATTCAGTCAATTTATGCCCCTTGAGCTGCAACGCCCAGGGTGTTGTTCTAAGCGTTCAAATTCTAACGGAGCGGGGATGTCATGTCTAACCCCAAATGCCGCCTTGCCCCTCACGCCTCATCCATGCCATTGATCCGGCCCGCCAGCCAGTCTGCAGCCGAGTAAAGGCCGGCGTATTGACTGATCAGCCACTTACCCGCAGACAGAGCGCCCACTGCATAAATTTTCCGGTCGTGAGCGCGGTGAACAAGATCAATCTCCTCTCCAGCCATTGTATAGGTGATGGTGTGCACCCCGACCACCTCGCCTTCGCGTATTGATGAGTATTCCAGTTCCCCTGCTTGGTCACCGCGTTGCGAGTTGATGGCCTCACCCAGCATGAGGGCGGTGCCGGAAGGAGCGTCCTTTTTCCACTGGTGATGGATGTCCTCAATCGCGACCGGCGTGTCAGGATCCAGCACGGCAGCGGCCCGCCTGGCCAGTTCGGCCAGCAGGTTGACGCCGAGGCTGAGGTTGGGGGACCAGAGCACCGGCACGCGCTTCGCGGCTACCTGCAGCGCCACCGTAGCTTCGTCCTGCAGCCCGGTTACGCCACTCAAAAGCGCCACATCATTATCTGCACACCATTCCGCGGCTGTCCGTGTTCCATCCGGCAGGGTGAAATCTATCAACAGGGCCGGCAGGGCCGGTAATGCCTGTAGAGAAAAAAAGTGAGGGATGGGTGATTCCCAGTCGGGAGAATCAGGTCCTATGGTAGCCACGATTAACAGGTCGTCACGTGACTTTGCGGCTTTGACTATCGCTTCGGCCATGCGGCCTGCGCCATGAATTACGATCTCGATCATTTGACTGTACCGCTCAGGAAGTCATGCGGTCGAAAAATTCCCTGACGCCTTTGAGCCAGGAATCCGCCCGCGGATTGTGCACTGTGTTGTCGTTGCTGTAGGAGCTTTCAAATTGCTTCAACAGCTCTTTTTGTGCACGCGTGAGCTTGACCGGCGTTTCGAGCACCACGCGGCACATCAGGTCGCCGGTGCGGTGACTGCGCACGGACTTAACCCCTTTGCTCTTCAGGCGGAACATGCGTCCGGACTGTGTTTCGGTGGGAATCTTCAGTTTGACCTGGCCAGCCAGGGTTGGGATTTCCAACTCACCGCCCAGAGCAGCCAGAGTGAAAGGGATAGGCACTTCGCAGTAAAGATCATCACCGTCACGCTCGAAAATGCCGTGCGGCCGTACGCGTACTTCCACGTAAAGGTCACCTGCCGGGGCTCCGTTCATACCGGCCTCGCCCTCACCTGCCAATCGAATCCGGTCACCACTGTCGACTCCGGCGGGGATTTTTACAGACAAGGTTCGGGTTTCCCGGACCCGTCCATGACCGCTACAGCTGGGACAGGGATTGCTGATGCGCTGACCCGCGCCCTGGCAGGCAGGACAGGTTTGCTGAACCGAGAAGATACCTTGTTGCATGCGAACCTGGCCCACACCTCGACAAGTGCTGCAGGTTTCTTTCTGGCCGTCCCTGGCGCCACTGCCATTGCATGCCTTGCACGCTCCCAGCGTCGGCACCTTGATTTCACGGGTCAGCCCTGAAACGGCGTCTTCCAGGTTGAGGTCCAGCGCGAAGCGCAAATCCGCACCGCGTTGGCGCTGTGCACCGCCGCGACGGCTGCCACCGCCAAATATATCGCCGAAAATATCGCCGAAAATATCGCCCACGTCCCCGTGGAAACCGCCTGGACCACCCGGCCCCCGGGCGGAAGGATCCACCGCTGCATGACCGAACTGGTCATAGGCAGACCGCTTCTTGGGGTCCTTCAGAATCTCGTAGGCCTCTTTGGCTTCCTTGAAATGCTCCTGCGTGGATTCGTCATCCGGATTTCGATCCGGATGATACTTCATCGCCAGGCGGCGATAGGCTTTCTTCAGCTCATCGTCACTTGCCGATTTTTGCACGCCAAGAATTTCGTAGTAGTCGCGCTTTGCCATTCCAGGTTTCCGTTATTGCTGCACCAGATTTGAGGTTGACCAAATTTGAATTCAAGGTTTTAAGCGCTTTAGCCCGCATATTGCATCAGGCGCATAAAAAACCCCGGCCGCAGCCGGGGTCCTTATAGCAGGCTCAAAACCTGATCAGTCGTCTTTCTTATCCTCGTTCACTTCTTCGAACTCGGCATCGACAACATCATCGTCTCCGGCAGCCTCCTCGGCTTCGCCTTCGGCCTGGGCCTGCTCGGCTGCCTTCTGGTAGATCACCTGGCCGGCTTCGGACAGTTTCTCCACGGCAGAATCGATGCTTTCCTTGTCGTCACCCTTCATGGCTTCCTCGACATTATCGATCGCACTTTCGATGTTCTTGCGCTCATCGTCGCTGATCTTGTCACCCATTTCCTTCAGGCTGGACTGCGTGGCGTGCACAATTGCATCCGCGCTGTTGCGCGCTGTGACCAGTTCGTGGAACTTGCGGTCTTCTTCAGCGTGCAACTCGGCGTCTTTCACCATTTGCTCGATTTCGGCGTCCGACAACCCGGAACCGGCCTTGATTTCGATCTTCTGTTCCTTGCCGGTGGCCTTGTCCAGTGCGCTAACGTGCATGATGCCATTGGCATCAATGTCGAAAGTGACCTCGATCTGGGGCATGCCCCGCGGCGCAGCCGCCAGGCCGGCCAGATCGAAACGGGCCAGTGACTTGTTGGCCGAGGCCATTTCGCGTTCACCTTGCAGCACGTGCACAGTGACGGCGGTCTGGTTGTTCTCGGCCGTGGAAAAGACTTGCGCAGCCTTGGTCGGAATCGTCGTGTTCTTCTCGATCAGCTTGGTCATCACGCCGCCCAGGGTTTCGATACCCAGAGACAGAGGCGTCACATCCAGCAACAGCACATCTTTCACCTCGCCGGCCAGTACACCGGCCTGGATGGAGGCGCCCACGGCAACCGCTTCATCCGGGTTCACATCTTTACGCGGCTCCTGGTTGAAGAACTCGGCCACTGCTTCCTGAACCTTGGGCATGCGGGTTTGACCGCCGACCAGGATGACGTCCTGTATGTCGCTGACTTTCAGACCCGCGTCATCCACCGCCGTACGGCAGGGCCCCATGGTGCGGGTTACCAGATCACCCACCAGCGCTTCCAGCTTGGCGCGAGTCAGTTTGATGTTGAGGTGTTTCGGACCACTGGCATCGGCCGTGATGTACGGCAGGTTCACTTCGGTCTGCTGGCCGGAGGACAGCTCAATCTTGGCGCGCTCGGCCCCTTCCTTGAGGCGCTGCAGGGCCAGTGGGTCGTTGCGCAGGTCGAAACCCTGGTCTTTCTTGAACTCTTCAACCAGGTAATCGATGACACGCTTGTCAAAGTCTTCGCCGCCGAGGAAAGTGTCGCCGTTGGTGGCCAGCACTTCAAACTGGTGTTCGCCATCCACTTCTGCGATTTCGATGATGGATATATCGAAGGTACCACCGCCCAGGTCATAAACTGCGATCTTGCGATCGCCGCCCTTCTTGTCCATACCATAAGCCAGAGCGGCCGCGGTCGGCTCGTTGATGATGCGTTTGACCGTCAGGCCCGCGATCCGGCCAGCGTCCTTGGTGGCCTGGCGCTGCGAGTCGTTGAAGTAAGCCGGCACGGTGATGACCGCCTCGGTGACTTTTTCACCCAGGTAATCTTCGGCCGTCTTCTTCATTTTCATCAGCACCCGCGCGGATACTTCCGGCGGCGCCATTTTTTTGCCGTCGGCTTCGACCCAGGCGTCGCCATTCTTGGCTTCTACAATCTTGTACGGCACCAGGTCGCGGTCCTTTTGCACCACGTCTTCGCTGTACTTGCGCCCGATCAACCGCTTGACGGCAAACAAAGTGTTCGCCGGGTTGGTGACCGCCTGCCGTTTTGCCGGTTGACCCACCAGCACCTCGTCGTCCTTGGTGAAAGCGACAATTGAGGGCGTGGTGCGGTCCCCTTCGGCATTTTCAATCACCTTGGGTTGCCCACCTTCCATCACTGCGACGCAGGAGTTGGTGGTACCCAGGTCAATACCAATAATCTTGCCCATGTTTAATGTCTCCCGAATAAAGCTTTATAAATTAATAAAACGAATCGATGCTCCAGAAATGGGGTTGCACCGCATTTTTTCAATCGTTGTCCGTTGGCCGATCCCATACCGCTGTCAGGGCTTGCGCGAAACAACCACCATCGCCGGGCGAACCAGGCGATCATGCAACTTGTAACCTTTTTGCAGTACTTCCAGCACCGAGTTTTCGTCCAGGTCTGCCGAAGGCAGTACCGTCACCGCTTCGTGAAATTCCGGATTGAAAGCCTCCCCCCCGGGTCGATCAGCTCCAGGCCATGGTCCTGCATGACCTTGGCCAGCATCTTTAAGGTCAGCGCCTGCCCTTCCAAAAGAGCTGTCGTGGTGGCGGATTCTGCATCCGTTTCCAACCCCCGCTCCATGCTGTCACGCACCTGCAGCAGGTCCTTCATAATCCGTTCCAATGCGAACCTGCGGGATTTCTCCAGGTCGCGGATCAGACGTTTACGGAGATTTTCCATTTCGGCCTGCATACGCAACATGGCATCCCGGTGCAGGGTCAGTTCCTGCTCGGCTGCGACCAGCGCTTCATCGGCGACTTCCTGTGTCGGGGCCGCAGTTTCAACTTCTTCATGGCCCGATTTCACTTCCTGTTCCACCTTTAGCTCAACCGGCTCCTCAAACGGGTTTCCTTTTTTCTTTATCATGGTGACAAACTCCAATGCCCAGCGGCGGCCTCGCTGCCGTTTTCAGTCCGCAGTAAATTCAATGAAAGATCAGTCTGGCCAAAATATGGGGTTGTAGCAGTTTGTTTCAAGCGGATTTCCTGCAGCGGATGCGTTGCCCGGCGAACCGTGGCGTGCTAGTTTGAGGCGCAGAATTAACTACCCGCGCCAAAAGTCGGATCGATGCTCAGCTTTCTTCAAATTCGCAACTTCACCATCGTCGAAGCACTCGACCTGGATTTCAGGGGTGGTTTCACGGCAATTACCGGTGAAACCGGGGCGGGCAAGTCCATCCTGGTCGACGCACTCGGCTTGCTGAAGGGCAACCGTGCTGATACCGGCGCCATTCGGTCCGGCGCGGCCAGGGCCGAACTGAGCGCTGAATTTGACCTGGATGAGAACAGCAGGGCCTTGTCCTGGCTGCGCGTTTCAGAGCTCGACAACGGCAGCACTTGCCTGCTGCGTCGCCTGGTCAGCGAGAACGGGCGATCCAGGGCCTGGATCAACGGAACCGCGGTCACTCTGCAACAGTTAACGGAGTTGGGTGATTTGCTGGTGGAAATCCATGGCCAGAATGAGCACATCCGGCTGGTCAGGCGTGAGGAACAATTTCGATTGCTCGATAGTGGTGGTTCACATGAGGCGAAACTCGAAGCTGTTCGAACGTGCCACCAAACATGGGATCAACTGGAGCAGGAAAAGCAATCGCTGCTAAAAGAGGCGCCGCTGGATGCTGGCGATGTCGATCTGCTCGAATACCAACGGGCCGAACTGGAAGGCGCCTTGCTCCCGCCCGGAGAGTTTCTGGAACTGGAATCACAGCACCGCCGACTGGCGAAAGGTCACGAAATCATGGCCGCGTTGGAATTCGCGCAGGCCAGCCTCGAATCCGACCAGAACGGCATCAGCGCCGCCATTCATCTGGCCACCGAACGGCTGCGTGGCCACGCTTCCCTTGACCCCGATATTGCAGATGCCATGCAACTGCTGGGAGAAGCTGCAATCAACTGTGAAGAAGCACGCAGCAGCATATGCAACGCCCTTTCCCGGCTGGACTTGAGCCCGGAGCACCTGGCGCAGGTCGAGCAAAAGCTCCAGGGCCAGCATGACCTGGCCCGCAAACACCGGGTGGAACCCGAACAACTGGCTGAGGTACTGCAAAATCTGCAAGGCCGCCTCGAGCGTGCCGCTACGCTGGATCGGCGCCTGCAAGACATTGAAGCAGAACTGGAATCTGCCTTAACCGACTATCGGCAGGCCGCGCACGATCTGCATGAAGCCCGCCATTCCAGGGCAGCCTCCCTTTCCACTGCCGTAACCCACTTGATGCAGGAACTCGGAATGGAAGGAGGCCAGTTTGAAATAGAAGTGCTGCATGACCTCGAATGCGTTCCTTCGATCCGGGGAAGCGACCGCCTGGAACTGAAAGTCAGCGCCAATCCGGGGACAGCACCCGGCCCCTTGCGCAAGGTGGCTTCCGGCGGTGAATTATCCCGCATCAGCCTGGCGATAAAGGTTGCTTCCAAGGCCGGCAACCCGGCTCATACCCAGATATTCGACGAGGTCGACGCCGGAATCGGCGGCGACACCGCAAACGCTGTGGGTGCCTTACTGAAAAGCCTGTCCGTAGGCGAACAGGCGCTGTGCGTTACCCACCTGGCCCAGGTTGCTGTCTGTGCCGATCAGCAAATCCAGGTACAAAAATCCGCCGACGGTGGGCTGACGCGGGTGCAAACCACCCTGCTCGATGAAACAGAAAGAATCGACGAAATCGCCCGCATGCTGGGCGGCCGCCTGTCCGACCAGTCCCGCGCCCACGCCACGGAACTGTTGGCTACCGCGGCCGTACGTCATTGATTTGGCCGTAAATTTCAGCAATCACGTGATTTGGAAAGAGCAATTTGGCCGCAAATTACGCAAATTAAAGAGCAAGAAAAGTGAATTATTGCTGGCTCATCATGAGCTGGAATGCCGTACCAAAGTTCAGGGGCTTATGAAGGTACATAAATATGTTCACTGCTCAGAACATCAACCGGCACGGCACCACTACAAAAAATGCTCTTAAAATTTGCGTAATTTGCGTAATTTGCGGCCAAATCAACAACATCGGGTCTCGGTATCCCGGAGTTCAGTGGCGTCGGCGCGTAATTGAGCGCGGCCAGATCAGGGCTTGGGTTTGGGGCGGACGTAAATGACCAGGCTGTGGTCTTCGATATCGTAGCCGTGGGCATCGGCTATTTTCTTCTGGGCGGCTTCAATTTCATCGCTGATGAACTCGATGACTTTACCGGTTTCAACACAGACCATGTGGTCGTGATGGATGCCTGAGTCGAGTTCGTAGTAAGCCTGACCGCTCTCGAAGTTGTGTTTTTCGACCAGCCCGGCAGATTCGAATTGGTTGAGTACCCGATATACCGTTGCAAGGCCGATTTCCTCTTTGGCATCAACCAGGCAGCGGTAGATGTCATCAGCGGTAAAATGCTTGTTTCGCTTATTTTCCAAAATCTCGAGTATTCGCTTGCGCGGATGGGTGATTTTGAGCCCGGCTTGCTTGAGGTTTGTGGGTTTCACTGCTGTCTCTCTTTGATTTTCGATTTGCCGCCATAGTCGAAATCGACTCGGCATACATTTTTCATCACGACATTTCTTGTCATTGGGATGACAAATGCGAGCCCGCATATTGTATCATTCACGCTCTCCGCGCCACGCGAAAAATCTGATCCAGGTTAGGAATGATAACTCGTCTTTTATTTTGCACTGTTTTTGCCATACTCGTTTGCAGCGGCTGCGGGCTGATGTACAAGCAGAACATCCAGCAGGGCAACGCCCTTGAGCAGGATGATCTGGATGAATTGTACGAGGGTATGAACAAGCGCCAGGTGCTGTTTGTCCTGGGCACGCCATCGGTCATGGACCCTTTTCACCAGGATCGCTGGGACTACGTACAGACATTCAGCCGTCGCGGCGGCGATATGGTTCAGCGGACTGTAACGCTTCATTTCAAGGATGACCAGTTGACGGAAATCATTGGCCGCGACGATCCCTTCGCAGCCGCGGTAGATAAAACACCGGGTGATCCGGATGAAGTGGCACAATTTACCAAAAAGCCAGAGGCTGAAAGTGACCCGCAGGATGCAGCGCAGGACCCTGCCAAGAGAGACTTGCTTTCCGGCGATCCGGATGAACTAGCCTCCTTTACGAAGAAACCGGATGCTACCAATGATCCGCATGAAGCAGCCCTGGAGGCAGCCGAGGAAGATGTGCTTGCCGACGATCCGGATATCAATTTCATCGATGAGCGTACCGCCGAGGATCGTGAGTACCAGCAAGATATGGATGTGTTGGACCAGCGACAGGATGACGGGCTGCCGGGACCTGATATTGACGGTTAGGACGTCATGTGAAGCGCGCGGCCGTTGTAACGAAGGCTTTTCGCGTTAAGCTGCCCCATTCCTGATCCGGGTTAAAGTCTTTCAGGCATTCGCATTTTTTGCCCGTTCTCTGCGTGCTTCCTTTGGATCAGCAATCAAGGGACGATAGATCTCAACCCGGTCTCCTTCCCTCAATACATGTCCCATGGGGACTTTCCGGCTGAATATACCGACGCCACCGGGGTCGATCTCGATGCCCGGGAATTCGTCCTTGATGGCAGTTAGCTCGATGGCTTCAGCAACGGTCGTGCCTAATGCGACAGAAACGGCGCGTATGATCTGCTTATCCGGGTTGGCGTATGCAACTTCAATCTGGATCATGCCTGGTTCGTGTTCAGCATCCATAGACTTCGTCGGCCCTCTTGCCGAAATCATAAACCATCTTGTCGGCAACGTGCGCGAAGCCCCTGCGGAAAGCCGAAGAAAGCACGGAACTGGAAAAATCGAAGCTCAGCAGCAGTGTCACTTTGCTGCCTTCGTCACCCAGCGCCTTGAATTGCCATTCACCGGAAAGGTGGCTGAACGGCCCGTTTACCAGCGATAATGTCAGGCGCTCCCCGGGTACGAAGCGGTTGCGGGTGGTGAACGTTTGTTCCACTCCTGCCACACTGATACCCAGGCTGGCCAGTTGCTCTTGCGCGCTCTGTTCGTGCACAACGGCGCTGATGCACCAGGAAAGAAATTGCGGATAGGATGGGACATCCTGAACCAGGCGAAACATGTCGAGGGCGGAATGCAGGACCAGGGCTGTTCTCTTGATTTCCATTCGGATGTGTCGATTCACGTTTCGCAGGAAGCATAGCATGAGCGGTGCCACTGAACGTAGAATAGCGCCCTGGATAGTTCGGGATACCGGCCCCGCTGAGCAACAAGCATGAACAATTCGAAAAAAACAGGCCGAAAGACCATCGCCGTCAACAAGCGGGCGCGCTTCGAATACCGAATCGAAGAGCGGCTGGAGGCTGGTATTGCGCTCGAGGGCTGGGAAGTCAAGGCGATGCGCGAGGGGCGGGTTCAGTTCGCGGACAGCTACGTGCTGCTCAAGGACAACGAAGCCTTCCTGTTTGGGTGCCGGGTCAACCCCCTGCCGACCACATCCACCCACATCACACCCGATCCGGTGAGAACCCGCAAACTGCTCCTGCACCGGCGTGAACTGGACCAGTTATTCGCCGCGGTGGACCGGCGCGGCTATACGGTTATCCCTACCGCGATGTACTGGTCCAGAGGCAAAGCCAAAGTAGAAATTGGCCTGGCCAAGGGCAAACGGCAGCACGACAAGCGAAAAGACGCCAGGGACCGCGACTGGGAACGACAAAAAGCGCGCATAATGAAGCGTGGCTGACACCAGGCTGTTGATGACATTTTGCTATGACCGAAGCACTCATCTACCTCGATCCTGATAGCCGGCTGAACCTGCAAAGCCAGATTCGACAGAAACTGGTACATGCCATTCTGGCCGGCACATTCCCGGGCGGCAGCCGTCTGCCCTCTTCGCGCAAGCTGGCCGGGCAATTGGGTGTTGCCCGCAACACGGTCGTGCTGGCCTACGAGCAATTGATTGACGAAGGCTATATCGAGAGTCGTGAACGAAGCGGCATCTTCGTCAATGAGGAAATACTGCCGGACCGGATCGAGTCTGGCCTGAGCGCGTCAAATGACTCGGAATCCGATCAGCGCTGGCGTGAGAAAATTCGCACCAAGGTCAGCAGGAAACAAAGCTATGGGTTGCCGGGCAACTGGCAGAGCTACCCCTTTCCGTTTATCGACGGGCAGTTCGACGATTCGCTCTATCCGACGCAGCAATGGCGGGAGGCCAGCCGCATGGCGCTGGGTGCGCGAATATTCCGGGATTCCTCGATCGCTGAGATGGATGCTGATGATCCCCTGCTGATCGAGGAAATTCGTACCAAAATGTTGCCAAGGCGCGGCATCAGCGCCAGCGCTGATCAGATCCTTATCACGCCGGGGGAGCAGAACGCACTGTATTTAATCACTCACCTGCTGACCGACGAATCGGTTTCGGTGGTGGTTGAGGAACCCGGCAACCCGCGTATGCGCCAATTGCTGCATCAGCAAAAGGCGACCGTTCTGCCACAACCGGTGGACGAAAACGGCATGGTGATCAATACCGATCTGGATCGTGCCCAAATCATCTACGTAACGCCCAGTCACCAGGTACCCACTGCGGTTACCATGCCGATGCAACGACGCCGGGCGCTGCTGAACGGTCGCCTTTTGCTGATGCAGCAATTGGCGCATACGCGTC
>PVMS01028943.1_pt1 | contig 12367 bp, 10 predicted proteins | sample 1853461 | NCBI WGS metagenome assembly PVMS01 (sample SAMN08582032, study PRJNA380276) | Marine sediment metagenome, whole genome shotgun sequencing project. | isolation source: ocean sediment barecode stripped | collected 2017
AGTCGCCTTTATCCCCCATGGTGAGCACCGGGTCTATTCTTCACCCTGGGGTCATTGTGTGGCATCGCCAGGCAATGACCCCGATTTTGCCATTTACCTGGATTCTGCCATCCGGGAGCTTTTGCACTAGCTCCATCCCCGCGGGCGCGGGGACGATCAGAGGCGGCGGGCGCCCGCCGCCTCTGATCGGTTACAATCCAGTTTCGAAATTTAAGTGCAGGAATTATGACTGGCGGTAAGAAAACAGCAGGTGGTACTGACAGCAAATCCTGGGATGCCCAGGCCGCTCGGGAGCTTAAGGGCAAGGCGGTGGAGGATTTGCTGTGGCAAACCCCGGAAGGTATCGAGGTCAAGCCGGTTTACACGGTGGCAGACCTGGATGACATTGCCCATATGGATTCGATGCCGGGATTTCCGCCATATACCCGTGGACCACGATCAACAATGTATGCGGGGCGGCCCTGGACTATTCGCCAGTACGCCGGGTTTTCCACTGCTGAAGAGTCCAATGCCTTCTACCGTGCCAACCTGGCGGCGGGGCAGACCGGGTTGTCTGTGGCTTTCGACCTCGCCACCCATCGTGGTTACGACTCGGATCATGAGCGTGTCAAGGGCGATGTAGGCAAGGCTGGAGTGGCAATTGATTCGGTAGAGGACATGAAAATCCTGTTTGACCAGATTCCCCTGGAGCGAATGTCGGTATCCATGACCATGAATGGTGCTGTTTTACCGATCATGGCCATGTTTATCGTTGCCGCTGAAGAACAGGGAGTGGACCAGGCAGATTTGTCGGGTACGCTGCAGAACGATATTCTCAAGGAATTCATGGTCCGCAATACTTATATCTATCCACCTCGTCCGTCCATGAAAATCGTATCGGACATTATCAACTACACTGCCGGCAACATGCCGCGGTTCAACCCGATTTCCATCTCCGGTTATCACATGCAGGAGGCCGGTGCCACCATTGTCCAGGAGTTGGCATATACCCTTGCTGACGGAATAGAGTATGTTCGAGCTGCCATAGACAGTGGGCTGCAAGTGGATAAATTCGCACCGAGGCTATCCTTTTTCTTTGCCATCGGCATGAATTTCTTCATGGAAATCGCCAAATTGCGTGCAGCCCGGACGCTATGGGCGGAATTGATGGAGAAACATTTTTCTCCTGCCGATCCCCGTTCCAGAATGTTACGGACCCATTGCCAGACTTCCGGGGTCAGCCTGACAAGCCGTGACCCCTATAACAACGTAATACGAACCACAATTGAAGCGCTGGCAGCTGTACTTGGAGGCACCCAGTCCCTGCACACCAATTCCTTTGATGAAGCCCTGGCGCTTCCCACAGAGAGTTCTGCGCGAATAGCACGAAATACCCAGCTGGTGATAAATCATGAAACCGGGATTACCAATGTTGTAGACCCCCTGGCCGGTTCCTACTATATCGAAAGCCTGACCAACAGCCTGGTGGTGGAGGCAAGGAAACTGATAGACGAGGTAGAGGAGATGGGCGGCATGACCACGGCGGTGGAAGCGGGCTTGCCCAAGCTGCGTATCGAAGAGGCATCGGTAATTCGACAGGCGCGTATCGACAAGGGTGAAGAAATTATTGTCGGGGTGAACCGCTACCAGCTCGACGAAGAGGCAGATGTGGATATCCTGGTTGTTGACAATAACGCGGTAAGGGAAGCCCAGGTGAAACGACTGGCCTTGACCAGGAACAACAGGAATTCGCAGGACGTAAGGGCAGCACTGGGCAAAATGCGAAGTATTGCCGATTCGGGTGACGGAAACCTGCTGCAAGCGGCTATCGAGGCAGCCCGCGCCAGGGCCAGTGTGGGTGAGATTTCAGATACCCTTGAGACAGTATTCAATCGCCACCGGGCCGAGCCGAGGACGCTGGGCGGGGTTTACAGCAAAGCCTATGAAGGAGATGAAAATTTCACTATGTTGCAACAGAAAATTGAGCAGTTTGCAAAGCGGGAGGGGCGGCGACCACGCATACTTGTGGTGAAGCTTGGCCAGGATGGGCATGACCGGGGTGCACGGACTATCGCCACCGCTTTCGCCGATATGGGTTTTGATGTCGACATCGGGCCACTGTTCCAGACCCCTGAAGAAGCGGTCAACCAGGCGATCGAGAATGATGTACATATCATCGGTATTTCATCCCAGGCAGCCGGGCATCGGACCCTGGTACCGGCAGTGCTTGAAGGCCTTAAAGCAACAGGAAGTGATGAGATCATGGTGATTTGCGGTGGTGTAATTCCTCCAGGGGATTACGATATGTTGTATAAATGTGGCGTATCCGCTATTTTTGGCCCGGGTACCAATATTCCCGAAGCGGCCAGCGAAATTCTCGACCTGCTGGTTTCGTAAAAATTCGCAATTAATCAACAACATAGTAAGTAAAATAGTAATCTGTCGCCAGGCTGGCTGCAGCTTCAGGAAAACACGACATGCATGAAATCATCGAAGAACTTGAACAGAAGCGGGAACTGGCCAAGCTGGGAGGCGGCCAGAAACGGATTGATGCCCAACACGCCAAGGGCAAGCTGACTGCCCGGGAACGCATCGAGGTGCTGCTTGATGAGGATAGCTTCGAGGAGTGGGATATTTTCGTCGAACACCGGTGTACCGATTTCGATATGCAGGACAAATCCATTCCCGGTGATGGCGTGGTCACTGGTTATGGCACTATCAACGGCAGGCTGGTTTTTGTTTATAGCCAGGATTTCACGGTTTTTGGCGGCTCATTATCTGAAACTCATGCCGAAAAAATCTGCAAGATCATGGACCAGGCGATGAAAGTGGGTGCGCCTGTGATCGGCATAAATGATTCCGGGGGCGCCCGAATCCAGGAGGGGGTTGCATCGCTGGGCGGCTATGCCGAAGTGTTCCAGAGAAACGTTATGGCTTCCGGGGTGATCCCGCAGATTTCATTGATTATGGGGCCCTGCGCCGGTGGTGCAGTGTACTCGCCAGCAATCACGGATTTTATTTTCATGGTCGAGGACAGTTCCTACATGTTTGTAACCGGGCCTGAAGTTGTCAAAACAGTGACCCATGAAGAGGTATCTGCCGAGGACCTGGGAGGCGCAGCCACCCATACCACCCGCTCGGGTGTGGCGGACCTGTCCTTCGAGAATGATATCCAGGCACTGTTGATGACCAGGCGATTTTTCAATTTCCTGCCCTTGAATAACAGGGATCAGTCACCGCATCGGCAAACCGCAGACAACCAGGGTAGGGCAGAGCAGTCACTGGATACACTGGTGCCGGACAATCCAAACCTGCCCTATGACATGAAGGAACTGATCGAAAAAATCGTCGATGAGGGTGATTTTTTCGAACTACAACCGAATTATGCAAAGAATATAATTATCGGGTTTGCGCGTATGGAAGGCGTCAGTGTCGGTTTTGTGGCAAACCAGCCGATGGTGCTTGCCGGCTGTCTCGACATCAATGCTTCGATAAAGGGTGCGAGGTTTGTGCGGTTTTGTGATTGCTTTAACATTCCCATCGTTACCCTGGTCGATGTTCCCGGGTTTATGCCCGGCACCAGCCAGGAGTACGGCGGAATTATCACCCACGGCGCAAAACTTCTGTATGCCTATGCCGAGTGCACCGTTCCCAAGATTACCCTGATTACCCGAAAAGCCTATGGCGGTGCCTATGATGTTATGGCATCGAAGCACCTGCGTGGTGATGTAAACCTGGCATGGCCCAGTGCCGAGATTGCGGTAATGGGCCCCAAAGGTGCGGTGGAAATTATTTTTCGTGAGGAAGCAAAGGATGCTGAAAAACTGGAGCAGCGTACCGAAGAATATCGCAAAAAGTTTGCCAATCCGTTTGTGGCCAGCCGCCGGGGCTATATTGATGATGTGATATTCCCCAGGAATACCAGGAAACGCATCTGCCGGTCACTGGCTATGTTGAAGCATAAAAAACTGAAAAACCCCTGGAAAAAGCATGGCAATATTCCCCTGTGATGTGATCCAAAAAAAATAACAAATAAAATACTCGTACTGATAACGTGTTCAAGAAAATACTCATTGCCAACCGTGGTGAAATAGCCTGCCGTGTTATAGACACAGCCAGGAAAATGGGCATTGCCACTGTGGCAGTGCACTCCGATGTGGACCGGGATGCTCGACATGTCACCGAGGCTGATGAGGCTTATTGCATCGGTAGTGCAGCAGCAGCCGAGAGTTACCTGGTTGCCGAAAAAATTGTCCAGGCATGTAAGGATAGCGGTGCCGAAGCGGTTCATCCGGGGTACGGATTCCTGTCAGAAAACACCGATTTTGCAGAATTGCTCGAAACTGAAGGCATCGTTTTCATAGGACCGGGCGCCTACGCTATCCAGGCCATGGGGGACAAAATTACGTCGAAGCTGCTGGCGGAGAAATCCGGTGTTAATACCATTCCGGGTCATACCGAAGTTGTTGCCAGTGCCGACGAAGCTGTCAAGATCAGTAATGGAATAGGCTACCCGGTAATGATTAAGGCGTCTGCCGGCGGCGGCGGGAAGGGCATGCGCGTTGCATTTAACGACGATGAGTGCCAGGATGGATTCGATCGCGCAACCAGCGAGGCCATATCCAGTTTTGGTGATGGCAGGATCTTTATAGAAAAATTTATCGAACAGCCGCGCCATATAGAAATACAGGTAATTGCTGATTCACATGGCAATGTTGTTGCCCTGAATGAAAGAGAGTGTTCGATCCAGCGCCGGCACCAGAAAGTGATTGAGGAGGCTCCCTCGCCTATTCTTGACGAAAAAACCCGAAAGGCGATGAGTGACCAGGCGATTACGCTGACCCGGGCAGTGGATTACCGCTCTGCAGGTACCGTAGAATTTATCGTTGTGGAAGCCGGAACTTTTATTTCCTCGAAATGAATACCAGGCTCCAGGTGGAGCATCCGGTTACCGAAATGATTACCGGGCTTGACCTGGTGGAGTTGATGATTCGTGTAGCCGATGGGGAAAAACTTCCGATTACCCAGAAAGATGTCGGAATCAATGGCTGGGCCATGGAGGCCAGGGTTTACGCGGAAAACCCCTATCGTAATTTCCTGCCGTCTACAGGGCGGCTCAGGGAATATCAGCCACCACCCCAGGACGATCATGTCAGGGTAGATACTGGCGTTGTGGAAGGATCAGATATATCCATGTACTACGACCCCTTGATCGCCAAGCTGGTGACATGGGGAGACTCCCGCCAGCAGGCAATCGACAAGATGCTCGAGAGCCTGGACCAGTACTATATCCGCGGCGTCGATACAAACCTGCCATTTGTCTCGGCGGTAATGCGACATTCAAGGTTCCAGGCTGGAAAGCTGACTACCAGTTTTATCGCCGAAGAGTACCCGGATGGCTTTAGCCCCCAGCCCATAGACGAAAAGCTTGTCAACCAGCTGGTGTGTGTGATGGCTTCTATTCATCATCGCCTGACCCACCGCGCGGCAACCGTATCAAACCAGGTCGAAGGCTATGGGCGCAACGTCAGCACTGACTGGACCGTGGTCATTGGGCGACAGAATCACAACGTCTCCATTGACTCCCAAAGCGATTGCTGGAACATCACTTTGGACGGCAGGGTATATCGTGTCGAAGACCATTGGCTGCCGACCCAGAATGTGTATGCGGGTAAGGTTGACGGCCGTACCCTGTATCTGCAGGTGGAAAAAACCGGGTTCAGTTATGAGGTGGTTTGCGGTGCATTCGCCAATTCAGTGCTGGTGATGACGCGTCCAACGGCACGCCTCAATGATTTGATGCCGCTAAAACAGCCGCCGGACGTGTCGAGATTTTTACTTTCTCCCATGCCGGGACTGCTGGTTTCGCTATCTGTTGAGGCGGGGCAACGGGTAAAAGCCGGCCAGGAGCTGGCAGTTGTTGAAGCCATGAAAATGGAGAATTCCCTGAAAGCGGACCAGGACTGTACAGTCGTAAATGTGATTGCGGAGCCAGGGGCAACCCTGGAAGTTGACCAGCCCATTGTCGAATTTGAGTAGCCTGGCGGACATTACCCTGGCACAGTGGGCAATCTGTGGTCGTTGATGACAGGTATTGAAGAAATCCGCTGTGGGGACCGGCGCGCGCTGGCGAAAGCGTTAACCCTTATTGAATCGACCCGGCCGGATCACCGGGAACAGGCCGAAAAACTGATCCTGCAGGCGACACCGTTATCCGGAAACGCCATCAGGATCGGGCTAACCGGTGTTCCCGGTGTGGGAAAATCCACCCTGGTTGAAGCCCTCGGCAATCATGTGATCCAGCTGGGCCACAAAATAGCGGTGCTGGCAGTGGACCCCAGTTCATCGCTTAGCGGTGGTTCGATTTTGGGAGACAAAACCCGTATGTCGACCCTGTCGGTTGACCCCAATGCCTTTATTCGACCCACCCCTGCCGCAGGAACCCTGGGCGGGGTAGCACGCCGCACCAGGGATTCCATCCTGCTTTGTGAGGCAGCAGGCTTCGATGTCATCGTGGTGGAAACCGTCGGTGTCGGACAGTCGGAGTCCATGGTCAGCGACATGACGGATCTGTTTCTGTTGATGTTGCTGCCCGGCGGCGGTGACGAATTGCAGGGAATCAAGCGCGGCGTAATGGAACTTGCAGATATCGTCGTGGTGAACAAGGCAGACGGGGAATTACTTCCCCGGGCCAGGCTGGCTGCAGCGGATGTGCAACAGGCATTGCGACTCATCAACCCGCGCCATGCCCAGTGGCCGGTTCCCGTACTCACTGTATCTGCCCTGAACGATAATGGAATCGATGATATCTGGATGAATATAGAAAAGTATCGAAAATTACTGCAGGAGCAGGACATTATTGAAACGGATCGCAGGCAACAGGCCGCCAACTGGCTCTGGGTAGAAACCAGGGAACAATTACTCGCACGGTTCAAGGAGGATGCGGAAATCATGTCAGAACTGGAGCACTACCAGGACCAGGTCAGGGATGGCGAACTCTCGCCCTCGGTGGCGGCCGGCAAGCTGGTTAACCAGTTTTTGACGCGGCTCGAAACGGGCAACAGAAAATAGCCCGGTATCGACCAGAATCGATCGCCGTTATTAATCAACTGAAAGAGAAAACCGATGATTGGACGACTTAACCATATAGCAATGGCCGTACCAGACCTGGAGGCTGCCGCGCGGCTTTACCGGGACCAGTTCGGGGCTGACGTATCAGACCAGTTGGACCTTCCTGAACACGGCGTATCTACCGTATTCGTAAACCTCCCCAACACAAAAATTGAACTGCTGTATCCGCTTGGTGAGGGATCGCCAATCCAACGTTTCCTTGACAGGAACCCGGACGGGGGAATGCATCATGTTTGCTATGAAGTCGATGATATAGATAACGCCGTAGCTACCCTGGTTGCAGGCGGAATGCGCATCCTTGGCGATGGTAAACCCAAAAACGGTGCGCATAACAAGCCAGTAGTATTTCTTCATCCCAAGGATGGCATCGGCACGCTCATCGAGCTTGAACAGGTGTAGATAGCCCGGGTGATGCGATTTCCCGAAACCACCGCTGAGGCACAATTCAGTGCTTTGACGGCTCCCAGTGTCACTGTAAATGGTACGGGATAAGCTGTTCTCAGGGCCAAGGCCGGACGTGGTGGATTTTGTTTTTGATGATTCTGTTGCGGAAGTATTCCCGGATATGATTCGGCGCTCGGTACCTGGCTATGAAACCATTGTTTCGCTTATCGGTTGTATCGCCGAGAAGTATGCCATCCCCGCAAGCAATGTATACGATCTTGGATGCTCCCTCGGGGCATCGACAATCTCCATGGCGTCGCGGATCGAGGCGGGTCGAGTTAGTCATATTTGTATAGATAATTCGCCGGATATGATTGCCAGGTGCCAGGCAAACCTGGAAAAACGACTGGGTGAATCCACTTTTCAGTGTATCGAGGCCGATATCTGCGAGGTGGAAATCACCAATGCCAGCATCGTGGTGATGAATTTTTCCTTGCAGTTTGTGCCTCCGGATATGCGTGATGGGGTTGTGCGGCGAATATGTGATGGCATGTTAACGGGCGGCATACTGATTGTTTCTGAAAAGGTCAATGATAGTGACCAGGATCCGGGCGGGGTTATCGCCGGCTTGCATGAACAATTCAAGAAAGCCAATGGCTATAGTGATCTCGAGATCAGCCAGAAAAGATCTGCCCTTGATAATGTCATGATTCTTGACAGTGCCCAGGAACACCTGGAGAGATTACAGCGCTGCGGGTTTTCGGTAACCCGCCAATGGTTCCAGGCGCTGGGCTTTCATTCCTTTGTTGCCCTTAAATGAGTGTGCCTGGCAACAAAATGGCGTTGCTGTGACTGGCCCAGGCATGTTTGACCGGCAATTCCTGGCAGGGTCTTTCCAGGGTACGCCATTGCAGATTGTTGGGTCCCGGCTGGTCGAAGTCACAGAGGATGTGCTGCAGCACAGACGGCACGGTTTCGTTGATCGCTGGACGGAATTAATCGATTCGCTGCCGAATATTGTGCCTGGCAGCGTCGATTTTCTTGGCCCGGTGGTAAAGGTAGGTTGCTCGGGGGATATCACGGATACGGAAAGAGACAGGCTGCAAGGATTATTGATGGAGTTGCATCCCTGGCGAAAAGGCCCGTTCGAAATATTTGGAGTCGCCATCGATTCGGAATGGCGTTCTGACCTGAAGTGGCAACGCCTGGCGGACCAGATCCGGCCATTGCGTGGCCGACTGGTGCTCGATGTCGGATGCGGAAATGGCTACTACCTGTGCAGGATGCTGGGCCAGGGCGCCGAATATGTGTTGGGGGTAGAGCCGGCCCAGCAGTTTATTGCCCAGTTCAATGTACTGAAAAAATTCATTCCCGGGATGCATGCGCAAATCCTGCCGCTTAAATTTGAAGAATTTCCTGTAAACGATTGTGTGGCTGGTGGCATCGAATTCGACACCGTATTTTCAATGGGTATTCTCTATCATCGAAGGGAACCTCACCAGCATATCAGGGAGTTGTATGAGGTCTTGGGAAACCGAGGCGAGCTGGTTGTTGAAACACTGATAATAGAAGGCGGCCCGGGCGATGTCCTGGTTCCTGCCGGAAAGTATGCCAAGATGCCCAATGTCTGGAGTATTCCCTCGGAATCCGAATTACATTTATGGTTACGAGAATGTGGATTTCGGGAGATCCATACCATCGATATTTCGCCCACCACGCTGCTCGAGCAACGCAGCACCGAATGGATGACATTCGAGTCACTGGCCGATTTTCTCGATCCGGGAAATATCGATTTGACCATTGAAGGGCATCCAGCCCCATTGAGAATCCTCGTTAGCTGTTGCAAATAACCTGCAATCGGGGCCCGGTTTTATTGCCGGCGGCCCGGCCTCTACCCGTCACCCGGAGGCACGAATATATCAGGCCAGCTGTCGTTACCCCGATTGAAGGTCAGGCGCTGCGCCTCGTTTTCGGGTGTATCAGTTTTCCAGATAAATATTTCATAGTCTTCAATATCCGGCTCGTGGGCTCCATCCGAAGCGGCGAATACCAGGTATTGCTGTGACTGGCTCAGCCGGGGGAAATACTCATGGCTGAGATTTCCGGGAAGGTCAAGCCAGCGGCTGATTTTTCCGGTACTGCGATGGAAACGGTTGAGCTGGTTTTTTTGCTTGCCGCCTTCTGTATTTGAAACGAACATGGCGAATTCATTATCTGGTGACCAGGTCAGCATACAGCCCCTGGCGACAACCGTTATATTCCCTCTGGCATCGGCAATAATATTGGTAGGCCTGCCTTTGTCCTTGTAGGAAACAGCAAGGGTTCCTTTTTTGTCCACGGAAGGCCAGAATAGCTCGGCATCAGGTAATCCCGCTATACCGCTCTGGTACAACTTTGTCTCTTGCTTACTGGAGAAATTGTATGACCAGATTTCGCTGCCATAGCGATTAAAGTAGAGTTCATTTCCATCTGCGGACCATGACGGTGCAGTACCAAATTCTGCGATCCGGGTTTCTTTGCCGCTATGAATGTCCACGATCCAGATATCCCAGGGCTTCTGGTTTCGCCATGACTGCCAGATGCGATGGGAACGGGAAAAGGCGACCCGGCTACCGTCAGGAGATATTCTCGGGTGGGTTTCGGTATGGGGATGCACAGTCAGGGGACGAACAGACAGGTCATCCAGCTGCATCAGCATGATGTTGTGGTTACCCATGCTGTTGGATGACCAGACAATGAATCCCCGGGCTTGCTGTAGCCAGGCCGGTCGTTGTTCAAATGCAATCCCGGGACCTGCCGGTACCAGTTCAATCTGGTTTTTTGCCTGGTCAAACTGGTACCAGGCGATGACTGCCAGCAGGCAGCATCCAATCGCAAACGCCATGGGTAATCGAGGCAGCCGCGCACCTTTGAATGAAGCCGGGTGATCGCGCTGTTGCATGAAGACCAGCAAGAGCGCTGCCAGGCCAACACCATAATCCACAGACTGGGTCAGGATATGCACGGCCAGCAACGTCATCAGGGAATCGCCAGGCATTGCCCCGAACAGGGCCAGGAAAGTCATGCCGCCAATCTCCCAGGCCCCGAAACTCATCAGCGTTGGAATGGGCAATGCCGCACTCATTTCCGAGGCAATCATTGCCGCCAGCACTTCGATGTCAGCAAGTAGTGCAAGCTCGGGAAAAGATGCCGATGAAACACTGTGGAAAAGAACCAGCAGGCCGATATATTTCAGGCTCCGTACAATGATAGTCAGTACCAGCACCCTGAGCAGTATTCCGGCCTTGATGGTAGCTTCTGTGGCATCATTAAGATGGTTGGCCAGTTCAAAAACCTTTCCGGTCACGCCTCCATCAGTCCAGCCCCGCCTGTGTGCCAATGCGGTCAGGGCCGGGAGTATGTAGCGAAAGCCGATGTAGAAAAGTGCAACCACAACCAGCGCGACCAGGGCGACCTTGACCGGTGTTGCGTTGGGAAAACCAATCAGTATGGAAAGCAGTATGGTCACTGGCGCCAGCACGGCAATGTCCAGGGCCATGGCAAAAATTAGAGATGAAAGCCCGCTGGAAATAGTGGTACCGGATATTCGTTTCAGTAATGCCACGTATATCAGTTCTCCCAGACGTGCTGGAAGCAGGTCAACAACCATTCCACGCACTGCGGTTACCAGCAGCATGGTTCGGGTTGAGGGAATATTTTCAGGCTTCTCTCCTGAAGCGATAATCAGTACCCGGTAGCGTATAGCGCGAACCCAGATCCCGACCAGCCCCAATGCCACGTACACCAGGAACAGCACCAGCGAACTGCTGGTTATTGCTGAAAATATCTGTGCAGGGGCGACGTCCTGGTCGGGGCGGGCTGTGGCGTAAAACAGGAAGGCGAGAATGACCAGGGAGCCACCGGTACCGACCAGCAGGTATTGGGGCAGCCGGTGTCCGCTAAAATGGTTTGAAGTTGCCATGGTTAGCCGGGTGTGATACTAGCGGCGATGGTAAATTACGTTGAGCAGGGACGAATCGTCCAGCGACCTGGTGCTGGACTCCTGCCATAAATTCGGGTCGATGACGGGAAACCGGACCACCCCGGGGTCATCGATGATATCGGTAACATAGGTCACATCAAGCAACGTAAGCCAGCCCATTGCCGCGGCATAGATCTGTCCCCCGCCAATGATCCAGGTATCACCGCCTTCGCATGCCCTGGTCGCGGTACAGATATCGGTATAACACTCGGCGTTCTCAACCGGGTTTCGGCTAATTACGACATTTCGCCTGCCCGGTAAAGGTTTACTACCGATAGATTCCCAGGTCAGCCTGCCCATGATGATGGCTGCGCCCATGGTTCGCCGCTTGAACCGTTTCAGGTCGCCAGAGTGATGCCAGGGTATTTTTCCGTCCAGGCCAATAATGTTGTCACGATTCATTGCCACAATAGCACCCCGTACCGGAGCTTCTGGATCGAAGCGCATTTACACAGCTACTTTGAAGCTAAGCGGCGGGTGGGGGTCATAGCCTTCCAGGACAAACTTCGACATGATCTGGTCGGTGTCCAGGGACAATAGTGGCTCGATATCATCCAGGCTGGTGATCGCGGGATCAATGGTGAGGGTCGGGAGCTTCCTCGGTGTCCGGGTGAGCTGTTCCTGCAGGCCCGGAATATGATCATATTCCACCATGCTGCCGTCAGCCTTGGCGGTGTAAATATGGGCGTCAATGAGGGTGTGTCCGAAGAGGCTGGCACGGATACCGCTGAATCGGGAAAACAGTTCAAGCAGGAGGGAATAACCGGCAATATTGTAGGGAACGCCGAGTGCGATATCGCAGCTTCGCTGGGTCAGGTGCATGCACAAACCAGCGCACTGCCGCCATGCCAG
>PVMS01126757.1_pt1 | contig 12366 bp, 9 predicted proteins | sample 1853461 | NCBI WGS metagenome assembly PVMS01 (sample SAMN08582032, study PRJNA380276) | Marine sediment metagenome, whole genome shotgun sequencing project. | isolation source: ocean sediment barecode stripped | collected 2017
CTAAACCTCTTCCGATCTCGGAAGAAGTTTAGGAGGCTTCCGAAAACGTCGGAGCGCCAACTGGCAGGATCATAAATTCCTGGATGTCGACACTGTTATCCGCGTGCGCACCGCCGTTGATTATATTCATCATCGGCACGGGCATCGTGGTGTGATCGCCGAGGTGGCGAAACAGTGACTTACCTTGTGACTGCGCGTCCGCCTTGGCAACCGCCAACGAAATAGCGAGCAATGCATTCGCACCCAGTCTTCCTTTGTTGTCGGTGCCATCGAGATCGATCATGCATTGGTCTACAGCGCGCTGGCCGCTGAATTCAACACCAAGCAAAGAATCGCGCAATGCGCCATTGACGTTGGCAACCGCGGTTTGCACGCCTTTTCCCAGGTAACGCTCTTTATTACCGTCCCTGAGTTCGACCGCCTCGCGCGAACCAGTCGACGCACCAGACGGAACGGCAGCACGCGCAACACTGCCATCGGCCAGTGTGACGTCGGCTTCGACCGTCGGGTTGCCGCGCGAATCGAGAATCTCCCGACCACGTACGTCAGTAATCTTGATCATTTTTACTCCGGGCTGGCGGTTCCGAGCCCATATTCCGCTTCGGGAAAATCGCCCTGTTTGACCGTGGCGTCGATAGCCACCAGCGTTTCGAGCAACGCAGCCATCTTGTCCAGTGGCCATGCGTTTGGACCATCACTTAGCGCTTTGGAAGGATCCGGATGCGTTTCCATAAACAGTCCGGCGACGCCGACCGCGGTTGCGGCGCGCGCCAATACCGGAATGAATTCGCGTTGACCCCCGGAAGACGAACCCTGGCCTCCCGGCAGCTGGACCGAGTGCGTTGCATCAAACACGACTGGGCAGCCCGTACTACGCATTATTGCGAGGCTGCGCATGTCCGATACCAGGTTGTTATAGCCGAACGAGAAACCGCGTTCAGTTACCAAGATGTCGTTGTTGCCCGTCGACTTCGCCTTATCAACGACGTTTTGCATCTCCCAGGGCGACAGAAACTGCCCCTTTTTGATATTTACAGGTTTGCCGGCACCGGCTGCTCGTAAGATGAAGTTGGTCTGCCGAGAGAGAAACGCGGGCGTTTGCAAAACATCCACGACATCGGCCACCTCATCCATGGGTGTGTCCTCGTGTACGTCGGTCAGTACGGGCACCTCAACTTGCCGCTTCACTTCAGCGAGGACCCGAAGGCCTTCTTCCATACCTGGCCCGCGAAATCCGTCGCGGGAACTTCGATTCGCTTTGTCAAAAGAAGACTTGTAAATAAAAGGGATGTCGAGTCCGCTGCAGATTTCCTTGAGCGTGCCAGCCGTGTCGATCGCCATCGATTCGCTCTCAACGACGCAAGTCCCCGCGATGAGAAAAATCTTCTGATCGTTCCCCGCGTTAAAACCGCACAGATTCATGCTCTGGCGACCTTGGGCACGGTGCCCTCGTGATGCTGTCGCGCCGCCGTAATGAAACCGGTGAACAACGGATGTCCGTCACGTGGATTTGACGTGAATTCGGGGTGAAATTGGCAGGCGAGAAACCAGGGATGATCGGGAATCTCAAGCATTTCGACGAGGTCGTCAACCGACAAGCCTGAGAAACGCAGTCCAGCTTTCTCGAGTTGTGGCCGGTAGTTGTTGTTAACTTCGTAACGATGCCGGTGCCGCTCCTCGATCGTCGTCTTGCCGTAGCTTTCAGCCGCCAGCGAACCCTTGGCCAAGCTCACCTGTTGCGCGCCCAGGCGCATCGTGCCGCCGAGCTCTGATTCCTCGTCGCGCTGCTCGAGTTCACCACTCACGTCACGCCACTCCGTAATCAATGCCACGACCGGGTGGGGTGTGTTTTTGTCGAATTCTGAACTCATCGCGCCCTCAAGACCTGCGAGGTTGCGTGCTGCCTCGATGACAGCCACCTGCAAGCCCAGGCAGATACCCAGGTACGGAATGCCGTTCTCACGCGCGAAGCGAACTGTTTCGATCTTGCCCTCGATGCCCCGATCGCCGAACCCGCCCGGCACGACGATGCCGTCCATGCCACGCAGGCAATCGGTGCCCTGTTCTTCTATGTCACGCGACTCAATGAACTGGATATTGACTCGTGTCCTCGTATGGATGCCACCATGCCGCAGTGCTTCGACCAGTGAGATATACGAGTCCTTCAGGTCCATGTACTTGCCAACCATCGCGACATTGACTTCGCTCGTGGGGTTCTGCTTGGCGTCGACAATTGCCTGCCATTCACTGAGGTCCGCCTTGGGCAGGTCGAGCCCCAATTGTCGTGCAACAATTTCGTCAAGTCCTTGTTCATGCATCATCGCCGGGATCTTGTACAGATCGTCTGCATCGTATGCCGAGATAACCGCTTGCTCCTGAACGTTGGTAAACAACGCGATTTTCTTGCGCTGCTCCATCGGCAACGGTTTCTCCGAACGACACACGAGTATGTCCGGCTGAATACCGATCGAACGCAGTTCCTTGACGGAATGTTGCGTCGGCTTGGTCTTGATCTCGGACGACGTCGTTATGTATGGCACAAGTGTCAGATGGACGTACACCACGCGGTCGTGTCCTAGTTCAATGCCCATCTGGCGTATCGCCTCAAGAAATGGCAACGATTCGATGTCGCCGACGGTGCCACCAATCTCCACGAGGCAGATATCAGCGTCACCCGCGCCTTTCTTGACGCTCTTCTTGATCTCGTCGGTGATATGCGGAATGACCTGCACCGTGGCGCCGAGGTATTCTCCACGGCGTTCCTTGCCGATGACAGTTTCGTAAATTCGGCCGGTCGTAAAATTGCTGTTACGCCCACCCTTCGCCGTGCGCACAAATCGTTCGTAATGGCCAAGGTCGAGATCAGTCTCGGTGCCGTCATGCGTAACGAACACTTCACCATGCTGGAAAGGGCTCATCGTGCCGGGATCTACGTTGATGTACGGATCGAGCTTGATCATGCTGATCGACAAGCCGCGCGCCTCTAAAATCGCGCCAAGACAAGCCGAAGTGATCCCTTTTCCGAGTGAGGAAACCACGCCGCCGGTAATAAAAACATACGATGTCATAGGCAAAACCTGAACTATCACAGCCGGAAACAACAAAGGGCCGGATCAAAGCACCGTAGTGGCTTAGTGCTTTTTTCCAACCCTTGAGATTCACGCCGTCGTTGGACTAAAGACGGTTTTAAACGTTACCAGATCACCTCTGATGAAACAACGAAAGACTAGTGAATCGCGGGTCTGTTTTCCCACCGAACCGCCACTCCGGGCTTGCTTGCTGCCCCCGCTGCGAGCCAGAGGTCGGCAACAGCAACCAGCTTTCCGTCCGCATAGATCAGCGGAATTCGATCCCGCATCCACGGGACGACACTGGCCTCCTGCAGCAATTTCTTAAGTTTCTTCGTGTGCGCCTGCCCGCTAGGGCGAAACTTCTCGCCGCCGTGTCGATACCTCAACTCGAGTCCGCGCTCTACAACGTCCTGAGACAGGCCCTCGGCCGCGTCCGATTCGAGACGCAAAATACCAAGACCGTGCTCGAGTTGCAGGTGCTGGCCATCAACGACGAACCCCTGGTCGGTGGGTGCTTTGAACGGGTCTGCAGCGAGCAAGTACAAAGATTTGCGATAGCGACGAATTTCAACGCCGTTCCAGCGGACCACCGGCTCGGCGTCCTCCCGGGCTGCGACAACTTCGTCTAGCACTTTTTGGACATGCGTGGCGGAAGGTGTCGCTAAACCGAGCTGTCGGATGGCGTATCGCAACACGTTGCGCTGCCGCGTAATGGGCAATGCATTCAGGCCATCGATCTGTAGTCGATCACGGCGATTCCCAAGTGTTGCGGCGTCAATGGCCGCAAGCTCATCGAGTAACGATGCTGCATCACTTGCCAACTGGCTGCTGCGCTGCAAGCGCCGGGCGGCCTCGGGCCACCGCGATTCAAGTCGCGGCATGATTTCGTGGCGCAAAAAGTTGCGATCGAATTGTTGATCGTCATTGGACGGGTCGTCGATCCACGCGAGGTCTTTCGACCGAGCGTATTCTTCCAGCGAATCCCTGGGTACGTCCAGAATGGGCCGCACGAGCCAACCCGCCGCGAATGACCGAATCGCGGCAATGCCGGCCAGGCCGGCCGGACCGCTCCCGCGAACCAGGTTCAATAACAATGTTTCGGCCTGATCATCCTGATGATGTGCGCTCAGGAGCCAGTCGTCATCCTCTAGCAGCGATTCCAAAACACGATAACGTGCATCCCTTGCCGCCGCTTCTGGTCCATGGCCGGTTTTATCGTCGACCAATACGCACTTACTGATGAATTCGACACCCAGTGAGGCCGCAACCGCACTGCAATGCACACTCCAGTCAGAAGAATCCTCATGCAGGCCGTGGTCGACATGGACAGCAATAATCGGGATTTCACGATTGCCGGCGTCCGCCGCCAGCGCGTGCAGCAAAACGGTTGAGTCCAGCCCGCCACTGAATGCAATGACATAGCGCTTCGGCTGGCCCGCGCCCCCGGACAGCGCTGCGAGCTTTCGCAACAAGATCTCGCGGGTAAACGTCACGCCTCTCTATACTGGCCGAAACTGGCCAGCCGACGCTGACGCTGTTCGAGCAACTGATCGGGCGGCAACTGGTCGAGATCTGCAAGATGTTTGAGCAATGCGTTACGGAGAGTTTCGGCAGATTCTTGTAGATTGCGATGTGCGCCGCCCAACGGTTCCGTCAACACATCATCAACGAGCCCGAATCCTTCGAGACTTTCGGCTGTAATCCGCATCGCCTCGGCGGCATCCTGTGCTTTCTCGGCGCTCTTCCACAAAATGGACGCACAGCCCTCGGGTGAAATCACAGAGTAAATGCTGTACTGCAACATCAGTAATCGATCACAGACGCCGATCGCCAGGGCACCACCCGATCCTCCTTCACCAATGACAACACTGATAATTGGCGTACGCAGACCGGCCATCAGGTACAAACTGTCGGCAATCGCTCCACTTTGTCCGCGCTCCTCGGCGCCGACGCCCGGATACGCACCGGGTGTATCTATTAACGTGACCACGGGCAAGGAGAATTTTTCGGCCATGCGCATCAATCGTTGTGCTTTTCTATAACCCTCCGGTTTGGGCATACCATAATTGCGTCGTACCCGTTCTTTCGTATCCCGGCCCTTCTGATGACCAATAATCATTAATGGCCGGCCATCAATGCGACCAATGCCCCCAATGATCGCCGGATCATCGGCAAACATTCGGTCACCGTGCAGTTCCTGGAAATCAGGCACGATCAGATCGAGATAATCCTGTGTATAGGGGCGCATCGGATGCCGCGCAACCTGCGCTACCTGCCAGGCGCTGAGCTTGGCGAATACACTCTTTGTCAGCGATTCGCTCTTGCTCCTGAGCCGCGAGACCTCTTCATTAATATTGATTTCGGAGTCGTCGCCAACAAAGCGCAGTTCCTCGATTTTAGCTTCGAGTTCGGCGATAGGTTGTTCAAAATCCAGGAATTTTAGATCCATTTGGGCCCCAGGGAATCGCGCTCCAATGTCCCCTCAAGAGGGGGATCATCAGCGCTCCAACAGTAACTTACATGATTTCCCGGCCGGGTGCGTAGAGCAAGCGGACATTATTGGTGCCGAGCAATTCGGTCAGCTTGTCGCGCAACTCCCGACTCGGACGTACGGTCCATTCCGGCCCCAGGTTCAAACGGGCGGCCGCTGTATCGCCAACGTATTGCACGGCCACGTCGCAGCCGCCCTCACGATACGGCAACAGCACGTCATGCAATTTGACAAGTAGCTGTTCGCCATGCCCGTTTGGCGCAATACTCAACACGATTCCTTTTGCCCTGCTTTCGATAACCCTGTCGATATGTAGAACATTCTTCACGTTGACTGTCCAGCCACCACGAAAATCGTCGTAGCGAAGTGGTCCACTGACGACGACAATTTCATCTTTTACGAGCAGCTCACGAAATTCCTGGAAAGCTTCACTGAACAGATTGACTTCCATTCGTGCACTATCATCGTCGAGCACGACACTAACCCGATTGCCGCGTTTTCGAATTTCGGAAACGAGACCCGCAACGGTAACCTCACGCCGCGACTGACCGTAGTCGCGCTCGCCCTTGAAATTTTGCGGCGCTGGTTCCGCGACGAGATCGGCTAGCTTGCCGTCCACGAAAAACATCGCATCGGCGCGGACCGCATCGAACGGATGTCCGGCGAGGTACAGGCCAAGCGCTTCTTTCTCATTGTTTAGGAATTCACGCTCCGGCCATTCGGCTTGCTGCTCGATAACTTCTGGCGTTGACGATTTTAGCTCGAGTTCTCCCTTGCTGGGTTCGATGCCAAACATGTCGTTCTGGCCGGCTGCCGCGGCACGCGCCTGCTGGTTAGCGCTGGCGAGAGCCTCACCGAGTTGCTCGCTAAGACCACGACGCGTGTGGCCGAACTCATCCATCGCACCTGCTTTGATCATGGCATCGAGAGCGCGCCGATTTATCTTGTCGTGATCAATACGCCGGCAAAATTCCGCCAGCCCACTATAAGGGCCACTCGCATCCCGCTCGACGATCAAGGCTTCTATCGCTGCGCGGCCTACACCCTTAATGGCGCCGAGACCATAGAGAATGCTTTGCTCATCGGCGACGCTAAACGCATAATCGGACCGATTAACACTCGGTGCGACCAGCTGTAATTTCTGCTTTCGGCAGTCGTCTTTCAGAGTGACAAGTCGATCGGTATTGCCGAGGTCGGCGCTCATCACCGCTGCCATAAATGCAGCTGGGTAATGTGCCTTCAGATAAGCGGTTTGATAGGCAAGGACTGCGTACGCTGCCGAATGCGACTTGTTAAAGCCGTACGCGGCGAATTTCTCCATCAGATCGAATATTCGTGTTGCCGTGTGCTCGGCAACACCGCGATCAGTCGCACCCGTTACAAAAATTTCGCGCTGCTTGGCCATTTCCTCGGGCTTTTTCTTGCCCATGGCACGGCGGAGTAAATCAGCACCGCCTAACGTGTATCCGGCGAGCAGCTGCGCGATCTGCATTACCTGCTCCTGGTACAGAATGACACCGTAGGTTTCTTTCAGGAGCGGCTCGAGTGCCGGGTGCAGATAGTCAATCTCAGCCTGATTGGTCGAATGTCGGCGGGAGATAAAATCGTCAACCATCCCGGACTGCAATGGCCCAGGACGGAAAAGCGCAACCAGCGCGACGAGATCATCAAAACGATCGGGCCGCATGCGCTTGATCAGGTCACGCATGCCGCTGGATTCGAGTTGGAAGACAGCCGTCGTTTGTGTGCTGCGTAGCAATTCGAACGTTTTCTCATCCCCGTCCGGAATGTTGTCGACATCGAAATCGGAAACTTCCGCCGATGCATTGATTATCCGCTCGGCCCAATCGATGATCGTTAACGTCTTGAGACCGAGGAAGTCAAACTTGACGAGACCAATCGCCTCAACATCGTCTTTGTCGAGTTGCGTAATAATCTGGGTGCCGCCATCTTCGCAATAGAGTGCTGTAAATTCCGTCAATGGGTCCGGAGCAATGACAACACCACCAGCATGCTTGCCGGCGTTCCTGACCAGACCTTCCAGCGATTTCGCCAGGTCTATCATCGCCGCTACTTCCTCGTCGTCTCGATACAAGCCTGCCAGTTCCTCAGTTTGTTCGAGAGCACCTTCAAGTGTGATGCCGAGATCAAACGGCACCAATTTGGCGATCCGGTCGACAAAACCGTATGGCTGACCTAATACGCGCCCGGCGTCCCGGATCACCGCTTTGGCTGCCATCGTTCCGAACGTGATGATTTGCGCAACCCGATCACGCCCGTAACGCTCGGCGACATAATCAATGACGCGGTCGCGGCCCTCCATACAAAAGTCGATGTCAAAATCCGGCATGGACACGCGTTCAGGATTTAGGAATCGTTCGAACAGCAGGTCATGGTGCAATGGATCGAGATTCGTGATGCCTAGCACCCACGCGACTAGCGAGCCCGCGCCCGATCCGCGTCCAGGTCCAACGGGAATGTCATTATCGCGGGCCCAGCGAATAAAATCGGCAACGATCAGGAAGTAACCCGGAAAACCCATTCCGCGGATTACCTCGAGTTCGGTATTCAATCGTTCAAAATAAGGCGCGCTAACAGTGTCGCGTTCTTTGGCTGCTGTCGACGACGCCGCGTAAATTTCGTCTAGTTTTACGACTAAGCCACGCTTAGCTTCGGCCTCGAGAAACTTTGATTCCGTCTGTCCTTTTGGAATCGGAAATGCCGGCAGAACACTTTGCCCCAGTTTAAGGTCCAGATTGCAGCGGCGTGCGATCTCAGCCGCATTTTCAATCGCCTCCGGTACATCGGCGAACAACTCAGCCATCTTGACGGAACTACGCAGGTACTGGTTCTCGCTATAAATATGCGGTCGTTCAGGATCAGCGAGCCTTTGGCCTGCATGAATACACACACGTGCTTCGTGCGCGCTGAAATCGTCCCGGCTCAGGAAACGAACATCGTTGCTGGCAACAACGCCGATGCCAGCAGTCGCAGCCAATCGCAGGCTGGCCTGTACGCAATCTTCCTCGTCACTGCGTCCTGTACGAATTAACTCAAAATAGTACCGGTCACCAAAGACCGCCTGCCAGCCGGTGAGCAATTCCCGCGCCTCATCGGTGTGGCCATTGACTAATGCCTTGCCAACGTCACCGTGAACCCCGCCAGACAACGCTAATAATCCGGCACAGCTGTCGCCGTCCAGCCATTGTCGTCGTACCTGCGGCTCGCCCCGCACCTGGCCGTCCAGATACGACCGACTGACAAGACGCGACAGGTTGCGATAGCCAGTTCTGTCTTTGCACAACAGGATCAGGGTATGCGGACGCTCAGGCTCATCTTCATTAACGATGCGGACATCGGCGCCGATAATAGGTTTGACCCCAGCGGCGACAGCCTGCTTGTAGAACTTCACCATACCGAACAGGTTGCTCTGATCGGTCATCGCGACGGCTGGCATGCCGTCGGCGGCACATTGTTGCATTAATGCAGGAATTCGCACGGTGCTGTCGACCAGTGAGAATTCTGTGTGGACGTGCAGGTGAACAAACGGGGGCGACGTCATCCTGCCAACCGCAATGGCGCAAAACTGCGACGGTGCTGCTCGCATGGCCCGTGTTGTTGCAAAAGTTGACGATGCGCCTCCGTGCCGTAGCCCTTGTGGCGCGCAAATTCGTAATCCGGGTACAAGCTGTCGATATTGATCATTATGCGATCACGAGTTGTCTTGGCGATGATTGACGCGGCGCTGATCGCTGCTATTTCGCCGTCACCGCCAATAATGGCCTCACCGTCAATTCTCCGACTGCCGAATGTCAGATCAGGCAACCGATTCCCGTCGACTTCAACTTTGTCCGGCACCATCGAGAGACCGAGAATAGCCCGCCGCATCGCGAGCATGGTGGCAGCCAGTATATTAAGCGCATCAATTTCGGCGGTATCCGCCCAGGCGACCGACCAGGCAACAGCGCGCGCGCGAATCTCGTCTGCCAACTCCTCCCTCCGACGTGCGGAGAGCTTTTTTGAGTCTGCAAGCCCCTGAATCGGGCACTTCGAAGCAAGAATCACCGCGGCCGCAACAACAGGCCCGGCCAACGGGCCACGACCAGCTTCGTCGACTCCGGCGACCTGTCTTTGGAATTCAAACATGGGCGCACAGTATCTGGTGCCGCAGATGCTTATGCAACATCGAATCATCGGGAAAACCTCGGGCAAGCATCAGTGCTCCATCAGGTACTGACGGTGCGTCTATCGGAGACTGATCCTGCAGATTCAGACCCGAATCTGCGACGAGACCAACGGGAGAGATCCGATGAAAATGAGGCGCAGCACCAAAAACACGATTCATGGGGCATTGCTGCTAAGCATGCTGCTAATGATGACCGCATGCGGCGATGGTGGCGGCAAGGAAAAGAAGGGCGGCGGAAATTCCTGCGCCAACCCCCTGCTGTTTATTTTTTGTGTCATTTTGTCAGGCACTTCCGCGCCCGAACAGGGGCAGGACTACGGCACCTCATCGATGGTTAGCGCGGCGGCTGGCGGAAAGGCCGAGAATCTTGACCAGGCCAGCGAGTACGAGCCCAATAATATACTCGATAACGCAAACGTCGTGACTTTCCCTGCTGGGTCGACCGACGAGAGCACGGGTTTGCGCCTTAGCGGCACGGTACAGGCATCCAGCGACATTGCCGACTACTTTGTCTTCACGCCCACGCACAGCGGCGCACACCTTATATATCTGTGCGCGAATACCTGTGACGAGAGTCTCGAAGACGATTCTGCCTACATTATGATTTACGACCAGAATCAGACCACGATTGCGAGTACGCCGGTGGGCACGATCTCCAAACAGGAGTTCGCCGTGGATCTCACCGCGGGTTTTGCGTATTACGTCGAAGTGAATGGCTACGCCGCCGTAGATCGTTACGATTACCGCTTGGCCATTGTTGATTAGCGACGTTGGTTTGCGAGATCAATTACCGCCTCGGCGGCGCGTTGGTCTGCGCCGAGCGCAAGTTCCGACCGCAGTTTTGCGAATTGATCGCTGATCGCCTCGCAACGTGCACGATCCGCGAGCAAAGCCGCGACTTCCCTGGCGATGGCCTCGGGCGTCGCCGCTTGTTGAATTAGTTCGGGAATCAGGGGTTTTTCGGTCAGCAGGTTCGGAATCGTGAAATGGCTGACCTTAAGCAACCCCAAACTTCGGACAATCAGCGCCGTCAGGCTCGCGACACGATAGGCGGCTACGGTCGGTTTGCAGAGTAACGCCGATTCCAGGGCAGCCGTGCCCGATGCGAGCAAGACCACATTCGCCGCGGACATCGCCTCAATGGAATCACCGTCGATGAGCTGAAACGCGTTTTGTACATCAGCGTCGGCGAGCTGCTGTTCGATCATCGGCCGCAATTTCGGGGTCGCTATTGGCGTCACAAAACGAAGGTCCTGGTTGTCCGCGAGGAGCAATGCGGCCGCAGACGCGAACAATGGTCCGAGCCGCGACACTTCGCTACTGCGGCTGCCCGGCAATACCGCGACAACATCGCGGTTCTCGATATTTAGCATCCGCCGCGCCGATTCCGTGTCAATGTCAGTGGGCAGGCTGTCGGCTTTTGGATGACCCACGAATACTGCGTCAATACCGTGCTCATCGTAGATCGGTTTTTCGAATGGCAGGACGCAAAGTACGCGATCGGTCGCTTTGCGAATCGTCTTGATGCGCCCGGCACGCCAGGCCCAGATTGACGGGCTGACGTAATGTGCCGTGCGAATACCGGACTTGCGCAGCGCTTTTTCAAGCCCGAAATTAAAATCTGGCGCGTCAATGCCGACGAACACATCGGGCGGCGTTGCCCGCCAACGCCGCACCAGCGACCGACGCAGACTCAGCAGCCGCGGAATTTCCCTCAGCGGCTCGATCAATCCCATAACCGCGAGCGCGTCAGCGTCGTGCAATCGGACACAACCCGCATCGATCATCGCAGGACCGGCCACGCCCTCAAACAGTGCATCGGGTACTTTAGAACGAATCGCACGAATTAGGCCCGCACCCAGCATATCGCCGGATGCCTCCCCAGCGACCAGGGCGATTCGCATCGGCTCTATCGTATGATGCCGCGCTCGGACGAGCGCAGTGATTCGAGAAGTATGGTGAGTTCGGGCTGATCCGACACTCGCTGCTCCAGCTGCTCAATCGCTTTATCCAGCTTCAGGCCTTTGCGATAAACAGTCCGATACGCTTCTTTGATATTTCGGATCTGCTCGGTACTAAAATCACGTCGCTTGAGCCCTTCGCTGTTGATGCCCCGCGGTGCGCCGGGTGTCCCGAATACCATCGTGTACGGGGGCACATCACGACTGACGCCTGAGTACATTCCAAGAAACGCATGGGCTCCTACTCGGCAAAATTGATGCACCCCGGAAAAGCCGGCCATGATGACCCAATCTTCAATATCGACGTGACCAGCCAAAGTCGCATTATTGGCGAAGATAGTGTTGCTGCCGATATGGCAATCGTGCGCTATATGCACATAGGCCATGATCCAGTTGTCATCGCCGATCGTCGTCTCACCATCGCCCTGCACCGTGCCACGACTGATCGTGCAAAATTCCCGAATGGTATTGCGATCCCCGATGGTCAGCGAGGTTGGCTCACCGGCGTATTTCTTGTCCTGAGGATCGTCGCCGACGGATGCGAACTGGTAAATGTGGTTGTCGCGACCAATTACAGTCGGACCATTGACTACAACGTGACTGTCGATTCGGGTACCGGATCCGACGACGACGTCATCACCGATTATTGTATACGCC
>PVMS01115833.1_pt1 | contig 12365 bp, 13 predicted proteins | sample 1853461 | NCBI WGS metagenome assembly PVMS01 (sample SAMN08582032, study PRJNA380276) | Marine sediment metagenome, whole genome shotgun sequencing project. | isolation source: ocean sediment barecode stripped | collected 2017
ATAAAGCACCCCTTGCCATCCTGGTCTGCGCCGATACCGATATAGAAACGCACCCGGGCTACTGGGTTGAGGATTGCTCGGCGGCTACGCAAAATATTCTGCTGGCGGCTCATGCCCTGGGGTTGGGGGCGGTGTGGCTGGGTATCTATCCAAGAGAAGAACGAACAGGGGACATTAAAAAACTGTTTAAGTTGCCGGCCAGTGTTATGCCGTTGTCGTTGCTTTCCATAGGATTCCCGGCTGAAGATAAGCCGCCGGCAGACAGGTATAATGAAGAGAGAGTTCATTATAACGGGTGGTAATATTATTTAGATAAATTGATAAAAATTAGTCCGTTTTCTGATTTTATTGCGATGTTTTGTTGTTTGAACCTTTTTTTATGTGATATTAAAATCTGGAGGATTGAGTGAGAAAAGACAGGTTGATTGTCGGATTAATGTGTATAGCCTTTTGCGGTGTGGACTTTCCTGGCGGATAATGATAACAGCACGGTAGCACCGGCAATGAGCATTGCCATACTGGGGATAATAATGATTGCAATTTCCAGAAAGAAGTAGGTTAAAACAGCCAGCCATAAGGAGAATAAAATGAAGGTAAGTGCTGACTTCCTCAATTATGCAATGGACAGATTATCGTCTGTTGGTAACATAAGGAACCGGGCTATGTTCGGCGGTTACGGCATCTTCCACGAAGGGCTTATGTTTGCCCTGATTGCAGAAGATAGCCTGTATTTCAAGGTGGATGAATCCAACCGCGCCATGTATGAAAAAGCTGAAAGCCAGCCGTTTCCGCAAGGCATATCTTACTGGGAAGTGCCGGCGGAGATACTGGAAGATAAAAACAGGCTTGGCGAGTGGGCTAAAATATCTATGGATATAGCCCAGAAAAAAGCTAAGAGAAAGAAGCGATAGCGCCCGTCATCAATCCTGACGCTATCCTTTCCTTTAAGTAATTAAACTGTTATGAAAAAGAAGAATCCCCGAATCAGCCGTGAAATTAAAACAGTGGCGGTGATGATAACCATTTACTGCCGCAAATACCATTCCGCTGATGAATTATGCCCGCAATGCGAAGCACTTCTGGAATATGCCCGTAAAACGCTGGATAAATGCACCTTTGGCGAAGGCAAAACGACCTGTGCCAGGTGCCCGGTGCATTGCTACAGGCCCGAAATGCGGCAGAAGATCAGAATCTTAATGCGTTACTCCGGTCCGCGAATGATATACAAGCATCCCATGATGGCAATACGGCACTTAATGGACGGGCGTAGAGAAGAACCGCTTTCCATAATCAAGAAGTAGTATTTTCTGTATTAGCTATACCTTAAAAAGACGAAATCAGCTTCCAATCTTTTGAGATACATCGGTTTTGGTTTTATATTTACTGATAAAAATTATATGCCAGTCGCCATAACAATAGACACCCTGGAAAGCTGATCCACCCAGCAATCCATAGGTTATTAACGGAGTTAGAAAGTACATGCCTGTTAAAGAACTGAAGCCTATCAGCCAGAGTGAATAAAGCCAGTGGTGCAGGTGAACCCTCCATCTTCTGAAAGATATTACGATTGATTTAAATTTACCCTGTTTTCCGGCTGACCCACCCGCCACGTATTTACTTGCAAGAAAACCTATAAGCAGACTTAACATAAAAAGATAACCAAAAATAAAGCTGGCAATTACGGTTGATATAATGGCAACCAGTTTTCTCTTCATTTAATAGGTAGTACTCCTGTTCGGATTTAATTACCTGTCAATCCAATCATAACTACCATACCTTTGGCAGCAGTGCCTTGCGCTCCGGTGGGTAATCTGCGAATTGCTCGCGATACCACAGGTGGTGTGCCCATGCCCTGGGGGCAAGATTAGCAAATGTCCAGACGGCGAATGCCAGCCCGGGTAATGACCAGGTCGCCACTGCCCATCCGCTCCATATCATAACCTCACCCAGATAGTTGGGGCAGGATACCCAGCGAAACAGACCGCTGTTTGATACCTTATAGCAATATTCATTGGGCTGACGAAGCTGGCGCAGTGTGTTGTCGGACTGGCGGTTGATGGCAAATCCGGCAATGAAGAGTATCAAACCGGCTATAAAGCGTGGGTCGGTGAGCCATTCATTTGAATAACCGGCGGAAAAAGTAAAAATATAGCGACCGTTTAAGTACCCGTTTACCGTATTGAAAAGAACAGCCGAAATAATAATAAATAGCGGCATGCGGTTGGTGGTAGACTGCAGCCCGAAGGGATAGATAAAAGCGCGGTGTATATAGTGCAGTAACCACAGGACGAGAAACACCATCATACTGATCGTGATTCTATTGTCAGCGAGAATAAAGAATGCAAAAAATACGATCGGAGCCGGTGCTTCCATGATTACCCAGCCCAGTTTATTGTTGATGGCTGCTCCCCATCCGCGACGCGTGTGGCGGCCGTATGGAGCAGAGATAAAGAACAGGGTAATGAATATTATCAGCGCCAGTACAAACCAGCTGATGAGGAGAATGTCAAAAAAGGTGCGTTCACTCATGGCTGCTCCGGTGGTTGAGCTTTTGCCCGGGATTGATATAACCGTTTTCCTTGAACCAGGAGACGGCATCACTGATGGATTGCCTTGCCGGGCGAGCCGTAAAGCCGAGTTCGCGGCGGGCTTTCTCGGAACATATCAGGGAGTTGCTGCATAGTACGTCAATAGAATAGGAGGTAAAACGGGGTTTCGTTTTTGCTAGTCGATAATAAAGAGGTGAAAAGCCGGCCACTATGCGTGCCATCCATAAAGGTATCTTTAAGGAGGGCGCCTTTACTCCGCTTATCTCCTGCAGCATTAACATCAACTGGCGGACGCTGATCTGCTCGCCGGACAGGATATATCTCTCGCCGCTTTGCCCTTTTTCGCCAGCAAGAATAATACCCCTTGCCACGTCACGGACATCAACAAAGTCGTATGTACCGTCTATATAGACTTTGAAGTTACCACTGACGAAATCTATCATTAACTGCCCCATCTCGGATATCCTGTAATCATTAGGACCTATGACCCCCGTCGGGTGGACTATCACCGCATCAAGCCCCTGCTCTACCCCGTCCAGCACAGCCAGGGTAGCCCGGGCTTTACTTCTGCCGTAACCCTGCGGCACTCTATCGGGATTGCAGGGGCATGTTTCGTCTATCATGGTGCCGTGAGGCGGCTCTTCAATGGCGTGGATGGAGCTGGTATAGACCAGCCTTGGAACACCTGTTTCCAGGCAGGCTTTTACCACATTCTGTGTCCCGGCAACATTTACCTGATCCAGTAGTCTATCCTTTCCCGGCAGGATGGATATTATACCGGCCAGGTGATATACGATTTTACTGCCCTTGAAAGCCTGTATAAGTGATCTGATATTACAGACATCGCCTTCGACCATCTCCACCTTAAGCCCTTTAAGGGGTGTTGTGTCTTCGGCGGGTAGTATTACCGCCTTTACCTTCTCGCCCCTTGCCAGCAGCTGACGAACAAGGACGTTGCCTATATGCCCGGTGCCACCGGTAACTACGACCATAATTATCCTGCCAGAACTGAATTGTTCAGTAAGTTTAGCAGTTGCCGGGATGACTATCAAACTGTTGCCGATGCGGTGTGTTATACTCTGGAAAAAAGGGGGGAAGCAGTGAAAATAGTGACCATAGTTGGTAGCCCTAGGCAGGAAGGTAATACCAATTACCTGGTTGATAAAGCTCTTGAAGAAGCAGCCAAACTAGGAGTGGATACCGAGAAGATTAACCTCGGTGAATATGATGTTGAGCCATGCCTGGGGCATGATAATTGCGCCTCTTATAAAGTCTGCCTGCAGCAGGACGATGCGGGCTGGATTATGGATAAATTCCGTGAAGCGGATGGAGTTATACTGGCAACTCCTGTCTACTGGTACAATGTTACAGCCCAGATGAAAGCCTTCATTGACCGCCACTACTTTCCTTACAAACACGACCAGAAATATAAGGCTAAAGCTGTGGGTATTATAATCGTCGCTGAGCAGGAAGGGATAGAGGATACCCTGCATACGTTAAAGCAGTTTACCGACTGGTTTTTTGATATCGGAGAAGATAAAATATTCGTTGTCAGTGGCTATGCCAATAAGATTGGGGATGCCCGGGAAAATACTAAATTGATGGCAAATGCCGGCAACCTGGGCAGGCAAATGGCACAAGCTTTGAAGAAAGAGTGCCAATAAAGACTATCAAGAGATAAGCATTAACAATAAACATTTATTGCGCTTGTTGTTTATTCTTTTTCGGGGATAAAGGGCGGTGCCCATTTGGGCGGAATCGGCATGTTGTCCCCGAAGCGTATCCAGAAGTACTCATCCAGGAATTTAACCAGAGATTTTTGGCAACCATGTTCACTGTATTCAAGTTTGTCTGAAAGAAACTGCTCCGGTGAACCGGAAAATCCCTGTTCCCTGAAGCTTGTGGTAACTTCCTGCATATTCTGCTGGGTTATTTTTAACCACTGCAACAGATTGGTGGTGCCGCTCAGTAGATTGAAATGGCTTGATATGTCGAGGTTCAGTAATGCAAATAATCTGTCGTTTAGCAGGTGGGCTATCTTGGATACCCCTGTCAGCCATAAGCCGTTTATAGAGTAAAGGCTCTGGTATACTTTAGTTATATCGTCTGTTAAATCGCTGTTTGAGAGGTCGCAATCCAGTAGAGTGATGTCTTTAAGTAAAGCCATCTCCGGCTGCAGTTTGGCTATCTCTGCCAGAACTTGTCTCGCTAGATTATTGCCGATTAACAGGTCATAGTTTTCAATATTTATATGACTCAGGATTATTTTTTCTTCAAACTCCTTGATATTGATATCCCTAGGCGCTTCTCTCAACTTGGAAATGAAAGAGGTATCCTGCATAATCTTGCAGTACCTGTAATCGCCAGCCGACCTGTAGTAGAAACATAGGGCGCCCCAGGCAAGTTGGTTAAAGTTCATATTATTGCTGCTCCCTTATCTTTATCTCTTTTAGTATAACTTTACTAAAATCGGGTTGCATCATTTTACACTATCTGGTGGGTTTTACAAATATTATGGACTATCTTTAAGACGTTGAATTCAGCAAAGATTAAGGGAATTTACCAATTTACTTCAACAGATACAGCATTAAATCACCGACATTGGTGCCGGTATTACCTGTTACTACCAGTGAGTTGCCAATCTGTTTAAGCAATGTATTACTGTCATACCTGTCAAGGTAGGCTTTAATATTTATTTCGTTGTCATTAGCCTTAGCCAGAGAACTGCCGTCTACAATGGCACCGGCAACATCCGGCAGGAAGTCTGAGCCGTCGCTGCCGATGCTGGCGACCAGCCACTGGCTGTGGTACCCCTCCATTGCCAGTATAGATACGGCAGCATAGTGCTGGTTGCGGCCTCCTCTGCCGGCCGAGGCGGGAAGTCTGGGGGTTGTTTCGCCGCCGATAATTAAAGCATCGTAACCGGCATATTTTGTTTTCAGTATCTCATCCGCCCTTTTTAAGGCAGCTTCAGTAGTGTCCCCCTTCTGTTCGGCAGTAACCAGGTGGGGGGTGAACCCTGTTTCTTGTGCTTTAATCAACATAGCTTCCAGAGCCAGCCTGTTATCACCGATAATATAGTTATAGCAGTTATCCAGTCTTTTAGTCGTTTCGGCAACCTTTCCGCGGCAGCCTTTTTCAAGGTGATCAAGCATCCTTTCAGGCGCTGTGGACAACAAATCGTATTTTTTAAGTACATTGCAGGCATCTGAGAAGGTTGTCGTATCCGGGTAGGTGGGCCCGGAGGCGATAACCGAAAGGTCGTTGCCGATTACGTCGGATAATATCAGAGAGATAACTGTTGACGGGGAGAAATAGAAGCCCAGCTGCCCTCCTTTTATGCGGGACAGGTGTTTTCTGACGATATTAATCTCGCTTATCTCGGCTCCGGAAGCCAGCAGCAGTTCGGTGATTTTCTGTTTATCCTCCAGCTTGATACCGGTGGCGGGATAGGGCATCAACGCCGAGCCGCCGCCTGAAATCAGGCAGATAATAGTATCATCTCTGCCGATGGAGTATTTATTCCTGAGCGACAGCATCTCTTTAACGCCCCCGACGCCCCTGCAGTCGGGAATCGGGTGGCCGGCGGTAACCACTTTTATTTTGCCTGTTTTATAATCACTGTCTTTGCAATTAACAATACCGGCTGTTATATCTTCGGGTGGTATTATGCTTTCAAACGCTGCTGCCATCAGGCCGGACGCCTTGCCGCCGCCGATAACAAAAAGCCTGCCACGAGAAAGGTTATAGGCAGTATTATTTATGGTTAATACCCTGTTTTTAGTGTCGTAGTACAGAGCATATTTTATTATGTTAGTCGGCAGCACCCGTTCTATGCCGGCTTCAATAATATCGAGAGCCTTTATTCTTAGCTCGGTAGTAGCCAGTTCGGCACGGTTTTTAATAATCATAGCCGTATAAGCAACACCAGACTTAAATCAGAATTATAGCTATTATACAGCAAATTAACCCGATGGAAATATTGACAGCATGTCTATTTGATAATAATATGAAACAAAAGGAGGGTTTAAGCTATGACTAATAAAGCTGATAAAAAGGTTGTTATCTATTCCACCCCCGATTGTCCAATCTGCAAGCGGGCTAAAGCCTATTTTACTAAAAAGGGAATCAAATATGAGGATATTGATGTTTCCATTAATGAAGAAGTCGCCCATGAGATGATTCACCGCTCGGGACAGATGGGAACGCCGGTTATCTTTGTCGATGAGCAAATGATGGTGGGTTTCAACCAGAAGAAAATGGACGAAATGCTGGCTAAGTAACTGTTTCGTCTTTCTTTAATACCTCGGCGAACTTGTACATATTATCGTAAGACTTGCCAAAATCTGGATTGTTTGCCTCTAGTTTCTGCCTGATGGCTTTCATGCGGCTGGTAAATTGCTGTCTGTCCTTTTGTTTTACCAGCTCAGCCCAATCCCGGCAGCTTTTCTGAAACCGCTCTTGAAAATTGGGCAGGTTGGGCAGATTCATCTGCAGGGAAGCATAAAGCTCGGGATCCTCTGAAATTACACTCTCTACCAGTGTTAATAGCACCTTGTAGGTGATGCCGCCGATGGACTCCATTTCCTTTAATCGCCCAAAACTAACAAGGCTGTCGGCAGAGGCGATGGCGATGAAATGGGCCAGCCCCAGAATGACAGCCATCATATCGTCATGCTCCAGGGGTGTCATCAGGCGGACTCTGGCGCCTTTTGTTTCCAGGTAAGACCTTACCTTTTCCGCCAGTCTGTTTTCCTGTTCATTCGTCGGTGTCAGCACGAAGTTCTGGTTGGTAAGGCTCCTGGCACCGGGGCCGAATACCGGGTGTGCCCCCAGAATCTGCCCTCTTTTTATATGCCTGTGCATAGCTTCCACAGGAAGCATTTTAACTGAAGTAATATCAAGAATGATCTGGTCAGGGTGAGTATGGGGGCTGAGACGTTTAACGGTTTCCTCAAAGTTGTCTGCCGGCACCGATATCAAAATTAAATCAGCCTGTCCGGCATCTTCAATATCGGTGCTTATGGCAACATTTAGCCGGCGACTGGCTTTTTCAAGCTTTGGTTTGCTCCTGCCGACCAATAACACGTCTTTGCCCTCTTTTAAGAAAAAGCGTGCAAACCAGCGCCCCATTTTGCCCGATCCACCGATAATGGCTACTTTCATCTTTTTACTCCCTGGCTTTCAGTTTGGATTTGGGGTAGGAGCCAAGAACTTTCAAAAAGATAACATAGTCTTCAAGATGCTCCAGTGTATTTTTCACCGACGAATCCAGACGGTGTCCATCGAAATCCAGGTAGAAATTGTAGTCCCAGGGTTTCTGCCTGGTTGGCCTGGACTCCAGCTTGGTCATATTTACCTTGTTTATTGCCAGTTGTTCGAGGAATTCAAACAGCGCCCCCGGCTTGTGTTTTACGGCAAAGACGACTGATGTTTTGTCATTACCTGATGGCGGTGCATCCTCTTTGGCCAGAACGAAAAAGCGGGTGAAATTGTTCGGGTTATCCTCAATGCCGCAGGTTATGATATTCATACTATATATTTCGGCGGCTCTGAGGCTGGCGATGGCGGCGCCGTCGGTTATCATTTTTTCCTTTATAAACTTGACGCTGCCGGCAGTATCATAAGTGGGTATAAGCTCACAGTTCAGGTGCTTTATGAATGCCTGACACTGCCCCAATGCCTGGGGGTGAGAGTAGATTCTTTTGATTGAACTCAGGGTTGCCCCCGAGTTGGCTATCAGGCAGTGGGAGACCGGCAGTTCTATTTCGCCGCAGACCTTGAGGCTGGAATCCAGCAGCAGGTCATAGCTCTTGCGGATGCTGCCCTCAAGTGAATTCTCTACCGGAGCAATGCCGAATTGAGATTCGTCCTGCTCAACAGACTTGAAGACATCTTCAAAACTTTCAAAAGGCTTTACCTGGATGCCGGCGCCAAAGAAGTTAATGGCAGCCTCCTCACTGTAAGCCCCTATTTCACCCTGAAAGGCAACAATTGCTCCCTGGATGCTTTTGGATGTACTGAATATTTTGCGGTAGATGCCTTCTATATCAGTCTCGTTTATCCCCTTTTTCTGGGCGATCTCCCTGATATGCTCCATGATTAAATTTTCCCTTTGCTTATCCTCTATCTGCTGTCCCTGCTTCCTTTTCAAGCCACCAATCTGCTCGGCGAGGCTCAACCTTTCGGCTATAAGCTGCACGATATCGTTATCAACTTCGTCTATCTTTATTCTAAGTTCTTCAATTTTCATCTTATCACCTTCGGTATCAGCCCGGCTCTTAAAGCGAAATCGCAGAGGGTTATCGCTATCATTGATTCTACGACTACCGCTGCCCGCGGGACAATGCAGATATCGTGCCTGCCTCTCGTTTCTAATTTAGCGGCGGTCATTTCCTTTATGTTCACCGTTTGCTGGCTCTTGGTAATCGATGCCGTCGGTTTTACGGCTATCCTGACTACCAGAGGCATGCCGTTGCTTATACCACCGAGTATACCGCCGGCATTGTTACTACTGGTTACCAGTTTATCATTTTCTATTACAAACGGGTCGTTGTTTTGCGAGCCCTTTTCACGGGCTACCTGAAAACCGGAACCAAACTCCACTCCCTTGACCGCCGGGATGGCGAACAGGGCCTTGGAAAGCTCTGCGTCGAGGGAATCAAAGACAGGCTCGCCCAGACCGACCGGCAATCCGAGTGCGACACCTTCAATAATACCACCGAGGCTATCGCCCTGCTCCCCGGCTTCTTCAATAGCGGTTGTCATTTTGCGGGCAGCCTCGGCATCGGCACAGCGAAGCGGATTGCTGGCTATATTCTGCCTTATTTCATTGAAGTCATTGTGACGGGCAACTATACCACCGATCTCGACGGTATGCGCAATAACCTCGATTTTAATCAGCTTGAGCAGCTTGCGGGCGATAGTTCCGGCCATAACGAAACCAGCGGTGATTCTGCCGGAAAACCTGCCGCCACCGCGGTAGTCACCGAAACCCCCGTATTTAATGTATGAGGTATAATCGGCATGCCCCGGTCTCGGCAGAAACCTGCCCTTTACATATTCAGTGGAATCTATATCCCTGTTCCATACTGCCAGGCAGATGGGAGCGCTGGTAGTATGGCCGTGAAAGATACCGGAAAGGACTTCGACTTTATCCCCTTCCCTTCTGGTTGTAGAGGCCGGGTTCTCTCCCGGTTTGCGCTTATCCAACTCTTTCTGGATATCCTGCCGGGTTATGGGTAATCCTGCCGGACAGCCATCTATAATAATACCGATAAGTTTTCCGTGGCTCTCGCCGAAGCTGGTTATGGTAAATAACTTACCCAGACTATTTGACATTGAGATTCACCTTTCCGCCCAGTTTTTCGAAAGTCTGCCAAAAATGCGGGTATGTTTTGGCGACGCATTCGGCTCCGTCTATCGTTGTATCACCAGTTACCGTACCGAGTATACTGAATGCCATTGCTATCCTGTGGTCGCCGAAGCTGTTTATGGCTGCGCCGACCGGTTTTGTACCGGTGATTGTAAACATGTCTTCTTCTTCGGTAACGGATACACCCATTCTTTCCAGCCCTTCTCTCAAAGCAAGCACCCGGTTTGATTCCTTGATTCTCGCCCGGCTGATGCCGTAAAACCGGCTTTCGCCATCGGCAACCGCCGCCAGCATAGCCAGTGTCGGCAGCAGGTCTATACAATCGCTTAAATCAGCCGTGATGGCTTTCAATCCTGACTTTCTCACTGTAACTGATTTTTCGTTCGTTATAACTTCAGCTCCCATTGCCAGCAGTAAGTTTAGCATTATTCGGTCTCCCTGAAAACTGTGGTGGTTGAGGCCTGCCACCTCCACCTGCCCCGATACAGCCCCCAGTGCCAGCAGATATGATGCCGAAGACCAGTCGCCCTCAACATTATAGACGGCTGGCATATAATCCTGCCGGGAAACTTTAAATTGCATAAGATTATCCGATGCTTCCACTGCAATACCGAATCTCCTCAGGCAATCCAGGGTCATTTTGAGGTACGGTCTTGAACCTGGTGGGGTGGTCAGCTGAATGGTTAAACCTTTCTCAAGCAGGGGCGCTATCAGCAGCAGGGCGGTGATAAACTGGGAGCTGATATCCCCCGGTAACCGTACAGTGCCACCCTGTAATCGGCCACCATCAACTATTACCGTTTTGCCCTCAAGCCGGCATTTTACCCCCAGTTGTGCCAGAGCGGTAAGTAAAGGCTCTATGGGCCTGCTGAGAAGAGAGGGCCCCGGAACCAGACGGCATCTGCCCGGAACGAGAGCTGAAATGGCAGTCATAAATCTAAAAGTGGCGGCTGAATCACGGCAGAAAAAGTTACCTTCCGGTGTATGCAGATTGCCACCGCGAACCTGCCACTCGCCTTCATTTTTATGGATAACAGCACCTAATTGCCCTAAAACTTCAGCCGCAGCCCCGGTGTCATCCGAGGTTAAAGGATTTAGTATACGGCTTTCTCCGTTAGCCATGGCGGCGCACATCAGGCTGCGAATGGTATAGCTCTTGGAGGGTGGGGCGGCTGCCATGCCGTTTATTTCGCTGCTGCTAATCAAAGCTTTCATATTCTTCCAATCTGGCGATAATAGTTTCGGCGGCGGCGGTGATGTCCAGCCCTGAGGTATCTATTTTAATATCGGCGGCTCTTTCATAGAAGGGCTGCCTGAACTCCAGCATCTGCCTGATGGTCAGGGCTTTGTCGCCTTTTGCCAATAGTGGCCTTGCCGTGGTATCGGCGCCAATCCTCTGCAGTATTGCATCGGGTGAAGCGATCAGGTAGACGACCACCGCCCTCTCTTTAAGGCGGTCGATATTTATTTTATTGAGCACTATACCGCCACCACAGGCGATAACCTGATTATTACCTTCGGCAACTTTCCTGGTTGTTTCAATCTCAAGCTCACGAAAGGCAATTTCCCCGTCCTGCCGAAAGATATCGGGGATGGATTTACCTGCTTTAAGTTCAATCAGACCGTCAAGCTCTACCAGCTTTTTACTGAGTTTGTCAGCCAGTATCTTTGCCACTGCCGTCTTGCCGGCTCCCATAAAACCTATCAGGGCTATGTTAGTTTTCATAATCTTTTAATGCCTTTATCGCTTCCGCTTTCATTACATATATAGGGGCTCTGGCTCCGGTCCACAGCTCAAAGGCTAAAGCACCCTGACAGACAAGCATTTCAATACCGCTGATTGTTTCGGCGCCGGCGGCCTCGGCTTCGGCCAGCAGCCTGGTCTTTAGCGGATTATAGACGACGTCAAAAACAACTAATCCGGGGTGAAGCAGCCCTGCCGGTACCGGCGACCGGTTTATATCAGGGCTCATGCCGACGCTGGTGGCGTTAACCAGTATATCGGCTGCTTTTAAGGCTGACGACAGGTTATCATCGTTTAATTCCAGTGCCTCAGCTTTTTTTATCGAGAATCGGGAAATGCTGCTAGCCAGATCAACCGCCCAATCCATCTCAAGCTTCCGGTTGAGGATGACAATTTCAGCCCCTCCCTCAGCCAGAGTGAATGAGATTGCACGCGAAGCGCCACCGGCGCCCAGAACAACCACCTTTTTGCCCCCCGGTTCAATCCCCCTTTCCAGCAGGGCTTTCAAAAAACCAGCGGCGTCCGTGTTGTAACCTTTAAGATGTCCTTTATCATTAACTATGGTGTTGACGGCGCCCGTTTTTTCCGCCAGCGGCTCCAGCTCATCCAGAAGGGGAATAACAGCAGCCTTGTGGGGTATGGTTGCGTTCAACCCCCGTATATTAGGGGCTTTCACCCCGTCGATAGCACTGGCAAG
>PVMS01056486.1_pt1 | contig 12362 bp, 13 predicted proteins | sample 1853461 | NCBI WGS metagenome assembly PVMS01 (sample SAMN08582032, study PRJNA380276) | Marine sediment metagenome, whole genome shotgun sequencing project. | isolation source: ocean sediment barecode stripped | collected 2017
ACCTGATGCTCACAGAAACTACCTGCATGTTGTCTGAATCTTCTCACGTCATCCTGCCCCAACCGCCCGATGAGCTCAAGCTGCTCAGCAAGCAACTCGAGGAACGGATCGCCGCATTGATCCGGGAAAAGGGCCCGATTCCTTTCTCCCGGTACATGGAAATGGTGCTTTATGAGCCCGGTCTGGGATACTACAGTGCCGGTTTACCAAAATTCGGGAAAGGAGGGGATTTTATTACCCCACCGGCACTGGGCAATGTTTTTGCACGTTGCCTGGCCCGGCAAATCGAACAGATCGGCACAGAGCTCGGCGACTACATCATCCTGGAAGTGGGTGCCGGAACCGGGCAACTCGCCTCGGACCTGCTGACTGCGCTTGAGCAAAGACATGCACCTCCACGCTACCTGATCCTGGAACGCAGCGCGGACCTACGACAGCAGCAATCAGAAACTCTGAAGCGCACACACCCGGACTGGCTGGACCGGATCGAATGGCTTGATAAACCGCCTGCAAGGTCCTGGCAGGGAATACTGATCGCCAACGAGGTGATCGATGCCTTGCCGGTGGAGCGCTTTGCTATTGTGTCCGGGCAGGTGCAACAAATTCAGGTCTGCCTCGACGGAAACAAATTTGGCTGGCACCTGTCTACCGCGCCCAATGCGCTGGATGCCTGTGCCAGGCACATACTCGGTGAGCGCCTGGAAACCCTGTCCGAGGGTTACAATTCGGAAATCTGCCTGATGATGAAACCGTGGCTGCAGGGCCTTTGCGCAAGCATGGAGCGCGGCTGTGCCATCTTCATCGACTACGGCTATCCGCGGCGGGAATACTACTCAACAGAACGCAGCATGGGCACGCTGATTTGCCATTACCGGCATCGCGGGCATGATGATCCTTTTGTGCTTCCCGGCCTGCAGGACATCAGTGCGTTCGTCGATTTCACCGCACTGGCCGAGGCTGCCGACCACTGTTCAATGGATTGCGCCGGTTACACCAGCCAGGCGATGTTCCTGCTGGGCTGCGGTCTTGAGCAGGTGCTTGATGAACTGGAACATATCCCTGACCGTGAGCGCCTGGTCCTGGCCGCCGAGATTCGCGAACTAACCCTGCCCGGAGCCATGGGTGAGAAATTCCAGGTAATGGCGCTGAGCCGGGGCATTGATCATGACCTGTGTGGTTTTGAAATACTCGACCTGCGATACCGCCTGTGAGCCAGGACCTTAAGGCATACAAACTCTGGGCTGCGCTGGGTTACCTGATGTTGCTGACCGTAATTGTCCTGTCCCTGGTCAGGATTGAACAGCCGTTTGATGTAGCGCATGCGGATAAATACGAGCACCTGCTCGCCTACGGCAGCCTGATGTACTGGTGGGGCATGGTTCAGCCTCGCAGATGGTGGCTGTGGGCAATCACCCTGCCGCTACTTGGTGTGATGCTGGAGTGGGCACAATCGCTGGCGGTCTGGCGCAGCTTTGAGTGGAACGACGCGCTGGCTAACCTGCTCGGTGTGGTGCTGGCGCTGATTTTACTGGCGACGCCTGCAAAGCGCCTACTGGTTATTGTCGATAGCAAGCTCGCTGATCGCTTCAATTCGCGCGGCTCTTAATTTTTCACCTACTTCGGGCCCCGGCTCAGACCCCTGCAGGTCAAGGTCCCGGGCCTGAATGGACAATGCAGCCTCCAATGCCCGTTTCAGGAAGGCCGCCTGGGGATATTCGCGCTTCTGCAGCCCTTTTCTGCCCCGGTAATCAGCCTCGCAGGCCAGCACAAATTCACTGATATCTTTTTGTCTGAAAGCATCCAGTTGTTCCAGCAGTTGCATGACTTTCGCAGGGCGCATTTCCAGTGCCAGGTGGCAACGCAGGTGGCCGGCACATACCTGTCGGGCAAGTTTTTGCACAGCAGTGGGAACCCGCAGGCGTGCACACACCGAATCCACCAACGGCAGTCCGGCGGCTTCATGGCCATGGTGAGAAGGCAGCTCATCCCTGGCAGTAAGACCTTTTCCCAGGTCATGCAACATGACGGCGAACACAACCCGGGGGCCGGACTGCATCGAAGCTGCCATGTCCATTGCCATATGCAGGTGAATGCCGGTATCGATTTCGGGATGCCACTGACGACTCTGCGGAATACCGTACAGAACGTTCACTTCGGGAAACAAAACTTCGAGCGCACCACATTCACGAAGCACGGACAGGAAAACACTGGGCCGGGAACTGTCCATGGCACGAAAGATCTCACTCCAACTACGCTCGGGAACCAGGTGCCCGAGTTCACCTGATCTGGTGATTTCCCGCATAAACTGAATCGTATCCGGGTGAACAACGAAACCGAGTTCTGCAAAGCGCGCCGCGAAACGCGCCACCCGAAGCACCCGCAGGGGATCCTCCGAAAATGCCGGCGAAACATGGCGTAGTACACGATTTTCAAGATCCTTCAGACCACCATGAGGATCGATCAACTGCCCGTCATCATTGCGGGCCATCGCATTGATCGTCAGGTCGCGGCGTAACAGGTCTTCTTCAATCGACACGCCCGGATGAAAATCCACGCTGAAGCCGTGGTATCCGTGACCCTGCTTACGCTCGGTCCTGGCGAGCGCGTATTCATCGCCGCTTCGGGGGTGAAGAAAAACAGGAAAACTGCTGCCAACCTGGCGGTAGCCCGCATCCAGCAATTCTTCAGATTTCGTCCCGGTCATGACCCAGTCACGCTCAGCCACTTCCAGGCCGAGCAATTCATCCCGTACTGCACCACCTACCAGGTAGGTCTTTGACCCCATCAGCGGCGGGCCCATTTACGAATATCGTTCAACCTGCTCTGCCGTAGTGTTGCTCCAAGGTAGCCGGGGACCATGCTTTCAATTGCCACGGGATCAATGCCAAAATTTCGCAAGCCATTCTGTGAAACAATATTGTCCACCTGCAATGAGCGGTAATTATCCAGTGAGAAAGGTTTTCCCGGCACCAGTCCCAGCACCAGGCCCTGGATGCGCGAAAGCAGGTCCGGCAGTGTGAATACCCTTCTTTTCAAACCCAGTGTCGCAGCGGTAAAGTTGACCAGTTCCTTTAGGGTGTAAACATGCGGGCCACCAAGTTCAAATTTCAGGCCATGAGTTGAAGGATCACTGATTGCTTTGGCTATGGCCGCTGCCACGTCACCGGCGAATACCGGTTGCATTTTGGAATTGCCACATGCCAGCGGCATCACCGGTGTCATTTTCAGCAAGGCTGCGAAGCGGTTGAAAAAACTGTCTCCACGACCAAATATCACCGAAGGCTGGAAGATGGTTGTTTGCAGTCCTTTTTCTGCCAGCAGCAGTTCTTCAGCAAGGCCTTTGCTGACCAGGTAATGGCTTTTCCCTTTGCCTGCGTTCAGCGCGCTCACATGTACCACGCGTTTGAGCCCTGATGCTTTACATGCTGCGATCAGCACTTCTGTCAGGCCAACATGCACTTTCCTGAACCCCTTTCCGCCGAATCCGGTTTCATTGAGTATTCCTGCCATGCTAATGACGGCATCGGCATCACCGAGAATGGCGCCAAGCCTATCCGGGTTGTAGACATTTGCCTGCACCAGGCGAACGCCGGGCTCCAGCTTGATCACCCCGCACCTGTCTGCATGCCGGCTGAGTACCGTGCACCGGTGACCGTTGGCCACCAGTTCACGAACCAGGTACCGGCCCAGAAAACCACTTCCTCCGATCAATACAATATGCATACCAATGGAACCTCTGATTCCTATCCTGAAGCAACACAAACCACTTGTGTGGTTTTCCTGGGGTTAATTTTACCGGAATCCAGATCCGGCATTCTGCTCGATACCCTGGTCACGGGTTTTTGCATCCGCCAGTCGTAGATGACAGTAAATGCGAGAACGCGGGGAATGTAATCACGGGTCTCAAAATACGGGATGGTTTCTATCCATACGGCAGCTTCGCTGCGTGGCCGGGATTCCAGCCACCGGTCAACCGCCCTGGATCCGGCATTATACGCGCCGGAAACCAGCACCGGGTTCTGGTCATAGCGGTCCAGCAGATCACGCATGTAACTCGTGCCAAAACGAATATTCAAACCGGCTTTGGTGAGTTGCTCACCACCCCGGCAAACCATGCCATGCTTACGCGCGAGACGCTTGGCAGTTGACGGCGTAATTTGCATCAAACCCAGCGCTCCAGCAGAAGACCTCGCAGTTTCCACCAGCGCACTTTCAGATCGCATCACGCCGTGAACCCATGCAGGGTCAAGCTTGTTAGTCAAAGACGCCGCTTCCACCTGCTGCTTCCAAAGTACAGGGAAACGCCAGTCATAATACTGGCGGTCACCGCTGTCACCGAGCGCAAAAATTACCCGGTCGTGCCAGCCTTCTTCATGTGCCAGGGCTGCTGCTGTCCTCAGCCCTTGCCTATCCAGCCTTGTACTCGCCAGTGACCACTCAGCCAGCGCCCAGTTTTCCAGACCGGCTGCGTGCAGTTCAAGAGACCTAGATATGTCCGGTTGGCTGCGCAGCCTGGCAACTGCCTGTTGACTAACCGAGGGCTCTTGCGGGCAGATGGTATATGGCCGATCCAGCCGGTCTGCCGCCAGGAAACCATAATAGCTGGATTCACGGGACAGTTGATCCTGTATTTGCCGGGCCTGCGATGTGTCACCGAGGTTCTCGCTGGCGATTGCCTGCCAGTATCTCCAGCGGCCATCGGATTTTGACTCCACGGGCATCTGACCGATAACGTCCCGCAATATTCCCCACTCCTGCGCAGACATCGCCATCCTGGCCCACCACTGCAATATCTGGTCATCGCGATGCGTCAATGGCAATGCAGCCAAAATCTCCAGTGCGTCATCATTCAGAGCCACTGCCGATTGCAGTGCAATTTCTCTCAGGGTTGCCCCACGGGTTTCTCCTGACCAGTCAAAATGACCGTCGATCTTCCTGAACATCTGCCATGCCTGTTCTGCATCTTGACCGGCCAGGCGCTGCAACGACATGGCGGTGATCATCCGTGGCAGTTCCTCGTCCGGCCAGTTCAGGGATTGACCAAGCTTGCGGTACCCGTGGCGATCCAAATCCTGCCAGCGGCTCAACCAGACCCGCTCTTTCGGGGGAATAAAACGGGCCAGGTAAAGTGTAAAGCGCGGGTTGCCGCGTGCCATTGCAAGCCGGACCCTTTCCCAGGCCAGGTTACGTGTGATACCACCACTGTCATGCAGCCAGTCAAACACGGGATCACACTCCTGCAGCTGTGACTTACCCACCGTCCACAGGGATTGCGCCTCCATCAACAGGCCGTCGGTGTGACCAGTTTCCAACTGGGCGCGGGCGCGGTAACAGCGCACCGAAGTGTCGGGTGAACCGCTGGCATACTGAAGCAACTCCGACCAGCGCTCCCGTTTACCCAGTGTCTTGAGCCAGGCCAGCCTGAGACCGTCGGTAAATGCCCAACCAGCATGTTCCTCGAGAAAATCCGCAATGATTTGTGGCTGAATCTGCGCGCGGCGATACCGAAGGTCCTCGTAGACCAGGTAAGGGAACAGTTCGTATTGGGTCAGGCTTTGCGGAAGGTGGCTGAATGCCTTGTGATCACCGTGTGATGCAGCGCTCCACGCCGCAACAAAATGCTCACGCGCGGTTGGTTCGGCCTTCAGCGGGGAGGCCATCAATAATATGAGCAACAGGATTCCGGTAAAAATCCCGTACCTGTGGCCGTTTTTCTGCGCTATCCTTGCCTGGAGCCTGCTTCTCATTATTAAATTCTGGAAACCTCCGGTTGATTATTTCATGGCCACGCTGATCGTTAATAGTTCCCGATGACCTGGGTCGCCTTATGATCTGGATTTATTATGCCCTGATCGGCCTGCTGGCCGGTTTTTCTGCTGGCTATCTGGGTATTGGTGGCGGGCTGATCCTGGTACCAGCTCTCACCTGGCTGTTCGGCAAGGACCCTGTTACAGCGCAATACGCAGTTCACATGGCTGTTGCCACATCATTGTCCACCATGTTGATCACCTCAATGAGTTCCATCTTCGCACATCACCGCCGGCGTGCCATTGCCTGGCCTGTCACCCTGGGTCTGTCCCCGGGGCTTTTGGCCGGCGCCGTTGCTGGCGCCTTACTTGCTGTGCGTCTTAGCACGGACATGCTGGCTGCCGTGTTCGGCATCTATGCCGCACTTGCGGGCCTTCAGTTGCTCAGCGGACGCGAAGCAAAAGGCCAAAAGCCTTTGCCAGGCAGAGCCGGCAGCAGCATCACCGGACTGATCATCGGCGCGGTATCAAGCCTGGTAGGAATCGGCGGTGGCAGTCTCACCGTGCCGTGGCTTTTATGGCACGGACGGCAGGTTCAACAAGCCGTTGCTACCGCAGCAGCCTGTGGCTACCCGATTGCCCTGGCCGGTACCGTTTCTTTCGTGGTACTGGGGCAAACACAAAACATTTTGGATTCGGTTACGGGTTATGTTCACCTGCCGGCGTTTACCGGTGTTGTGTTGTTCAGCGTACTGGCGGCACCACTGGGTGCTGCTGCTGTACACAACAGCCCGCCGGTGATGGTGCGGCGAATTTTCGGCGCGTTCATGCTACTCGTTGCCTGGCGGATGTTTTTTTAATAGATAAAAAAAAGCCGGCGCAGTATTTACTGCGCCGGTATCGTGCTCTTGATCAGTTGGCAGCGGTTTCGGCTTCACCTGATGCGTCGGTCGCGGTCGCATCTGCAACCGGGGCCATTGCTGCCCTTTCGTTTGCGACCAGGTAATCGACCACACTCAGCATGACCTGGTAATTCGGTACTGCCTGACCAGTCTGAATTTTGTAGGTGTCATTAACGATCACCGTCGGCGTTCCCCTGACGGAATACACTCCAAGCTTGTCGTTATTCTGCTTTTGCCGCATGTTCAGCATGAAGCTGCCATCCAGGGCCAGGAACTTCGCTTTGTCAGCACCGTGCCCGGCATAAAAATTGGCGAGATCTTCCAGCGTACGCATCTGCTGGCCTTCTCTCCAGAGTGCATTCATCATCGGTACATGGGCCTGTTCTTCAACGCCCAGGATTTCGGCGATAACATAACCCTTTGCCAGCAATTCCCAACTACCCCGGCCAAAGCCGACTGCAATCCTGTTCAGGATGACGTCTTGTGCCTGCTTGCCCTTCCAGCTTTGCATAAATGGCTCAAAATCATTACAGGCATGACAGGCATAACTGAATATCTCAGTGACGCTGATCACCTCCGACTTGCGCGCTGAAACCGCCTTGTTCAACTTGATGTAATGCACACCTTCTTTATAAGGCCCGGTGACTCCTTCCTGTGCATAGACTACGCTTCCACAGACCATAAGCAGGCACATCAGCAGGGCGCTCATCATTACAATTTTTTTCATCTGGACTCTCCTGGCCTTTTTAGATTGCAGGCTTACAGACCATTCATCGACCTGCCAGTTCCCGTCGATCCTGCAGGTCTAAAGCAATTATTCAGTTTCTTTACTGTACAGACCCTGAATGTAACTGGAAACTGCGTTGATTTCTGACTCACTCAGGTATATGGAAACACCGGTCATCACCGTGCTGCCGGTATCATCCTCGCCCCATGTGGCGCCGGATTTAAAGCCGTTGAGCATCTTGACCAGGTACACGGAATGTTGCCCGGCCAGTGCCGGGTAAACGGCCAGTGGATTCCCTTCGCCCGCAGGTCCATGACAGGCCATGCAGGCCGGAATTCTGGTTTTTGGATTGCCTGCCTTGTATAGCCGTTCGCCTAGGCTCACCAGCGCAGGATCAGCAACTGCCGGGGCAGAAACCTGACCGGCAAAGTAAGCTGCTAGGTCTTCAATATCCTGGTCGCTCAAACCGGACACGATACCTGCCATTTCCGGAACCGGCCTTGCCCCGCTCTGGATCAGCTTGATTTGTCTTTGGGTGTAAGTGGCATGCTGGCCGGCCAACTTCGGCCACATGGTAAGCGTACTGTTACCGTCTGCACCATGGCAGGCTGCGCATAAAGCTGATTTTTCCTCGCCCCTGGCAGCATCACCACCGGCCATCAAGGGGGCTGAGATGAGCAGCGTGAGGCAAACCATGGCCCTGAATATAACCTTCATTTCGCGATCTCCGAGAATGTCACTTTATAATGATCGTAGCGGGCCGCTATTATCCCGCTTTAGCCGGTATATTACACCAGCATTTCTGGAGTTTTAACAATACAAACATGATCAGGGTCAATTCGCATATTGCACCATTACCCCAGATGATGGTGCAGGACAGGTGCGACTGGACGCCGGGCTGGACTGAAACCCATAGCAAAAGCTATGGGTTGATGGAAGCTTGGTGTCCAGGCGTGCATGGACAAGCCAGGGCTGGAATAATGGTGCAATATGCGGATTAACCCATTTCGAAACGCCCGGTACGTGCTAAGTGCCCACCAGTTACACCAGCTTCCGCCGGATGTGGGCATCGAGATTGCTATTGCAGGACGGTCAAATGCCGGTAAATCCAGTGCCATCAATGTTTTGACCGATCAGAAGTCACTGGCACGCACCAGCAAGACTCCTGGGCGAACGCAGCAGATCGTGATATTTGAAATTGACGCGGAGCGCCGCATCGCGGATCTGCCGGGTTATGGCTATGCCAAGGTCTCAAAGTCGCTGAGACAGCACTGGCAGGTGGTGATGCAGGAATATTTTGAACAGCGCCAATCCCTGCAAGGTGTGGTGCTGGTCATGGACATTCGGCATCCGCTGAGGCCGTTTGACACGCAAATGCTGGCCTGGTGTGATGCAGTCGGCGTACCTTGTCATGTACTGTTGACCAAGGCGGACAAACTCAAGCGCGGCCCGGCCCAATCGACTCTTCTCAAGGTCTGCAAACAGGTACCTGAAAACACCAGTGTGCAGGTTTTTTCCGCCACTAAAAAGCAGGGGCTGGACCAACTGGTTGAGCATTTGTGCGGCTGGTTTGGTTTGACCCAAAACAATTGAGCCCCAGATTCTGCATGACAGCCACGCCAAGGTTAAGTAACCTTTGCCTCCTCATAACTGAAACCAGAAAAGGATAAGGAACCTCTGATCTGTTCATGGGCGAAGTAGATTTTGATCACAAGATACGAGTTCATGAACAGATCAGAGGTTCCATAACAAAACATGAGTTTTCCGGACACCCGGCCGCGGCGGATGCGTGCCGACGATTTTTCACGCCGGTTGATGCGTGAGACAGTGCTGACCGAAGATGACCTTATCTGGCCGGTATTTGTGCTGGAAGGTAAAAATCAAACCGAGGCGATTGCTTCCATGCCAGGTGTAAAACGCTTGAGCATAGACCGCTTGCTGCAAAAAGCAGAGGAATGTCTGAATTTGCGGGTGCCCGCAATCGCTCTTTTTCCGGTGACACCCGAGAGCGTCAAGTCAGATGATGCACGCGAAGCCTACAATCCCGATGGCCTGGCGCAACGGGCAGTGCGCGCACTCAAGGAAAAACTTCCGGAACTGGGAGTGATCACGGACGTGGCTTTGGATCCATTCACCTCCCACGGTCAGGATGGCCTGATTGATGAAACCGGCTATGTGCTGAATGATGAAACGGTTGATGTGCTAACGCGCCAGGCCCTGTCGCATGCAGAAGCTGGCGCGGATATCGTGGCGCCCTCAGACATGATGGATGGCCGCATCGGAGCGATCCGGCAAGCCCTTGAAGAATCCGGACATGTGAATACCCGGATCCTGGCTTATTCTGCCAAGTATGCGTCTGCTTTTTATGGCCCTTTCAGGGACGCGGTAGGATCGGCGGCTAACCTGGCTGGAGGCAATAAGTACAGCTACCAGATGGATCCGGCCAATGCCGATGAAGCCTTACGCGAAGTAGCGCTTGATCTCGAAGAGGGCGCTGACATGGTGATGGTCAAACCCGGTATGCCGTACCTCGATATCGTCAGAATGGTGAAAGATACCTTTGGCGCACCCACCTTTGTTTACCAGGTGTCGGGTGAGTACGCGATGCTCAAAGCGGCAAGTCAAAACGGATGGCTGGAAGAAGAGGTTGTTGTCATGGAAGCACTCACATCCATTAAAAGAGCGGGTGCGGATGCCATATTGACCTATTTCGCTTTAGAGGCCGCAGAGTGGATCAGGCTGCGACGCTGAACCGGTTCGCGGTATTTGGGAACCCGGTCAAGCACTCACTTTCCCCCCGCATTCACCAGTTGTTCGCGGCTCAGGCGGATATTCCTGTCGAATACGGGGCGGTGGAAGTCAGTGAAGACTACCTGTCCCGAGAGGTTCAAAAGTTGGCCGATGCCGGCGGAACCGGTTGCAATATTACCCTGCCACTCAAGCAACAGGCCTTCAGGCTCGCCAATAGCGTCAGCGAACGTGCCAGGCTTTCCCGCTCTGCCAACACGCTGATATTCAAAACCTCTACCCGCTGGTCGGCAGACAATACCGACGGCGCTGGTCTGCTGCGCGACCTCACAGTAAATCTATCAATTGAGACCCGCGACCGACGTATCTGCGTCATCGGGGCCGGTGGAGCTGCAGCAGGGATTCTGTATGATTTACTGCAGCAAAAGCCAAGCAGCCTGACCTTGTTCAACCGCACGCTTGAGCGTGCCGAGGAGCTGGCTGAAAGATTTGCCCGCATCGGCATGATTACTGCCGCTGATCTTGACTCTATGTCGGGTTCACAGGCTTTTGACCTGGTCATCAATGCCACCTCGGCCGGTCACCTCCGCCAGGCGCCGGTGCTGCATGCAGCACTGTTTGGACCTGCCAGTGAGTGCTATGACCTGAATTATGGCAATGCTCACTCAGCGTTGGGCGAGTGGTGCTTCAAGCAGGGAATTGAATGCCATGATGGCCTGGGAATGCTGGTGGAACAGGCTGCTGAGAGTTTTTACCTGTGGACGGGTTTCAGGCCTGATACGGCACCGGTGCTGGCGCTGTTAAAAACTGATCAGCCACGTGGCAACTCACCAAGCACCTCGCCGTCTTCATCCAGTTCGGGGTAATCCAGATTTCGTTTTTGGCAAAATTTGGCAAGCATGGGATGTAGCCATTCAAATCGCAGTCGCTGGTAGGTTGCCGGGTCCAGCCTGCTTTTGTCGTACATTCCCGCAAGCTGTCTTTGCCTTTGAGCCTCGTACAAAACAATGGCCGCTGCCACCGACACGTTCAGCGACTGGCTCATGCCCTGCATGGGAATGCTGATCTGCTGATCGGCGTATTGCAGCGCTTCTGTGCTGACACCAAACAACTCGGTGCCAACCAATAGTGCAGTGGGTTGCGTGTAGTCCACCTCCCTGAAATCGCTGGCCTGGTCTGAAAGGTGTGCAGCAACCAATCTGAATCCACGGGATTTAAGCGCTTTTGCGGCTTGCCGGATGCTCTCATGTGTTTGTACACCCATCCATTTTTCGGTACCCGATGAGGTGTGCCAATGACGACGCGGACGAAATTCACCCGGCACCACGTTGACCTCGTGTATACCCACCGCGTCACAGGACCTGATCATGGCTGAAAAATTTCTCGGCTTGTGCAGGTTTTCAGCCAGGATCGTCAGGTCCGGTTGCCGGCGCTCCAGCACCCCATCCAGTTTTTCCCGGCGATCAGGTGTCATGATCTTTAAAAAAACCTACAGCGGCTGAAAGCCTTCCCGCCGGCCTTTCAAACCACGAACGGATCGCACCACTTCCGGAACTGACTGAAACAGCAGCAATACAGGCAACAAAAGGATCAATGACTTGAGCAGGTAGACGAGCGGCAAGCCCCCTGCCTCACGTGATTCTTCCAACAGCTTCCATGAGTTAAATACATATTCCCAACCAACCACAATCATAAAAACACATAAAGGTATCAGGATAAGAATATTGCCCAACAGGTTGACCATTGCCTTGTGCCGGGCAGACCGGTCACGATAAAAAATATCCACCCGCACATGGCCGTCCTGCTGGAGGGTCCAGGCTGAGGCCAGCATGAAAACAATGGCATGCAAATACGTGACCAACTCCTGTAACCAAATCCAGCCGAGGTTGAATCCGTATCGCAGAATAACAACGGTAACGGTTAGCAGCACCATGACCAGGGTCAGCCAGGCAACTGCCTTACCGATCGTTGCGACCACTTTTTCCAACAGGCTTGATCGCCCCGGTGCCCGGTGCTGGTCTGTCACCACTTTTTGATCTTCCAGAACGCCGGTCGTACCGGGTTAAGTGCATCCTCACCCGGCTGGAGTTCCAGTTGCCCATCACCATCTTCGTCCAGGTAATAGTAAGCTCGCCCTTTAACGGGTGTTACCTTGACCATGTAAACCCGGCCATTGAGGCTGTACTCCTCGACCAGGCGATCTTCTTCCTTGCGAATCACCACGCTGGGCTCAACCTG
>PVMS01067574.1_pt1 | contig 12362 bp, 14 predicted proteins | sample 1853461 | NCBI WGS metagenome assembly PVMS01 (sample SAMN08582032, study PRJNA380276) | Marine sediment metagenome, whole genome shotgun sequencing project. | isolation source: ocean sediment barecode stripped | collected 2017
CGAGCATCCTGCTAGTGTTACAGAGTGAATTCAATGTCCGATTAGCAACGCTCGGATTAATTGTTGCAGTTAGCCAGTTCATGTTTGGTCTAGTATCAAGTCCTGCCGCCCAGTTTTTTTTCCAAAAGTCCAGCAGGAATTGATCCTAGACCAAACATGAACTGGCTAACTGCAACAATTAATCCGAGCGTTGCTAATCCGACATTGAATTCACTCTGTAACACTAGCAGGATGCTCGGTAACACTAGCATGGAACTGTGAACCAAAAGATGTGAACTGCCTGTAATACCCAGAATTATTTTTTCTTCTTTCTGCATCAATTTCTAGGCAATCAAATATACCGGATTGGAATTGTAACTGTAATTATATAAAAAACTCCCACAATTTGCCTGCGGGAGTTTTAGGAATATTTTCAATTATCTTCGCTCTGTGATCCGAGCAGCTTTTCCTTTAAGTTTTCTAAGATAATTTAATTTTGCTCGACGCACTTTTCCACGCCGCACCACGTTTATTGCTGCAATCATTGGTGAGTGGATAGGAAATATTCTTTCAACGCCAATTCCCCCTGACACTTTTCGAACCGTGATTGATTCTTCAACACCGCCACCCTTGCGAGCAATTACCACACCTTGATATTTTTGAATTCTTTCCTTACCACCCTCAATCACGCGGACATCTAATGAAATTGTATCACCTGCGTTAAAGTCCGGTATATCATCCTTCAAATAGGCTTTGGTGGCCTCATAAATTTTGTTCATTTTTTTAATCCTCCATCACATCGAGATCATTTTCTTTTACATATTTCGTCCATAAATCTGGACGACGTAATTTGGTTCTTTCTTGACTCTTCTTTTTCCGCCAGCTTTGAATCTCAGAGTGATTTCCACCGAACAAAACTTCGGGAACTTTCTTACCACGAATCTCACGCGGTCTTGTGTAATATGGCGCATCCAATAAGGAACTGGTCATAGAATCGGTTAATACCGATTCATATGAATTTAGTACACCGGGAATAAGCCTGACGACGCTGTCAACCATTACCATAGCAGGTAACTCTCCACAAGTTACAACATAGTCTCCAATTGAATATTCATGTGTTATTACTAATTCATTCACTCTTTCGTCAATCCCTTTATAATGTCCATTAATAAAAATTAATTTATCTACTTCACTATTTTCTAGAGCTTCCTTCTGAGTCCATTTTACACCCTGCGGAGTTGGGTAAATAACTCTAATATTTTCATCATTGCCTAACTGTTCCAATGCAAAATCTGTTGCTTTCAATAACGGTCCAGCCATCATGACCATGCCACTTCCACCGCCATAGGGAGCATCATCAATTTGCCGATAATTACCCGAACTAAAATCCCTCAGATTAATAATCCGGAATTCTACAATTTCACGCTCCACTGCCTGCCTAAGAATTGTATTTGTTAAAATGCTGTCAATAATCTCAGGTACAGGTGTAATAATTACGATCTGCTTCAACTTAGCAGACCATCCACCGGGGAAATTTCCACTATTCCCATTTCATGATTTATTCGTTTTACAATTTCAGGGATTACCGGTATCAAAAATTCCTGATCCATATTTTTTATCACATAGATATCTTGGGCCGGCAGCCAAAGAATATCTGTAAGTTCGCCCACGGGTTCACCCCAATCGGTCACTACCGAATAACCGATTAAATCGCGAGCAATTAAATATATATCGTCTTCAATTGAAACCGAAGCAAAAATGTATTGACCGATTAGTGCCTCAGCTTCACTTTTAGTCTCAATCCCTTCAAATTGATAACGGATCTTTTTGCCAACATTGCGATGATTCAATAATTTGACCTCTCTGCACATTTGTTCTGATTCACCAAGAAAGATTGATTTCTCAGTGACATAATCTTCAAAATAACGAGAGAGTGGTCTTAATTGTACCTCACCCGATAATCCTGAAGTATGCAGAATCTTTGCGATGGCAAAAAGTTTTTTCATATTAAGATTGTTGATCGATAACGTCTAAACGAGCTCGTTTGCCGCCTTGCTTTGCATTAATCGCAAATAATAAAGAGCGCAATGCGGAAATGTTTCTTCCTTTTTTTCCAATAACTTTACCAAAATAACCTTCACCAACTGTTAATTCATAGATGATTTGCTGTTCCGCTTCAACATCCTTTACTTCAACTTCATCTGGTTTGTCAACCAGTTGTTTTACTACATATTCAATAAATTCCTTCATTTACTTATCCTCCTTCAGTGGCATTTATAGTTCATCGATTAGAATCATATATAACTCGTTCTATTCTGTTAATTACTTAGTACTTTCCTCAGATTTAGTATCTGGGATAGAAGCATCCTTCTTTGCAGATGACTTTTTCTTTGCACTTGATTTAGGTTGGTCATCTTGTTTCTGATCTTTTTCAATTTTCTTTTTATCATCTGTCTTTTTTACCGCTTCCTTAACTGGCTTCATTTTTGCTTCTACCTTTTCTTTCTCTTCCTCAGATGCAGCCGGCTGATCAATTTCTTTTGCTACTTTTTTATCAGTCTTTTTTGCTGCCGGTTTACTTTTTGATGAAGATTTTGTTTTTTCTTCGATTTTTTCTTCAGGTTCTGGTGCCTCAGCTTCCTTTTTCTGATCGTCTTTCTTTGGTTCAGCAACACTTTCCTGTTCAGAGGCAACCTCTTCATCTGGTTGGGCTTCGCTCGGTTCCTGCTCTACTTTAGCATCAGTTTCAGCGGACTTATCAACACCATCATCAGTAGCCACGTCTATAGATTTGTCACCATCTAAATCTTTATCAATTACTTTTTCAACAACTCCAGATTCTTCAGCAATTACTTCTTTTTCCGTTTCTTTCTCAGACTTTTCATCAACCTTTTTAACTTTTTTCTTTTCCACTTTTGCTTTTTGACTTTCAGCCTGATTCAATTTCCATTTCTGCATTTCTTTTTCTATCGCAGCCTCATCCAAGCCCTGTTTCATCAAATGCCATTTTAAAGCTATACCTGCTCTTTTCATTAATTTATGCGCGATTTCCGATGTTTCTGCACCCTCTCCTAACCAGTAAAGTATTCGATCTTCTTTCAGCTGAAAATTTTCAACTATGTCTGAAGCAATCGGATTATACCATCCTAATTCTTCTATTGCTGCACCATCCCTGCGTTTCCTCGAATCAATAACTATCATCCTGAAAAATGGTCTATTGCGTCTTCCAATTCTCTTCAATCTAATCTTTGTTGCCAAAATATTTCTCCTAGTTTAAATCCATGGATTTCCCACTGTTAGCAAACATCTGGTCAAATCCCGGAATATTTCCTTTCTTTGCCCTTTTCATTAACATTTGCATCTGGGAAAATTGTTTCAACAGTTGGTTAATCTCCTGAACAGGTCTTCCTGATCCTGAGGCGATTCTTTTTCTGCGGCTTCCATTAATAATATTAGGATGTTCACGTTCAGCAATTGTCATAGAATTAATTATCGCTTCCATCCATCTGATTTGCCTATCATCCATATTAAAACCCTTCAGCATTTTTCTGTTCATTCCCGGCATCATTTGCATAATTTGATTCATTGAGCCCAATTTTTGAAGTTGTTGCAATTGATCCTTGAAGTCAGTCAGGTCTAAAGTAGCTGATTTTAATTTTTCTTGATACTTTTTTACTGATTTGTCATCGGCAATTTTCTGAGCTGATTCAACCAAAGAAACAATATCTCCATATCCTAAAATGCGATTTACCATTCTTTCAGGATTAAAAACTTCCAAACCATCCATTTTCTCAGAAGTTCCAATCAATTTTATGGGACACTTTGTTATTTCCACAATTGATATTGCAGCACCGCCCCGTGCATCTCCATCCATTTTAGTTAAAATTATACCGCTCAATTTCAACCTTTTAGAAAACTCTTCAGCTGAAATAACCGCGTCTTGACCAGTCATGCCGTCAGCGACATATATAGTTTCGATTGGCTTAACTGCCTTTTGTAAGGACTCAATTTCTTGCATTAATTCTTCATTAATATGCAGCCTGCCAGCGGTATCAATTATCACAACATCAATATTATTTCTAGTTGCTTCCTTAATGCCATTTTTACAGATTTGAATAGCATTAACATTGTTCTCCGTATATACCGGCAATTTAATTTTTTCGCCTAGAATCTTTAATTGATCTTTAGCCGCCGGTCGATAAATATCAGCTGCGATTAAACTAACTGATTTACCTTCATTATTAATTTTTTTAGCTAATTTTGCACAGGTTGTTGTTTTTCCTGAGCCTTGTAATCCTGTGATAAGAAAAATTGATGGCTTCTTATTGGAATACTCAAGTGGAGCAGCAGTTTCACCAAACAAATTGATTAATTCATCTCTGATAATTTTAATGAATAATTCGCCAGGTTTGATAGATTTTACAATTTTAGTCCCTTGGGCACGTTCTTGAATTCGAGAAATAAATTTCTTTATAACGGCAATATTTACATCCGAGGCCAACAATACGCGTCGAATCTCGCGTACTGTCTGCTGAATGTTGTTATCGGTAATCTTACCCAATCCACGAAGGTTGCGCAGTACCAGATCTAATCGTTCCGTAAGTTGATCAAACATTCTTTTTTCAATTCTAGTTTAGCAGATAAAATTAACTGAAATTAAAATTTGTTACAATAAATTAGATATATCTTAAAATTACAAATTCCAGGAAGATAATACCAATAATTGACCTTATTCGTTTTTCCAAATATCCATAAATACAAAGAAATCCAAATGTTAAAAAACGAAATTATACTCAGCTTATTAAACAGTATACGGGAGCCTATCCTGTTTGCCGATAAAAATCACATAACACAATTTATGAATCAAGCGGCAGTTGATCATTATTCAGAAGGTATTCAGCTGATGAACAAATCGCTGTTGAAATGTCATAATGAGGAATCATGCAAGGCAATGATTGAAATTCTCCAAAAAATGGAAAATGGACTTACTGAAGAACTAATTTCATCGGGTAATAATGGCGACATCTATATGCGAGCCGTAAGAGATTCTTCAGGGAATTTAATAGGATATTACGAAAGGTATGCAAATTACACACCTAACCGATGGTAACTTTGTGTCTCCCTGAAAAAAACAACTATCAATTATTTTTGTATATTTAGTCAGATTAAAAAAGGAATACTCATGAATTTTCAATCATGTTTTTCTTCAAACAGATTAATTTTAGTCCGTGGTGAAAATATTAATAATTCAGATCTAAGAGCTTACGCCAAAGCTATCAGCTATAATAAAATATCATCAGTACTAAAATTCATATAATCACATTTAGATATGCTGATGCACTTTAAAAGCATATTTCAAATAATTTTTGGATCACAATTAATAAATAGTACTCATTTTAGTTGAAAATCTATTTATACATCAAAATATTACTCTCAATTTTGTGCAGCATAAATTTTATAAATGCCCAAGATTCACTAGCATTGGTGGCAATTTACAATTCGACAGATGGATATCATTGGGTAAATAACGAGAACTGGCTGACCAATACGCCAATCTCACAATGGTTTGGAATACAAGCAGTAGGATTAAAAGTCGAAAAAATTGATTTATCTTTAAATCACCTTTCCGGTAATCTGCCGCCCGAATTCTGGACACTTGCTAATGTGTCATCTGTTAATCTTCAAAATAATCAGCTTGCCGGTATAATTCCCGATACAATAAGCGGACTTAAAAAAGTACAAATCCTAAATTTATCGTATAATCAATTATCTGACAGGATTCCTGCATCAATCGGATTTTTAACAAATCTATCCGAAATAGATCTATCTAATAATCAATTCACTGGTGCAATTCCACCTGAAATTGGCGCGTTGACGTCTTTACAATATCTCGACTTATCATATAACCGACTTGACTCAGATATACCTTCAGAAATTGGAAAATTATTGAACTTGAAAATAAATTTAAATTTGAGAAATAATTTTCTTAACGGACCTATTCCTAAAACTATTGGGAATTTGAGGCAACTTGAATCCCTGGATCTTTCAAACAACATTTTGTCTGGATCAATTCCTGCCCAAATTGGAAAGTTGACCAAGCTGAAGGACCGCCTGGCACTTCAGCATAATAAATTAGAGGGTACTATACCCTTTCAATTATTCAATCTTATAAACCTTAGACACCTATGGTTAAATGACAATAATCTTGAAGGTAGTATCCCGCGCTCTATTGGTCAGTTGAAAAATCTGGAATCACTTTATCTTTATGACAATAGTTTGAGTGGCAATATTCCAATGGTTATGTCCGAACTAACAAAGCTGGAATATTTATATATCCAAAAAAATGCTTTCAAGGGTGAAATTTCAGGTTGGTTACCAAAATTGTCTTCGATTGTTCAAGCAAAAATGAACAATAATAATTTTACAGGTAATTTTCCCAGAGATTTACGTTTTTTGAAATCGGTAAAGAGGCTTGATTTACAGAACAATCAACTTAATACTTTTCCTGACACTTTATTCATAGACACCCATCGACTAATAATTAATCTAAAAAATAATGTGATAACAAAATTAAATAGCAGCGAGGATTTTTCCAGACCGTTCACAAGCCAAAATATCAATATTCTTGGATTAAATTCGCAGGAGAATAGTGCTAACAGGGAAATTTTGATTAAGATCAACAAGCTGATGATCGATTTTGGCATTATCATGACTGGAACGGTACAAATGGATTCATTCACAATTCACAATTCCAGTTCTGAAGAAATCATGGTTAAAATGGAAAATTTGGAAAATGAAATATTTCAACTTAATAAAAATGCGATAATGTTAGATCCAGGTCAACAACAATCAGTAACTGTAAGCTTTATTCCTGATAGCAATTTAGCATATTATGATGATTTAACCGTATCTTCAGATTCAATGAACTTTCAGCAGAAGATCAATCTTTTAGGAGGTGCCGTCAATGAGATTGATATGCCAGGCTTTTCGTATGGCCGAGCAAAATATTCGCTGTATCAAAACTATCCGGAACCATTTTCTAATAGTACTACAATTAGATTCGATTTGCCTAACGCAGCTGAAGTAAATCTCTCCATTTTTAACAAAAACGGGAAAATTATTAATGTCTTAGCGGATAAATATTTTCAAATTGGAAAATATTCGATCACCTGGGATGGTCAAAATCTCGAGGGTGATATGGTTGAACCAGATGAGTATTTTTATCTTATAAGAGCAAATTCCTTCATGCAAATAAGAAAGATGACCATGAAAAAATCTCATTTATCTGAGAAATTAGATGGTTAACCTAATTACTTGCCTCTTTAAACCAATTAAGTTATTGGCACTACTTTTGTCATTGATAATTTGTCCTTTTGAATTATTAAACGCACAAACCGTGCTATTAACATCATCCAATCTTCCAATTATTATTATTGATACCGATGGTGCCGAGATTCAGAATAACACTAAAATAACTGCACATATGGGAATTATTGATAATGGTCTTAGCAACAGAAATGACATTTCTGATGCATGGAATGAATATGATGGAAAAATTGGAATTGAGATCCGTGGTGTTACGTCAACTTTCTATCCCAAAAAACAATATGGTTTTGAAACGAGGGATATCAACGGTGCCAATTTAAATGTTCCGTTGATGGGTTTTCCAAAAGAAAATGACTGGATACTTTATGCGCCGTATAGTGACAAATCACTTATGCGAAATTTTATCACCTACGAAACAATTAGATCTACCGGTCGGTACGCCAGCCGTGCCAAATATTGCGAACTCATTGTAAATGATGTTTATGAAGGTGTTTATATTTTATTCGAAAAAGTAAAGCAGGATAAGGAAAGAGTTGATCTATCTGATCCGAATGACACAAATCTCAGCGGCGGATATTTATTAGAAATGTTAATTAGTGAAAGGCTTTCCCCAGGCGATGTACACTTTGCTGGTCCGCAATCAAATCGACATTTCGTAATAAAATATCCTAGAAAAGATATTTTGACAGATGAACAGATAAATTGGATCACAAATTATATTCAGGAATTTGAAAATGTAATGTACGGTGATTCCTACTTAGATCCTGTTGATGGAATTTATCAATATATCGATATCCCATCATTTGTTGATTATGTAATTATTAATGAAGCATTTAAAAATGGTGATGTTTTTTATACTAGTACATTTTTATCAAAAGATATGGGTAAAAAAATAAAAATGGGACCAGCCTGGGATTTTAACATTGCGCTTGGTAATCATTGGGGCTTTGTTGGTCTGACAACAAACTGGTTAATCTTCAACAAAAAATGGGTTGAACGTATCCGAAAAGATCCATTTTTTCAATTTCACTATCAGCAGCGCTGGGGACAGCTGCGATTGCATCAGCTTAACCCAGATACTCTGGTACATAAAATTGATCAAACCTATGATCTCCTTTATGAGGCACAAGAACGAAATTTTATTAGGTGGCCAATTTTAGGGCAATATGTATCTCCGAACAGACTGCCGGAAGGAGCAGGCCCAGGTGAATATTATGAGACATATTTGGAAGAAGTAAACTATCTGAAAGAGTGGATCATAAATAGGCTTGATTGGATGAGTAATGAAATATTCCTGGCTTCATCTAATTTATTGCCAAACCTAGTAATAAATGAAATTCATTACAATCCTTCCGCAAACCAAGGTGTCGATGAAGATTATGAATTCATTGAAATAGTAAATGCTGGAATCAATCAAGTTGATTTATCGAATTTTTATCTGACGGATGGGATTTCATTTACCTTTCCATCCAAATCAACCATCGCACCTGGCGAATATATTCTAATAGCTCAAAACTCCTTATCGTATATGGGAAACGGCTACCAAGTTTTTGAATGGACCGAAGGTAAACTTTCAAATAGTGGCGATGAATTATCGCTTTATTCAGCAGAAAATCATCTTGTTGATAATCTGGTATACGAGGATAATAGTAAATGGGCTGATTCCACGGACGGCTTAGGATTTTCAATGGAATTAATAAATCCAAATTTAGTCAATGACTTGCCTGGGAACTGGGAAAAGAGTATAAGCATAGGTGGATCACCTGGCCAAACTAATCAGGGCATGGCATTAGGTTCACCAGAAGAGGTCAAATTACCTGATGATTTTTTACTCCAGCAAAATTTCCCAAATCCGTTTAATAATTTTACATCAATCAAATATCAAATTCCCAAAACCAACCATGTATCGATCAGCATTTTTGATTTAAAGGGTAATTTGGTGCGAAAATTGGTTAATCGGGTGCAAAATACAGGATTATATAAAACATCCTGGGATGCCAAGAATGATTTTGGTGATCTTCAAAGTTCTGGAATATATATTTATAAAATACAAACAGTGGATTACATTTTATCGCGTAAACTAGTTTTAATTAAATAATAAATATCGATTTTCATAATACATTATGATAAATATCTTTAAATGTAAATCTTGATAGCACTAGATATTGTAAATTAACTTTTGGTATTAGACAAAATCCATTATGGAAACATTTATTAAAAAATATCAAGAAAAAAGAGTTCAACAGAAAATTAGTCTTGAGGACCTGCATAAGCGGACAAAAATTTCTGTAAAACATTTGGAAGCAATTGAAAAAGGTCAGTTTAATATTTTACCAAATGCCTATGTTCGATTGTTTTTTAAAGCATATGTGGCTGAAATTGGAGGCGATTCGGAGAAAGCCTTGTCTGAGTTCGATGAACATTTTGTCGACTATAAAGATAAAATTGAAACCAAGCCAGATGAACTAGAGAAACCTTTAATAAAACCTAAACAACTAGTAAAAAAATCCGTATTATTTTCCAAAAATACATTATCATCTCGTTCAAATTTAATTAACGGATTAATTCTGTTATTAATTTGGATTTTTGCAATCATTATCATTAGGGAGATTACCATCTCAAATAATCAGGAAATTATTAGTGACCAAACCAGCAGGAATGGACAATTTGTAAACGAAGAAATCTTACAGTCCAATTACCAGGAAGTTAGTAAAACAGAAAGAATTTTAGATATTAATCCACCATATACTGTGACAATAATTGCTTCTGATCAAACCTTTTTATCTGTAATTGCTGATTTAAAATCAGAGGAACAATTTTTCATGGATAATGATGATCAACGCTCCATTTCATTTTTAAATGAATTAGATTTGTTTCTTGATGTTGGTATCAATTCAGAATTGTTTATAAATGGAGAACCGCATCAGATTAATGCAACACAACCATATCCTGTAAGAATAATAATTACGACTAATCCACTTCAGATTGCAATTAGTCAATTCTCTCCGCTGAATTAACTACCTTTTTTCAAGCATACCACAATAGTCGTTTTCCCCTAATACACCTATTATAGAATAAATAATAGTTGACAAATGTGGTTAATAATACTAACATTGTGGGTAGTCGTGGGTAATTATCCCTTTCTTTATTAAATATGAGCAGAAGCAAAAATACATTTATTGGTGAATTTCCTTATACGATTGATGCGAAAGGTCGTATCAACGTCCCTGCAAAATTTCGACAAGCTTTATCGGAAGATAATGAAGACAATTTTGTACTTACCCGCAGTTTGGATCCTTGCATATGGATTTATCCACTCATTGAATGGGAAAAAATTGAAGCAGATCTTCGGAAATTATCATCGCTTTCTGCCCTCCACAGAACCGTCGTCCGTAATGTTACCAGGTATGCTTCATTTACAAAATATGATAAACAGGGCCGGATTCCAATCTCCCCCTCCCTCATCGAGTATTCTCACCTGAACAAGAATATCCTCATCATTGGAATGGTAAATAAAATCGAGGTTTGGGATCCGGAGACCCTGGAAGAAGTGGAAAATCAAAGTCGATCGATTGATATTGAAAAATACGAAGAATTAGCTGATAAAGTCAGACTCTGAGGTCTCGGATTGGAGACCACACCGAAACACATTCCTGTTATGGTATCGGAAGTAGTCTCATACTTAAATATCCAACCTGCGGGTATCTATTTTGATGGAACAGTCGGCCTCGGTGGCCATACCGAATCAATCGTAAATAATTTATCAAAAAAAGGGCAATTGATCGGGGTTGACATAGATGAATATATGGTGAATTTATGTCACCAAAGATTTAAACCAATCCCTGATAATCTTATCTTAGAACAAGCAGCCTATGATTCAATTGACAAAGTACTGCAATCCCACTCTATCAAATCTCTAGATGGAATATTATTGGATCTAGGACTTTCCTCTGTTCATCTTGATGCAATTGATCGTGGATTTTCATTCCAGAGTGAGAACGCACTTGATATGAGATTCTCAAAAGATATTCAATATAATGCAGCCGAGCTTATTAGCAAATCCTCAGCTCCACAGCTCAAGGAAATTTTCTGGAATTTTGGCGAAGAACGTTATGCTGGCCCAATTGCTAGAGCAATTAAGGAAGCGGACAAAATTGAGACGGTTAACGACTTAAAAAGAGTTGTTGGTGCTATTACTCCACAGCGATTTCTTAATCGAACTCTTGCCAGAATTTTTCAAGCTTTACGGATTGCCGTCAATAATGAATTGCAGAGATTGAAAGATTTCCTGGCGAAGTGCATTCGAACTCTCAATGTCGGTGGAAGACTCATAATCATCAGTTATCATTCGCTTGAAGATCGGATTGTAAAACAAGCGTTCAGGGGTTTTCATGAGCAGGGTAATTTCAAAATTTTAACAAAGAAACCAATACGTCCTTCCCAGGCGGAAATTGAAATAAATCGACGTTCTCAGAGCGCAAAATTACGAGTTGGTGAGCGAATCAATTGAAACCTAGAAATAAAACCCAGCGGCGATCTCAAAAACATAAGGACTTTGTGCATACAATTGTTTTCTTTTTAGTCATCAGCTCACTGATTGGAGGACTAATAGCCTATTTATGGATTTACACTGAAGTAGATGAAACCTTAATTGTCCTTGAAATTCAAAGGGCTATTGAAATTGAATTAGTCGACGAAATCAAATCATTACAATCTAAAACTGATTACTTGCGGCGAGTTGATGTAATAACAAAAAAAGCCAGTACTGAATTAAGTATGGTTTTAGCTAATCCAGAATCACTTGCTGTCTATGTCGAACCAGCATATATAAATCGAGATTATGACTAAGACTTTCCTAAAATATCGACGACGGATCAATTTGCTTTCGTTTTTGATCCTGTTATCATGGCTGGGATTATGTACACGCTTTGCATATCTCCAAGTGATACAAGGTGGGGAATATCGAGCGCAGGGACTAAAACAAGGAAAAATCCGAGAACCCCTTACCGCTGTGCGCGGCAACATTTATGATCGAAATGACACCCCATTGCACCCGC
>PVMS01074887.1_pt1 | contig 12362 bp, 9 predicted proteins | sample 1853461 | NCBI WGS metagenome assembly PVMS01 (sample SAMN08582032, study PRJNA380276) | Marine sediment metagenome, whole genome shotgun sequencing project. | isolation source: ocean sediment barecode stripped | collected 2017
CTGGTAATCCAGTCCACCCATCAACACATAATGTGTCCTTTCCTCCGATTGCTGGGCCATATGAGCAGGTTCATTCACCATCTCTCCCCCGTAGCGGTATTCGGTCAGACTGCTGAAACTGAGCTCCAGTTTCTGATTGAAAGTGGGTTTGAAAAACAGATTGGCTCCAAAGGAATTATTGGACAGTTCAGGTAATTCGGAGAAATTGTCTCCATTGTGATCATAAGCTTCACGCGTCCTTCGATTCACGAAAATAGCTGCGCCAGCATTGCGTTTATGGGTCACCATACTTACATTCCCGGATAACATATTATCCATGGCTCCCCCATTTATAAACTGAGAAGTGAGATTCACATCATAACTGCTCTCTTTGGGGATGCGGGTAATCACATTTACTGTTCCTCCAATGGCGCTGGACCCATAGAGTGCCGAACCTCCACCACGTACCACCTCGATCCGTTCCACCATATTGGCAGGAATCTGTTCCATGCCATACAGACCGGTCAGGGGACTGAACACGGGGCGACCATTGATCAGGATCTGAGAATACCCTCCTCCCAGTCCGTTCATCCTGAGCTGCGTATAATTACAGGTCTGGCAATCGGTCTCCACCCTGAGCCCGGGCTGGAACTTGAGTCCTTCAGAAATATTGCAGGATTGGGTTTGCGCCAGCAGTTTACTGTCGATTACATTCACAATAACTGCTGCATCGGTTTGCCTTTTAAAGGTCTTCGTACCTGTTATCACCACCTCGTCGATGGACATGGTCTCCTCTTCCAGCTCGAAGTTAATTTCAAGTACCTCATCCTTACGAATGGTCACCTCCTTCTTAACCGTAGAGTACCCTATGGAAGCGGCCACCAGGACATGTGTTCCCGGCTCCAGATCTATGAGCATATAGTGACCTGTTACATCTGTAGCAGTACCAATGTTGGTCCCTTCTATATGAACAGTCGCAAATGGAATGTGCTCCCCCTGGCTCTGAACATCACCAAAAATGTTGGCATCGCTGTGCTGCCCGTATAAGGGAAAAAGATATAATAACAGAAAGGGGAGAAAAAACAGGCCTCTTTTCAAATGTGATATTTGATGCATACAATAAAACACCAAAATCACATAAAGGTTCAGATCTTACCTGATGATTATTTTCTTGGTAAGTATAGATTTACCCCATTCTATCCTAACAAAATAGATTCCCGAACTGGGGCTCTCCAAATCTATGTCGGCAGTAACGGACCTTTCACTTTTGACAAGATCGTCCGAAATATCCTTTACCTGTTTGCCGGTAATGTCGAATACCTTGGCACTTATCTTCTCCTGGCCACTGAATTCAAAAGTCAACTTGAACTTTCCATCTGATGGGTTAGGATATACTTTTACTTCGCTAATGCTAAGCTCAATACCTGCATTATCCTCATCTGGAAGAAGGTACGAATGCGAAAAGACGTGTCGGGATATGAAAATGCTTCCCAACAAAATTCCCATAAAAAGTATCGTAGACTTTTTCATAGTACAATTATACGCAAAAACCCTGCCAATAGTTTTATAAAAAAATAGGGGCCAATAAATTATTAACATGGAGATTTTGTGGCACTATTTAGGCTAACTTTACTTCCCATGTTTTTAATTTTCGACACAGAAACCACAGGGCTTCCCTTAAGAGATAATGCTCCTATAACTGAGGTAGATAACTGGCCAAGGGTAGTTCAAATTGCCTGGCAGCTACACGATGAGAATGGGGATCTGACTGAGCATCACAACCTGCTTATCCAACCCGATGGCTTTGAGATTCCCTATTCTGCTGAAAAGATCCATGGAATCTCCACCGAGAAGGCAAGGAAGCATGGTTTACCCCTGGTGGAAGCACTGGAAATATTCAATGAATCTATAGTAAAATCAACATTCCTTATAGGGCACAACATTCGTTTTGACATGAATGCCCTGGGGGCGGAATTCATCCGAAGCGGAATCACCACTGACTTTTTGCAAAAGGAGCAGGTCTGCACCATGCGGTCAAGTACTGAATACCTGAAACTCCCCGGAGGAAGAGGAGGTAAATTCAAGCCACCCAAGTTGATGGAGCTCTATGAATCTCTGTTTGAAGAACAGTTCATGGAGGCCCACAATGCTGCAGCTGATGTGGAGGCCACGGCCAGATGTTTTTTTGAGCTGCTTCGTAAAAAGGTTATCACTCCGGAATCCCTGAGGCTCAATCCGGAACAGTACAGTCGCTTTATATCACTTAACCAGGGAAAGATCGGTCTCTATGGAATGACTCACCGTTCCAACTGGGAAGAAGATGCGGAGGAAGAAACTGATTCAGCAGATCTTTCCGTGGAGTCTTCCCAGGAAGAGCCTGCCGATGCAGGATTTTGCCACCTGCATGTGCATACCCAGTACTCCATCCTGGACGGGGCAGCCAGCATACCCGAGATCTTAAAGAAAGCAATTGACGATGGTATGCACGCTGTGGCCATTACTGATCATGGCAACATGTTTGGCGCCAAGGAGTTTCATATTGAAGCCACCAGAAGGGGAATAAAGCCCATACTGGGATGTGAAGCCTATATTGCTAACAGGGAAAGGCATTCAAAAAAAGATAAGAACCAGGATGGATTTGCCCATGTGGTTCTACTTGCCAAAAATCACAAAGGCTACCAGAACCTGATTAAAATGATCTCGCTGGGATGGACCGAAGGTTTTTATTACAAACCACGGATCGACCGCGAACTACTGGAGAAGTACCACGAAGGAATTATTTGTCTCTCGGCCTGTCTTGGAGGAGAGGTTCCGCAGGCTATTATGCACCGGGCCGTTGAAGATGCCGAGCAGATCGCCCTGGAATATAAGCGGATATTTGGCGAAGATTTCTACCTGGAATTAATGCGCCACCGGACCGACGATCCCGGGATGAACAAACTGGTTTTTGATGATCAGGTATTTGTAAACCGTACCCTCCTGGATCTTGGAAGAAAGCTAGACATCAAATGTGTTGCCAGTAACGATGTGCACTTTGTGAATATGGAGGATGCCGAAGCGCATGATCACCTTATTTGCCTTAATACTGGTAAAGACCTGGATGATCCGACCAGGATGAGGTACACCAGACAGGAGTGGTTCAAGACCCAGGCAGAAATGAAAGATGTCTTCTCAGATCTTCCTGAAGTCCTGAACAACACTCTTGAAGTGGCTGACAAGGTAGAACCCTATGAGCTGAACAGCAATCCGGTGATGCCGCACTTTCCACTCCCAGAAGGGTTCAGCAATGAAGATGAATACCTGAAGCATATAACTTATGAAGGAGCTGCCAGACGTTACCCTGAGCTCAGCGAAGAAGTAAAGGAGCGGATCGATTTTGAACTGGGGACCATTCAGCGCATGGGTTTTCCAGGTTACTTCCTGATTGTACAGGACTTTATTTCTGCTGCTCGAGAGATGGGTGTCTCAGTGGGGCCCGGAAGGGGATCTGCCGCCGGGTCGGCCGTGGCCTATTGCCTGTGGATTACAGATATTGATCCCATACGCTATGATCTTCTGTTTGAAAGGTTCCTGAATCCCGACCGCGTCTCCATGCCCGATATCGACATTGATTTTGATGAAGACGGACGTGATGATGTTCTCAAATGGGTGGTGAATAAATATGGTCACGAAAGGGTGGCTCATATTATCACATTTGGATCCATGGCAGCAAAGATGGCCATCCGGGATGTGGCAAGGATACAGAAGCCCCCCTGCCAGAAGCTGATCGGCTTGCCAAGCTGGTTCCGGATCGACCGGGTACCACCTTTGCAAAAGCTTTTGAAGAGGTTCCCGATTTGAAAGCGGAGCTAAATTCGTCCAATCCGCTAATTTCAAATACCCTTCGTATTGCTCAGCGATTGGAGGGATCTGTCAGGCAAACCGGACTCCATGCATGTGGTGTGATCATTGGCAGAAACAATCTGACAGAACATCTCCCCGTCTGCAAATCAAAAGAAACTGAACTCCTGGTTACCCAGTTTGACGGTCATTTTGTAGAGGATGTGGGGATGCTCAAGATGGATTTCCTGGGTCTGAAAACCCTGTCCATCATTAAAGATGCTGTGGCCAATATAAAGGAATCCAGGGGAATCAAGGTCGATATCGATCACCTGCCCATGGACGACCAGGCTACCTTTGAACTATACTCCAGGGGTGATACCACCGGACTATTTCAGTTTGAATCGCCCGGTATGAAAAAATACCTGAAAGATCTCAAGCCCAATCGTTTTGAGGACCTGATTGCTATGAATGCGCTCTACAGGCCGGGACCCATGGAGTACATTCCTTCCTTTATTAACCGGAAGCACGGAAATCAGAAAATTGAATATGATCTTCCTGAAATGGAGGAGTATCTCAAAGACACCTACGGGATCACTGTCTACCAGGAACAGGTGATGCTACTCTCCAGGAAACTTGCTGGTTTTACACGTGGTGAGGCCGATTCGCTTCGAAAAGCCATGGGTAAGAAAATCAAGAAGATGATGGACGAGCTGAAGGTGAAGTTCGAGGAAGGGTGTAAGAAGAATGGATTTTCTAAGCAGAAGATTGAAAAAATATGGACCGACTGGGAAGCATTTGCCCAGTATGCATTCAACAAATCTCACTCCACCTGCTATGCCTACGTCTCCTACCAGACAGGCTACCTGAAGGCAAACTATCCGGCAGAATTTATGGCTGCCGTACTAAGCCGGAACATTACCGATATTAAAAAAATCGGCCAGTTCATGGACGAATGCCGTAGAATGGGAATCGAAGTGCTTGGTCCGGATGTGAATGAGAGTAATGCAAGATTTACCGTCAATGATAAAGGGAATATTCGTTTCGGTCTTGGTGCGATCAAAGGTGTGGGGGGAAATGCCGTCCAAAGCATCATCGAGGATCGCATGGCCAATGGACCATTCGGGGATATTTATGATTTCGTGGAACGGAATGATCTGCACCAGGTGAACCGTAAAAATTTTGAAGGGCTGGCCATATCAGGAGCCCTGGACTGTTTCGAGAATATTTCCAGGAGTCAGTACATCGATACTCTGGAAGATGAAGACGCCACTTTTATAGAGCAGTTAATCAAATTTGGCAATCTTATTCAGTATGAAAGAGATACGCCCCAGCAGAACCTTTTTGGGGAGACCAGCGCCATTCCTATTTCAAAACCGGAAGCTCCAGAGGTTAACCGTTGGGAGGATATTACCACCTGCAAACAAGAAAAAGAGCTCCTGGGTTTCTACCTGACCTCCCATCCACTGGACAGGTTCAGACTGGAGATAGATGCATTCTGTCCCAATAAACTTGAGGAACTTAGCGACCTTTCGCAATTCAAGGGCAGGGATGTGATCTTCTGCGGCATGGTAAAAAGTGTCAGAGACGGAGTGGACCAATGGCGTAACAAACCCTATATGCTGGCACAGCTGGAAGATTATACCGACACCTACAACCTGAGGCTGAAAAATGACGACTACGTTAATTTTAAACAGTATTTCCTACCCGATGTCGCGCTGATGATTCGGGCAACTGTAAACGAATGGAGCCCAAGGGAAGAGCCAGGCAAAAAGATATATTCCCTTAGAATGAAGATGGTATATATGCTCGCAGATGTGCGTGATAAACTGGTTAAATCGATCGATATCCTCCTGGATATCAACCAGGTTTCCAACGAACTCATCAATTCTTTTGAGCCATATACTGTGAATGAAAGTGGAAAGGTGCTAAAGTTCCGCATTCATGATCCCGAAAGCAATATGAAACTGAATCTTTTTTCACGCAACAAGCAGGTGCAACTGTCCGACGATTTTATCAACTATCTTCAAAATAGTCCGGGCTTTGAATTTCGTCTTGCGTAACTGTTTTTTTTATAATTTTGACGGATCGAATATTACTTATAAATTTTACATTATGGCATTAGAAGCAACAGATGGCAATTTCGAAGAACTGGTACTGAAGTCTGATAAACCTGTAATCGTAGATTTCTGGGCTGAATGGTGTGGTCCCTGTCGCATGGTAGGACCCATTGTTGAAGAGGTGGGCGTTGATTATGAAGGTAAGGCTGTCGTAACTAAAGTTGATGTGGATAGCAATCCCGGCATCACTGCAAAATATGGTATCAGGAACATACCAACCATTCTCTTCTTTAAAAACGGAGAAGTTGCCGATAAGCAGGTGGGTGCCGTACCCAAAAGCACCATCGTTGGAAAGCTTGAAGCCCTGCTTTAGAAAAGCCGCTGCCGGAACATGCTGCAATTAATAATCTTTCGGTATAAAGAAGAAGGTTCCATCCTCATCTTCGAGTCCGGCAATCTTTCCAAACTGTGGAGATTGTTTGTTTGTATTCTCAACAGCTGAAGTTACCTTCATTACGATATTCTCAATGGGAATACAGGTGCCCGGATTGTTGACCAACACATTGGAAAAGGTTCTGGTAAACTGGCTGTCGTCCACTGCCAGTTCATACCCTGCTGAAGAGAATACCTGCGATGACTTAAACCTGGTAGAGGTCCAGTCGTCACAATTTCGCTCCTGGATTCCTGAACGCATGGCCTGGTAAAAACTGGGACCCGACTCGCAGGCGTCTGTAATTACAAGTGTATGCGTAAGAAAATCAGGATAAACCTGCATGGCAGCTTTCAGTGCATTGATATTATAGAAGGTAAACTCATCATCCCTGGAAGCGTCAACTGGGATCCAATAACCGCTTTCATTGACATATTTTCCGTGACCGGCATACCAGACCAACAGGGAATTCACACGATTACTTCTGATCATATCCCTCAACTCAATGGAAAAGAATTTTGAAAGTTCAGCTTTGCTCATATTCTTCTTATGAATCACTTCGTGAATCTGGTAGTTTGCCAGGGCTGAACGCATCATGCTTACATCCTTGCTTGGTCCGTCCAGGCTTGTAAATGAATCATAGTCAGAATTTTCAATGAAAATCGCCCATGTTTTGCCCATGGGATTGTCATCAAAAGATTGTGATTCACGATTTAGCTTAAACTCTATCTCGGATCTGTTGCCAAATTCATCCTCCGCATACACTGTAATCCTGCTTTTGTTGGTCACATTCAGAATGGCTGTGAAACTTGGATTAAGGTCACTGGGAATATAACTGGCCATGACGCTATCAATGTAGATGGAGACAATCCTGCTCTCATCATCTATCTTGCCCTCCACATAAATCAGGGGTTCGTTGTTATCCAGGTAAAGAATATTGTTATCTGAACCATAGGGTGCAATCATACTTACGAGAGGAGGATCAATTTCTGTACGCCTGATAGAGAAAATGGCCGTTTCAGTATTATCATATACATCTGAAACCTGAACTGTTACCTGGTTGGAGTTAGAAAGATTCACACTGGCAAGAAACCTGAATCCCTCCTCTGTTTTTTCCACCGGCACGGTAAATCCGTTTACCTGGAGCGACTGAATATCACTTGCATCTTCAATTGCTCCGGTTAAATTCAACATGATAATCTCTTTGGAAACATCAATGGTATTGGCATCATTGGATTGGGGATCAAGAAGCGTCACCATTGGCTTAACATTTTCCCGATTCAATTCGAACATCCGCTGGCTGGCCTCCTCATGCAGGCGCTGAGCGGTGCCGTCATATTTGGACATGACCAGCAATTTTCCATAATCTTCCATGGCATTTTTATAATCCCTGATCGCTTCATAGGCCTCTCCCCGTTTGTAATAAATCTCTGCATTTTCCGGATCCAGTTCAATGGCTTTGGAAAAATCGATGATGGCATACGTAGCCTGATTTATTGTACTGTTAATGTCGCCCCGGTAGATATAAATCAATGGCTCATCCGCATATTTCACAGATGCCATGGAGAGGGTCTCACTTGCCTTCAGGTATTCGCCCTTAGCCGATAAGACCTGGCTTAGTAAGAGGATGGCTTCCAGGTGTTGTGGTTCAAGATGAAGTACTTCGGTCAATTCACTCCCGGCTACTTCATAATTTTCCTGTTGATACATCAACTGTGCATAGGAGAAATGGGTTGCCACTACCCTGTTGTTCTCACGCAAAGATTGTCGGTAGGCCTCCCCGGCTTCATTATACATCTCCAGTTTCTCATAAACCTGGGCCAGTTCAAAATAGGATCTTTCATCCTCCTCCAGTTTCAAACACCTCTTCGCATCTACCAATGCCTCCTCATAGCGTAAAAGAGCCATATTGACAGCCCATCTGATCCGATAAGCTTCAAGAAAATTACTTTTCATCTGGATGGCTACAGTGAGCCTCTTCAGCGCAATCGGGTTATCCCCGTACAGGTGCCATTCATTCCCGGCAAAATAGAAGAGTTCCTCATCTTTCGCCTCGAAAACCAGTGCGCGATCATAATCCTCTGCTGCAAGTTTATGTTCTCCGCTTCTCGAAAATGCACTGGCCCGCTGTATGTAAGCCTTATCATAGTCAGGATCCAGCTCTATGGCTTTGGTATACTGGACAATCGCATCCACATAATTATTGGCCTTTGCAAAATCGTCTCCGGCCTTAAAATATTGTTTGGCCGATTGAGCCTGAACTGATGCGCATATCAGGAGCGGCAGCAGGATCAAAATATATGCAATTTTCTTCATGAGATAGTGCAGCCTTTTCGTATTGTTACCAATTTAAAATATTTTACGCAACTTACTGAATAATTGTTTCTTAATCTATAGATCATTAAATTTATTCCTGTACACTTCCAGCTTTGTTTTGCCAATCCTCACTGTTTCTTCAACCTCCTCGTTTATCTCAGGAGCCTTAACTCCCTGGGTAAATAACATCTTACCTGTAAAAACCCTTGCTTCATCCCACAATCCAGTTTCAAGAAAAGTCTGATGCAATTTTGCTCCTCCTTCCACAAATACGGAGACTATCTGGCGATCAAACAACTCTTCCATGACATCAGACATTTCATAGGATGGATCTGCATGCACCAATTGAATTCTACCCGCATAGTTTCGTTGTACCCCTGTAAATACGATGGTCTCCGTTGAACCATCGAGAATTTGTGCGCTATCCGATAGGCGTCCGTTCCTGTCCAGGGTAATTCGAACCGGGTTCTCACCAGACCACCTTCGCACAGTCAGACTGGGATTATCGCTTAGTATGGTTGAGGTCCCAACCATGATGGCCGACTCTTCACTTCTCCATTTATGTACCAGGGTTCGGCTAACTTCATTGCTGATCCACCTGGGTCCTTCCTGATCGCCAGGTTCCCTTTCAAGATCAATAAATCCATCGGCAGTCTGCGCCCATTTCAGAATCACGTAAGGCCTCCGGTAGTTAATATAATGGAAGAACCTTCGGTTCAGGTGCCTTCCCTCCTCTTCCAGGCAGTCCAGCACCACTTCGATGCCTGCACCCTCTAAATGCTTGATCCCTTTTCCATTAACGCTCGGGAAAGGATCAGTGTTGGAGATCACAACCCGCTTAAATCCTTTTTGCTGAATAAGCATGGAACAGGGTGGAGTTTTTCCATGATGTGAACATGGTTCCAGGCTGCAGTAGAGTGTCGATTCAGGAAACACGGAAGGATCCTTAACGGAGCGAATGGCATTCACCTCGGCATGAGGCCCGCCGTATTCATGGTGATATCCCTCCCCAATAATGCGATCCTCATAAACAATGACTGCCCCCACAAGAGGATTTGCCTTGGTCATCCCCAAACCCTTTCGCGCCAGTTCAAAGCAGCGGCGCATGTATATTTTATCTTTCTCTGTAATCAAGGCTGTTGCATTATTACTATTTTTGATTGATGCTCCAAAACCGTGCCACACTGAAACAAATCAGATTCCACCTGCTGTCGGAACTACGGCAAATATACACGGAAAATGAATCAGATTCCATTGTCCGCCTTATTATGGAGCATCTTGGTTATCCTGTATCTGTTTCACTTCGCGAACCCGGGAGCATACCCGATCCGCCAGTTACAGCAAAGATTGATTCTATTGTAGCTGATATTCGCAAGGGCAAACCCATTCAGTATATCCTGGGACAGACCCATTTCTGTGACCTGAAAATAAAGGTGGACAAACGCGTACTGATTCCCAGACCTGAAACCGAAGAGATGGTGGAGCATATTAAAGCCAGGTCAAGAGACTCGGTGCAGAGGATTATCGATCTGGGGACCGGTTCGGGTTGTATTGCTCTGGCCCTGAAGAAGCACTTTACAGAAGCAGAGGTTTGGGGAGCGGACCTAAGTCAGGAGGCCCTTGAGGTAGCAGGAGAGAATGGTAGAGAGAACAGCCTTCAGCTTAGCTGGGTCAAATTGGATCTTCTGAATCCGCATACACTGGAGGAGTCGCTTCGCTTCGATCTGGTGGTCAGCAATCCGCCTTATGTGATGAATAGCGAACGTGAGATGATGGCCAGCAATGTCCTGGATTTTGAACCCGAATCTGCCCTGTTTGTTGAAGATAAAGATCCGCTTATTTTTTACCGTGCCATAGCCTCTTTTTGTAAGAGCTACCTGGCAGACAAGGGCGAAATCTGGGTCGAGATTAATGAGCAGTTTGGGAAGGAGTGTGCGAAACTCTTCGAGAAAGAGCGATTCAGCAAGGTCCGGGTAATCAAAGACATTCACGAAAAAGACCGATATATCAATGGCCGCAGATAAACATATGGAGTATGAAGTGGCACTAAAACGTGCAGCAGCACTGTGCAGTAGCCAGGAACAATGCAGCAGTCATATCAGGGAGAAGTTGAACAGCTGGGGGGCTTCCAGCGAAGATGCCGATAAGATAATTGACTATCTGATCAAGGAGAAATTCCTGGATGATGCGAGATATGCCACCTTCTATGTAAGAGATAAATTTCGATTCAACGGCTGGGGCAAGATCAAGCTGAGGATGATGTTAAGACAAAAAGGGATTCCCTTAGCTATCATCGAAGAGGCACTGAACCAGATAGATCCAGACCTCTATAAGCAAACATGTACACGTCTGATATCAGAAAAGTCAGCCTTCCTCAAAGAGAGCAATCAATTCAAGCGAAAGGGAAAATTATTCAGATTTGCTGCACAACGGGGTTTTGAAACAGACCTGATTCACCAGATTCTTTCATATCTTTGACGAAATTTTTTTATTGATGATAACAAGCGAACAGATCAAAGATCTCAGCAGGCGCCTGGATGCGTTAAGGAGGCATCTTTGACGTGGATGGCAAAAGCATCCAAATAGAGGAAGAGGAACAAAGAACACATGATCCGGAATTCTGGAACGATCCTAAATCTGCAGAGGAACAACTGAGGAAAATTGCCCGGCTTAAGAGCTGGGTGCAGGGCTACAATGGCGTTCTTACCGCCGTGGAAGACCTGAATGTACTGTCTGAATTTCTGGAAGCCGGCGAGTCCACCGAAGAAGAGGTCACCTCTCAATACTCCGAAGCACTCGAACTCACAGAAGCGTTGGAATCTAAAAACATGCTGCGCAATGAAGAGGACAGTCTGGGTGCCATCCTGAAGATAAATTCCGGGGCGGGAGGAACCGAGAGCCAGGACTGGGCCGAGATGTTGATGCGGATGTATCTCCGGTATGGAGAGAAGCACAACTATAAAATCAAAGAACTCCATATGGTCCAGGGCGATGAAGCCGGAATCAAATCTGTGACCCTGGAATTCACGGGCGATTACGCTTATGGATTCCTGAAGAGCGAGAGTGGGGTTCACCGCCTGGTGCGTCTCTCCCCATTTGACTCAGCCAACCGCCGTCACACCTCTTTTGCCTCCATTTTCGTGACTCCCGTGATTGACGAATCCATTGAAATCGTGGTAAATCCTTCCGACATTGAGTGGGATACATTTCGTTCCGGAGGTGCAGGAGGTCAGAATGTAAATAAGGTGGAAACGGGTGTGAGGGTCCGCCACTTACCCACCGGGATCACAGTGGATAATACCGAAACTCGTTCGCAACATAAGAATCGCGAAAACGCCATGCGCATCCTGAAGTCTCATCTTTACGAAATGGAGCTGCAGAAAAAGCGGGCGAAGCAGGCCGAGGTCGAAGGCAACAAGATGAAGATCGAATGGGGCTCGCAGATTCGCAACTACGTTCTGCACCCATATAAACTGGTAAAGGACTTGCGTACAAATCTCGAAACCGGCAATGTCCAGGCAGTTCTGGATGGGAATCTGGACGACTTTATCAAGGCCTTCCTGATGGAGTTTGGCGGGAAATAAAAGCCTGTGGAATATCAAAAGAAAGAGGGCCAATGGCCCCCTTTCTTTAATCAGGTTCTATTCTACGAGCGTTTGTCAGGTGAAGATGATCTGAGTATTCTGTCCACCACACAAACCATAAAAATCGCCTATAGTAAGCACATCCTTCACCTCTTCATGAAGATGCTCTTTCTC
>PVMS01058078.1_pt1 | contig 12360 bp, 12 predicted proteins | sample 1853461 | NCBI WGS metagenome assembly PVMS01 (sample SAMN08582032, study PRJNA380276) | Marine sediment metagenome, whole genome shotgun sequencing project. | isolation source: ocean sediment barecode stripped | collected 2017
CCACACCGATCGCGGCACCAGCGACGCCGCCGATCGAGGCGCCTTTTCCCCCGCCCATGTCGGCGGTCTCGGTGATACGAATCTTGCCCTTGGCATCCTTACGCAAGACTGCCGCGTTCGTGATCGCGATCAGCTTTTTCTCCTTGGCCTGCTTCAGGTCGGCGAGTGCTTCCTTGGCGCCGTCCTCGGTCTGGTAGGCCGCAACGATGAACTGAATTGGTGTATCAGCCATTCTCTCTCCCTTTCTTATTCCGCTATTTGCCGTCGTCGGGTTCAGACGGCCTCGTCACAGTGAACCGTGAGGGCATAAATCGAGAGAACACTTATCGTGATGATCATCAACGACCACCACGGGTACACGCTGAGGAACGCCATCTGCCCGATTGCTATCACACTCGCCCACACCACTCCAACAATCCGTGACCAGGTGCGGCCGACAGCGATCGAAGCGGAGATGACCAACTGGAACACGCCAAGTACCAGCAGAACCCAGCCCCACGCTGTCAAATCGATGAGCAGGACGCCCTCGCTGGTGAACGCGATCCAATCGCTGTTGAACAGCACCACAAGGCCGTAGAAGATGTTCATGAGTCCAGCGACCGCCGCCATGGTGGCCGCGAACAGGACCCATCCACTCGTCATCGGTCTGTCAATTGCCGTCATTATTTTGCTCCTTGGTCTGGCATTCGGCCTCGATCTTAGCCAGGTCAACACCGACCGAAATGCGCTCCGACCTAGGATGACGCCGTACCGGCGTGCGTGCAGGAGGAGTGTCATGAATGAGGCCGATCAGCGTCAAGGGGACACCTGGGGGAGGTCGCTGCGCCGGGCAGTGCCGCGTAGTAGTCACGGAGAGTGGACACCAGGAGTGGATCGGCCGGATCCTGTAGAGGTCATTACGAGCCAGAACGCCACACGACTGCAGTGGTTGGTGCCCATCCGGCATTGGCGAATGGCACAGTCACCGTTCGCGTTCTATCGAGGCGGCGCCAAACTCATGGCCCACGATCTCGCCGGGACGCCGGCAACGGGGATCCAAGCCCAGATCTGTGGTGATGCTCACCTTTCGAATTTTGGTGCGTACGGGTCACCCGAACGTGAGCTCGTCTTCGACCTCAACGACTTCGACGAAACTTTGCCCGGACCTTGGGAATGGGATGTCAAGCGCCTCGCGGCAAGTTTTGCCATCGCGGCCCGCCACAACGAGTACGACGCCGAGCATGAGGCCGCCCTCGCTGCGGGTGCCTCCTCGGCATACCGGCGGTCTATGGCCAAATTCGCCAAGATGCGCTACCTGGACGCCTGGTATGCACACCTGAAGGTGGATGAGATCTTTGCCGCGTTCAAAGATCAGCTCACCAAAAAGGAGCGCAAGGCGGCAAGGAAGTTCGCTCGCAAGGCTCGGACCAAGAACAGCCTGCACGCACTGAGGAAGCTGGCCGAAGAGGTGGACGGTAGGTACCAGATTGTTGCCCAGCCACCACTTGTCGTCCCGTTGCGCGATGTCCCCACCGAGACTCACCCTGACCTGATAAGGTCGGCGATCGCGGAGTCCTTCGAGTCCTACGTCGATTCTTTGCCGGATCACCGCAAAGCGTTGGTCCGCCGCTTCCGGTATTCCGACCTGGCCGTCAAGGTGGTGGGGGTAGGCAGCGTTGGGACCCGTTGTGCAATCATTCTGTTGGAAGGGAAGGACGCATCCGACCCATTCTTCCTCCAGGCGAAGGAAGCAACCCGCTCCGTGTTGGAGGACCACCTACCCGAAAGCGTCTACACCGACCATGGCGAACGGGTTGTGGCCGGGCAACGTCTCATGCAGGCATCAAGCGACAGCTTCTTAGGATGGACGACGAGCGCGACGACCGGAACCCACTACTACTGGCGTCAATTCAAGGACATGAAGGCGTCTCCGGACGTCGAGGCAATGTCGCTGGAGGGCATGCACCGGTTTGCCATGCTGTGCGGATGGACGCTGGCGCGAGCTCATGCGCGCTCCGGCGACTCTCGAGCGATCGCCGGCTACCTGGGATCGGGGAAGGTCTTTGATCGAGCGATCAGCGACTTCGCCGTGGCATACGCCGACCAGAACGAGCGTGATTACGCCGCATTCAAGGCCGCGATCGCATCCGGGGCCATAGACGCCCATGAGGGCACCGGCCGCTGACTCTCATAAAGGCTGAGGACCCCTGTGGCTGGCCGTCGGAGCGACCCGACAATTACCGTCGACAGCATCTTCACGCTGATTTGGCACCCGACGGCACACGGGACGGTCGACATAGTAAGAGAAGCCATCGCGATGGCCGGAGCAACCGCGAAGCTCGCTGCGAGCAGGCCCACCCCCGCCGGTGGTGACCGGCGGGTCCATTTACGATGCGAGCGCTCCCGACCACTAGCATCAACCTCGAAAAAGGTGTTCGCCTGTACCCGGAGCATTCAATACCCCGTAGCAACAAAGGGAGACCGACATGGAAGAATACAAGCCCGGTACCCGTTTTCCTGGTGTGATCGGTCGAACCGTCGATCAGTCCGAGCCGGCCTGGCCGGAGCCGCTTCGGGCCAGCGAGGGTGCGCCGAATATCCTGTTCATCGTGCTAGATGACACAGGTTTCGGGCAACTGGGTTGCTACGGCTCCCCGATGGCCACCCCCAATCTCGATCGGTTGGCCGGCAATGGTCTGCTGTACTCGAACATGCATACGACGGCGCTGTGCTCACCGACACGGTCGTGCATCTTGACCGGGCGCAATCATCACAGCAACCATGTGGCGGCGATTATGGAACTGTCGACCGGTTACCCAGGCTATGACTGCAACATCCCGTTTGAGAACGGGTTCCTCGGCGAGATGCTGTTGCAGCACGGATATAGCACCTACGCGGTTGGCAAGTGGCACCTGACACCTGCGGAGCAGATCAGCGCGGCCGGCCCTTACGACCGCTGGCCCACCGGACGCGGTTTTGAGCGGTATTACGGGTTCCTTGGCGGTGACACCCATCAGTACTACCCCGCACTGGTACACGACATGCATCAAGTGGAACCTGAGAAGACGCCCGAGGAGGGCTACCACCTGACAGAGGACCTGGTGGACAAGGCGGTGGGGTTCATCGCCGACGCGAAGCAGGTGGCCCCCAACAAGCCGTTCTTCCTGTACTTCGCGCCGGGTGCGATGCACGCCCCGCATCACGTGCCCACAGAGTGGTCCGACAAATACCGGGGCCGATTTGACGATGGCTGGGACGCGTATCGGGAGGACGTCTTTGCTCGCCAAAAGGAGCTGGGTGTGATCCCGGCCGATGCGGAGCTGTCGGCCCACGATCCCGATGTGCCGGACTGGGGATCGCTGCCCGAGGACCAGCGGCGCCTGTACGCACGCATGATGGAGGTGTACGCGGGCTTCCTGGAGCACACCGATCACCACCTCGGTCGTTGATCGACTTCCTCAAGGACATAGGTGAGTTGGACAACACGCTAATCATGGTCATCTCCGACAATGGCGCCAGTGCCGAGGGTGGGCCGACCGGTTCGGTGAATGAGAACAAGATTTTTAACGCGGTCGACGAGTCATTGGAGGAGAATCTGGCCGCGCTCGATGACCTGGGTGGACCCAAGTACTTCAATCATTACGCCTGGGGGTGGACCTGGGCGGGCAATACGCCGTTCCGTCGCTGGAAGCGCGAGACCTATCGGGGTGGCATCAGCGATCCGTTCATCGTCCACTGGCCGGCCGGCATCGAGGCCAGGGGAGAGGTGCGTGATCAGTTCGTGCACGCTGTTGATATGGTCCCCACCGTGCTCGACTTGTTGGGCATCGATCCGCCGGACGAGATCAGGGGTGTCAGTCAGTCACCTATCGAGGGGGCGAGCTTCGCTCCGACCCTTAACGACGCCGCGGCCGAGAGCAATCACACGACCCAGTACTTCGAGATGTTCGGTCACCGCTCCATCTACCACGATGGCTGGCGGGCGGTGTGCCCCTACCCGGGCCCAAATTTCACGGAAGGTGCCGAACTCGGCTATTTCTTCGGTGAAGGAATCAGCATCGACAGACTCAAAGAACGCGACCGGAAGGGCTGGGAGCTTTACCGGGTCAATGACGACGTGGCTGAGAACCACAACGTAGCCGACCAACACCCTGAGGTAATGCAAGAGCTCATCGCCATGTGGTACGTAGAGGCCGGTAGGTACAACGTGCTGCCCATCGATGGTCCTGACCAGGCCCGGTTCGCCGCGGAGCGGCCGCAGCTAGCCGGCGAGCGAGATCGCTACGTCTACTATCCGGGTACCCAAACGGTGCCCGAGAACAGCGCAGCCAAGGTTCTCAATCGGCAACACGTAATCGCCGCTGTCGTTGATGTCCCCGAGGGTGGCGCGGAAGGGGTGCTGTTGGCGCACGGTGGCAGCAGCGGTGGGTACAGCCTGTTCGTCCAGGACACAAAACTCCACTACGTCCACAACTACGTGGGGAGCGAACGGTTCCATCTCGTCTCCGAGCAACCTGTACCTGAAGGACGGGTTGTGCTCAGCTACCAGTTCGAGCCCTCAGGCCCGCCGGACCTTGCGAACGGCAAAGGCACACCGGGAACCGGCACGCTGTTCATCAACGACAAGCCGGTCGGTTCGATAGAGCTTCCGTACACCATGCCGATCACCATCAGCATCGACGAAGGACTCAACTGTGGTAGAGACACCGGCTCACCCGTCGCCGATGCTTACGAGGCACCGTTCCCGTTCACCGGGGCAATTGATCGAGTGGCCGTCGACGTCAGCGGCGAACGAATCCAGGACCACGAAGCGGAGATCCGTCTAGCCCTGGCCCGTCAATAGAGCGAGGAGCCTGTCGAGGGCAAAGCCCACGTCAATAGCCGGTCCACGCAATAGCCGCGACGGCGCTCATTGAGAGACGGCCACGCGGGCGATACTGCCTTGTCGGTCGTTGGGGTCCGGTGTAGCGACGCGGGTGTTTGGTCAGGTGCCCGCGGGTAGGCCGGGATTGAGCTCGGCCGCAACCGAATCGCGGGAGGCAGATCTTCATCGAAACGACGTCGGTCCTTAAGAGCTGGCTGTCAAGACAGGCGCACCGATGACCGACCGTGCCTGCCCTGAGAAGCCGATGATCCTCCATCGCCTCTAGTAGCGCCTACGGCCTCCGTAGCCACTGCCCCCGTACACCACCACATCCACGGCGAGGGCAAAGCCCAGCCACAGCCAGTCGGACCCGGCGATATTCCCACTGGGAGCAACCATCACAAACACCATGGTTGTCCACGGGAGAAAGAGGAATCCAAGGAAAGGCCACACGAAACTGTCGAACGCCGCATCCCAGCGGCTTGTCGCGCTGAGCCACCAGACGATAATGGCAGCACGGGGTCCGCCCAGCATTAGAACGATCAACAGGCACATAACACGCTCTCCGGTCGCCGGAGGCCAACGCTAACAGACGGCAAATCTCGCCGACCATCGTCGCGGTGTTTCCCCAGACGGAAACCGACATCGGCGAACCCCGCAGGGCTGCACCGGACGCTCGCCAAGTAACGCGATCAGCGGTCGAGTTGAGTCATCGTTGATGCATGTAGAACCCGACCATGTTGCGATCCAGCAGGCCGACCAGTTGGGCGAAAGCGTCGGTATCACCGGCGACGGTCGAGCCTGGGGCTGTGTCGCTAAGTCCCGCGAGTTGTGCCGTTGTCACTTCGACGACGGCGTCGACATCGCCAGCGATACCGTCATCGACGAGGAGAATGCTGTTGCGGAGCCGAACCGTGAGCTCCTCTCCGCTGTCCGTGAGCCGCAGGCCCACAGTCAGTCGTGTTGCTCCGGCCGCTTCGGCATCGACCTGATACCGCCACGCGGAGACGATACCCCTCGCCGTTTCTTCGGCGGTCAGCATCCCGGTCATGGCAACCAGTATCTGGTCGGGATCGAGGGCTCCTTCGAGTTCGAGGGCACCGGTGAGGTACCAGGAGCGAGCGATCGGATTCAGCTGCTGGTAACCGAGGGCACGCAGGGCTGCGGCCTTGACCAGTTTGCCGTCCTCGTTGTCCGGCTCGGTGCGAACGGCGAGTTGAGCCAGCTCGGCAGCGAATTGGTGATCGCCATCGGCATGAGCCGCCTTGGCGGCAGCTAGGACGGCGTCCGTGCCGCCCATTAGCGCGACGAATCGTTCGGCCCTGGACTTCGGTTCGGAGGGGAACATGTCGGTGGCATCCCCCGAGAACCAGCTCACCCATCCTGTGAAGAACTCCGGAACCGTGGTGATCGGTGTCCCATACATCGGCACCGAATACGGCGGCTCGGTCAGGTGGTCGGGGAGGTCCTTAAGGGCATGCTGCATCTCAACGGGGGTGTATCCCTTGTTGATCAGCCGAATAGATTGGTCCCACAGGTACTGGGTGACGTCCCGATAGCGGACTACCGTCTCCTCGATGTAGTCCTTGCCCTGAATCGGCATGATGTGAGACCCCAGCAGCCACTCGGGTCGGATGTCGAGGACCCGGTCGAGCGCTTTCATGTAGTTCTCGGGCAGACGTGGCTTCGATCCTCGAATGGTGTGCATGTTCGGGATGCCGGTGAAAAACTCGTCGGCGATGATGACCATGTCGAAATCCGGAATGTGAATCCCGAACTCCGAGATTGCCTCGCCCCCGGTGTAGAAAACGCTCAGCTTCACCCCCGAGATGTCCAGCACCGTGTCCTCAGCCAACAGGTTGGTCGGGGGGACGAACCCCGAGGTGCCGCCCGCGGGGATGAGACCGATCCCGTGATGGTGCATCTCCTCCGGTGGCAGGAAGGCTCCGCCGTAGTAGGCGATCCCCATTGCTTGACGGACCATGATCTCACCGAATTCGTTGGCTCGTTCCTCCTCGAAGTTCCCCCAGGCGTAGATCGCAACATCCCCGGCCGCGACGGCTGCGAGATCCACGATCGCCGAGGTGCCGTTGTAGTGATCGCCGTGATGGTGCGAATAGAAAACGGCCCTCACCGGCTTGTCGGAGATCTTGCGGATCTCCGCCGCGATGTGGGCGCCGGCCTCAGCGTTGACACCCGTGTCGTACACGATCAGGGCATCATCGCCCTCGATAATCGTGGCATTTCCCAAAAAGCCCAACGGGCAATACACGGTCCACACCGGAAGATCACCACACTTGTACGTGCCCTGCATCTCCACCGTCTGTCGACGATGCTCCAGGAAGTAATCGGGCCAGGAACGCTCCACGTCATAGGGATTAGTCATACTGCTCCACCTCTTCTCGGCTACTCCAGAGAATACCAGTCCCCTTCCGCTGCCCGCTCAAGAAACGAGCTGCCGGCAGTCAGTAGTATCAACGGCTCTACCAACCCGGAGACGGCGCTTATCACAGACAGCATGTGGCAGAAGCCCGTTCTTCGGGGTACCGAGCCCGGGCCTCGCCAGGCCAACTGGGCGGAACTCTTTTTTCGACCTCATCTTCGTGGTCGCCGTTGCGCAGTTAGCAACTCGGCTGATTGAAGACGTGTCGTGGTCTGGAGTGGCGAGCTACGCGTTCGTCTACGTCCCTATCTGGATGTCATGGATTGTGGCTACGTTCTATTCCAACCGATTCGACACCGATGACCTCGGCCAACGACTCATCACCTTTGCCCAGATGCTCACGGTGGCAGGCATGGCAGCCAGCGTCGCTGAAGGAGCTGCTATCCAGTTCGCAGCATCGATTGCCCTGTTCCGCCTGCTTCTGGTCGTCTCCTACGGACGTGTCCGATTCTCCCTCCCGGCTGCTTTCGGATTGGCGAATCGCATGATCAGTCTGATGTCGATCAGCGCCTTGATCTGGATTGCCTCAGTGTTCTTCGATGGGAGTGCCCGACTTGCCTTCTGGGGGGCTGCGATCGGCCTTGAGATCGGGGCCGCCCTGTTCCGCTCGTCGCGAGAGCGAGTGGCGGCTATCCCCCTTCAAATGGATCACATTGCCGAACGCTTTGGCCTTTTCACGATCATCGTGCTTGGTGAGACCGTACTTGCAGTAGTCATCGACGTCGCTCACGCACATTGGGTCGCTTCCGCAGCCGTTTTCGCCCCTATCGGTTTAACCATGTCCTTCTCGCTGTGGTGGATCTACTTCGAAGTCGTCACCACGAGTCCGCTCAAAGACCTAGGTGGGTTCCGTGCGATCGCGTGGGTATTCGTCCATGCCCCTCTTGTGATGGCGATAACTGCCCTCGGAGTCGGGATTGAGGTGGCGGTCTTCACCGAGTTTGGCGAGAGGCTTGAGACCCGACGCACTGATCCTCGCTGGTTCACTCGCTGTCGCACTTCTCGCAATTGGGCTTCTCCTTGCGTCGGAGACAACATCTGAGCTTCAGATTCGGACGCTTCTCAAGAGGGTTCCAGCGGCTTTGCTTGTCCTGGTGGTTGCTTTGCTTCCTATCGCAGCCCAAGCCGTCCTCCTCGTACTCGCCCTCATAGCTGCCACTCAAGCGTTCGTCGACGTGCGCACGACCCGACGTGGCGTACCGCAGCGAGTGAACTGAGAAGAAATCGCGAACTTCGATCAGCCGTCCGAAGATGGGCCTACCAGTTCTCCGATGTTGACGTCTTTGTCTTAGGGCGCGATAGATCCCAAGGCGCACGGCGGATCGCCGCTCTCACCCGCTCCAGTGGTGTTGGTGGACCGTCGGTATTTGCGGACAGCTACTCCGCCCGTGATGTGCTCTGACTACTCGGCCGAGGCGTCCGCAGCCTCTTCGTCCGCAGCCTCTTCGTTACCGGTGTCTTCGCCGTCATCACTTTGTGCCGCGTCTAGTGCTTCGAGTTCGCCGACGAGCCGATCGATCTCGGCGGTCGCGCCGTTGCCGGACTCGGTACGGCCGGCATATACGGCTTCGCCCAACTGAACGAGCAGCGTCTTGCGGCCGGAGCGAGCAGCAGCCACACGCGACATCGCGGCATCCTTGGCGTCCTTGGCCGCCACGGTCACCTTCTCGGCATCGTCTTTGAGGTGCTTACGACGCCAGAACGCCAAGCCTCCGAGAGCGGCTCCAATCGCTAACAACACACGCATCAGTTTGAGACCTCCAGATAGTCACCTGTTGTGCAGGTGTCATGGTAGCGAAGATCGACCTTGGCCGATTCGGGAGGAGAGATTTGACCTGCCGACATCTGTCTGGAGCTGATCGAGCGACTTCTCCCGGCTCCGAGCGACCATCATGTTGTCGGGTTGGTTTGGGTGTCGGTGTCGGTGTCGGGTTCATAGGGCGGCGTTGATGGTCGAATCACCAAAGGTGTGTACGTGTACGGCCGGGGCCGGGTCCTTGTTGACTCCGGGTGTCTCGCTTAGGGCGTGCCGGATCACCGTCTCGGCCTGTGCCAGGTCGGTGCTGTATTCCAGGCCGACATCGAGGATCGAGCGGCGAGCGTCCTCCGCCTCCATCATCGCCGAGCCTCAGAAGGCCCGGTACCGGCAGGGAAAGTAGGTGCTCGATCAGTCACGACGCCATTACCACACCCTGCTCCACCACAACACGGGTCTAACTCACCAGCCACTCATACCAACAACCGATGTTCGCCCAGTGATGAAGGCGACCAAGCCCGAGACGGCCGGCGACGTGATGGATGACAGTATCTATGCCGGGCATCGTTCGGGGGCCGGCTACACGCCGGCCCCCGAACGAGTTGTCGAGTTGTCAGTCCTTGCCAGGAGCGAGGTAGCGACCCCAGTACTGCTTGGCAGTCTCGATACCGCCGATGCCGAACGCAACGGCGAAGGCCACGCCTAACGCCGCCGCAAAGATCTTCACGATGTCTTCGGCGAAGTGGATGTTGAGTAGATCCAACGCGGCCAGAACACCGGCGAGCAGGATCAACATACGCGTCACTGTGGTCAGCCAGGGCACCTCCCGCCGCACGGCGTACGGCTGAACCAGGTCGGCAACGAAGTTAGCAATAGCCGCGGCGATGACGACCAGCGCGGCGGCAATCACGATCAGAGGCAGAACGGCGATCAGACGTTCCAGCAAGTTTTCGATCGGCTGGATCTCCAAAACACGGAAGACCACCAGCCACAACACCAACATCAAGAATGCATAGGCGGTCGTTGCCAACACCGCCGAGGCCTTGGTCTCTGTCGGTTCTAGCGCTGATGTGACACCGGCCTTGTCGAATACTGATTCGACTGCCGAAGTTTCGAGCAGCTTCTCGACCCACCCCATGACCTTCTTCAGGATCCAGCGACCAACAACGAGCACTAATAGTGCCACCAAGATCCGCGGGATCCACTCACCAAGGGTGGTCCCGACCGATGCGAACGCTGACTGTAGGCCGTCAACGAGATTGTCCCATGCTTCTGACATGAAGCCTTCCTTCCTTTTCCATTACTCCCATTACCTGACCCCCGAGGGCCCATAACCTTCTGGACTATAAGTAGGGCGAACAAAGAGCAGCGAATCGGGGCTGGAGGATTGACCGCCCAGTAGCGGCTTCTCGGGCGGAACGTCTCCGGGTTGCCCGCATTGCCGGTCCGGCGTAATCTGCCGCCGACGCTTGCCCACCGAGGATCTGCTCTATGAATCAAGCCACCCGGTCATCTGCGGCACCCAAACAGGGCGCGGTAGTCCTCGGTGTGCTGGCCGCGGCGATGTTCGTTTACGTCATCGACACAACGCTGATGAACGTCTCGATCTCGGCACTGGTCAAGGATCTCAACACGACCGTGGGTTCGGTGCAGGTCGCAATCACGCTCTACACGCTGACGATGGCATCATTCATGCTCACTGGTGGGAAACTCGGTGACATTTGGGGCTCGAAGAAGGCATTTCAAATCGGGCTCATCATCTACGGGATCGGCACCACGATCACTGCGATCGCCCCGACCATCGGGTTCGTCATGTTCGGCTGGTCGATCCTCGAAGGTTTGGGCTCTGCGCTTATCGTGCCCGCCATCAACACGCTTGTTCGAGCCAACTTCGAAGGCTCGAAACGGGCGTCGGCATACGGGACCCTCTTCGGCGTCGCAGCAGCCGGCGCCGCCTTCGGCCCGCTCATCGGCGGCTGGGTTACAACCGCGCTGAGCTGGCGGGTCGCCTTTGGCGTCGAGGCAGTCATCGTGCTCGGCGTATTGCTCTCGGCGAGGCTGCTCCACGATGCGCCGGCCATCGTCCCCAAACCAAAGCTCGATCTGGTTGGCGTCGTGCTGTCGGTGGCCGGGCTCGGGGTGTTCGTCTTCGGGATACTGCAGACCTCGACCCGGGGCTGGGACGATCCTCTCGTAGTCGCAATGATCGTCGTCGGCATCGTGCTGATAGGTGCGTTCGTGTTGTGGGTCAAAAGCCGCGAGGGCGCCGATCGGCCGGCACTGCTCCATCCCTCGATCTTCCGGCATCGCGGGGCATCGGCCGCGCTACCGATCCTGGCTACTCAGACCTTCGCCCAAGCAGGCCTGCTGTTCCTGATTCCGCTGTTCACACAATCAGTGCTGGGTTTCGATGCACTCGAGACGGGGCTGACCCTGCTCCCCTTGTCGATCGGCGTGCTGGTTACGTCCACACTCACTCCGTCCCTCGGCCGGAAGATCTACCCTAAGTACATCATTCAGGCAGGACTGGTGCTGCTATTCATCGGTGGTTTCATCCTGGCGACATCGTTGGAGGACGCTACTGAGGGAACCGACATGGCACTCGGCCTCCTGGTGGGCGGTGCCGCCATCGGGCTGATCGCCGGCCAATTACCCAACCTAATCCTCAGCGGAGTGGATGCGGATGAAGCCAGTGAAGCATCGGGTCTTCTGGGGACCTCGCAAAATCTCGGGATGGCCCTCGGCACCGCGGTAATCGGCACAGTGATACTTACCGTGGGCCTTTCGTCGATCGGCGATCGAGTGGACGAGAGCAATGCAATTCCTGATCCGTTGAAGATCGAGATCGAGACGGCGCTCACCGGCGGACTCGACGCCGCCGATCTCGACAGAGTCGACCAGGCAATCGCCGTGGCGCCGGCCGACGTGCAGGATGAGATCAGAACGATCTACCACGACGCCACGCTCGACGGGTTCCAGGGGGCCATCCTCGCAGGAGGTGTGGTAGCGCTGTTTGGAGCCGTGCTCGCCTTCTGGTTACCGAAGCAAAAGCTCGAAGGTGAAGGAGTCGAGGAGGCGCTGCGCCAAGCGGTACGCAACCCCACGATCCCCGCGATGCAGTTGGAAATGGACGATTTGGCAGAATCGAAGTGGGTGTGAGGAACCTCGGGCCGTGGAGGGCGGCCGGGGACTGATCGGCACGACGTCGCAGGCTATTGTGACTCTGGGGATGGGATGCAGAGCTAAGTTGACATCATGATTGTGCTCTTAGCCATACTCAAGAACTTCTTCCAGTCCCCGGCCGCCCTCCACGGCCCG
>PVMS01010878.1_pt1 | contig 12359 bp, 10 predicted proteins | sample 1853461 | NCBI WGS metagenome assembly PVMS01 (sample SAMN08582032, study PRJNA380276) | Marine sediment metagenome, whole genome shotgun sequencing project. | isolation source: ocean sediment barecode stripped | collected 2017
CGCGCTGGGACACCGCGGGTCAGTTCGTCACAACACTCGAGTGCGACAAGGCGGCGCGGTGTCCAATCTGTGGCCATTGCGAGCTACTCGCATGGCTGCGCTCTGGCCGAGGCTTTGACAGCCTCGTGCGGGTCTTGCCGATCGCAGAGGTGAGGAAGGTGGCGGAGTGGGGCTCACGGGCCGGCGGCGGGCGCCTCCGACTCGTCGCCTTCGGCGTAGCCCAGTGCGCGGAGGCGCTCGGCCAGGTCCGGCTCGACCGGCACCCGCTCGGAACGAGTACGGGCGCGAGGTGTGACGGCGCCCGGCAAGGCGTGCCGTAGCCGCTCGAACGCGTCGCGCGCATCTTCGGCCAGGGCGCCTCCGGCGAGGAGATCGCGCGTCTCGTCCGGATCGGCTGAGAGGTCATAGAGCCGATAGGGCGCCTCGCCCGCCCGGCGATCCGGCTGCGAGATCAGCTTGTAGCGCTCCCCGATCAGTCCCCGATTGCGCCGGCTCGTCCGCTGGCCCTCCACCACCACGTGACGATGCGGCGGCGCGCCGCCTCTGAAGATTGCGTCGCCGCCGGCCGCGTCCGCCGGACAGGCGAGACCCGAGTAGCGACACAGCACGGGCATCAGGTCGATCAGGCTCACCGGGCAGGTACTCCGGGCCGGCGTCGGGCTCACGCCGGGGAGCTGCATCACCAGGGGAATCGCGACCTCGTCTTCGTAGAGGGAGGAGCCGTGGTTGCCGAACCCGTGGGCGTAGAGCGATTCACCGTGATCCGAGGTCACGACCAGCGCGTGGGAGTTGCGGCCCCGGCGGGCGCGCAGCTCTGCGAGAAACGCTCCCAGGGCATCGTCGAAGCGCTCGACTCCCTTGCGGTAGCTCAGCTCCAGCAGGGCCAGGCTCGGCAGGATCCCGTCGCTCTCCGGTGTGCCCCCGCCAGGGTAGCGGGCATAGAGCTTCACCATGTCGCGGGCGTCTCCCGGCAAGGGGCGACGGTCGGATCGAAGCGTTGCGGCGAGGGCACGTGTCTCGTCGGGGTCGAGCGGGCCGTAGGGCCGGTGGGGGTCGATGTAATGGAGGTAGAGGAAGAACCTCCTGTCTCGGGGCAGGGCTTCGAGCCAGCCGAGGGCGGCGCGGCTGAGCTCCGCCCCGGGCGCCTCCCACCGGGCGAAGGAATCGTCGTACGTGTCGAAGCCCTGGGCGAAGCCGAAGCTCGAAACGAGCCAAGGATTGGCGACGAACGCCGCGGTGGCGAAGCCCGCATCGCGATAGACCTCGGCGAGGGTCCCGAGCTTCGGGTCGAGTACGTCGGTGGTGCGGATGACTCCCGCGGCGCCGCCGCGCTCGTCCTGGCTCACGGGGTGGGTCCACGCCCGGTGCTGGGAGGGGTGGAGCGAGGTGAAGAGGCTGGCGATGGACGGCTTGGTCCACGGCGCGGGGCTGTAGGCGCGTGCGAAGAGGATCCCCTCGCGAGCGACGCGGTCGAGCGTCGGCGTCTTCGCCGAGCCGCCGTAGGCGCCGGGAGTCGCGCGTCGCAGGGTGTCGCCCACCACCACGACCACGCTTTGCTCGGGGGCGGGAGCCGACAGCTCCAGTCCGCCGCAGCCCACCTCCTCCGGCTCCCGGTCCGGCGCGGCGCAGGAGGCCATCAGCAACGCGGCACCCGCGACCGCCGGGAGCCGGGGGCCCCGTCGAGCATCGCGGCTCACGAGGCCAGCTCGGGGCGGATCGGGGCGGCGTCGTGCGGGAACCCGTGCTGGGTCCTGATACAGAATCCCTTGAAGGAGAAGAGCAGCACGAGGGTGACCCGCAGGGCCGCGATTGGGATCGGCGTCAAAAAGGGCAGGAAGCGCTCGCGAAACCACGCTTCGCCGCGTCGCGCGACGAGCCACCGGCGGGAGAGCCAGCGCTCGAAGAGCCCGAGTCCCTGCTGCTCCGACATCACGCTCCCCTGGGCCAGCGCCGCAGCGGAGAGGGGGCCTCGAGACCCGCCGCCGCGCGGCGGGCTGGAGCGTATGGGCTGGGTCTGACCCGGTCAACGAAACCGCCGGCCCGCCGCCGGGACGCCGGCGCTCAGCTGCGAGCAAGCTCCGCCAGCGTCTCCAGCCAACGCCGGGCCTGGGTGAAGACGAGGAACTCGTCGTGGACCCGGCGCTGGGCGCTCTGCCCGAGCCGGCTGCGGCCGTCGAGGTCGTCGAGCATCGAGTCGAGCCGCTGGGCGATCTCCCGTGGGTCACGGCTGTCGGAGAGCAGGTGGCCGTCCATGCCGTCGCGGATCTGCTGGCGGATGCCGCAGGCCTGGCTGCCCAGCACCCCGCGCTGCTTCCACATCGCCTCGGTCACGGTCAGGCCGAAGCCTTCCTGGATCGAGTTCTGCACGACGACGCTGGCGCAACGCTGGAGCGCGTTCACCATCAGCGCGTTGTCCTCCCGGGAGCCCATCGGCAGCGTGACGATCGCGATATCGTCCTGCAGCCAGGGGGCCAGCTCCCGGTAGGTGCCGGTGAGGTCTTCGAGCACGTCCCGGGCGTCGGGGTCGTCGGCGACGGCCGCGGGGTCGGGGCCCGCCAGCACTAGACGCACGTTGGCGAGGCGGCGGCGGTGGCGTTCGGAGACCTCTCGGTGGCCGATGCTCCGCTTCATGTGTACGAATCCCTCGAGCAGCGGCTCGTAGCCCTTGAGTCGGTCCCAGCGCGAGATCTGCACAACCACCGGACGGAACGGGATGCCGATGTCGGTCTCTTCGGTCATGGCGGCAAACTCGCCGCTCGGCAGGAGCCGCATGGCGGGCTCGCTGACGCGGCTGGGCACCACCGGGTGTCGCGAGCAGGCCAGGCCCGAGCTCTTGAGGATGCCTGCCAGCTTGTCGGGGGAGAGCTCGCGGTTCTTGTACCCCAGCGGGTCGATGGCCGGGGTGATCAGGCCCGACCTGCCCGCCAGGTACGGCGGGATGTACTGGGGCGCCGTGAAGACCGCATGGTCGCACTCTTCGGCGTAGGGCCGGAGGAAGTTCCAGGCGGCCCGGGTCTCGGGGCGGTCCTGGTCGACGCCGATGTGGCAGCGGAAGACGAGGGGGAGACCGAGCTCGCGCTTCAGCAGCGCGCCCACGCCCAGGGGCTGCGGGTCGTGGACCACGAGGATGTCGTCGCGCCCGAGGCGCTGCTTCAGCTCGCTGGCGTTCGCGGAGCTCACCGCCGCGTAGAGCCTCTGGTCCTCGTCGGTGAGCCCGGGGTCACCGACGCCGTGGATCAGGTTGTGCAGGCGCTTGGTCAGATCGAAGAAGGCCGTCTCTTCGGTGCCCATGACGAGCCACTCGACGTCGACGCCCAGCTCCCGCAGCATCGCGACCAGCTTCGGCAGCATCTCGGCCACGCCGCCGCCCCGGGCGGTGGAGTTCACCATCCAGACCTTGCGGCCCGAGAGCGCGGATACGAGCCCGGTGGCCTGCTCGCGGAGCGCCCGGACGGCCTCGGCGAGGTCGGCGACTTCGGAGTAGTCATCCAGCCCGATGGGTTCGTCGATCTCGACCGTCTCGATCATGGATCCTCCGCGCCGCGGGGCTGCCGGGGACACTTGGCTGTGCCTCCGACGGTCTCTCCTGATCGACCGGAAGAGAGCGGAAGTTGAATGGAGCCGGCGCGGCCGAGCCGGCCCGCCGGGGTGTGTGGCTACCCGCGCGCGGGCCGCCCCCGGCAGCGGCGCGCCGGCGCGGTTTCGTGCAATCTCCCGGCACCGGAGGATCCCATGGCCGACCGCGAACCGCTGCTCGTCGAGAAGGACGGCGGCGTCCCGACGCTCACCAACAACGACCCGTCGATCAACCGCGTGAGCTTCGAGGACATGGACGCCCTCGAGCTGGCCGTCCTCGGCGCGGCCGAAGATCCCGAGGTGCGGGTGCCGGTCTTCGCGGGAGAGTGAGGCCTTGCTGAAGCGGCTCGTCTGGCTCGCGCTGCTGGGAATTTCGGCGCTGGCACTCGTGCTGGCTGCCGGCTACGAAGGCCTGCTGGGTCGGCTCGAAGCTCCCGGCGAGATTGCGCCCACGCCGCGCTCCACCGCCCGGGTGGCGGGCGAGAGCGCCGCCCAGAGGGCGGCGACGCACGCCGTGGGCGCGCCACCGGAGCGGCAGATCCTGTTCGGGGACCTGCACGTCCATACCACCTTCTCCATGGACGCCTTCCTCACGAGCCTGCCGGTGATGCAGGGGGAGGGCGCTCACCCGCCGGCGGATGCGTGCGACTTCGCGCGTCACTGCTCCGCCCTCGACTTCTTCTCGATCAACGACCACGCGGAGGGGCTCACGCCGGACAAGTGGAGCGAGATCAAGGGCGCGGTCCGCCAGTGCAATGCCGTCGCGGGCGATCCAGTCTCTCCGGACCTCGTGGCGTACCTGGGTTGGGAGTGGACCCAGATGTCGGCTGCGCCGGAGTCCCACTACGGCCACAAGAACGTGGTCCTGCGCGACACCGAAGAAGAACGGACACCCGCTCGCCCGATCGCTGCGCTGGGCGACGCCTACCAAGGGATGCGCACCGCCCGGGGGCGAATCCCGATGCTCGGCATGTCGGTCCGCGACTTCGCGAACCGGCAGCGGTATCTCGATCTCATCGCGCTGATGGAGGCCGTCTCCGACGTGCCGCTCTGTCCCGAGGGCGTTTCGGTGCGCGAGCTGCCCCCGGACTGCTCCGAGGCCGTGGCGACACCGCGCGAGCTCTTCGACAAGCTCGACGATTGGGGCCTGCCCTCGCTGGTGATCCCCCACGGCAACGCCTGGGGGAATACCACGCCGGCTGGCGTCGACTGGGAGAAGCAGCTGGCGAACGGGCAGCACGATCCGAAGCGCCAGACCCTGGTGGAGGTCTACTCGGGGCACGGGAGCTCCGAGGCGTACCGGCCCTGGCGGCACGTCACCTGGGGACCGGACGGGGAGCCGGTCTGTCCCGCGCCCGGCGACGATTTCACGCCCGAGTGTCACCGGGCCGGAGAGCTGATTCGCGAGCGCTGCCTCACGGCCGGGGACTCCGCCGAAACGTGCGAGGAGCGGTCCGCGGCGGCGCGGAAACGCTACCTGGCCGCCGGGCGGGTCGGCCCCCTGGTCGTCCCGGGCGAGGTGGCCGAGGACTGGCTCGACGCGGGCCAATGCGTCGACTGCTTCCAGCCGGCCTTCCAGTACCGGCCGGGCGGCAGCGTCCAGAACGCGCTGGCCGTCTCGGGGGCGAGCGTCCCCGGTGCGTCGGACGACCCGAAGCAGCGCTTCCGCTTCGGGCTGATCGCCTCGAGCGACAACCACACGGCGCGTTCCGCCAGCGGGTACAAGGAGTTTCGCGCCATGGGCATGACCGATACGCTCCACGCCGACGGCACGGCGGAGCTGCGCTCGATCCTGCCCGTCGAGCGCGAACGGCTTCCGGAGTCGATCGCGATCGATCCGGCGAAGGTGGCCATGCTGCCGGGCGGCGACGAGCGCTTGACGTCCTTCTTCTACACCGGGGGACTCGTTGCGGTTCACGCAGAGGGTCGGGATCGCGACGCCATCTGGCGAGCGCTCGAGCGCAAGGAGGTCTACGGGACGTCGGGCCCACGCATCCTGCTCTGGTTCGACCTCCTGAACGGGCCGGCGGACGCGCCGCAGCCGATGGGCAGCGAGGCGACCCTGGCGGAGACGCCACGCTTCCGGGTCCGCGCCGTGGGGAGCCGCGAGCAGCTACCGGGTTGCCCCGACGATTCGATCACCGGTCTGGGCCCCGAGCGCCTCGCGGCGCTCTGCCTGGGCGAGTGCCATCACCCGAGCGACCGGCGACGTGTGATCGAGCGCATCGAGGTCGTGCGCATCCGGCCGCGCCGGGACCGCGGCGAGGACGTTGCCGCGCTGATCGAAGACCCGTGGCGCGTGTTCCCGTGCCGGCGCGAGCAGCAGGGCTGCGTGGTCGAGTTCGAGGACGTGGAGTTCGCCGTGTCCGGCCGAGACGCGGTGTACTACGTGCGGGCCCTCGAGGAGCCCCGCGAGCACGTGAACGGTGACCCGCTGCGCTGCGTGCGCGACGCCGACGGGGTCTGCCTCGCGACCCGGCCGTGCCGGCCGGGCGGAACGGGGTCTGACGCCGACGAGTGTCTCGCGCCGTCCCAGGCGCGCGCCTGGTCGTCGCCGATCTTCCTGGACGCGAACGGGAAAGCCGGGTAGGGCCTGGGCGCCACCTGGAAAGAATGGGAGGTTCGTATGGTCGTGTTGGTCACCGGGGCGTCGGGAGGGCTCGGCAGCGTGCTCGCCCGCACCCTCGCCGCGAAGGGAATGACGGTCTACGGGACCATGCGCCGGCCCGAGGCGGGTCCGCCGGATCTCCCGTTCGTGATGCTCCCCATGGAGATCACCGACAGCGACTCGGTCGCGCTCTGTGTCGACGAGGTGCTCCGTCGCGAAGGCCGCATCGACGCCGTGGTCAACTGCGTCAACCGGATGGTGATCGGCTCGGTCGAGGAGGAGACCGTCGCGGAGGTCCAGGTCCTCTACGACACCAACGTCTTCGGCGTGCTGCGCGTGTGCAAGCAGGTCGTTCCCGCGATGAAGCGGCAGGGCGGCGGCACGATCGTGAACATGAGCTCGCTGGGTGGGGTGATCGCCGTGCCGTACATGAGCGCCTACACCTCGTCGAAGTTCGCGCTGGAGGCCTTCAGCGAGGCGCTCTATCACGAGGTGAAGCCCCACGGCATCGCCGTGGTGATCATGGAGCCGGTGGCCATGGCCATGGACCGACCGGACACCGGAGCCCACCTCGAGCTGGTGGAGAACGTCACGTCCGATTCTCCCAGCCGGCGGATGCTCGCCCGGATGTCCGCCGACACTGCGGCCAGCAAGCTGACGCCCGAGTTCGTGGCGGAGAAAATCCACGGTGTCCTCGTCTCGGAGAAGAAGCCGCTGCGCGTCCCGCTCGATCGCGCCCGGGTGCTAACCCTGGTCAAGCGCCTCGCGCCGCAGGCGTTGATCGACAAGCTGGTGGGGGGTCTGCTGAAGGGCGTCGAGCCCTCGAGGGATTCCTGAAATGGGGTGGCGGGTACTCGTCGGGCTTCCGCTCCTCGCGGCGTTCACCGGCTGCGGCGTCTTCGGGAGCGAGGCCAGCAAGGAGGACGAGGCGCAGCTCGAGGTGGGCTGGCAGGGCTTCGTCGACGGGCTCGAGCAGGCGCGGGACGCCGTGCGCGATCCGTGGCACTTCGCGCCCGCACCGGGTGGGCGGGAGCTCGCCGAGGGCTACCGCTACCTGCTGGGCCACGTCGCGCGAGTGATCGAGAGCGAGACGGTTCAGCACCCGGACCTGCCTTACTTCCAGCGCACCGTGCGCATGCTCTCGAAGTGGACGATCGACAACCCGGACACGATGTACCTGGTGGCGCCCATCGATCCGGAGGGCACCTACCGCATCACCGGCCGCGCCGCGGACACGACCGAGTGGCGGACAGGAGAGCGCGGGCGAGCGTGGCCCAAGGCGCCGAGACTGGTCACCTTCCAGACGACGACCGCTCTGATCGGGCAGACCGGCTCGCTCGAGGAGTTCGCCACGTGCCGCAACCAGACCCTGGGCGCCGTGCGCCACTTCGAGATCCACCCGGACGCAGAGGGTCGCTTCGAGATCCTGGTGTCTGGCGAACGGCCGCCGGGGTACGAAGGTCTCTTCCTCCCGACACGGGCGCGCCTCGATTGCACCAGCCGCGATGGCGAAACGACCACGACCGCGGATCGGACCGCCGTTGGCGTCGCGGTGCGCGAGAGCTTCTCGGACTGGGATGCGGAGCTGCCGCTCGAGCTCGAGATCGTGCGCGTGGATGCGCCGGGCCGTCCCCGCCCCCCGACGAGCCCGCAAGCGATGGGGGAGGCGCTTGCCGCGATCGGCAGCGAGGTCGCCAACCAGATCCGCTTCTGGAACGACCTCCACGAGCTGGGTCTCGAGGTGCACGGAGACCGCAACCTGGACGGCCGCGAGAACGTGCCGCGCAATGGTATGAACCCGCCCCAGCCGCCCTTCATCGCCGGGGGCACGGCGGGTGCGGGCCAGCTCTACGCCGCCGGGCTCTTCGACCTGCAGCCCGAGGAGGCGCTGCTCGTTCGGGTTGAATCGTCGGTCGAGCCCCACTATCAGGGCTTCCAGCTCGCGAACTTCTGGGGCGAGTCCCTCGACCAGGCGAGCTACACGAGCAGCCTCACCGCGCACCAGCTCCCGAAGGCCAGCGACGGCGCCCGTTACTACGTGGTCTCTCTGGAAGACCCGGGCGTACCGGGCTGGGTCGACACCACGGGCCTCTCCCGCGGCATGATCAGCATGCGCTTCGTCTTCCCGAATGCGCCGCCCGAGGACGCGCTCCCGCAGGTCACCGCGCAGCTCACGACCCTGGCCGCGCTGCCCGAGAAGCTCCCGCCCGACACCCCCAAAGTCACGCCCGAGCAGCGCCGCGCAGAGGTCGCCCGCCGGCAGGCCCACATCCGCCATCGCTGGCGGCAGTACTGAGCGGGGAGGGGAGCTACGGGTGGTGGCGGGCCAGCCACTCCGCCTCTTCGCCGGGCTCGGGCAGCAGCTCGCCCCCCTCCATGTTCCATTTCGAGGGAACGTCGACGGTCACCACACCGACGGCGTGCTTTCCGACATCGAGGGTGCTCGCGGCCGCCTGCGTCAGCTCGGCGACGATCTGCGCCTTCTGCTCGTCGGTCCGGCCCCACCGGATCTCGGTGGCCGCAGTGTCGCCGCCGAACGCCTCCTGGCCGAGGCGGCGCAGGCCCTCGCCCAGGGCGTCCTGCTTCTGATCGGCCGCTTGGCCTTCCTGGATCATGCACGCGTACAGGGCCATCGCTCCCTCCATGCGACCCCCGGCCAGGGCTGGGTCATTCGCCGCCCCGGCCGATGCTCTATCCCTCAGGGACCGCGACGCCGTCACCCTCCGAGCGCTCGAGGCGGGCAGATCCCGGTCGCTTCCCCGGGCTCCCGAGTTCATACTGGCGCGCAGCCATGAGCCTGCACGAGCGTCTGACCGAGGAGATCCGCAATGGGCCGGCAGGCCCGAAGGTCGGAGCCTTCTTCGATCTCGACCAGACGCTGCTTGCCGGCTTCTCGGCGGTGGCCTTCTTTCGCGAACGGCTGGTCTCCGGGCGCATGGCGCCGCGCGACATCGCCGAATCGCTGCTGGGAACTTTCTCGTTCGCGCTGGGGCGCACCGGGTTCTCGGGCCTGATGTCGGCCACGACCGCCGCCTATCGGGGGCTCGCCGAGTCGGTGATGGAGGAGGTGGGACAGGAGGTCTTCGAGAAGCACCTGGCGACCCAGATCTACCCGGAGTCCCGGGCGCTGGTGATGGCCCACCAAGAGATGGGACACACGGTCGCCATCATCTCGTCGGCAACGCGCTACCAGGCGGAGCCGCTGGCGCGCGACATGGGAATCGAGCACGTGCTCTGCACGGAGCTCGAGGTGCGCGGGGGCGCCTTCACCGGGAACGTGGTCCGGCCCACCTGCTACGGCGAGGGCAAGGCGATCGCCGGACGCGCGCTGGCGGACCAGCACGGTCTGGATCTCGAGCAGAGCTACTTCTACACCGACAGCCACGAGGACCTGCCGCTGCTGGAAGTGGTGGGGCACCCCCGGCCCGTCAACCCGAGCCGGCGGCTGGCGCAGATTGCGAAGGAGCGCGTGTGGCCGGTGCGCCGCTTTACGAGCCGCGGGCGGCCGAGCGCCGGCGACGTCGTGCGGACGGGCCTCACCTACGCGAGCCTGGCGCCCTCGGTCTGGGCGGGCGCGGCTGCCGGGTTGATCAACGGCTCGATGCGCGAGGCGATCAACGTCACGGGCTCGATGTGGGGCGACCTCGCCACCTCGCTCGCCGGGGTCGATCTGCGCGTGGAGGGCGAGGAGCACCTCTGGTCGCACCGCCCGGCCGTCTTCATCTTCAATCACCAGAGCGCTCTCGACGCGGTGCTCATGATCAAGATGCTGCGGCGAGACGTGACGGGCGTGGGCAAGAAGGAGATCCGGCGCAACCCCATCTTCGGGCCACTCTTCGGAGCTGCTGGCGTGGTCTTCGTCGATCGCGCGGACCGCGGCAAGGCCATCGAGGCGTTGAAGCCGGCAGTCGAGGCCCTGCGCCGCGGCCGCTCGCTGGTGATCGCGCCGGAGGGCACGCGTTCGCCCACACCTCGGCTCAGGCGCTTCAAGAAGGGCGCGTTCCACATGGCGATGCAGGCCGGCGTGCCGATCGTCCCCGTGGTGTTTCGCAACGTGCTCGACGCGCTTCCGCGAGATGCGTTCATCGTTCGGCCGGCGACGGTGGAGGCGCTCGTCCTCCCGCCGGTCGACACTTCGCGCTGGACCGCGGCGAGCCTGGACGACGAGATCCGCACCCTCCGGGATCGCTACGTCGAGATCCTGGAACCCCACTAGAAAGGCAGGCCGCATGCAGCTCCGCGTCTCGATCCTCGGCGCCGGCTCCTTCGGGACCACCATCGCCCACCTCACCGCGCACAACGCGCCGACGAGCCTCTGGTGTCGCCGGCCCGAGGCCGCGGAGGAGATCAACGAACGTCACACCAACGAGCGCTACCTGTCGGGCTTCGAGCTGGGATCGGCGGTCACCGCGACGGCGGACCTGGAAGAGGCCGTCCGCGGGGCCGACGTCGTCGTGATGGGCGTCCCCTCCCACGGCATGCGGGAGGTGCTCGGGGACGTGGCCCGCTACATCCGCCCCTGGGTCCCGGTGGTGAGCCTCGCCAAGGGGCTCGAGCCCGACTCGCAGCTGCGCATGACCGAGGTGATCCGCGAAGTGCTGCCCGAGCACCGCGCGGGCGTCCTCACCGGGCCCAACCTCGCCAAGGAGATCATGGCGGGCTTCGCGGCGGCCAGCGTCGTGGCCTTCAGCGACTCCGAGGTGGCCCGCCACATCCAGGGGGTCTTCCAGTCCGGCCTGTTCCGCGTCTACACCAACCACGACGTCGTGGGCTGCGAGCTGGGCGGTGCGCTCAAGAACGTGATCGCCATCGCCGCCGGCATGGGCGACGGACTCGGCGTCGGAGACAACACCCGCTCGGCGGTCATCACCCGCGGCCTGGCGGAGCTGACGCGCCTCGGCGTCGCGATGGGCGGCGAGCACGCGACCTTCGCCGGACTCACGGGCATGGGCGACCTGGTGGCCACCTGCATGAGCCGCCAGAGTCGCAATCGCCACGTGGGCGAGGAGCTCGGCCGCGGCCGCACCATCAAGGAGATCGTCGCGGACATGGACCAGGTGGCGGAGGGCGTGAAGACCACGCGTGTCGTGGTGGAGCTCGGCGCGAAGTACGACGTGGACCTCCCGATCTCGAAGGAGGTCTACGGCGTGCTCTACGAGGACCGCAAGGCCACCGACGCCTACCGCGGCCTGATGCGCCGTCCCGGCGCCGAGAGCGAACCCGACTGATCCTCCGGGACAGGGAGTTTCGAAGTCCCGGCGCCCGTCCCTCGGCGCAGCGGTTGGCGGCGGCCGCGCGCTAACGTGTCCGAGACGATCTCCGGGGAGCCCATGACCGCTGATCTCCATGCCACTGCCGAGCACGAGGCCTTCCGGGACACCGTGCGCAAGTTCACCGCGGACGAGCTGCGTCCCCGGGCCCGAGAGTTCGACGCGGCGGGCCGCATCGACAAGACCCTCTTCAAGAAGATGGGGGACCTGGGAATGCTCGGGCTGCGGTACGACCCCGAGTACGGCGGCGCCGGTCTCGACTGGTCCTTCTCCGCCGTGATGCACGAGGAGCTGGGCCGCTCGGACAATGCCGGCGCCACCCTCGCCATCAGCGTCCACACGGAGATGGCGACCCCGTCGCTCGCGCAGTTCGGCAGCGAGGAGCTCAAGCAGCAGTACCTTGTCCCCGCGATTGCGGGCGAGACGGTGTCGGCGATTGCCGTGACGGAGCCCGACGCCGGCTCGGACGTATCGGGCGTCAAAACCCGCGCGGTGCGCGACGGCGACGAGTGGGTGATCGACGGCTCGAAGATCTACATCACCAACGCGGCGAACGCGGACTGGCTCTGTCTGCTCGCCGTCAGCGATCCCGACGCCGGCTACGGCGGCTTCTTGCAGATCGTGGTCCCGACCGATCTGCCGGGCGTGCGCTACGACCTGCTGGACAAGATCGGGCTCTGGGGCTCGGACACGGGCCAGTTCTTCTTCGAGGGCGTGCGCGTTCCGCTGGCCAACACGATCGGCGAGGTCGGCCGCGGCTTTCAGCAGCAGATGATGCAGTTCCAGCACGAGCGCCTGGTGGCCTGCGTCAGCACGCTGTCCTCGATGGAGCTGGTCTGGGAGGAGACGAAAAAGTGGTGCGAGGAGCGCATGCTCTTCGGCAAGCCCCTGGCAAAGATGCAGAA
>PVMS01123541.1_pt1 | contig 12359 bp, 11 predicted proteins | sample 1853461 | NCBI WGS metagenome assembly PVMS01 (sample SAMN08582032, study PRJNA380276) | Marine sediment metagenome, whole genome shotgun sequencing project. | isolation source: ocean sediment barecode stripped | collected 2017
CGTAGCTCGGAAGGTCGCTGGTCTGAGCTGACAAGTGGCCTTGGTGGCTGGCTCTTCGCTGGCGCTCATAGCTCAGTCCCCGATCCGCCACTCCGCCGTTGCGGCGCCGGTTGGCTCCATCAGATGACCCAGATCGATGCGGGCATTGGTTGTGCCGAAGAATGTCAGGGCGTCGGCCTGCTGCAGCATGGTGTGGCCATGCGGGATGAGAACGCCGGTTCCGCGGCGCACCGAGACCAGCGTCGCCGATTCAGGCCACGGCACGTCCTTTACCTGCTGGTTGGCGATCGGGGAGCCCTGCAGTACCTCCACCTCGAAGAACGAGGCATCGGGCTGCGAGCGCAGCCGGACCCGCTCGCGGTACAGCTCTCTTCCGGTGGCGGTCCCCAATGCGGCGTGATAGGCACGGACTACGGACTCGCGGCGGAACATGCCAACGATCTGGCCGGGGTCGCCATCGGCCACCACCGGGAGCCTGCCCAACCCGAGCGATGCCATCCGGGCCAGGGCCGCCGACACCGGCAATGCTGCGGTCACGGTGATCGGGCGTTCGGTCATGATCGAGCTAACCGAGGCATTGCCGCTCTCGGCATGGGCGATATCGGTGTAGGAGACGACGCCGACCAGCCGGTCGTCTTCGACCACGGGGACACCGTGGTGTCTGGTGCTGTCGAGCAGCGTGGTCAGCTCGTCAACCGTCATCATCGGCTGCGCCGGCTCATCGATGGGGCCCATCACCTCCCCGACATCGATCGTGTCGAGCAGGTCGATGTCCTGTGTCGTCGGCAGATGGATCCCGTTCCTGGTCAGCTCCATGGTGTATACCGAGTCGGGGTGGAGCCGATCGCCCAGGAAGGTGGCCAGGGCGGCGCCGAGCATCAGTGGCAGCACCAGCCCGTAGTTCCCGGTGATCTCGAAGACGATGATCACCGAGGTCAGGGGTGCGCGTGCCACCGCGGCGAAGGTGGCAGCCATGCCGACAACGGCGAAGGCCCCGGAGTCGAGCTCCGAGAAGTTCCAAACCGGATCGACTAGCAGGGCGAACCCAGCACCGACTGCGCCCCCGATGAAGAGCGCCGCCATGAACGTGCCAACCGAGCCGCCTCCGGCTCTTGTCAGCGCAACGGCCACGATCTTGATGGCGGCGAGGATGAACAAGGTGTACCAGAGCTCGGTGTTGCTGGCCTCTCCCGCCAGGAGATCGCCGAGAAACTCCTGACCGGTGCGAAGCGCACGGGGCTCGAAGAGCCCGATGGCTCCAACCAGCGCACCGGCGCCGATTGGGAGAAGCCAGCGGGGGAGTTTCTGTGGCCAGGCGAGAGAGCTGGTGATACCGAGGACCCTGAGGAAGGCGACACCAAAGAGCACGGCGACAACGGCGAGCGTGGCGTAGAGGATGAGCTGCTTGGGGTCGGCGAGGTCGTAGGCCGGGGAACTGAGCAGCTGCTCTTCGCCGACGAGCTGCTGGGTGGTCACTGCTGCGATGACCGAGGTGATCACGATGGCGTTGAGATGCCGCACCGAGAACGAGCGCAGGATCACCTCCATGGCGAACAGCATTCCTGCGATCGGGGCGTTGAAGGAGGCACCGATACCCGCCCCGGCGCCGGCAGCGACAAGGCTCCTGATCTGGTCGTGGCCAAACCCGGTGTAGCGGGCAAACGAGGAGCCGATCGCGCCTCCGATGAGGGCAATCGGGCCCTCCCGGCCACCGGAGCCTCCAAAGCCGAGGGTGAAGGCGGTGGCGATGGTCTTGGTCGGGATCAGCCGGGTTGGGAGGTAGCCGCCGTGGAGGGCGGTGCCGACGATGGTCTCAGTCACCCCGCCACTGGAAACGCCCGGTCCGTATGTTCGGTTGAGCCCCCATGAGATGAGGAGCCCGACCGGGATCGAGACCAGGAACAGCCACTTGCCCCACTCCAGGGCACCGTCGGTGGTCTCCCAGATCCAGAGGACACCGTCGATTGCCCACACCAGCACCGCGGCGCTCAGGCCGACCAGGACGCCGAGCAGGAGTGCTGCGATGAGGAACTGGGTGGTGCTGCGGGTGGCGAACTGCTCTCTTACCCATTGGCGGAATCTGATCATCGGAACCACGGTAACGAGTCAGCCACGGACGAATACGTACTCGCTGATACTTGAAGGCGCGCGGATGGGTGATCGGCCGCCTCGACAGAACGAGTGCAGTGCTACCCGCTCTTGCCGTGAACGAACCGGTGTATTAGGTGACCGCTCCTCTCAACAGAAGTGATGCGGTATTCCCCGCTCCTGCTGCTTTGCAGCGGGCCGCTCGGGCCCTGGGCGGCCCCGGATCAGCGGATAGCTTTTCTCAGATCGTGGCGGCATCGTGTCCTATCCGCTGATCCTCTTGATACGGAATACGGGCCTTCGGCGTTGTTTGGCTCTCCGTGACAGCGATATTCTTCAGCTATGAACTTTCGACCACTGCTGGACCACGAGACCGGTGATCCGTATCTTCCCGTCGCCAAGCGGGGCGACGCCCTGCTCCAGGACCCGTTCCTCAACAAGGGGGAGGCGTTCACCAGAGATGAGCGGCGAGTGTTTGGCCTCGAGGGTCTGCTCCCAGATCATGTCGCCACCATGGACGAGCAGCTGGCGCGCGTGCGAGACCAGCTGGACCAGAAGCAAACGGATCTCGAGAAGAACATCTACCTCAACAGCCTCATGGACCGCAATGAGACGCTGTTCTACCGGTTCCTCACAGACAATCTCGAGGAGATCGTTCCGATCGTCTACACCCCGACGGTGGCAGCAGCGTGCCGGTACTGGAGCCGCCTCTATCGTTCGGCTCATGGGCTGTACATCACCCCGCGTGATCGCGGGCGCATCGCCGAAATACTATTGGCACGACCGGTCGAGCAGCCACCGGTCATTGTGGTTACCGACAATGAGCGCATTCTCGGGATTGGAGACCAGGGCGCAGGCGGAATGGGCATCCCCATCGGCAAGCTCGCCCTGTACAGCGCCGCTGCGGGGATCTGCCCTGCGCGCTGCATACCCGTCTCCATCGACGTTGGCACCAACAACGCAGAGCTGCTCGAAGACCCGCTATACCTCGGGGTGAGAGAGCCACGGCTCCGCGGCGAAGAGTACGAATCGCTGATCGAAGAGTTCGTGCAGGCCGTCCGCGAGGTGTTTCCAGGCGCCCTGCTGCAATGGGAAGACTTCGCCAACCGGACGAGCTTCGGCCATCTCGAGAAATACCAGCGCTCCCTGTCTTCGTTCAACGACGACATCCAGGGAACTGCGGCGATGGTGGTGGCCGGCCTCATCGCAGCGACGCGGTATCTCGGAGGAAAGCTGGCCGAGCACCGCGTGGTCATCGCCGGCGCCGGCTCTGCCGGCTACGGCATTCGGGAGCAGATCGCCCATGCCATGGCGACCGACGGGGTGAGCCTCGACCAGGCCAGGCAACAAATCTTCGTGCTCGACAGCCGTGGGCTCGTCCTGGAGCACCGGCCCAACCTGACCGACATCAAGGGACGGCTGGCCACACCGATGCACCTCCTCGACGGGTGGAAGACAACCGAGGTGCCGCCGTCTCTGCACGACGTTGTCAGCAACGTCCACCCATCCGTGCTGGTTGGCGTCAGCGGCACCGCCGGGCTGTTCGACGAAACCATCGTCACGGAGATGGCGAAGCACGTGGAGCGCCCGATCATCCTCCCGCTGTCCAACCCGACCAATCTCAGCGAGGTGACCCCGAAGCACGCGCTCACCTGGACCGATGGCCGGGCGCTCATCGGCACGGGAAGCCCTTTTGCGCCCGCCGCACACGACGGCGTCACGCATCGCATCGGTCAAGCGAACAACGTCTTCATCTTTCCCGGCGTCGGCCTCGGCGTCATCACCAGCGGAGCGCGCCAGGTCACCGACCGCATGTTCCTTGCCGCAGCACAAGCCCTCGCAGACGAGGTCACCGACGAGATGCTCGAGCGCGGCCAGCTGTACCCCGACATCTCAGACGTGCGGACGGTGTCGTACGCCGTTGCCATCGCCGTTGCCACCGAAGCGATCGCCGAAGGCGTCGCCGATCCGATCGATGACCTTGAAGCGGCCATGGCCTGGGAACGATGGGAACCCGAGTACCTGGCGTATCGACCGGCAGGAGACTGAGGAGAAGTATCAAGTATCAAGTGTCAAGAAAGAGGTTGTGAGTACTTGTTACTCGTTACTTGTCACTTTCTCGGTTCGATCCGGAGCTTTCCCCAAAGCGAGGGTGAAGATCGTTTCGGTCCCGTCGTGGTTGTAGGTCAGATCGCCGCCCATGTGATGGGCAAGCTGGCGTGACACGGTGAGCCCGAGGCCAACAGATTCGGTCACACCGGTCTCCTGGCGAGCCCGGTAGTACGGCTCGAAGATCGTCGCTCGCAGTTGCTGTGGGATGGGGCTCCCGTCGTCACGCACCTGCAGAGTGACGTGGTCGGTGGCATCGGAGATCACGACGCGGATGTTCGGTCCCCCATACCTGGCGGCGTTGGTGAGGAGGTTGCGAACGATCTGGCGAATCCTGGTCGGATCCGCCGGTACGAGTGCCGCATGCTCGTCGGCTTCGATCGGGATGATATCGCTGATGGAGCGCAGCACCGTTGCGGTCTCCACGGCGAGGTCGACTGGCTGGGAGATGAACTCCAGGCCTCCCGAGTCGGTCCTTGCTGCAACCAGGAGGTCGTCGACGATGCGTGACACGTCGAGGCTCTGGTCGGCGATGAGGGCAATCAACTCCTGCCGTTCGTCTTCGGTGAACTGGCCGTTGGCGTCGCGAAGCTCCTCCGAGATGCCGGAGATGGCGGTGAGCGGCGTTCGCAGCTCGTGTGAAACGGTGGCGACGAACTGATCCTTGGAGCGAATCAACTCGTGCAGCTGGCGCTCGACGTCACGCTGATGGGTGATGTCGACGATGGCGACGATCACGTTGGCAAGATCGAGCTGGCCGTCGACGCGAGGCGCGCTCCATACCAGAAGGGCCTCGATCGGCAGGTCGGTCGGCCCGATCCCGCCGATCAACTCGGTGGCTGCGGTCTCCTCATCGTTCCAGATGGCGGCAAACTGGGGGATGAGTGAGGCGAGTGCGCCGCTGGATAGGCCTTGCCCGTCCAGCGGGCCGAGGAGTTCCTCGAGTACGGGACGCTGGGTGAGATGGACCGCAGCGTTGTTGGCGTCGGTGACCTCAACGAGACAGGCGAGGCGCTCCACCTCCTCTGGATGCTCCCCGAGGTAGCCCTCGAGGTCCCCGATTCCTTCGCTGCGGAATCGCTGCAGCTCGTCGCCCACTGCCGAGAAATCCTCTTCCCACAGCGACACCGGTGCGTTCTCGAACAGGTTGCGATGCCGTTGCTCCCTGTGCTCGAACTCCCGGCGGATCCAGGAGAGCAAGGCCGCCCCGAAGGCCACCGAGATGGTGACCAGAACCGCCTGGAGGATCTGGACGTCTTCCGCGGGCCACCACAACCTCGATGCGAAGACGAGGGTTGAGTAGGCGAGGATGTACGGGATGACCCACCTGCTCTGGATGAAGAAGGCGCCGGTAATGCCGATCAGTGCCAACGGCACGACCGATGCATTCGACAATGCGATTTCGCCGAGCAAACGATTCTGGACGACGGTCACAACCGCGGCGGCGAACAGCACCGGCAGCAGGTGGTGGCGGTCGGTGACCAGGAGGAACGCGCCGATCGCGGTGATGATCGCGGGACCTGCAACGCCGGCGACCATTGCAATGTCTTCGTGGTACAAGCCGGCCCAGAGAAAGGCGAGTGCAGCACCGAAGGCGAGCGCGGTGGTGAGTTGGAGGAGCGTTCGCTCCACCTCTCGCGGGGGCGTGCCGAACGGCGCATTCCGTCCGGCTCGGCGAATGGATCGCATAGGTGACATATCGGCCCAGACCGCCGGAATGTGAAGCCGGGTTGGGCTCGGTCAGGGCTCGCGACGAACCAAGTGGAGCACGACATCGGTGCCCTCTGAGACAGTCACGAAGCTGCCGTCTGCGAGGAAAGCGAGCGCCTCTCCCTGGCGCTCCTCCGGTGAGGGCGCGGTGCACGGTTCGGTGGCCAGAGCGTCGGCGACGCTGGTGCCCGGGGCACGGTTCCACATCCATACCGCCTCATAGCCGCGAAAGGCGATGACCGTGCCATCCCAAGATACGTCGGCGGCCGTGACCTCGGCACCCAGATCGAGGGTTGCGATCAACTCGAGGGAGGCGGTGGCGGAGCCGTCGACCAACGGGCTGCTCTGGTAGACCGAGGTCGTCTGCTTGTCCTTGGTGGCAAGGAAGATCATCCCATCGGCGACGAACAGCGCCTCGAAGTCCGCGGCACCATCGGGGGAGGCGAGTACGACTACGCGGTCGAGCGGAACAGATTCGGGCAGCGCGGCCGGGTCCGGTTCCCGAATCAAATACACGGTGACCTGTCCCTGCCTGATGCCAAAGTTGTCTCCGATGTCCCCGACGTACAGATACGACTCGGTGGTGTCCGGCCCCGGCCCGACGGCAAGATCCTCCCAGTCAAAGGCCAGGCCACCCGCCACCTGCAACGCGCCGAGGTCCTCCCCGCTGGGCCCTATCGCATACAACCTGGGGTCGTCTCCCGAGTCGTTGTGTGCCCAGAGCACGCCGGGTGCCGTCCGAGAAGCTGCGATGCCTGAGGTCTCGACGAGAGCCACGGACTCGAGCGTTCCGGCGACGGCCACCGTTCGGTAAGGGTCGCATGCGGGTGCGAGAGCGGCGGAGGGCGGGATGCTGGACTGGGTGACCCCGGTCGTGGGTGTCGGGGACTCTGTTGTGGCAACGACGGCCGTGGTCGTCGGGGCCGACGTATCTGAGCCCTGTTTCCTTTGCACACTCAACACCAAGCCGGTCACTACTGCGCCGAGTGCGATGACCAGGATGATGAGGGCGCTGCGGCGGTTCATTGCTGGGAAAAGTACCAAGTATCAAGTATCAAGTACCGGATGCCTGCTACTTGGTACTTGCTCCCAGGAGCCTCAGGGCGATCGCTTCGGAGACGATCCCGCTGCGGAGATCCTGCAGGCTCAGGCTCTCGTTTGGCGCGTGGGTCCGGCTGGCTGGATCTGCGACACCGTAGAGCACGATGCTCGCCTCGGGATGGGCCGCCTGGAAGGCGGAGACGATCGGGATCGAACCGCCGACGCCGATCTCGACCACGTCGTTCGAGTAACCGGCCCGAAGTGCCTCGGTGAAGATCCTGGCGATCCGCCCGTCTGTGTTGGCCTCGTACGGTTCGGCGGAGGTACCTTCTGTGATCGTCACCCGAGCCCCCCAGGGGACGGCGGACTCGAGGTGGGCGACGAGGAAAGCCATGGCGTCTTGTGGATTCTGGCCGGGGGCGATCCTCATCGAGATCTTGGCTCTGGCCGTTGGCACGATCTGGTTGATCGCCTGCGAGATTGGGGGAGCGTCGATGGCCAGCACCGAGATCGAGGGCTTCCGCCATCTTCTCGCGGTGATCGTGCCCGAGCCGATGAGCTCGACTCCATCCACGGCCCCGACCTGGCGTCGGAACTCCTCGTCCGTCAGGCCGAGGTCGTCCGCATCGCTGGACACCAGGCCGCTGATGGCCACATTCCCCTCGTCATCATGAAGCGAGGCAATCACGCGGCTCAGCACCGTGATGGCGTCCGGGATAGGGCCGCCGAACTGGCCGCTGTGCACTGCGGTGTCGAGCGTCCTCACCTCGACGACCACATCGACCAGGCCGCGCAGCGAGGTCGTGAGCGACGGGACGCCCTCTCGCCAGTTGCCCGAGTCGGCAATCACCACCACATCTGCACCGAGCAGGTCCCCGTACTCGTCGAGGAACGCCTCGACGTTCGTGGACCCAACCTCCTCTTCCCCCTCGAGGAAGACCTTGACGCTCACAGGGAGGTCGCCTTGGTGGGCTCGGATGGCGGCGGCGTGCATGACGATGCCGGCCTTGTCGTCTGCAGCGCCCCGCCCGTACAGGCGCCCATTGCGCTCGGTTGGTTGGAAGGGATCGGTGTGCCACTCCGCCGCCGGCCCCGGCGGCTGCACATCGTGATGGGCATACAGCAGCACCGTTGGTGCCCCCGGCGGCCCCTCGATCGCGCCGTAGACCGCGGCGTGGGCCCCCTCGATCTCCAAGAGCCGGACGCCGGACACGCCGGATTTGATGAGCAGTTCGCTAGCGGCTTCGGCCGACCGCTTCACCTCGGCGGCATCGAAGTCGGCTGCGGACACCGAAGGAATCCTCACCAGATCCTCCAGTTCGCGCCGGACTCGCTCGAAGTCGGCGTCGACCGCGGCGGCGAGATCCTCGTGCATGGGACGGCAGGCTAGCGATCAGGTTCCGCCGTGGCCTATGAGGCGGTGGACTCTCTACACTGGCCGCAGATGCAAGAGACCCAGCGCAGCCAGCGGCGATACCACATCGACGAGGTCGGGGAGATCTTCGACCTTGCGGCGAGGCTCGACGAGCTCGCCGCACCAAACGGGCTGTCCCACGACGAGCTGCTGCGCGTCGCCGACGAGGTTGGGATCTCCCGTGCCGCCGTCGAGCGGGCGATTGCCGAAGAGCGAGCCGAGCGGCGGCGCATGTCGAAGCAGGCGCGCAGGGCTGTTCGCAGGAGGATGCGGTTCATCCGCCATGCCACCCTGTCTGCGGTGGTGGTCACCAGACTGTTGCTGATCGATGCGGTGAGCGGGGGCGGGTGGTGGTTCTACTACGTTGCCGCCATTTGGGGCGCGGTGCTTGCGCTCCAGGGAATGAAGTTCCTGACCAGGCGCTCCGGGCCGATCGAGCAGGCGCTGATGGAGCGCTCGCTGAGCTACGAGGCGTAGGTCGTCTCGTAGCTCCCCCTATTGGGGAGAGTCCCGCCGCCAGGGCGGGGAGCGGGTCGCTTTCACGGCATCTGGATTTCTGTGCTTGTTGGGCGGCTCGCAGTTCGCTCGCCGCCGACTGCGTCGTCGCGGCCTCTCTGTCGAGAAGAGACTCGGTGTGGCGACTCAGCTCTCGATCCACCCGAAATCCGGAGTCTGGAGCCAATAGGCGCCGGGCTCGCCGCTGCGTGATCGCTGCCAGCGGGCCGTCGTGGTGGCGTCGAGTTGGCCCCAGACGATCGGCCGCGGGTAATCCGTCGTAGCGCCGTTTGAGCTGTTGGCGACGAGGATGAACCGTCGGGACGCGGTGTTGGTGGAGCTATGCGTCTCCGGGCTGCGGCTCCTGAGGATGGTCACCGTGCCCGAGAGGTTGCTGCTGACGATGCCGGGAGCGACGCCGTCGTCGCCGAAAACGTACTGATTTCCCATGTCGATGTGTTCGTGGATGTAGACCTCGACATCGCGCTGGGCTCCGGTCTCGGCGCCGACGGCGACCGAGGTCTCGGTGGTGTTGACGTTGACCCCGTCGCCGAGCGTCCAGACATGCCCTTCCCAACCGGCCGACAAGGTGTTGTCATCGACCTGGCCGTAGGCGACCACCCAGGTGTTCTCCCGGACCACCGATGTGATGGTGGCGGTGTCGTAGTGGCTCGTCGAGCTCATGCCGTTTCCACCGTTGTTTCCGGTGACGTTGGCGCGTTGGATGGCCCACTCGGTTCCCCATTGCACGAGGTAGATGCTGAAGATCGTCGTCCCACCGAGGGCGCCGGGCCCGGTGTTGGAGCGGGAGACATTCACCTTGTTTCCACCCTGCGGCCAGATGCGCGCCCAGCCGGTCTTGTGGTCGGCCGCAGAGCTCGCCGTAGTCTCCATGCCGCCGCCGTAGGAACCGCCGTAGGCACCGATCTGGCCGATGCCGCCCCCCCAGGATCCGCCCTTGTTCGAAGAGGCAGAGGTCTGCCCGGAAGTCATCGTGATCTCATTGAGCCGTTTCAGCGCAAACCCGGAGGCGGCGCAGTCCGATATGCACTCAACGACGCTGATCTGGCCGGTCCAGTCGCCGGTGCTGCTGCCGCGAGAGAGTCTGAGCTGATTCGCCGCCGAGTTTCCTGCGGTGAAGTTGCCGTTCGGATCCTGATCGATCCTGGCTTAGTTGGCGTCGGGGGTGCGGGTGGTACCGCTGGTGTAGTCGCCTGCGGCGCCGCGGAGCATGACGAAGTAATCGGTGGCGAGGTTCTGGTTCAGAGTCAGCAGATAGGTCGTGCCGGAGAAGGCGGACCCGGTGATCTCATAGGTGACGACCCGAAAGCTCGGGTTGAGATTGAAGTCGTCGAGGGAGGTGAACGAGTTGTCGTCGTTGCTGGTCGGGTTGGAGAGGTCCGCCCCCGCCGTCGGCAGGACAAGCAGCAGAGCCAACAGGGTGGCCGTCGCCAGGGCTGTCCTGGCCCTCACGCCGGCACCTCGACCCGCGAGAGCGCTTCCTCCCGCCATGGGTTGTATCGGGTTTCGAAGCCAAAGCGCGACAGCCAGAGCGCCAGCGCGGTTGTCACAATCGTCAAGGCGACGAGCATCCAGCGACCCTCGGCGACCCAGACTCGGGGGAGCCCGACGAACGGGACGATCCACTTCGCCTTGCCTTGGATGTTGGCAGCGGGAATAGGGTCGCGATCGCTGCCTCCGTTGGCGTCCCCCTTGGTGACATAGGAACCGTCGGGGTTGATCGAGACCACCCGATGGGTGACCAGATCGTGCTTGCGCGGGTCCTCGTAGACCACGATGGTCTCGGGGTCGATCACGGCGCCACCATTCTCCACGGCGATGACCACGTCACCGACTCTGAGGGTTGGCATCATCGAGCCCGACGTGATCGACGCCGAGGTGTAGCCGGGGAGGAGCATCGGCAGAATCGCAAGCACTGCCAGCGTGCCGAAGACGAGCAGGGCGGTGATGGCGAGGAGCCCGCTATAGAACAGCGCCGCCTCGCCTCTCTGAACGCGGTTGGTCCCCGGGCCCTCCGATGGAGGGCCCGGGGACATATCCCGCCGGTCTGTGATGACCGCCATATTGTCTCCGCGTGAGCTTGCTAGTTGTTAGTTGTTAGTTGCGAGCCACTCGAACTCGATCTCGTCGATGGTGCTGTCCTGGACCGAGTTGTCGGCGTTCGTGTCAAGCTCGACGGTTATCTCGTACCACCGACTCTCGTCGATACCCGGAGTGATCGGCTGCCAGGCCGTCTCGGAGTAGGTCGGCGTGTTGATCGTTCCCCCCGCCACCGTGCCGTCTGCGGTGTCACCGCAGTCAACGAGCCATCGAGTGATGGTCAGGTTGAGGTCGTCGCCGATGCTGTTCTCATCAACGCCGCCGGCACCTTGCGAGACCGAGTCAATAAGGATGTCGGCGTCAACCGAGCCCTCGTATATGACCTCGATGCAGAAGGTGTCAGAGTCGCCTGGCACGATGTCGGTGATGGCGAACAGGGCCGCTCCGGTCTCGTCGAAGTCGGCAGGTCCAGGTCCGCCGTCCGTGGTGGCAAACTCGTTGACCAGGACGACGCTCCCTGACGTCCACGCGTTCTCGTCGTTCGACGTCGGGTTGGTGAACAGCGCCCTGGATACGCTCATCACCATCAAGATGGCGATCAGGAAGCCGCTGAAGACAGCGACCGCCCTGAATGTGGTTGCACGAGTCATCGCGGTCCTTCCGTGAATGCTTTTGACTATTGCTGTGATCGGCAGAGCGGTCGACTACTTTAAGTGGTTGCACAGAAATGGGCCTTACGACTCATGGACGACTAGTCATCGCGGTTTCCCTTGTGCAACATGTCTCACGGAGATAGCCCATTGGGTCATTGGTGGTGACGCAGAGTGATCAGATCGCTGCCACCCGGTCAAAGGTCCGACTCGTTTACGCTCTGGATCCATGGAGCCCGTGATCACCGTCGCCGTCGACATCCCCTTGCTCGGAGACGAGCGCAGGAAGAACTGGGCAAAGATCGTCAGCAACGTCGACGACTCGCTGGCGACCGGATGGGCGTACGACGGTGAGTTCATCGCAACGGGCGGGATCCAGGATGTTCCAGCGGGCGCGGTGCTCCTCGTGTACGGGGAGAAGGGCAGCGCGGCCAACCCGGCGATCGAAGCCAGGGTGTACACGGTGAACTCAGACGCCACGCTGAGCCCGCGGGCGGAGGCCAGGGGCAGAGCCTGGGCAAGGACGTTGCGCGACCCCATCGAGGACCTGCTTGCCGAGCAATCGGAGGCGCCGATCGAGGGTCAGGAATGGGGGCCCGAGCTCATTGGGTTCACCACCGAGGCCCTGCGTGAGGAACTGGAGCGCCGCGGCGGCTGAGGCCGGGGCGGGACGGTTTCCAGAAATTGGTGCCCCACTCGTAAAACACCCGGTCCGAGCCCCCGGAAGAATGGTCGGACTTATCCACAGTGTGGGATCAAGTCGGCCACCCCGAGTGACGATGACTACCTCC